>CEUS01265002.1_pt1 | contig 10559 bp, 8 predicted proteins | sample 427031 | NCBI WGS metagenome assembly CEUS01 (sample SAMEA2622837, study PRJEB7988) | marine metagenome | biome: marine biome (ENVO:00000447); feature: marine epipelagic mixed layer (ENVO:xxxxxxxxx); material: "saline water (ENVO:00002010), including plankton (ENVO:xxxxxxxx)" | depth 140 m | reverse complement strand
TGAACCTGGCCAACACCTGCCCGTATGATGAGCCAGTTCGGTTGGACATTGTAACCGCCGGTCGTGTATCCGAGCCACAGTGTAAACAATGTGGAGGTTATCATCCCGACTATAAAGGCTGCACATACCCCCCAGAAGAGTCGTCCCTTGCCGTGGGTAACATATTCCGAAAGGCGGTTGATATGGGTTGCCGTTCCCATATTGAATCCACGATAGTGGTTGATCACGCGAGAGGATAGACCTAACGCCGCCTTGCTGGAGGCAGACAAGGTGTGAGACCCTCCGATAGCTCTGGTGGCAAGTCCCCAGGCGGACAAAGGAGCATTCAAGTAAATCAGCCCCGAGTCGGCCAGCAGTTTGGACACGGTGGCGTAGACGATGATCATTGCCGGGATTAGCAGCAGGATCATCTTGAGTTCCATACCCGCTCTGCCCAGCCAAAGACCTATAAAGACACAGCTTAGCAACATCCCGATCAGCGCAGCACGGTAGGAAAGCATCTCTTTGCTGTCGTCGATGGGAGAACGGTCAGGATAGATGGCCTTCTTAATCACGTCCCTTATGTGGTGTCTGGCAATCCAAATTCCCCAGAAAGCAAGAAAGGTGAAGCCACCGGAGGTTTGCCATATATACCGTCCGGTGCCGTAGTAGGGGGAGATAGCCGAGACACCCATTCGATTCAGGATGCCGCCCTCGATAATGAACAATGCGTCGAAAAACCAAATGCTGAAGAGAATCTCAAGGCTTGCGAAGTAGGAGAAACAAATAACCACGGTGCTGAGAAAGAAGAAAGCCGGCGGGTAGTCTCTGGAAAAAAAGGTCCAACGTGGTCTGGCGGTGGGAAAGCGAGGAAACTGTGGGTAAAACCAGGAGATCATATTCCAGCCGAATACGAAGCTCGTAAGAATAAAACCAGACCAGAAAGCCTTACCTCTCATGAAATCGGGCAGTTTCCGCAGACCGCCTCCAGCCCGTGTAGTAAACTCTATGATTGGTTCCATTGCGGGATAGACCAGGCGTTCATTGTCCGACCACTGACGTCGGATCAGCACGGAGGCACACAGGAGGGAAAAGGCTACAGCTGCGATGAAGCTGAACCACCAGAAAAGGGGGACCGCCCAAATGCCCCAGGGAATAGAGGCGCCCTGTGGCATTCCCTCATAGAACCAGGCCATTACATTGCCTTCGTTGGTCGGTATCAGCCAGCTGGGAAGAAAAGGGTGTAGATACCGGGCCCACTCGTTCTCGGGTGTGGCGAAATAATGTGGACCAACGGTAACACCTACCAGGTAACCGCTGATGCCATAGGTAGGTCCCATCGACGCAATGAACCCCATTGAAAAAATGGTGATCCATTCAGAGGGTGAAAACAGAAACCGTTTGCCGAACCAGAAGGCCAGCAGGGAGCATGCAAGAATGGAGAGCAGGCTGAGGATAAGATTTCCCATCGGCATATGGCTGTATGCCATAAAGGAGGCATGGAGGATATATCTTACCGTATCTCCAAGGATACCCACCGCAACGGATAGGACAAGTCCGTAAACGAGGGATCTGATGGTAACCCCTTTATCCTCAGGAGAATCGGGTTCTGGAGAGGGGATATTTGGCGTTTCCTGTGTTTGGGCCATTCGCTTCGATATCTCTCAATTATTAGGGGGGAGGTCTACATACAACCCTTATCCATCAAGAAGGGCGATCCGGCTGAGTAAGCTGCAAGGCGGCGCCTATAGCCGATAATCATCTGGCTACCAAATGCTTAAAAGCATATGCACAATTCATTACATTGGTGCTTTTCAGCCACCGATCCATTCGTGCGGACGTTGCAGGTCGGATAATACAGAATTCGAAGGTTTGGGTCAAATGGATTGATCTGTTGGCGGTCTCAAAATAGAATTTTCAGGGCAGAAACAAGCACACTGTGCTGCCGACTCGACTAATAGGAATCGATCGTGTGGGATCCTTCCGCGGCAGTGGCCAAAGGATCCAGTACGGTTGCCCGTCGGTGGCTCGCCCTTGCCAGACTGTCGTTGCGAACACGTGTATAGAGATGCGCCAATGCACTGTATCTGTTTGCCGTAGGATTCTCTGCCACAATGTCTTCAAGAGATTCTATGTTTTTACGTATTTGTCTCAGTCTATCAAATGCCTCAGTCTGTTTCCGGGCGCTTGAATCCCTCCCAAGTGCAGCATAAGACCGTGCCAGCAGATATCTGACCCTTACGTGGAATGGGGACACCTCAGTTATGGGTTCCAGTAGCAGAACGGCTTCATCTGGCTTTCCATTCTGAATCAACAGGCTAGCCAGTTCACAGTTAAGATCGGGATTCGTGGGATCCAGATCGTGTGCTGTCTTCAAATATGCCGATGCCGAGTCGATACTGCCCTTTCGGGAATACACTCTTCCTAGTCCCGCCTGAATGCCCGCAAGGTCAGGCTTACGTCTAGCCGCTTCCCTGTAGGCTATTTGTGCAAGTTCGTATCTGGCCAGAGACAGATAAAGGTCGCCCAGGCGTAACAGAGGGGAGGCGGATTCAGGGACAAGCTCATGGTGCTTTCGATGCGCAGCGATAGCACTTTTCCAGTCTCTGGCAGCCGCATAAGCGTTTCCCAAGGCCTCCCACCTTCCGCCATTTGAGCCCGCAACCGTTCGTGCCTTATCCAGGGAACCGGCAGCTTCTGCAAACCGCCTGAGCCTAATCTGCATCTGTGCTACACCCAAGTGGCCAGAAAAGCTCCTGGGATTGATCTCTACAGCCTTGAAGTAAAGTGAAAGACTACGTTCATCATCTCCAAATGCAAGTGCTTCCTGTGCGTTCTCACAGAAATATTTCGCTTTCTCCTCCAGCGTCCCTGGGGGTGCACCCATACAGTTGTTCAGAATGAAGACCAGAAGAACGAATGCAAGATTACGGATTGACGGCAAGACGGATGTCGTAGAGAAATCGAAGGGAAACGGGGTCTGAGGTCTGGAAATTCCCATAGGAGACTAAATTTCGGCTCCACAATTTTTACAGAACCGTGCGTCCGAATCATGTCCATCAAGACTACATTTCGGGCAGATGGCGCTTCTGCTACTGATCGCCTGAGTGAGTTCCGCAGAGATGATTCCGGTGGGCACTGCGATAATGCTGTAGCCGAGTATCATTACAACGGCAGAGAGGGATTGACCCAGCGCAGTTTGAGGCGAGATATCCCCGTATCCGACAGTCGTCAACGTAACGATTGCCCAGTAGATACTCCTTGGAATGCTCGTAAATCCGTGTTCCTCACCTTCAATTACGTACATCAAGGAACCTAGAATGACCACCAGGGTGAGCACTGCCAAAAGGAAAACAGTGATCTTACGACGGCTGGAGTAAAGCGCCTGGATCAGCAGCCTCGACTCGCTAATGTACTGAACCAGTTTCAAAACTCTAAAGATTCTGAGTACACGTAGTATACGGATCACAACCAAATAATGTGTGCCCGGGAGGAAGAGGCTGAGATAGGTTGGGAGGATCGAAAGCAGATCCACAATCCCGAACAGGCTGTAGGCGTAACCCAATGGCCTGCCCACGCAGATCAATCTCATCAGATATTCAATGGTGAACAGGGTGGTAAAGGACCATTCCGCAATCAGGAGCAGGTCGCCGTGTTGTCTTTCTATAGTGGCTACACTGTCGAGCATTACCACGAGGACGCTCAAGGATATGCTGACAATCAGCAGAACATCGAACCATTTTCCGGCCAATGTGTCGGACTCGAAAATGATCTCCTGCAGCCTCAGGCGCCATCCCGATAGCGAATCAGCTTTTCTTACGTGATTCAATCTGGACATCTGGGGACGTCTACTCCTGTGAGAGACTTCTCAGTATCTGGTGTCCACCAACCAAGCTTCCTCAGGGTGTTGCTTCCAACGTTCTCTCAGTGCGGACTCATTTGACGAAAATTGTCCACTATGTCTGATCCCCCCGTGAGAAATATTCAAGCTCATGGCCACCTCGTCGCCGGCAGGTACCCAGTGGGGGGTAAGCAGCTGGTTCCATAGCAGGTCCCCCTTTTCCATCCTGTAGGACAGAACATCCTCAGGCTCGTGATCGGGAGGTCCATTAACACGCCGTAGAGACTTCGGTTTGTTCACTGCGATATCCAGTGGTGCATAGTCTGAAGGGTTTTTAAAGGCGTTGAAAGTCTTGACTCCCCAGACCTGCCAGGCCACCACGTGGGACGTGTCCATGTGGTAGGATGAGCTGCAATTCCGACCGGAGATGAAGATGATTGGGTAGCACCGCTGCCAGGTGAAACCTGCTGAGGAGAGAAATGTCCTCCAGGGAATCATTACTTTCTCCTGGAAGTCGTTCAGGAACTTCCCAGGACCATAGAAGTTCTCCAAGTAAAAGTGAGCCAATGAAAAGGGGCGATCGATTACCTGGTCGATGGGTAGAATTCTGAATTCCTCTGCGAGTGTCTCCTTCTCACTGTCGGTCAAGTCACCGGGAATATTGACTCTTGCCTGCTCGTCTCTTCTGAGGACATCCACCACCTCTTCGACGGGTGGGAAGTCCATCTTAAATTCGAAATAGTCTGGATGTATCAGGAAATTCCTTTGCCCATTCCAGTTTTGCAGGAACTCATCGATGTTTTTCACGACAATTTGCATAAGTCCTCCTATTCAAGAATCACACTTCTTGCACACCAAGGCGAATCGGAGCTTATCTGCGTCTAGAATTTCCGTCTCGACGTCCTTCCTGAGGGATGTTTCGGTTTCGCCACAGAAGTTGCATTTTCCACATTCCGGATACTTTTTTTGTGCTGATAACCTGTCGGCCAGTCTCACGTCCTTTCGCTCTGCAGAAAGGTATCGGTCGACTAGCCGTCTAATCTTTTTGTCAGGGTCATTCGCTGCACGTTCGAAAATCTCCTTCAGAACTGGATCGTTGGGTCTCCCCCCGTCCTCCAAGGTATATGTTATGCGGCCTTTCGTACTTTCAGTTCTGGATCTTCCAGCATCCGATACAGTGCATCACAGACCTCATCGATACGCCTGCGGACGTGACCGAGACAAAGGAACTCGGCGGCGAACCTTCTTTCTTCAGGCTCCGGACTCTGTGAAAGTGCCAAAAGCTCCTGTATCGATTCGCCACTCACCCTTGGCTCGCCCTTCCTAATATGCTTTTCTTTGATGCGTGTTGAGTAGACCTGTTTTCCTTGGCAGGCTTCCTTCCTCGGTTTCGCCTTGAACGCGGCAAGCGGATTATGGGTTGGGCAGATCTGAATATCTTTATAATATAAGACACGACAGACCAAGAGCAACACACCATTGTAGTTCGGACACCCAGTTTGAGAGCTAGAGCATAGTCAATAGGAGGAACGGATTTGAGTAATGAAAATGATACAAGATTCGACCTGATCTTGAAGGGCGGTCACGTGATCGATCCCAAAAACTCCATTGACTCCCTGAGGGACGTAGCCATTTCAGAAGGTATAATTGCGGAGGTGGCCAAAAACATTCCTGTGGGAAGGGCATCGCACGTGATTGATGTTTCCGGGCTGCTGATTTCTCCGGGACTAATCGACATCCACACCCACGCGTATGTTAACAGGCAACACCAGGGCTCGGGATTTTTCGCAGATAGCCTAAATGCAGATGCGCATTTTCTGAGTGGTGGTGTAACTACGGCCGTGGACACGGGTACCGCAGGCGCTCAGGAGATTTCCCACTTTCGGAAATCCGTTATGGAGAAGACTGTGTGCCGGATACTGGCATTTGTGAACATCTCCTCGCCAGGCATGGGAGATGTGGAGCAGAACATCGGAACTTTCGATGTGGCGGCAGCTGCAAAGGCGGTGACGGAAAATTCCGAATACGTGGTTGGAATCAAGACCGCCCATTATTGGACCAAAGCGCCATTTGACGATGATCATCCGCCGTGGGAGTCCGTTGAGCGGGCAGTTGAGGCAGGAGACGCCTGTGGCATGCCCGTGATGGTGGATTTCTGGCCCAGGCCTCCCGAACGGCCTTACCCCGAACTCATCCTCAAGAAGCTGCGTCCAGGTGATATTCACACGCATGTATTCGCACGTCAGTTTCCCATTGTAGACGACAACGGCCGCGTCTTCAAGTATATGTTCGAGGCCAGAGAACGTGGGGTATGGTTTGATCTGGGTCACGGGGCTGCCAGCTTCTGGTTCAGGAACGGCGCCCGTGCGATCCAGGACGGTTTTTCTCCGGACTCCATCAGCACGGATCTGCACATGGGCAACATCCACGGTTCGGTCATCAGTATGCTGGACACGATGTCAAAATGTCTGGTGATGGGGATGCCAGTCCCGGAGGTGATCAGCAAGTCAACCGCTATGCCTGCCGTGGCGATCGGGAGACCAGAGCTGGGCACACTGTCTGTTGGTGCTGAGGCCGACGTGGCTCTATTGAGGTTAGAGAAGGGAACCTTTTCGTACAGGGACTGCGGATTCGGGAGGATGGACGGCGAGCACCGTCTATCCTGCGTGATGACGCTTCGCAAAGGGAACGTTGTGTGGGATCGGGATGCCAGGACAACACAACGATGGGAGGAACTGCCGGAGGATTACTGGGAGGTGACGGAAGTGCCTCTACCAATTCAGAGGCATTGGCGATAGATCGTGGCCGAGCCTGGTTACCAATCCGCCACGCTGCCGTCTGAATCGTAAAGAAACTCGCCACCCAGCTCTTCTCTGTACTTGCACTGTGTTGCCAGTTCTTTTTCGTCAATCTGGACCCCAAGTCCAGGGGCCTGAGGGAGCAGTATGTGTCCGTTTTCAACCCGCCAAGGCTCGACCAACAATCCCTCTCCCAGGCCCTGGTCAATCTGTTCCTGGACCAGGAAATTCGGCACGGCGGCATCGACCTGCAGCGATGCGGAAAGTGCGACAGGCCCAATGGCGCAGTGTGGCATGATGTGCATGTAGTAGACCTCAGCCATGTTTGCGATGCGTTTGAGTTCGCTGATGCCTCCGGCATGTGAAGTGTCCGGCTGAAGGTAGGCCACCGCCTGTTTCTCGAAGATCTGTCTGAATTCCCATCGGCTCAGTAGACGCTCTCCCGTGGCAATGGGGAAGGGGACGTGGTCTGACACCTGCTTCAATGCATCAACATTTTCCTGCGGGACCGGCTCCTCCACAAACATGGGCCGCATCCCCTTGAGTTCGTGGCAGATTTCGATGGCCAGGGCGGGTGTCATCTTTCCGTGGAAGTCGAAAGCGAGTTCCACCTCAGATCCTACCCATTCGCGCATCAAGAATGCTCTTTCCACGAACTCATCGATCACCGCGGGGGGCTCGTGTCCTCTCCATTTTCCTCCGGGGCCAGATTTGAAGGCCTGGTATCCGCCTTTTGCCTGCAGCTTTTCCAACCTCGTTCGTGCCGTATCCTTCCCCTTTTCGGACAGGCTGCCAATTCCCCAGTGGGCATACACTCTTATCCTGTCCCGGACCGGTCCTCCCAGCAGTTGGTACACAGGGACACCAAAGTGTTTTCCCGCAATGTCCCAGAGGGCCTGGTCTATGCCGGAGAGCGCCGTCATTAGCACGACCCCTCCTCTGAAGAAGGCCGACCGGTATATATGCTGCCAGTGGTGCTCGATTCGGAGGGGATCTTTCCCGATCAAGTAGTCGGAGAGTTCGTCAACCGCAGCTACGGTGCTGCGTGGTTTCCCCTCCAGTGTAGTTTCTCCCCATCCCACCAAGCCGTTGTCGGTTGTGATCTTGATGAATCTCGTACGTGGTCGAGGAAAGTACTGATCAATTCCAGAGATTTTCATACCAGCCTCCGTAAGCGGTCTCCACCTACAAGAATGTGGATGCTAGATCGTCCTTCTTTTCCAATCGCCAGCGGCGAATTTCCGAACCGTCAGGACCCCCTGCAGTGCACTGAATATGACGATGGCGACCCATACCCCTAATATGTTTTAACCAAGGGTGAAGGCCAAAAGGTAGGCAGTAGGAAGCCGTATGAGCCATTGGGAGACAATGGTGTAGTAGAGAGGGGGCATTGTATCGCCTGCCCGCCCTGAGTGCCCCGCCGCTTATGATTGCCGCACACATGAAGGGTTCGGCGATTGCGATGGCATACAGGTAGTAGATCCCGATATAAATCACATCCTCCGCATTGGTGAACAAAGCGCATGATGGGCTGCGCCGCATTGTAAATAATCGTGCCGAGACCTACAATGGCCAACGTGCCTACAAACATCGTCGTCCATCCCCGTTGATCTGCCTCCACCGTTCTTTTTGCACCGAGACTATGTCCGCAAAGCGTAGTGGCAGCAGTACCGAAGGCCAGCGAAGACCGTCGGAGGATGCGCTCCATCTGATTACCAATAGTATAGGCTGCAACGGCGGTTGTAGAGTGGGAGGTGAGGGCAACAAATTTCACAAAAATTACACTTGACCCATTCCTGAAGAGGCCTGCAGGGCTGACGGAATGCCTACTTTTAGAAGCCGACTGGCCAGAGCAAGCTCGAGCTTGAAGGAAGTTCCCGGAAGCAACGTTAGGCCAAATCTGCCACTGAACAGGGCCCAGGATCCAGCAGTCACACCAAACAGCGACCCCACAACCGAACCCAAAGCGGCGCCAGTTACGCCCATTTTGGGGAGACCCCAAATGCCGAATATCAGAAGGTAGCTGGCAAAGAGCTTGATTGCATTTATCAACAGGCTGAGATACATCGGTGTGCGTGTATCACCGGCCGCCTGCAGGCAGACGGCTACCGAATAGTTCAACATCGACAGAAGGATGCCACAGAAATAGACACTTAGATAGGGAACGGCAAGCTGGACAACCTCCGGTTTCACACTGAGTGATTCCAAAAAAAACGTTGTGTCCGCAAGTCCTATGAGACCTAGCCCAACGCTCAAGAGGGCCACCAATGAGAAGGATTGCTTCGCCGCGGCACTGGCACCCAGCTTGTTCCCGGCGCCGATTGCCTGGGCAACAATCGCAAGAGTTCCGGTTGTTACAGCCACCATCATGATCCCGAATACCATCGAAATCTGGTTGGCGATCCCAACAGCGGATATTGCAGCCGGCCCAAGCTTCCCAACCATGAAGATGTCCGCGATAACCACCAGATTTTCCAGGTGGCCGGAGGCGGCTACCGGCAGGGTCAGTGCCAGTATGGGTCTTGTTAGTGAAAGGTCGATGCGTCGGTGCTGTGTCGGATTGCTGTTACCTGGCATCATTTCTGTCATTCTGATAGAACAGATTAGATGCTGAACAAAGGGGAATTAAGTTAACCGAGAGGCATAGTAGAACCAACCGAATGGTGGCGGGAAAACTCCTGAAATTTGCCATATTCCCAAACTCTTTCAGGATGCCATACAACCTTTACCGTTTCCAAGCGGACACAGTGATGTACCAATGATGGTAGTGATTGTAGTACGTCTGTCCTTCTTCCTGGACGAGATTCAGTTTATTTGGTTGTCAAGATTCCCAATCATATCCAAAATCTTGTCCACCGCAGCGTCCTCGACGCCTTCTGTGTGAGAAGATATTCTGCGGTGTTGGGTATAGGGGTTCAAGGATTCGATTACAAATCTTGATGTCTGAAGCATCCTCTGCCATTCCGAGGACCTATATTGCCGAACGTGAGAGGCATCGTGATACCTGTCCAGATCATTCATAAGCTTGTCGACAAAATCATCTTCTGGAACACTCCTGTCGTCGATCACCAACTTCCCTCCAGGCGATAGTATCCGGTGCATTTCGTCGGCAAGTAACTACCTGAAACATTTTGGGTGGAAATGGTAAGCAGTGCGCGTATCCAAGCATGAAATCGATGTGTCTTTGCCCTTTTTTCTCGCGGAGCTTTATGCCCTCCCGGAGCATTTGAGGTGTGAGGTCCAGGCCAATGACGGATGCCCCTTTTTTACCCAATACAAAGGCGGTATGACCTATGCCGATGTCGAGGGCGATCGAACCTTTCTTTGCGCTTGAAAGTTCGGCTAACTTCGACAGCACATCGGGGTCCGTATGCGTTTGGCTGGTCGTTTATAGCGCTGCTCGTTCACCGAAGATGTGTTTGGCCGCGGCTTCGTGAGACTCTACCCGTCTATTTATTTTCAACCCAAGCATAATGGCCTGAGGACACCAGAGAGGGAATACGTGCGTGTGGGCGCAAGATATGCGGCAGGATTGGTCAAGTCAAGGTAGACAGGCAGGCTTGTGTATGGGGAATACAGGGGGGTGAGCCCTCGTGGCTCATGGCAGTTTGATGAGCAATGAGGAAGTCGAGTTCAGCCGGGGAGTCTACATCATACCAGGGCGGGACAAGCCCGATGGACAGATCGGAAACTAACGCTCGATTGATGGTCTGGGCGAAAACTCGATCAGTGCCCCACGAAATGGATCTGAAGACTTCAGGCGTCGGTTGTGTAAGACCGACAAGGTAGTAACCGCCGTCCGTGCTGGGACCAAGGACCAGTTGCTTCCCGGCCAACAGCTGAAAAGCCCGTTCGAGATGATGTAATGGCAAAGAGGGAATGTCTGTACCGATGACGACAACGCGGGATGCGCCCTGCTTCAGGCAGTACAATACCGCAGC
>CEUS01118442.1_pt1 | contig 10560 bp, 8 predicted proteins | sample 427031 | NCBI WGS metagenome assembly CEUS01 (sample SAMEA2622837, study PRJEB7988) | marine metagenome | biome: marine biome (ENVO:00000447); feature: marine epipelagic mixed layer (ENVO:xxxxxxxxx); material: "saline water (ENVO:00002010), including plankton (ENVO:xxxxxxxx)" | depth 140 m | reverse complement strand
CCGGCGCTTCGTGCCCCAGGAGTTCCCTGGTGGTTTCAAGGCGGTCTCGCTGGTCTACAACGCCGGCGACATGGACATCCCCGTGGTCGTTGACCGGGAGTGCCCGTACGACCGGCTGTACGCCCTGAACCTCGATTGCCTGCACATGTACGTCCTGCGTGATGTGGAGTTGATCGAGAACGACGGATCCGTGCTGCGCCAGGCTTCCAGCAACGGCGACGAGTGGGAGTTCGCCATCCGCCTGTTCGGCAACCTCGGCACCACGCAACCCAACGCCCTCGGCAAGCTCGTCCGGATCGGCGGGGCTGACGAGGCGTTCGGCATCGGTGTCGCCCGCGTGTACGACTTCTAGGGACAGGGTCGCACACAGCGGTACATATCCCCCCCGGGTCGCCGACTCTGGCAAAGCGGCCCGGGGGGGCTCTCAAGGACTTGCATGCCTGCCATTTTCCCAGACCCACTCGCCGCACAGGCCGCCCAATCGGGGTGGACTGCTCAAGCACAGCGTCGTGGGAAGTCTTTGCCTATCAATGCGGGTGCGACGACGGACAAGATTCCTGACTCGACGGTGTTGCGGGCTTTGAGGGAAATCGACCCGCGTCTTGCGCTGGAATGGCGTCCGATGGGTCGTTGGTGGACGACCTTTGGCCAGAAGGAGCGTCCCCCCGGGGCGTCCTACGGGGCCTGGAGACTGACCCTGAAGGGGAAGTCGGGTCAGCGCATGGGTTTGAAGTTGTGTCCTCCCTGGTGGGCCACCAGCGCCAGCCAGGGCGAACTTGCAGCCTACCTGAGCCGGCACTGGCTCCCCAGGCTCAAGAACATCCGAGACTACTACCAGACGACGGAAGGCTTCTCGGACGAGTTGGACGACAAGGTGCGCCGGGATCGCCGCGCTGCCGCAATCGACAGGGTCGACCACGGCGAGATCCGGCATGAGAGCCGCTTTGCCCATGCAGAGTCGACAGGAGCGGGCTTTAGCGGTCGTGAGTTCTTCAGCGCCGGCGGTTCCGGCCCGGCGAAGTTGTAATGGCCACCCTTCAAGTCATGCGCCAGCGGGTCAGCCGGAAGTTGGACCAACCCCTTGTTGATGGGGACATCCCCGAGAGCGGTGTCTTCTGGACCCGGGCGGAAGTCAACGACTGGATCAACGAGGGACGGCGTCAGGTCTGGGCGGAGATCGCCGAGGTCGAGGGTCCGACCCTGGAGTTGGACGCTACGGGGACCTATACGGCGAACTCCCGAGAGGTCAACGTCTCCGGCACCAGCGGGGCGGCCGGGGGAATCTTCAACATCGCTGAACCCGTGAAGTTGCTGTCTCTCCACGACATATCAAGCGATGCGACGGGGATCGGCACCTTGCTTCCGATTGTGCCGTACAACGAGCTTTCCACTTTGATGGACGGTTTTGGGGACCCGATTCGCACGACCCCGTACACGCGTCGAGTTGCTTCTTGGCGAGGGTCCAACCCGATGCGCCTGGTCCTGTTTCCAAGGCCCTCGTCTGCGGTCACCCTTCGGCTGGGCTATGTGCCCAACCCGACCGACCTGACAGCAAACGATCATTCCCCATACGAACTTCCGGTCATCCACCATGATCTCTTGGTGATGTACGCGGTGGTCCAGGCCAAGAAGAAGGAGGAGGATTCTTCCTGGCAGGACGACTTCGTCACATACACCGAACAACTGCGCCGCATGATCGCCACGATGGACGAGCGGCAGAGCGTCAACAGCAGGACCGTCGTCGTTACGGACTTCAACGAGTATGACGGCGGGACAGGCTACTAGGGAGGAACGAGATGCCATTGATTTTCACAGGGATTCCAGAGAACAGCCCCCGATATGAGGAGTGGGTGGACAAGGGTCGCCCGCCCCTGACGGAGTTGGGCACGGCAAAGCAAGCCGGCCTGGAATTTCCCTACATGAAGTTGGTGAAGGGCTTGACGCAGGACCATGAGCGCAAGTTGGCCGCGCACTGCAAACTGCACCACATCCCTGTCCACTACTTCGATTTCACCGACGAGGACTTGGTCGCTGCCTACTACGAAGCGAACCCGGACGAGGTTCCGAAGACGCTGAAGGACCAAGCCCGGATGTACGCTCGGACGATGACGCCGGTGGGTCGTCCGTCTCGTTCTACGAAGTCGAACATCTACACGGAAGCGGACGCCGAGACGGCCTCCGCCTCGGGGATGGCGGTCACGATGCGTGGCGGTGCGGGTCGGGAGGCCCATGAGCAGCGTGCGGAGCGTGGGCAGGAGATGAGCCGGGAGATCAGCGACCGAGACGCCGTGTACGCCCAGGTCTTTGAGGAGACGAAGGCGGCGCACATGGCTTCGGGCAAGAGCGAGGGCCAGGCTGCGTATCACGCCAAGCGAAAGGCGAAGAACGCTGCGAAGAAGGCCGGCGAGTAGGCGGTGGCGGGTCGTCGCCGGACTCTTTCGATCGGACCCCCGACGAGGGGTCTGACCGACTTTCCGGAGCACGCGACCCCGGAGCATTCCACCCAGGCTTTGAACGTCGAGTTCTGCAATGGCGGCGTTTCGACGCGTCGCGGAACCAGCATGATTTCCGCTGCGTTCTATCAGGACGGCGGAGGTACTGCGCGTTCTGCAACCGTGAAGCTCGTCAAAACCTTTTCTGGCAACACCTTCGGGCACCTTACGGCGGTTGGACTGGTTCCTACGGCTGGTGCCGAACAGGACGAGGAACGATTACTCGTCAGGTGGCAATCGAACTTCGCTGCTGCTGGAGCCCCTGCCGGGTCCTTCCAGTTGACCGCTCCGAACGCACTCACCAACGAAGAACCATCAAGCCGGTGGGATGCCTGTCTGTTTCAGGAGACAAACCGTGCCGACCCCACACTGGTGGTTTGCACGGACCACTGGATTGGCAATGCTCCGTCCGTTTTCAGGAGTACGCTTGTTGGGGGCGCACCAGCGTTTCAGGGCGTCTCGGGCATAGACCGAAACGCCAACCCCTATCACGGTGGGGTTGTCAACCCATCCCCATTTGCCGACGACCCTGGAGACTTGGCAGGTAGTTGGTACACCGGCGATGTGCGGGCTCGTTTTTGCCGGCAGAGCAGCAATCGGTTGGTTTTGGCCAATCTTCGTCAGTTGCCGGTACCGGTAACTGGTCAGGAGTCACTGCTCTGGTACAGCAATCTCGGAGACCTGAGGGGTTGGTGCATCGACAATATTGTGCCTCCTTCCGGAACGGATCCGGGTCCGGTCACTGGTTTGGCGTCGAAGCACGACAATGTCGTTGTCTTCCGCAGGTCTTCGGTCTCGTTGTTCCGGATCGAATCAGGCGGTCTCTATACCTATCGCCAAGTCATCTCGGACCGCGGTTGTGTTGCCCATTCGACCATCATCGACAATGCGATGGGCATGGTTTTGTTTTTGTCCCATGATGGTTTTTACGGCTTCGACGGGAAGACCCTGCATCATCTTTCAGAGCCGATCAGCCGCACTATGCGAGAGGCCATTCAGTCCGGCGATGTCGGTGGTGCTCATGCTGTTCATTACCCGCTGAAGCAACAGGTTTGGGTTTCCATTCCGGCATCCGGTGACGCTCCGACCCGAACCTTCGTTATGGACTATAGGAATGGGTATCGAGGCCGCCCCGCCTGGTCGATCTTTGAATATCAGTCAGGTGCCTGGAGCGACGGAGGTCAACGTAAGCGGTGGGGTGGGTTTGCGTCGAGCGGATGGGCTGGCGAACTGTACGGCGTGTCCATAGCAACAGACGGAAAGCCTGGTTATGAGAGGCTGGATATAGGATCGGCAGAGGACGAACAGGGTGCCACATCGCTGATGTTCAGGTCTCGCTGGGAGAGCGGACCGGTGGAGTATTCTCGGACGTCGGTGAACAGGTGGCGCTACTTGCGCCCCATGATACGTCCAACGAGTGCCGCCAACATTACCGGCTGGTGGAGACGGGACGAACAGCCATTCTCCAGCGTTGTTGTCGGGACAGGTCAGTCGGTGTCCTTTGCTCCGGATAGCGATTCGGGCGGGGCTGCTCTCGGGGCTTTCGTGCTGGGTACAGACCGTCTGGGGGACGCCGAAGACCACCACAAAAGGCTTGACATTCACAGTAACGGGGTCGGTCGATATGGTAGGGTGGGGTTCCAAACCGAGGCATCCCCGGGTGCCAAGAGTTTTGACATCCGAGGCGTGAATATCGACACCCTGGAACTTGGATTGAACCGATGAGCAGTAGTTGGAGAAAGGCTCAAGCTCCTGACTTTTCTAGCTTTTCAGAGGAGCAGAGGTCGCAGTTGATGGCGGCGTTCGGTCAGGATGTGGTCTTGACCAACCCTTTCACGGCGCATTATGCGGTCTTGCGTGTCAACAGGTCCGGTGATGTGGAGATCCTGACGACTACGGGCAACCGCAAGTTGCAAGTCGCGGCCACGCTTACGAATACCGCTGGAGCTTTGTCCACTGCCGGTGCGTCCGGCGGCGGGGCCGGTTTCAACGATCCGGGGAGATAGTCGTGGCAAACATCGTTTGGTCACACACGTTCACGAACGGCGAGACGCTTACGCACACGTTGCTTGAGCAGATGAAGACCGACATCACGGGTGTGGTGAACGGCGACATCGACGCAGCGAACATCGAGAACGGGTCGGTCACCACTGCGAAACTGGCCGCTCCCAACGCCGATTTCTCGGTGCTCGTCAAGCCCGTCAACTCTCCCGATGCACTGAGCGCCTGTACGACAAGTCCGATGGTGACTTCGGAGTTCGCCACGGCTGTCCCTGGCGTCGACGCCAACCAGAACACGCTGAACACGCCTTTTCAGATCCCGGTGAACGCCACGGCAATCGGCATCTCAATCTACTGCCGGACGTCGCAGCAGGGTGCTCCGACAACCCGCAACAACACGGCGCAGTTGTTCGTGGCAGGATCCGCCATTGGATCTCCGCTGACGTTCACATCGGGCAATATCGTGAGCAGCAGCGGAATGTCGCAGGCGATGACGACCTCGCAGACTCTTGAGATCCGGGTGGGCACGGACAGCGTGGCCACCCACGGCGTAACGGACCCGCACATCTGGGTGCATTGCAAAGCAACGCACCAGACGTAGGAGGACGAGATGGCAAACGGAAGCGGGATGACGACCTTCCGCAAGACAGCCGATGGTTGGGAAAGTCGCGGCCCCGGTGAACAGGAGTGGCGGCCTGCCGAGGCGTACAGTTATGCGGGACCGTCCGGTGGGAGTTGGATCAATCCGTTCGCAGCGTCGCCCTCGGAGGTTGCGGCCCTCAGGAACCGTGCCCGCTTGAGGGCTTTTCAACGGGGCGATCACGGTGCTCCTTCTCCCTACATGCAAGCCTACCGGGACATGTTGCAATCAGGGTTGGCCGGCGGGGACCTGGGGGCCGGTTACAAGGCGACCCCGCTGTATCGCAGCCTTCAAGACCAAGTGACCCAGAAGATGAGGGGTCTTGGCCAGCGAGCGGGCAGCGAGTTTGCCCGTCGCGGCATGACTGCCAGGGCCGGTGTTGGAGCCGGCCGGCGCGCTGCGACGGAGCAAGGAGAACTTGAAAACCGGATGAGGACCCAGGCGGAAGCCGCCGCCTATCAGGCGCGTGTGGGGGAGAGGGCGCAGTATCTCGACCAGTTGGCGAGAGGAATGGGCCTGGAAGCTGGCATCATGGATCGCGACTTTGCGAACCAGTGGAAGATGATGGCAGCCGAGATGGGGTTGAACGACCAAGAGGCGGCAGCGGCCCTTGCTGAATTGCAGATGACGCTAGGCATCATTGGCGCAGCCGCCGGGTTTGGTTTGAGTGCCTACGACACCCTCGGCGGGGCAAGTGGTGGGGGCTCGGTGTAAAAGCATGGCTTCTCCTTACGCCCCGATCAACGCAGGGCAACTGCTCTTCGGTCCTGTTACGAAGGTTCTGCGCTCTATGACCCAAGAGCGTCGAGCCCGTCAGGAGCGGGAAGGCGTGCGCGCTGAGAACCGCCGCCGGTACGAGGCCGGATTGGAATTGGAGGCTGCTAGGTACGCGGAACAGCAGCGGCAGGCTGCGGAGGATCTGCGTTTGAGGCAGTTGACGACGGGGACCTTGGAGACAGCCGCCGCTGCCGAGGAAGAATATCGTCGTCGCCGCGGCCTTCCGTCGATCCCCATCGAAGAACTCGGACCTCGCGAACTGCCGATTTACGGAACGGAGGTGCTGCCTGTGGGTCCGGCCGGTGCGGCGGACTTGCTTCCCTGGCGAGGTGGCGAGGAGCCTCCTGTGCTTTGGTCGAAGGAGTTGGGGCACCCCCCCCGCACAGAGCCTTTGCCCACCATCTCAGCCCCTTATCTCGGGCCATCGGCGTCGGGGGCTCCGGCCAGTCCGGACATGGGCGTGTCTCCGAGACACGAACGAGACCCTAGATGGGGGACAAGTGCGTGGGTCACGAGGGAGGAAGGAGGTGCGCCTCCTGGCTATGAGGAGGTTTCTGGGCTCGGCGTAATGACCCCTTGGCAGGAAGCGAGACCCACTGGACAGGTGGTTGGGACAAGGGATGTTCCGGCCCCGTCAGACTCTTTCTACGCTTTGACGAAGAAGCGTATCGAGCGGGAGAAGAGGGAGGAACGCGTCAAGAGGAGGCGTGCTTCAGGGCGCACTGCCGCCGGCCATTTGCGTGAGGCGCTTATGGCGGATCCGACAGGAGAGGGGGCTGGACTCATCTTTCAGATGGACACAAAGGGGGCCCCCCCTGTGTCCGAAGATGCCGTGGTCATCTCCGTAAAGAGGGGATTGGCGGCGATGAGGGAGCAGCAACTAAAGCGTGCAAGGGCGGGTCGTACGGTTCGTGGTCCCCAGCCAGAAGCAGCGTCCAGGCGCCTGACCCCTGCGTTGAAGCGAGGCGACCGTGCCGGCTTCGTAAGGGTTTACTCGTCCGTCTATGGCGAGACTGATCCTGCCGATGTCGGCAGGATGTTCGATCAATACCTGAGTGATCGCATCGAGGATGCCATCGCCAAGGCCGAAGCGCGGGCTAACGACAAGCGGTTCAGTAAGAAGCACACCAGGCTGGCGCAGATCCGCCAGCTTCTGAAGAACACCTACGACCCGAGAGTTCGCGCCCCCTACGAAGAGGAGGCTGCTTCGCTTGTGTCCGATATTGAAGACATGGACGCCAGACTGTCCTATAGCGGCCTCCCGAAAAGATTGGTCGCCGCTGCGATGGGCGACGTCGATGGCGGTAGCGACGCTTCCAAGGAATTCATGCAGAAGTTCCATGATTTCGACACACAAGTCGAGGCGATGGAGTTCATCAGCAAGTTCGCTGCGTCCCCGGGGTGGAAGTCAATCTCTCCGTCGGTTCAGAGCCTACTGCGTCGAGCTTCGCGTCTTCCGCCTGAAAGACGACGGGAAGTCATCAGCGGGTTCCTGAAACCCTGATGATCACGCCCCTTCCCTCGCAGTCGGATTAGGCTTATGGCAGATCCTTTTGCAGAATTTCTAGCGCAAGAGGCCGCTGATAAGTCTGAACGCCGTCGCCACGAAAGCGACCCGTTCAAGGCGTTCCTCAGGAACCCCGAGAGTTTGGCCCACGAAAGCGACCCGTTCAAGGCGTTCCTTGAGGACGAAGACGCCGGCATTCGTGCCGCCGAGGAGGCTCGCCGGATCGCTATGGGCGAGGCCCTTCGCTCTGACAAACTGGAGAACGTCAACCGGCTCATTGCCCGTGGTCTGTGGGCGGAACCCATGCCTGGCACCGTCCCGATGGTCGAGCAGGACCCCGAGATTGCCGAGGCCGCAAGAAGCGCGGCGCGCATGGGTGTCCCCGGTGTGGCCCAGGGCCTCGACACCGATGAACCCTCTTTCTGGGAGAAGGCCGGCAGTCTTGCCAAGACGGGGGCGACGTTTGCTCTCCCTACCGGAAGGTCTCCAACCGGGTTGGCGAGCGAAGTCCAAGAGATGTTTCGTCCGAAGTTCACACCCCCGGGGGAAGTAAGCGTTCGCCGCCCAACGGCACTGTCCACAGGTATGGACATCGCAGAGACCCCTGCCCGTATTCTTGTGGCGGCTCCGGCGATGGCGTGGAGTGAGGGTCGACCAGCGGATGTGTTTGAGTACATGGGGAAGGCTGTACCGCTGCCCTCTTGGCAACCGGGAGTTGCGCCGAGGGACAACTTCGCCGCCTACCAGTCCTTTGTGAAGAACAAGGTCGGTGGGGACCCTAGTGACTGGAAGCACATTGTGGGTGGTTTTGTGTTTTCGCTGGCAGATCCGGCTTTCCTTGTTGCCGGCGCTGGAGGTGCCCCAAAGGCGTTGCTAGCCACGCACCAGGCTGCACTGATCGGGGGAGGTCTGAAGTCGGTAGGCGTGGGTCGGCGGATCATGCGCGGCCTTGGGGTGGTCGGGAAGGAACTGGACGTTCAGACCGCTTCTTTGGCCCGGCAGATAACCGATGACATCCATGGCGCAGGTAGCGTCAGGAAGGCCAGAGGTGCGGTCAGGGAACGCCTGGTGGACCTCTTCGGCGAGCAAGCCGGCAAACAGTTGGATGCACTCGGAGAATCCTGGGGAGAGACAGGCATCAGGGTTGGGTTGCCGTTGACCCCGAGGGTGGAGGTCGTCTCGGCCAAGACCCTGCAAAAGGGTAAGGAGATAGGGGAAGACATACTTGGAGCCTTGAAACCGGGTGCCGTTGTCGACGTGGCGCAGGACATTGCATCCAAGATACCCGGGGTTCCGGTCAAGGCTCCGTTGAACAGGGAGCGCAAATCCGCCCTTGATGCGATCAATGCAGTTGGACGGGCTTTCAGAACAGACCTTGAAGGCGGTTTCCGTGGGTGGGACGGGGCGCTTGAGTTCTACGAGGATTCTCGGATCGTCCGAGATCCGTTTGAGCATGAGCGCGGCGTGGTTATTGGCCAGTTGGCGCGTGTTGCTCGGAAGTTGACCTCGTCCCCAGGCGGCCGAAAAGGGGTGCCGGATCCATTCCATATGGGCCTCGGCGAATTGGTGGACTATTCAAAAAAACCAGGGTTGGCGGAAGACGCCGAACGGCAATTCGGTCAGGCCGTCCTCAACTCCCCCTATCGCGCCTCCACGCAGCGAATGGACGAGGGCATCTTCGACCTTCCGGACATCGAAGCTAACGATCTGGAGGCGACCAACATCCTTCGCCGAGGATATGCAAACGCCGTCATACGGGGCCGTCGTCTTCTGAAGGACACTGCTCGGGATCTTGGCTATGAATCGGCCGCCGATCTCATGAAGCAAGCGGATGATCCGCTGGAATCCAGGGCTCTTTCTGCCCTGGAGGTGGAGGTTGCAGAAGACTTCCACCGCTATGTCCAGGGGGCCTTCGTCCAGAACGGTATGGCCGAGGACATGGCGGATCAGTTGGCGAGAACAGCCATGGGAAAGGCCCAGTCTGCCATCTTCAAGGACACTGGCGCGTATTCGGAGTTGATGGACAGCCTCTCCGATCGTGTCGCCATCATGCTGAAGCATAACGAGTCCACCCTTGACAGGATGCTTCAGAGTGAACGCAAGATTTTCAAGTCGTTTGCCACACAGGCTGCAAAGCGGGTTAGGGAGGCGTCGATTCGCTCCGGACTCTCCAAGAGGGACGCTGCATCTTCTGCCAAGGATGCGTACCAGAAGGTTATGGCTCGCGCTCCGGAAGAACTTGAAAACTACTTCATGCACTACATCCGAGATCGGAACATGATCCGCAGGCGGGTCGAGGTGGCCCCGGGCGCAGCGGGTGAAGCGCCAGGGAAGCACCGCACGTTCCTCGACGTGGTCGAGAATTACGAAGCGATGCAGAACCCTTCCGACGACCTCATGCAGTCTCTCGCTGCCAGGACATATGCCCACATAAGGTTCAAGGAGAAGGCAGCCGTCGCCGATCTGGTCTTTGGCGACCGCCGGTGGGCACGGCCCGTCTCTCGGTTGCGTCACCCGAACACCGTCACCCACCACGACTACGGGAAATATTCCGCAAAGGGCGCTGATTGGGGGGAAAAGATCCACCCGATCACCGGGGAGGTCTACCTTGTTCGGGACGAGGTCGCAGACTATCTGGACCGCGCCATTTCGATGCACGACCCCGGAGTCCTTGAAAAGATGTTCCGCACCGTCGACGGCTTCATGGGTCGATGGAAGTCCTATGCAACGCACGCCCGTGCTGCCTTTTACAACATCCGCAACTGGATTGATGACGGGGTCCGGATGCACATGGCGGGGTTCAACCACAATCCGGTGACGTATGAAGAGGCAGTGCGGATCGGGATGCTGCGCCACTTGGAGGAGGACCTGCCGGTGCTGGCCACTGAACGTGCGCTCCGGAAGCCTCGCAAGGGTGTTTGGGCAAAGGGCCGAAAGTACCTCGACAAACGCCGGGATGCTCTACATGTGCGGCTGGCGAAGGATGTGGCGGAACGAAAGATCCGCACCGTCGACGGCAGAGAGATCACCTATGCGGATGTCTACCGTGCAGCTATCCGCACAGGGATCGCGGACAAGTCGTTTGTTTCTGCGGAACTTGCCACCGACCTCCCCGAAAGCATGCAGTTTGCGAAGCAATGGGA
>CEUS01283952.1_pt1 | contig 10561 bp, 11 predicted proteins | sample 427031 | NCBI WGS metagenome assembly CEUS01 (sample SAMEA2622837, study PRJEB7988) | marine metagenome | biome: marine biome (ENVO:00000447); feature: marine epipelagic mixed layer (ENVO:xxxxxxxxx); material: "saline water (ENVO:00002010), including plankton (ENVO:xxxxxxxx)" | depth 140 m | reverse complement strand
CTCCTTCAAGATTGATCACGGCCTACTGGTGGGAGTGGTAGGGCCGAACGGCGGAGGTAAAACCACGCTTTTCAATGCCATACTAGGGCTTATCTCACCAGCAAACGGAAGCATAAGAATCCACGGTCTCCCTTTCTCTGAAATAAGAGGTGAATTAGCTTATGTGCCGCAGCAAGAAAGTGTGAACTGGCTCTTCCCCCTTACAGCATATGACGTTGTTATGCTAGGCCGACAGAGAAAGATAGGTTGGCTGCGCAGGCCGTCTAATGAAGACAAAAAAATTGTGAGTTCATGTTTGGAAAGAGTGGGGTTGCAAGAAAGAGGCCTAGATCTAGTTGCTAATCTCTCTGGAGGGCAACGCCAGCGAATATTTATTGCCCGGGCACTGGCCCAAGAAGCCCACACCCTACTATTAGACGAAGCGTTTTCAGGAGTTGATGTCGCATCTCAAGAAGGACTCGTGGAAATATTACGATCATTAGCCAATGAAGGAAAAACAGTGTTGATGGTAACTCACGACCTAACCAACCTATCAAAGCGCTTTGATATAGCCCTTTGTATAAATCAACATGTCTGTGCTTGCTGTCCACCTAGTGAAGCATTCACCCCATCTGTACTAGAAGAACTGTATGGTTCACATGGAATGTCTTTAATTAATGAACTGGGGAAAGCTTGATTGGATAACATAATTAACCTTATATTTGATCCTCTTCAATACGGATTCATGTTGCGTGCCCTTGCAGCATCAATACTGATTGGAATAATTTGCCCAGTTATAGGGAGCTATGTAGTAACTCGAGGGCTCGCTTTCATGGGAGACGCTATTGCCCATGCTGTATTGCCTGGCTTGATTATAGGATTTCTGATAGGTATCAGCCCACTCGTATCAGCCATTCCTGTAGGACTACTTATAGCTTTCCTGATCGGGTATTTGAGTAAGAAAACAAGGCTCAGCGAAGACACATCTATTGGCATACTTTTTGCTGGATTCTTCGCGTCTGGACTCATAATATTAAGCCTAACCAACAGCATCAATATAAGCCTTTCAGACATCTTGCTGGGGCAGGTATTGGGCGTTTCTCAAGTCGACATAGTAATCACCGGGGTACTAACAATAGTTGTCCTTACGACGTTGATAGCGCTTCACAAAGAATTGGTATTTGCTGGGTTCGACCCACAAGGAGCATCAGTTATCGGGCTGCCCACTAATCTTCTTGATTATCTCTTGTTAGGGATCACAGCAATAGTGATAATAGTATCCATACAGGCGGTAGGAGTGATATTGGTGATGGCTATGTTGGTAACGCCCGCAGCGACCGCCTACCTGTTAGCAAGAAACTTTAAAATGATGATGGTAATAGGAGCTATAATAGGCATTATTACCGCTAGCTTAGGGCTATATTCATCGTTTTATTGGAACTTCCCATCAGGGCCTGCGATGACACTTGTAACCGTCACGATATTCGCTATAACTGTCTTTTGCAAACGTATTATTAGAAATTGAGATTGTTCATATGAAGGTAACCGTAAAAACCTTTGCAGCCCTCCGGGACATTATTGGTTCTGCGAACGTTGAAATAGACGTCTCAAGTGACGCAACCGTACGCGAAGTTCTTAGAGTTGTTAATGAACTCTACCCCAAAATGGATAAGATTGCGTCGCAGATTATGATCGCTGTTAATATGGAATATGTTGATTTGGACCATACTGTGCATCAAAACGATGAGGTGGCTCTAATACCACCCGTTAGCGGAGGCTCAAAGTGATCCTCATAACTCACGAAAAGCTCTTAGTAGAAGATATAGTTTCGGAAACAAGAGGGGACGACAAGGGCGGAGTGGTTACGTTCCTCGGTACTATAAGAGATACTACAGATAACCATAGGGTCTTATATCTAGAATACGAGGCTTATGGACTCATGGCTGAAAAATTACTAAAAGAACTCGTTGCAGAAGTAGAACGTAAATCGCCTGACGTTCGGGCGTCTGTCGCACACCGGCTGGGTCGACTTGAAATCGGCGAGATTAGCATGGTAGTGGTAGTAGCCTCGCCACACAGGGCAGAAGCATTCAAGATCTGCAACTTCATGGTAGATCAGATCAAATCAAACGTCCCAATATGGAAAAAAGAGGTGTTTGAAACCGGTGAGGTTTGGGTAGGTCTGCAATCAAGCTCAGCCTAAACTATGAACTCACTACTTTTTTTCATGGCTCAACCATGTGACAATCTGCTGCCACAAGCGATCGTGATGGGTCCAGCTTAGATATCCCGGTGGACCCCAATGTGGCCCACAATCTGAAGCAAATGCTGCTGAGCGCCCCTTACCATAACTCCAAACTGTAAGGAACGGATCTTCACCAGCGATAGCTAATACGTCAGATCCTTTCTTAGCGATCACTCTGTTATAACCCAAGAAGGATGGCCACTCCCCAACAATATCCTTAACAACTGGATGGTCGGCTTGTATAACCTGTGGAACTATACCTTCTGGCACCTCCACACGGTCGTCTACTGTTCCGATTGTCACCGGCAGAGCATCTTCTACCTTAGTTCCACTATATCTCGCTGTTCCGTTTATTCCCTGGAAAGTCATATAACCACCAATCATCACTAATGATCCGCCGTTATACACGTAGTCATGTATAGCTTCCAGACGGTTGGGGGTCATCTGAGACTTAATAAAAGTGTCTGGGTGATGAAGAAGAGTATTGCTCCCACAGTCGCTAATCATTACCACATCGTAATTATTCAAAGAATCCACTGAAGAAGGGAAGTCAGTAGACACTAGATGGTTTGGCATATGGTGAACCTTGTGCCCTGCTCGATCTAGCGCAGCCTTTAGCCATTGAACTCCTTCTTCGTAACCACTAGTCACAAAACTATCAAATCCCTTTATGTGCACGGTATGTGTAACCCAAGACTCACCAGCAATTAATATATTCATACTCCTCCTAACGTACGCCCAGCAATCTTATTTTGAAGCCCAATGCCTCACTTAGCGCTACCATCTCCTGGAAAATGTCCCCGTACGCCACAGCAACATGATTACTCAAATAGTGAGCCATTAACGTCTCCTGTCCTATCCGTAAATCCGCTGCCATAAATGGCCATTCCCTAGTGGTGCCATTCCACCATTCGTCACGAACATCTGGGGGCAACTTCACTACCTCCCCTACCCCGATATCCATCCACAACTCATCTTCTTTGATGTATGCACGAGCCCAAGTTATATCACCGGGCAAACTTTCCCCAGCAAATGTCCCACCTGGTGTCGGGAAATATCCCGACGGTTGCCTGTAAGAATGAACACCCTTGAGAGTTTCGGCATCATGATTGAAAGCGTATGCACCAGAAGAACCCGAATTGAGAAGCAGCCAAATAAAACGCCCATCATGTTGAGCCCCCCAACGAACATCATGAAACATCACGGCTTGATGCAAGCCCTTAGCTTTAAGAAGCCTCTTCATCATCTCCATTGGCACAAGATTTCCCTGATCAGCCTCTGTAGCAGTCGCAATCGTGTCACCATTAGATTCTGGTCTACATACAGAGTTAAGTAGTCCTTCAGCAAAATCAGAAGGAGGCCTCAGTTTTATAAGGCCCAGTTGATATTGCCACCCCAAGCAATCAGCTTTGAACTCATCGATCAGATCGAGCGCTGTTAAGTAATCCCGCAACTGCTCTTTAGTGGCATTCTCATCGAAATCTTCTGCCCCAGTTTCCCGATAATGAAATTCCACACCGTTTTCAACTACAAACCGATATGCATCCTCAATGCGGCGATCTGTAACGTCTCTTCCACGATCGATCAACCAAGCCTGGTCAACCTTATGCTCTGTAAAGCCTATAGGGTTAAGTAAACGGGGACCAAAATAACCGTTGATCATTCCCATAGATGTGTCACCAAACATTAATGCCAGAACCCTCCTCGACCGTATACCTTCCTCTACTGACTTTGCAATCACTGCCGATTCAGGAGATACGTTAGCCTGATACGATAAATCGGCCTCGGGGTAACTTATGTTACCCGTTGAACACCACTCATCGAGCCTAGACATAAAATCCTCGTCAGTCGTCCAATCACCCGCATCAGTCCAAACCCTGGAAAATTTCCGATTAACACTCTCCAGGCATGCCCCAGTGTTAAGCAAACCTACAAGTCCCGGCCATTGACCAGAGAAATTGCTAGCAAGCAGTAACGGGGTATCCTTTCCGACCACACCATCAGTTGTATGCGGCCCATAAAGCCAGTGAGTACAAACACCGATTACTGGATCATCTATCGGACCCAGTTTTTCTATCGACTGATGAGGTTTACTTATAAAACCTTCCACACGATAGGGGGAATAGCCCAACTTCTTTAGTGCGTTCTCCATCTGCCTGGTTGCACCTTCTACTCCGGGGAGTGCCCATTCGTTTGGTTTGTCACGATAATCCCCGGGCCAAAACAGAGCGATTTTCTTGTTTGCCATAGCTATTTCACCTCTTTCAGATCATTAAGGTGAGCCATTAAGACTCCGTCGCTAAATTGCCTATAGACTTTTAAGTATATTTCGTAAACTTCATCATAGTGTTTAGTGTTGCGACTATTCGGTAAGTATGTCTGGTCGCCAATCCCACCCATATTTTCAGTGGGCACGCCTAATGCCATTGCTGCAAGCATCGCACTTCCAAGGGCAGACCCCTGGCTAGTCTTGGCAACTTTTATAGTCCTGCCAAGTACATCAGAAAAAACCTGCATCACAAGTGGATTTTGGTCAGGCATTCCACCTGACGCCCGGATTTCATGTATAGGAATGCCTGCCTTTTCGTACGCCTCGATAATTCTTTTTGTACCAAACGCCGCTGATTCAATCAATGCCCTGTAAATCTCCTCAGACTTAGTATCCAGAGTCAGCCCAAGGATGAGACCCTTCAAGTCAGATTTTTGAAGCTCTCTGCTTCCATTCCACCAATCTATTGCTATCAAAGACGTTGGAGTCTGAGATCCAACGTGAGGAATATTGAATTTGTCCGAGAACCAAGCAAGCATATCACCGAGAGCTGCCTGCCCAGATTCGTAGCCAACGAAACCAGGCAAAATCCCATCCTCAACCGCACCACACATGCCAGGGACATTTACCTCTTTACTGTCCAAGGTCAAGTGACACAAACTAGTGCCCATTACCATCAGCATCGATCCGGGCTTCATAATGCCTGCCGCCGGCACTGCTGCATGTGCATCAACAGTACCAACAGCAACCAGCGCATTCCCATAATTTGCTGCTCGTCCAGCCGTGGTGCCCACAGGGGCAACTTGAGCATCTATCTTATCTTTAGCAACACGCTCAAATTGAGGATTTACCGACCTAAAAAAATCTACTCCTGGAAAACCGTCCGTTTTATGCCACATCGCCTTGTAGCCAGCAGCGCAAGCATTTCTACTTTCTTTGCCAGTTAACTGCCAGACTATCCAGTCACCTTTTTCGATAAATCGATCTGCACAATGGAAAATATCTGGCGCCTCTTCAAGGGTGTGCAAGACCTTTGGGAAAAACCATTCACTTGATATTAGCCCATACCTGGATAACCACGATTCATCCCGTTCAATAGCCAGTTGATTAATGCGGTCAGCCTGGGGCTGTGCGTCATGATTCTTCCAGATTTTTACGAGCGCATGAGGATTATCAGACGTGCGAGACAGGGGCTCGCCATCATCTTTACACGGCAGCACACTAGATGCTGTCGCAGCGACTCCTATTGCATCCGCTGTACCAAGCTCACTCAATACGTTATGCATTGAGGCTATGTAGTCGTCCGGGTAGTGATATTTATCTTCTATGACTCCATGGTGATATTCAGAAACCGCGGTAACGATCTCCTCACCACTTTCCACATCCACTAAAACCCCTCTTACACTTTCAGTGCCGAAATCAAGTCCTATCGTTTTCATCACATCAGGATGTTATCTGTAGAGGTATTTTATGTCTACTCAGGCTACTCATTTGCCCTCCTGAATACAATGATTCATAGCTAACGCAAGAACCCGCTCAAACCGATTTACTACGCTCCCAACTTGACACCTTAAGGCTATCAAAGGTACCCTTTAAGGGCTCAAACCCCCTGCGGCGAAATCTTTTTTTATCACGCCGACAGCGGAGAGAAAGGATGGTGATTATATGGACGCATCAGTCGTCCTGATCGTCCTTCTAGCCTTGGGTTTGGGAGCAGCAAGTGGTTATCTCGTACAATCCTTGATAACAAAGAGGGGATTGGCCGCAGCCCGGCAGAGATCCGAAGACATTGTTCAAGAAGCGGAGGAGCAAAAGAAGCGCCTCCTGTCAGAAGGCCGAGATGAGGCCTCCAGGATTCGGAGTTCAGCCGAGCGCGATAATAGGGATCGTCGCTCTGAGTTGCAGAGGCAAGAACGAAGACTCAATAATCGGGAAGAGCAGCTGGAACAAAGAAGCGAAGGCCTAGAAAAACGAGAACGGTCAGTAAATGAAAGAGACCGGGAGTTAGATGGACTAAGAACGGAGCTTGAGAACTCTGTTCAGAAAGAGCGCGAAATGTTGGAGTCTGTATCTGGCCTGTCTAGCACAGAAGCCAGAGACAAGCTTTTTCAAAGAGCTGAAGAAGACATAAGACACGAGGTCGCAAAGCTTTACCTAGATGTAGAGCAGCAGGCAAAGGATGAAGCCGATGAGAAAGCAAGGCGAATCCTAGCCTCTTCTATACATCGCCTAGCTTCTGAAGTAGTCTCAGAGACCACAACTACTGCTGTTCCCCTACCAAATGATGAGATGAAAGGTCGTCTCATTGGGCGAGAAGGGAGAAATATCAGGGCTATAGAAGCAGCAACAGGAGTAGATCTGATAATTGATGACACTCCTGAGGCAGTAATGGTTTCATGTTTTGATCCCGTTAGGCGTGAAGTGGCAAAGATTGGAATAGCTAAGCTAGTCCAAGACGGCCGCATTCATCCGGCGAGGATCGAAGACGTTATTAACAAGGCTCAACAAGAAGTCGAAGAGACCATAATGAAAGAGGGTGAGCGAGCGACTATAGAAACTGGCGTTCGCGGCATGAATCGAAACCTGATTCAACTTCTCGGACGGTTAAAATACCGTTACAGCTATGGTGAAAACATACTTCAGCACAGTATGGAAGTCGGCTATATCGCTGGCATGCTAGCGTCAGAAATAGGTGCTAATGCAGAGATTGCGAAAGCCGGTGGCCTCCTGCACGATATCGGGAAAGCGCTTACCCATGAAGTAGAAGGCCCGCACGCTGAGATAGGTGGCGACGTGGCGAACAAGAACAAGGTGCCGCGAGCCGTAGAAGCCTGTATCCGGGAACATCACAATGATGACATGAGCTCTGTTGAGGCATTCCTCGTTTCAGCGGCCGATGCGGTGAGTGCAGCCCGCCCCGGTGCGAGGCGAGATACGCTGGAAAACTACGTAAAGCGACTAGAGGCACTGGAGCAAGTGGCAACCAGTTTCCCCGGTATAGAAAGGTGCTACGCGATCCAAGCAGGACGTGAAGTACGTATACTGGTTGAGCCGGACTCAATGGATGATGTGGCGGCCCAAAGTCTCGCTAGAGATGTGGTCAAGAAGATAGAGGATGAGCTTGCTTATCCTGGTCAGATCAAGGTGACCGTCATACGTGAAACTCGTAGTATTGAGTACGCCAAATAACGTAAAGTGACGCTGAAAATTAGTAGTCTGCAATACCGCTCAATCGGTATTGCAGACTACTAATGAAACCTTAAGGGAATATTCGATCATGCCTGTTGAGGTAGATTTACACCTACATACCACAGAGTCGGACGGGAGATTAACTCCTGCCGAACTGGTTAAGCTTGTCGCGGAACGTGGCCTCAAAGTTGTAGCGATTACTGACCATGACATCACAGACGCACTAGAACCCGCGTGGGAAACAGCAAAGAGTTATCCTCAACTTACTATCATCCCTGGCATAGAGCTAAGTACCGACATACCTGGCAGCGAGATACACATCCTAGGATATTACATCGATTACAAGAACAAGGATCTACAGGATAAACTCCAATGGTTCAGGGATTCCAGAATTGGCAGAGCAAAGCAGATGGTCGATAAGCTAGGTGAACTAGGATTCCCCGTTGATTGGGAACGCGTAAAAGAGATTGCGGGAGAAGGCACTATAGGACGACCTCATATCGCACATGCGATGGTAGAGAAAGGTTACGTTTCAGTGCCGAAAGAAGCTTTCGACAAGTTCATAGGAAACAACGGACCTGCACACTCCCAACGGGTAAAACAGACCCCAGAAGAGGCAATAGAACTGATAATTAACGCAGGTGGAGTGCCTGTAATGGCCCACCCCTCGTATGTTAACAACCTCAATGAAGTACTACCGAAACTCAAAGAAGCCGGCCTGAAGGGTATGGAAGTACACTACGCAGAGTACGACCAGTCCACCCGGAATAAGCTGGGTAAAACAGCTGCAAAGTACGGCCTACTGACCTGCGGAGGCAGTGACTATCACGCTTTCGGTGTCCCAGGAGAACACGAACCCGGCGAAGCAGGCCCCCCAATGGAAGTGGCCGAAGCTATTAAAAAACTGGCAACTTCCGTTAAATAGAACAGGGAAGCAATTTGATATAGAATCGCCTTATACGTTTTGTTATGGAGGGAGACATGAGAGTAGCTGGCAAGGTGGCACTGGTAACGGGAGGAGCAAGAGGACTCGGAGAAGCCCAATCAAAACTTTTGGCGAAGGAAGGAGCCAAAGTAGCTATAGGAGACGTACTGCCGGAAGATGGCAACGCGGTTGCCAACGACATTAATGCCTCCGGAGGCGATGCGTTCTTTATTCATCTCGATGTGACCAGCGAAGTAGAATGGCAAAAGGCGATATATGAAACCGTGTCACGTTTTGGCAAACTGGACATCCTCGTTAACAACGCAGGAGTTGGCGGACGGGGTGGCCTTGAAGATATGACAGTTGAAGAATGGGACCACGTGATGGCAGTTAACGCCAAGGGCGTATTCCTAGGAACCAAACTGGCCATGCCAGAGATGCTCAAAGCGGGCAAGGCGTCAATCGTAAATATATCTTCGCAGATGGGAATAGTAGGAAGTGATACAAGTAATCCAGCCTATACAGCTTCTAAAGCTGCGGTCCATGTTTTCACTAAATCTATCGCCCTGCGATATGCCACAAAAGGTGTCCGAGTGAATTCCGTCCACCCAGGCCCCATCGATACTCCTATGTTAAGAAGTGGATTTGATGACCCAGAGCGAAAGCAAAAAGTACTTGCACGTATACCCATGGGGAGAACCGGGGTACCAGAAGAGGTAGCAAACGGGGTTCTTTTCCTAGCATCGGATGAGTCATCATTTATAACCGGTGAAGGTCTCGTAATAGACGGTGGATGGATGGCGCAATAATAGGACGCCTAGCGTAAAGCCTTAATTAGAGGTATAACAAAATATGGCTGAACAAAAGCTTCCTATCGTCTACACAATCCGTGGATGTGACGCCTGCGTTAAATTGCTCGACAAGTGGAATGGTGAAGGCATTGAATTTGAGGAACGTCGAGCCGACCTCAGCCAGGAGGTCCTAGACGAAGCAAGGACATTCGGGGATGTAGTACCTATAGTTGTGTACCCTGATGGCAGAGTAGAAGAGGGGTTTGAAGGCGGTATAGGATGCCACATAGGCTAATTTTCAACTAGAATCGACCAAGGACGGGGTTACTTAAAGTGAAGCAAGTCAAAAACGACTGTTCTCACATCAACGCCCGCGCACGGGGTGGTAGTTTTGATCCTGAAAGTGGAGATGGGTTGGTAGTCGCACACAGCCTCTGCAATAGATCTCATCAAACTGGATGAGACATTTCATCAAATGAACGACTACGAAAAGTAAGTCTCGGTTCGTCCTGTAATGGTAACAGCCCCTTGAAACTCAAGCTGTCTCCAGGCTTCATACACGATAACCGCCGCAGCATTAGAAAGATTTAAACTTCTATTAGCTGGCATCATAGGTATTTGAATGCAATTCTCAGGCTTTATCTTATCGACTACTTCATGGGATAGGCCTACACTCTCTGGCCCTAGAATAATTGTGTCTCCTGGTCGGTACTTTGGAGCGGTATATAACGTCGTTGCTTTGGTAGTTGCGGCGTACACAGTGTCGATTGAAACGGTCTCAAGATAAGCTTCTAATGATTCATGGACCGTTACATCGGAAATATCACTGTAATCTAGGGCAGCTCTACTTAAACGAGGGTTATCCAATTGAAATCCAAGCGGCTCAACAAGATGTAATCGGGCTCCTGCATTGGCACATAAGCGAATCAGGTTGCCTGTGTTATGGGGTATCTCTGGAGTTACCAAAACAACGTTCATAACCGGATCAGGACTCAAGTTTTACCCCTGGGATTGAGTTAACAATGTAATAAAGCGGGATCAGCGGGTTTATTTCACTTTGCTCTTAATAGCTTCCATTTTTTCCTGGCTTCTTCGGCTGATATATCACCACTCGCTACCATTTCGTCTAACTTCTTGCTTATGTCATCTGCGGAATATTTATC
>CEUS01015337.1_pt1 | contig 10562 bp, 9 predicted proteins | sample 427031 | NCBI WGS metagenome assembly CEUS01 (sample SAMEA2622837, study PRJEB7988) | marine metagenome | biome: marine biome (ENVO:00000447); feature: marine epipelagic mixed layer (ENVO:xxxxxxxxx); material: "saline water (ENVO:00002010), including plankton (ENVO:xxxxxxxx)" | depth 140 m | reverse complement strand
GAGGTGGTGGCGATCGCGGTGTTGATTCCCACGACGCGCCCGCGGGTATCCAGCAACGGGCCCCCGCTGTTGCCGGGGTTGATTGCCGCGTCTGTCTGAAGGAAGTCCTGGTTGATCACAGCGTTGCTGCCGAGTTTCAACGAGCGGCGGCCCTTGCCACTTATGATTCCCAGCGTGACGGAATGGCTGAGATCAAAAGGGCTCCCGGCAGCGAGCACGAAGTGGCCAATCTGGAGGCGGTCGCTGTTTCCCCACTGGGCGGGTTTGAGTCCGGGAGTGTCGAGTGACAGCACCGCCACATCGCTGGCCGCGTCTGACCAGGTTTGCCTGGGGGACGTGACCCGACCGTCGTGGAGGTGTACCTGCAGTTCGGCGGGTGTCTGGCCGGCGATGACGTGCGCGTTGGTGACCACGACCGTTCTTCTGGTTGGGGCGTGCCGGACGATGATGCCCGACCCGGTTTCTTCAACCGTGCCCCGCTGGTCGGTCGTCTTGCGGCAGCGAATCTTGACGACGCTGGGCATCAGTCGGGTGGTGACGTCGGAGAGTTGGCGACCTGCCGATTCGAGCACCTCCGCGTCGCTTGGAGAGGCCGTTCCGATACTCTGTCGGGCCGCAAGGAGCGGGTAGAGGCCTGCCGCTGTCACGGTCAGTATGGCCAGGGCTGCCAGCAACCAGCGCCCTCGCGGGGCGGGTGACCGTGGTACGGGCATGGGGGGACGCCGCTGCTGTTGTGGGGTAGGCCCTGGGCTGTCGCTCAGTCGACGTCGATGTCTCGCAGACGCACCTCGGTGGGGTTCATCCGGCCTTCGAAGTCCAGGGCGTTTTGCCAATCGACGTCACCGTCTGCAGAGATGCCCCCGGTCAACTCCAGTTCACGCTGGCAGCTCACGCAGAGGATCGACGTCGGAACGGCCTGGAGGCGTGCGATTGGTATCGAGTGGCTACAGTGTTCGCACTTTCCGTAACGGCCCTCTCGGATCAACTGCAACGCCAGTTCCACCTGCCGCAATTCCCGGCTCTCCAGGGCCGCCAGTTGGGTGTTCAGTTCATGGGAGGCACCGCTGTTGGCGGCGTCTCCGATGTCCCCGCCGGTTTGCGGGTTGGTCTGCCAAGAGTGATCGTCGCCTCCAAATTTGATCCGCAACGCGTCACGTTTCTCGATCAAACGTTTGTGGAGTCGCAGCAGTGTGTCCTTGCGAGCCATTGCTGAATTCCTCCGAGTCCGGGTCGGTCTCGATCGGGGGGAGCTGTCCTTGGTTTGAGCCGATCACCACGCGGTGGAGGCCGGTGGTGTCGGATTGCCTTGGGCCGGAGTGGCCTTGGGAAAGGCTAGGTCATGTCAGGGCCGGTGCGGGCCAGGAAGTCGAGAATCCCACCAAGGACTCGGCCGGCAGGCCGTCGCAATTGTCAAAACCGGTAAAGTTCGCCCAATCGGACGTCCGATAGTCACTCTGGGGCGAGCAGGTTCTGCGCAGAACTGTCCGGGTGACAATTGAGGTCGGAGAGAACCGGTGATGGTCAGGAAGCTGATTCGGTCGGGTTTGGTTCTGATCGCCGTGGTGGTACTGGGAGGCGTGACCGGCTGTTCGTGTCATACGTCGACCTGTTACGACGGCGATTGTGGCCTGGTGCATGACAACGATTACTGGGAGTCCGGCTGCGGGGCACCATCGGGACACTCACCCGGTTGTGGTGGCTGCGGGGCGCCGGTGGCTCACTCGGGGTGCTCGCACCCTCAGGAGCATTCGGCCGGCTGTGGTGGCTGCGGTGTTCCGCATCACCAGGCCCCGAACTGTTCCACTTGCGGCGGCGTACATCCGCACCCTGCCCCGGTGACCGATCAGCCCGGTTGTGCCCATTGCGGACAGCACCACGGGCCGGCTGTGGAGGGAGCTCCACCAGCTGAACCGGCACCGTCGGAAAGCACGACCGCTTCTCCGCCCCCGCCGCCATTGCCGCCGGCCATCCCGGAAACTCCGAGGAAGTCGCCAGCACCACCGGCCAAGAAAGCTCCCGCCCCCAAGACACCGCCGATCAAGGCCAAGCCGACGGCCGGTCAGGCACCACCTCCACTGCAGACGGTTCCCGCCGGAAACAGTGCGGCGCCGGAGCCAGCTCCACCGCTTCAGCCGGTGGAGGTGCCACTTCCGGCCCTGGAAAAACCTGCCCCGATTCCCCGGGATGCCTCCGGTCAGCCGCAGTGGATTCCTCGCAGACTCTGAGCCGGAATCGGGCATGGTCGAATTGGATCGGTTGTCTCCGACGCGGCGACCAAAACGCAATCCGGTCGGTTATCAGAATTGGCATAGCCTGGCGTTCCTACACTGGCGGATTTCGCCCGACCGTCTCGCCACGATGTTGCCGTCCGATCTTGTGGTCGACACCTTTGACGGGTCGGCGTGGGTCGGCCTCGTTCCGTTTCACATGACGGGAGTGCGACCCTGGTGGTTCCCGGCCGTTCCCGGAGTCTCTGCATTTCACGAGACGAACGTCAGGACCTATGTGCACCGTGACGGCGTCCCCGGCGTGTGGTTCTTCAGCTTGGACGCAGCCAGCCGTCTGGCCGTCTGGATCGCGCGGGCCCGCTGGCGGCTGGCCTATCACCACTCAAGGATGCGGGTGGAGAGGATGGAGGACGAACGTGGAAAACGAGTGGTCTACTCGAGCCGAAGGGGCGGGCGAGGGACCGAGACCCCCGGAATTGCTGGGCCCGGACTCCCGGGTGTGGGACTGGATCTCGAGATAGAGCTCGACGACGCACCCGGATTGGCGGGTCTTGATGAAGCCGGTCACGCCATCCCCGGGACGCTCGAGCATTTCCTTGTTGAGCGGTATGTCCTGTTTACACACGACCCTTCAGGGCGGTCATCGAAGCTGTTCTCTGGCCAGGTCCACCATGTGCCCTACCCCGTAAGGCCGGCCCGGGTCCTGATGTTCCAGGACTCGCTGGTCCAGGCAGCCGGAATCGAGATCTCAGGTCCGCCCGAGCACGTGGCGTTCTGCGAGGGCGTCGAAGTGGAGATTTTCGGTCTCGAGCCGCTTGCCACTTAGACCTGCGTGATCTCAAGAGGGGTCTCGGCGGCCATTTGCCTCAGCGCCACGGCGTCGGGCATCCCTGTGGTGGCACCGGTCACCTGGACACAGCAGGCTCCGGCGGCACTGCCCATTCTCAGGCAGTCCTCGGGACCTGATTCGTCAAGCAGTGCCAGGATGAAACCGGCGGCGAATGCGTCACCGCCTCCGGTGCCGTCGACCAGCGGCACGTCGTGTGCGGAAGCCCGAAAACGTCCGTTGGCGGAGGCGAGTACCGAACCCTGGTTGCCACAGGTGATCGCCACAGATGCGGCACCTGCCTCGAGAAAACTGTCGGCCTGGTCGAATGGATCGTCGAGGCCACACAGGAGCTTCGCTTCGTCGTCGTTGGGAACGAAGTGATCGGTGACTGGGAGCACGGGGGCGAGTCGGTCGGAGTAGTCCCCGGGGCCGGGAATCACGACATCGAGCATGGTGATCACGCCCAGTCGGCGGGCGCGAGCGAACAGGTCGGCAACCTGTTCGGCTGTCGGCTGGTCGGCCAGGCAGTAACCGCCCAGGTACAGGACTCGCGTCCGTTGGAGAATCTCATCGTCGATTGCACCGGTCGTGAAGTGGGCATTGGCCCCTGTGGCGTGGATGAAACGGCGGTCCTCGCCCTGGACGTTGATCACTTGGGTGGCGGCGGTGTGGAGGTCGTCGCGGATCTCCAGGATCGAACAGTCGACGCCCGCCTCATCGAGTACTTCCCGGACGAAGCGTCCAAGGATGTCGTTGCCGATCGTTCCGGCGACGGCGGTTGCCAACCCCAGGCGGGTCATGTCGACGGCACAATTGGCGGCGCAGCCACCGATTGACAGGTGTAACGAAGCAGTTTCGGCCAGCATTCCCGGAAGGGGCAGCCGATCGATCGGAGCACCGACATGGTCGGCAACGATGATGCCGGCACAGAGGCAATCCAGCGGCCCGGTGGAAGCGGCCGTCATGGGGAGTTGTCCGGAGGGGGGGCAGGAGGGGGGACAGGATTCGATTCCGTTACCGGTTCGACCTGTCCCCGGCGTTTGACTTCTACCAGCCGCTTGACGATGGGGTAAGTGGGGATGGAGCAGACCGTGGCCAGCAGCAATGACCCGGCGATCATCGGCCAGGCAACCTCGGCGAAGATGAACTGCAAAGGGGCGAACCAGCCCTCGTTGAGTGTCTGTTCGAATCGTTGCTGGAATTCCGCCGGTGACATCGGCGCGTCGACGATCAGGGAACCGATGTAGAAGAACGCCGCATAGAGCGGCACGATGGTGAGCGGGTTGGAGACGTAAACGGTGATCAATCCGGCGAGCCGGTTGAAGTGAAACATCCGCTGGGTGATGCCGGCAATGGCCAGGATGACCATCATCTGGATGCCAACCGTCGGCGTCAGGCCGACGAACATGCCGATCGCCGTGCCCAGAGCGATGGAATGCGGCGTGTCGTCCAGGGTGAGGACCCGCTGGACCAGCCGTCCGGGGCTCGTCCACCAGCGAGTGTCGGAATCGCGTCCTTGCATGTCCGCCTTACTCGGTGTCGTCGCCGGTCGTAGTCGACGATGCTTCGCCGATCAACTTTTCGACCAATGGCACGATGTGGTCCTTGTAGGTGAATCCCTCGTCGCCGTATTCACCCGAATCGTTGTCGAATCGCTTCACCATCCGGCCTGCCGCGTCGTAGACGTAAACGGCCGGGATCGCTGCCAGTTCGATCTTGTCGTAAACATCGACATCGGCGTCAGAAAGCAGAAGGTTGGTGCAGGTGGCTTTGGTGGATTTGAGGAATTTCATCACCGACGGTTTTTTCGATTCCGGCGGTTCCTCCTCCAGGCCCTCGTAGTCACAGGAGACCGAGATGCAGGTGATTTTCTCGGAAGGGAATTTCTCGTGCAGGGCGACCAGGTTGGGGAATTCCTTCATGCAGGGCACGCAACTGGTCGACCACAGGTCCACCACGACGACCTTTCCTTTTTGCGCGGCGATCAACGCTTCGGTGTCCTTCCAGCTCTTGATGGTCAGTGTCACTGCGTTGGACTGGGCTCCGGAAGACGTGCTTTCCGGTTTGTCGGACTTTGATGGGTCGGGGACGTCAGGTGCTCCGTTGCAGCCGATCGACAGCAGTGCGGTGGTTAGAGCGACAACGGTGTGAAGGCAACGAGGCCGGTTGAGAATGGTCATGGGGAAGAGGTCCGATGGAGAAGAGGACGTTGGCGGTCTCGCGCCTCGCCGGAAAACAGGGGGCTCAGCGAGCGACCTTTGTCAGGCCCGCTTTTTTCGCGGCGGCAGTGGGGTCCTCGTAGGGCAGCGCCTTGAGGAACTCGGCCAGGTCGCCCAACTGTTTCTTGTCGAGGTGACTGGTGTGGCCGTGCCGGTCGCCGGTGTTGTGGGTTGTCAATACGTCGATCAATGTCGCCGCTTTCCCGTGGTGCAGGTAAGGCGCCGAACGGTACAGGCCCAGCAGCATGGGGGTATCGTATTTTGGTCCCATCTTTTCGCTGGGATCGACCTGGCCGGTGCCGACATCGTGGCGGAGCGGTTCCGGTCGCGGCCGGGAGTCGGTGTAGAAGGGGCCGGAGTGACAACTGGCACATCCGACTTTCTTGGAGTTGAACAGCGAACGGCCACGCTGGGCAGATTCCGAAAGGCCGGTTTTTGCGTAGGGGCTCATCGTGAACTTGTGGGAATTGGTGTAGGCGGCCAGGGCGTCCAGGTCGGCCGAGAGTCCCTTGTTGGGCTTGGCCAGTGACTTGTTGATGCCACCACGAACCAGGCCACGGCCCTGCATCAGTGGGCCCCGAATGGTGTGTTCAAAGTCCTGAGATTCGTCACGGTCAGCCGACCAGTGGAGTGGATGGGTCCAGGCCAATCCGAACAACGGCGGCGTAGCCCTGAGCCCCTCGGGGTTCTGCCACGTCCGTCCATCGGGATCTCCGTCGGGGTGGCAACTGGAACAACTGATCCATCGTCGCCCGACCATCGGTTGCAGGGCCGTGTAGAACAGGATCTTGCCACGATGGATTTCCTTGGACAGCGGGTTGTCCGTCACTGGAATGGTGGCCAGGGAACGGCCCGAATTGGCATCGTAGGCGACGACGTTGAAATCCAGGGCGTTGTAGACAAAGAACCGGGCACCGTCGGGCGAAACTCGGACGGCGCGTGGGTTGTGTCCCAGCGTGATGCGACGCCGCAGCTTGATCTCGGTGTAATCGTCATCGACCGTGTCGCAGAGAAACATGTCGTCGGTACCCGAGAAGACGACGAAAAACCGTTTGCCGTCTGCAGAGACATCGATCTCCCAGGGATTGGCGGTCACGAGGTTGCCGAGAAACGCGTCCATCGGGATCCGCTTGCGTCGTCGGCCCTCACCCCCCTTGGTGTCAACAACTCCGACGTAGGGGAAAATGGAGCCCTCGCCCTGGGCGGCCGCAATTCTTGAGCGGATGTGGGGGATGTAGGCCTTGGGGCGAGTCGGGTGCAGGACGATCTGTCGGCAGAGGTTGTCGGTGCTGGCACCCTTCCACGTGTCGACGATCTTGGCCTGGGTGACGTTGACCGCGTTGACGCGAGCTGAGTAGTACTCGGCCGTGTAGAGGGTTTGGCCATCGGGGGACAGGGCCAGGCCGCGAGGGAACCGACCGCCGGGCAGTTGGCGGAGGACTTTGCTTTTTGCGGGGTCGATCTCGGCTATGCGGCCGGGGAACTCGAGCGTCACGTAAATCCGGGTGCCTTTGGCGTTGGAGACCACGCCGTATGGTTCATCGAAGACCGCGATCCTGGCAGTGATCTTGCCGGTGTCGGCGTCGAGCAAAGTGACGTTGTCGTCGTTGTAGACCGCGACAGCCAGAGTGTGTGTTTTGCCCACGAATGCGACCCCCTCGGGATGTGTGCCGACGGGGGTTTCCCTCAACTTTTTGAGCGTCTTGAGGTCGACGATGGAGACGGTGCCGCCGTCACGGTTGGAACAGGCCAGCAGGCGGCCGTCGGTCGAGATGTCCATCAGGCTGTTCGAGTCGCGAGCGATCGCCGGTGTGGCGATCAGTCCAAACAGGATGGCGGCCAGGGTCGGCAGGTGACGGTGAGAGAGGATTGTCCGGCAGTACATCTTCGCCTCGCGTGGATGGGGCCAAGGTTTCGGCGGACACTCTACCAGAAGTTGCCAGAATCCCGTAAGTCAGGCCTTGGGTGCCCTGCCCGCCGAGGACTGTTAGACTCGAGGGCAGCATGCTCCGCTCCCTCTTTTCACTGATCCCGATTGTGGCACTGGTCACCGTGGCAGGGTGTGCGCAATCGACCTCTTCGACCCCTCCGGTCCGCACCGGCGACGGGGCCGATTCTGGTCTCCCGCCGGTTGTCACCGAAAGTCCGGGTGACGCTCCTGAGGGCATGGTCTGGATCCCCGGTGACGTGTTCGAGATGGGGACTCGCGACGGAGGGAGCAACCAGGACGAATTTCCTCCTCACAAGGTCGAACTCGACGGCTTCTACATTGATGTCCACGAGGTGACCAATGCCGAGTTCGAGCGATTCGTGACGGCCTCCGGTTACGTGACGGCAGCCGAGAAGAAGCCCGATTTCAGTTCGGTTCGTGAAGGTTCGAAGCGGACCGAGGCAAAGATCCTGCCCGAGTTGAATCGGCCGGGGTCGATCTGCATGAAGCAGGGGCTGAAGCCGGGTGAGATCGATCCCCAACTGGGGGCCTACGGCTGGTGGGAGTATGTGCCGGGGGCCAACTGGCGACATCCCGAGGGGCCGGAGAGTTCCATCGTCGATCGGATGGACCACCCGGTGGTTCATGTCTCGTGGCACGATGTGAATGCGTACTGCCGATGGGCCGGTAAGCGGCTGCCGACTGAGGCCGAGTGGGAGTTTGCAGCGAGGGGCGGCCTGGACGGCAAGACTTACCCCTGGGGTGACGAGCGGAACCCCGGAGGAAAGTGGCTCAACAACATCTGGCAGGGGGCCTTCCCGGTCAAGAACGACAATGAAGACGGCCACCTGACGACGTCTCCGGTCGGGGTGTTTCCGAAGAACGGTTACGGCCTGTTCGACATGTCGGGCAACGTTTGGGAGTGGTGCCACGACAACTACACGGCCGACTACTACAGCGACAGCCCTCGACGGAATCCGCAGGGACCCGAGGAAAGCTACGATCCCGATGAACCGGACATCCTCAAGCGTATCCAGCGAGGCGGGTCGTTCATGTGCAGCGACACCTACTGCACCGGTTACCGGGTGACGGCCCGGATGAAAGGCGAAGAGTCTTCCGGCCTTTATCACACCGGATTCCGCTGCGTGGTGTCCCACGACGCTCTGGCGGAATATGCCAAATCCGCTGGCCGTCGGTGATCGGGTGGGCTGGGGCCAGGCCGCGTCTTAGGGGTAGAACTCGGCGAACTGCTCCTGCACGGCGACGATGCCGCTGCGGAGCAGTTTGGTGTCGCTGGTGGGGCTGATCAGCCGGACGCCTTTTTCGTGCATCATTCCGGCGTGCTCGGGGCTGACCACCACCGCGCCGATATGCTTGCCGTGCTTCTGGCAGGCGGCTGAGACACGGTCGATCGCGTCGATGCACTTTTCGTGGAAGAAGTCGCCTGTCACCCCCAGGCTTTGGCTCAGGTCGCTGGGGCCAATGAACAGAAGGTCCACGCCCTCGATCGCCGCGATCTCATCGACTTCCTCGACCGATTGAGCCGTTTCGATCTGGATCGCCACAAACGTCTCGCGATTGGCCTTCTCGGTGAAGTCGGCCGGTTTCATCGCGCCGAATCCCGCGTCGTAACCACCGGTGTTCAGGCCGCGGTTGCCCCGCGGGTGGAACTTGCACCAGCGAACGATCTCCTCGGCCTGCTCGGCCGAAAACACCTGGGCTGCCATGATGCCTCCACCACCGGCCTCCAGGGCCCGTGTCACCGTCGCGTAGTCGGTCGGGGCAATTCGTACGAAGTTGTCCAGCCCCTCGCTGCGAGCGGCCAGTGCGTTGATCTCCAGACTCTCGATCGTGAACCCCACGTGTTCGGCGTCGAACCACACGGACTGGAAGGCGCCGCTCAGGCCCAGGATCTGCATGATGTTGTGATGCAGGATGCGGCCCACGCCGATCGTCATCACCGTTTCGCCCCGGTCCAGTCTGTCCTTGATTCGTTCCACCATCGTCGGATCCTCGTGAGAGAGTCAGCAAGTCGGGCCAGTCTGAGCAGTGCGTGGAGGGAAGTCCAGCGGGGGAACCGGCTCCGGGTTGTTGGCATGGCGCGTCGTGGTGTTACAATCCACTCGCCGAGAACTGGACCCAGCCGGAGCATGATGATGGACAGCCGACAACGCACGTGGATGAGGACTTTTGCTGCGGTGGCCCCACTGGCGATCTGCCTGATGATGGCCGGATGCAACGCCGGAGACGCCAGCAAAACCGGAGCCAGTGACGGTGCTGCGAAGGACGGTGGTCAGGCGGCAACCTCCACGACACAGGACAAGTCTGGGATCACCTCCCCTGAGAACATTCCCGAGTTGCCGCCCGATCCGGTGAAGTTGGCTCTCTCGGCCTCGGGTAAGGATGCCGGGGCGGAGGCCGCCAGTGGCGAGGTTCTGCTCTCGCGGAGCCGTTACTACCGTCTGGACGTCGAGACGGTCGACAAGAGTGTCCTTGTGACCGTCTCCCGACGTTGGCTCTATAAGGACGGGTTCCCGGAGGGACTGATTGCCGCGATTCGCAAGCATCCCGATGTCAAGCAGACTGACTCGCGTCTGTTCGACTCACGGGACGGTAAGATCCAGGCCAGCCAGTACATCCGCTGGGATCCGTCCCCGTCGGGCAGCAGGGCTGCGGCGCTGCTGCTGTACGTCGATGGGACCGACGCTGACGGTGAGGCTCGGCACGAGTTGGCCATCAGCGTGGACCTGGAGGTCGACGCCACGCTCGGCAAATCAAAGCCGAAACAGACGGTTGCGTTCGACGCGATGTCAGTCGACTTCGACCTGGACACTGCCCGGCTGAAGGCCGTTCGCTGGAGTGACAAGCCGCTGGCCGACGGAGACGCCGAAGGGGATGGCCCAGAGCACACAGTCGATATCCGCGTCACGGGTACCCTCACAGCCGAATCGAGCGCCAACATCCGGGGAGCCGATGCCCTTCTGGCCGATGACGTCAGCAACTCGTTCCGTTCACTGGCGGCCATCGCGTTCCAGAATGAGAGTCACCACGGCATCACCCTGGGCTGGCTGGGACTCGACCAGCTTCGTCATGGCCTGATCGTCGTTCCGCAGCAGGACGGCAAGCTCTACGACCTGCAGTATTCGGTTGCCGGCGAGAGTTTTGACCTGGATGCGATGCGGAGGCAGATGGAAGTCGCGTCGTGGCCCATCATTCTCCGCGGCCGCGATTACGTCGGCACGTCGCTTTCCGGCCAGCACGTCTTTCAGCCGGTCGAGTGCCTGGTGTCGCGGCGGATGCCGGAAAAACCGACGGGGAAGTCGGACAAGAAACCGGCCCAGAAGTCGGACAAGAAG
>CEUS01236565.1_pt1 | contig 10564 bp, 5 predicted proteins | sample 427031 | NCBI WGS metagenome assembly CEUS01 (sample SAMEA2622837, study PRJEB7988) | marine metagenome | biome: marine biome (ENVO:00000447); feature: marine epipelagic mixed layer (ENVO:xxxxxxxxx); material: "saline water (ENVO:00002010), including plankton (ENVO:xxxxxxxx)" | depth 140 m | reverse complement strand
GAGCCGATGTCGCGCGCCTTTGCAGTCTCTGGTGCGGCGCCCTGTGTTCAGGAGTTTGTCACGAAAACATTCGGAGTGATTGAAGCGGGGCAACTGTGCGCCATGGCCGGGTACTTTTTATTTGGCCGGGAAGATCTGTTGCCCGACCTGTTTCGCCAGATCGTATTGCAGCTGAATCAGGTTTCAGATGGCAAGTTGAGTAGATTTCAATACTACCTGGATCGCCATATCGAGTTGGATGAAGGCCGCCACGCGATTCTGGCCGGCCAGTTGCTGGAGACGTTGTGTGGCGATGATGCAGCGCTCTGGAACCAGGCTGAAGAGGCGGCCTGTGATGCCCTGCGATCGCGACAGGCGTTATGGGATGCCGTCTCAGAGTCACTTGCGCCGCCATCGTAGCGAGCGACGACTGGCATCACAGGCGGGTGACTCCAACTCTCATTCATTCGGATAGGATTTCTGGTGCGCGGCATATTCGCGGTCCAGCATCGCACGGGAGAACACACTGCTTTGAGAAATCGGTCGCCGTTTCCACCACGCACCTGAGCGCTGCTTGGAACGAGTGAATTCGTAGTGGTAATAGACAAATCGGATGTAACGAGGAGGCGTTTTTGGGTTCAGGTGTGAGGCCAATAAGACGCGGACAGCGGACGTGTCGCGGGTCAGGTGCCGAGCTAGCGAGACGAGCCAGGCACGGTTTCCATTTGGATCGAGCGCCGCAAACCACATGAGCCAGTCGAGCCTGGGAAGGTGAGGCCCCAGGATGCGGGGTGAACGCTCCAAGGCGCCTGGCTTCCAATTGAATTCGTAGGCAAACCAGTCACGCCCGTTCACGCTTCCTTCGATCACGATTTCTTCTCGTCGCGTTGTCATCACGCGGAACAGGCCGTAGCCATTGATGGTTCGCCAGGAACGCATTGGAATGAGCAGCCGAGACCGCAGGGGATCAAGCAAGTGGGTACCGCAGAAGTTCAGGCTGGTGGTAATCCAAGTGGGGTTTGGGCGGGCGGACGGGTTGTGTTGGGCCATGCGGTCGGTTCGTACCAGTTCTTCGAACAGAACAAGCGAGCTGCTGCCGAGTAGGAGAGCAAGTACCAGCCCGTTGCCGAACCGTTGCCAGGCAGGAGGCGCCGTCGTTACTACGGCGGAAACGCGACGTGTTCGCCGTAGCAAATAACTCAGGAAGCGATCGTCCAGAAGAGGAAGGCATAACGCAGCGGTCAGCAGGTTGAAGAATCCATAGTTTCCTGTGGCTTGAATGAGGCACATCAAGCTGATTGTCAACAGGCTGGCGATGTGACGTAATCTGCGGCCAGCGAAGATCCAGAATGGTACGAGTAATTCGATCAGCAGTGTGACGATGCTGCAGGCAGTATGCCACCAGGAGGGCAATTGATGTGCGTGCCAGCTAATCCAAGTTGGTAGCGGCTGCGTCTGGTAGTGATAGTTCAGGGCGACGAGATCACGCCAGTTCGGATCGCCTGACAAGAGCTTGGTTGCCCCTGATAGAAACATCAGTTTGAACAGCAGAAACCATAATGCCCAGCGATACGATCTGCTTTCGGCGGCGGCCAGAGCGCTCCCGGGCTTCCTCCAGGGCAACCAGAAGATGCTGATAAACGTGGCTTCCAGAAGCAGGGTGTCCCATTGGAAATCCAGAAACGGTGTCGCAATTGTCGACAGTCGGAAGTACAACATCCATAACAAGATTGCACAGGCCCGGGGCAGGATCCTGGCCGTCAGCAGCAGGGCTACGAGCAGGCCCGAGCCACATAACAAGTGTAATGTTGTATCTGTGGTAACTGGCTGGATACCGTTGGTGCCGATCAAGCCGGGTGCTTGTAGCCACAACGAGCTGAAGGCCAGTAGATGGATGACGCCCAGCAGTCGCATATAAATGGACCGTGCCAGGTGAAAACTAGCGTTTGGCGGTGCCTTCAGTGCGCTGGCCGGCATACGCTAATATCTCTGTCGTGGGGCCAGGCTGAGCTCGGTAAATACGAACGCCCGTTGTGGTGCACGTATTCTCGAAAGGCTGTGTGACTGAAAGCGCGAGCGGCAGGAGGAGTAGTGCGACGCGTGCAGGCGGGTCAGGATACCATGGTCCCCAGATGGAGAGGATGTCGGGTGTTACGTGTCGTGGTGTAGTGGGTTTGTCAGAGGGGCAAGTATGGCCTGTGAGTGCCGCAGGCCGCCCGAAGACTCGTATGCTGGCACTGCGTGGATGGTTAATGATGTCCGAATCTGAACAACAGCATGCCACCGAATCGGCGCGGGAGGCGGAGCCTACAGCGGTTGTGCAGAGTGGTAGCCGGCGTCTGTTATACCTCGCGTTGGCGGCGTTATTTTTTGCCTTGGGGTTGCTGGGTGTGTTTTTGCCGCTCTTGCCAACGACACCCTTGATGTTACTGACAAGTTATTTTCTGGTTCGATCGTATCCACCGCTCAATGATCGTTTGTTGCGCTCGCGATGGATTGGTCCAGTGTTGCAGGATTGGCAGCAACGGCGCGGTGTGCGCCGGGCGGTCAAGATCAAGTCTGTGGTCCTGGTCGTCCTGGTCGTTGGCGTCAGTGTATTTTTCGCCGAAACATGGTGGCTCAGGTTTACCATTGGCGCAGTTGCTGGCGTGGGGGTTCTGGTGATCTGCAAATTGCCGGTCATTACGGACTGAGCAAGCCGGTCTGGTTCGTGGACGGCTGCTTATTCTTTGGTCGGGGCAACGGTTTTCCGGGGATACGCAGGTGGATCTGGGACCTCGACCGGATCTTCCTCGATGCGTTTCAAGAGATGGGAGATGGCTGCTTGTAGTTGCGCGTCGTGTCCCTGGAATGTGGCGTGTGGCAGGTTGTCGACGACGATATCTGGATCGACACCATGGCCTTCGATGAGCCACTTGCGTTCAGGCCCGTACACGGCAGTTTGTGCTGCTGAAGCGTAGCCCTGATCTACCAGGCGATTGTTAATGCTCAACCAGATTTCTCCTCCCCAGGTCCGGGTGCCAATCAGCGGGCCTAGTTTCAGTCGACGAAAGCCCTCGGCAAACGCTTCGCCGTCAGAAGCGGTTCGCTCATTACAGAGCACGACCATATGGCCACGAAATGCGTATTGCATATTCCAGTAAGGGGCACCCACACGTGGTTTCCAGTAGAACCAGGCTTTGCGCAGCAGTTTTTCCAGAATCCAACTATCGATATTTCCACCACGGTTATGGCGCACATCGAGAATCAGTCCCTGGCGGTGGAACACCGGGTAATAATGGCGCGTCCATTGGGCGATGTCTGCGGAGGACATCGCACGCAGATGTATGTAGCCCAGTTTGCCATCGCCTTGTTTGTCGACCTCCAGGCGACGGGAATACTCCCATTCGTCATACCGCAAGTTGGCCGCTCGGTCAGGACCGATCGGTTTGACGAGCACTTGCCTTGATTGATCCGCCGCGGCATCACGTACTTGCATCAGGACGTCTTTTCCCGCCTGATTTCGTAGCAAGGCTCCCAGGTGAGGCGCGCTGAGGGTCGAAATCCCATTGACCGTTTCGATAATGGCACCGGGATTTAGATTGACGTCGGGGTGGGCGAGGGGGGAAAGCTGGTCGGGTAAATCAGGGTCGCTGCGATAAACGTGTTCAACACGGTAGCCCCCCTGGTCCACATCGCGGCGAAATGTAGCACCGAGTGAGGCCGGCGTGATTTGCTTCTTCAAAGCACGGTGGTCACCGCCGCGGACATAGATATGGAGCGCCTCCAGTTCGCCGACCATTTGGGCAATCAGGTCATTGAGTTCAGCGCGATCAGTGACGCGATCGACCAGCGGCAGGTGTCGCTCGAGAATCTGCTTCCAGTCTTTCGCATGCAAGTTCGGGTCGTAGAAGTAGTCGCGTTCCATGCGCCATGCATCGATGAACATGGCACGCCACTCGGCGACGGGGTCGATCGAAAATGTCCAGCTGTTGAGAGGCACTCGCGCCGATTCCAGTTTCCCTGGCGCATTGCCATTGGCATCGATGACGTAGAGTCGATTACTCTTATGGATAAGCAACTTGCCGGCGTTCCGCGCGAAGTCGTACGATTTGATGTCAGGCAAAATCGTCACGAGTTCGGGTGCATGTTTGCGCGGCAGTGCCGTAAGGGTCAACGTTTTCGGTTCTGCGGTGGCGCGCGATACAAGATACAGATGTTTTGCGGTGCACGTTAAGCTCGAGTAATTTCCCGGAGTGACAGGAACACGTCGTAGACGCCCGGCAATCCCAGGCAAGGCGATGGCAGGGGCCGGTTCGGGTGCCTGCTCTGTAACGTCTGTTTCGGTTGCGTTGTCCAGTTCGCCTGGAGCTGCAAACGGGGATTTGCTGTCAGTTCTCAATGCGAGTTCGTAAACCTGCGTGGTTCGGTCAAAATAAGGTTCCGGTTGGCGTAGTCCCCAGGGACTGCGCACAAGAGAGGAAAAATGGCGGTCGGAAAGAAAGTACAGCCAGTGGCCATCGGGACTCCAAGTTGGTGAGTAATTGTCATAACGGTCTGTTGTTACGGCAGTGGTGCTCTGATCCTCCAGGCGGTACAGATGGATACGCCCATTGTGGTTGGCGGTATCCGCCACGTAGGCCAGCCACTGGCTGTCTGGTGACCAGGTGAGGTCTCGAAAGTTAAAGAACTCGGACTGAGCGATCTGCCGCGGTTTGCCCGTGGTTACGTCGAGCAGCCAGAGGTGGTAGTTCTTGTCACGATAGGCAATCCACTTGCCATCGGGAGATGGTACGGCAGGATATCGAAACACACTGCCATCATGGGAGAGTTGTCGACCGGGCTGGAGGCCACGGGGATCCAACTGATGAAATTCAAATTCTCCGGATGCATCGGAGAGCGCGATCAATTCGTCGTTTGCTGCTAGAAAGCGTGCGCCCCGAAAGCGGATGCCCGGTTGCCGGGTTACCCGGATGCGGCGTCCCTGTTTTGCTGGTGCGACAAAGACGTTGCCACGCACTGTCAGGGCGACTCTTTTGCCGTCGGGTGAGAGGTCGAAATCGGTAAGATATTCGAGCGGATTCTCGATCCATTTGAGGCGGGTTTGCTCGAAGTCAGACGAGAGAGTAATGGAAAGTATCTCGTCCGTTTCTGCGGCGACGCTATAGACGTGGAGGTCGGCACCTCGCTGGTAGACGATTTGACCATTGGAGTGGGCTGGCGCCAGGACATCGAAGTCAATATGCCGGGTGTGTTGACGCAGGTCGTCCCCACCAAGGTTCATCGACCAGAGGTTCATGGTGCCGTCGCGATCGCTGGCGAAATAGAGACGGTCTTTCCACAGCATGGGGTCTCGGCTGGTGCCAGGGTAATCGGCGGTAAGCGGGAGTGCTTCAGGAGTTCCCCGCGTGAATTTCCAGAGGGTTTCCACCGTACCACCACGATACCTTTTGGTGCTGCTGGATTGCTTGGAGAGGCGAGTGAAAAAAAGTGTGGTGCCATCGGCGGTCCAGCTGGCATCGCTGGCCTGATGGAGCGGGATCCGCTCGATTTCCCGCGTCTGGGGGTGGACCAGGACGAGTTGGGTATTGGGCAGGGTTGCGTAATGCTGAGTGGAGTAAACGACGCGACCATCGGGGGTCCATCCCACGACGCGAGACGGCTCACCGTCGTACGTCAGGCGGCGTGGTCGACCGCCTGCCAAGGGCATGCAGTAGACTTCGCGGGGCCCTTCGTAGCCGGCCGAGAAGGCGACTTGTGTGCCGTCAGGAGAGATCGCCGGTCTGGTTTCCTGAGCGATATGGGTCGTTAATCGTGTTGCCGCCCCTCCTGCAGTGGAGACTTTCCACAGGTCGCCTTCTGCAGTGAAGATAATGGTTTCATGATAGATAGAGGGGAAACGGAAGTAACCGCGCTGGGGCGGTTCCTGGGCTACCGCCAGCGTAGCAACGAAACAGGTTGTGATCGTGACAATAAGCAAGCTGCGACGCATGTGTCCCTCACAGGAAATGGGGTGTTGTTCGGGTGTTTGTGTAATCGATCAACAACGCGACAGGGGGAACGACGGCAGTTATTGCAAGGTGCGTGCGACGCGAAATCCCCAGTTGCCCGCTTCGAATTTCATAGGAAACGTCCACCGACTCGTAGAGCGGCATGCCGTGCCCGGTTGGACAAAACCGCCACCTGGCAAGATGCGTTTGGTGTCGTTGTCATTTCGTAATTTCCGGGATTGACGTCCGTCACTATGGATTCTGCAGAAAAAGGCTGAGGCGCGGTGGTTGTCCATGCCATGGCATTTCCCAGGATGTCGAACAAGCCGAAGTCGTTGGGCAGTCCTTGCCCACACCACGAAGTGCTTTGTCCTGGAAGTTCCGGGTGCAGCTGTCGGGATGCGAGCCCCTTTTATCGATGAGCAAACCAGTGGTAGTCCTGCCAGGAACAGGTGGAAGTGACTGTCGGCTTCATGTTTTCAATCGTTCACCATCGTAACAAGCAAGATCTGGTAGATGAGTATCCAGAACGGGAGAATCTGGAAAGGTGCCACGCTGAACGCGGCCAGATCGCGAGCCAGCGGGCGGCTCGACAGTATAGTCTGGGCTGATATGTGATGTGGAGCAGGCGGGCAAGTTGTTAGAATACCCTTTTGCCAGTGCGGCTGCCTGGTGTCGTGTCCCTGTGAGGAGACTTTTGTGATGCATGATGTGAAATTAGACCGCAGAGGCTGGCTGATTGGGTCGTCCTCGCTGCTCTGTCTCCCCAGGGTGTCATCTGGTTCTGTCGATGTGGCGCAGCCACGTACCGCGCAAGGGATTGACTGGTACGATCCACAGCAGTGGGGTGTGGAAGGCAGAGGCTGGCAGCAGACGGCCCGTTATTACGATCGGCTTCCGAGTCGCGCAGAGGATTCGGTGCGCGGCGCGGTCTGGGATCTGAGTCGGCATTCTGCAGGAATGACGGTGCGTTTTCAAACTGCCGCGACGGACATTCATGTACGGTACAGGTTACTGTTGTCTCGGTTGGCCATGCCGCATATGCCGGCTACCGGAGTAAGCGGGGTTGACCTTTATGTCCGCGATGAAGCGGGTGTGGACCGTTGGCTGACGGTATCGATGCCGCAAGCACAAAAGGTGCAAAGCAAGCTAGTGGGAGGCGTGGATCCGACTGCCGGTGGTGCAAAGCGATTGTTCACACTCTATTTGCCACTCTACAACGGCGTTGAGGAGTTAGAGATTGGCGTGCCGACTGGCGCGGGTTTCTCGCCGGAGCCACCCCGCTCTGAAAAGCCCCTGGTGTTTTATGGCACCTCGATCATGCATGGTGCGTGTGCGTCACGCCCTGGTATGTCGATTACCGGAATTCTGGGACGACGGTTGAATCGACCGGTCATCAATCTGGGATTTTCCGGAAACGGGCGGATGGAGAAGGAGGTGGGGGATTGCCTGGCCGAGCTCGACGCCGCGGTTTACGTTGTCGATTGTTTGCCAAACATGCAGGCCGCCGAGGTCCGCCAGCGAGCTGTACCGCTCGTCGAACAACTGCGCCGCGCCCGACCCGAGACTCCTATTCTGCTTGTCGAGGATCGTACCTACGGATATGCACATTTGCGTAAAGCGTCGCGTCAGCGACAGCGGGAGAGTCGCTTGGCGCTCCGCGAGGCATTGGGCCGCCTGACAGCCGCGGGGCTTTCCAGACTCTACTACCTGTCAGGGGCCGGCTTGCTTGGTAGCGACGGTGAAGCAACCACAGATGGATCCCATCCCAATGATCTGGGCATGGTTCGTTATGCGGATGCCTATGAGCCGATCTTACGTGAGATTCTCGAGGGGACGGCTTGAGTGTGCACGTCGACTGCAGTCGACAATCGCAGGAGAATGAGTGATGCTAGGCGCGATGTATCAGGCCGGACAGGTGAGCGCGATCAGGGCGTTGCGCGTGGCTCAGGTTGTGGCAGCTTGCGTCATTCAGTTGGGGGCGGCCGTCGATGGTGCTGAGTACTGGGTTGCGGTAGATGGAGATGACCGTCAAAGTGGCCGCTCTCGGGAGGAGGCCTGGGCGTCGCCTTCTCGTGGGCAGCCGACACGACTGAGTGCCGGGTATCGATCCGGGGAAACCGCTTTGCAGGTGGCTTCCACGGATGGGTTCCTGGACGCGGGGGTAGTGATTGTCAATGGTCAGCAGCGCGCGTACGAACGGGTGACTGATGACACGATTCAACTCACACAGCCGTTTGATTTTGACGTGCCCGTCAACACAACTGTCTGGGACGGTACGATCCTGGACGGTCGGTCTTTTGCTCCGGGCGATGTGATTAACCTGGCTGCAGGTGTCTTTGTCGATCGATCGCTGCGCGTCGAACAGCCCGGTCAGCCCGGGCAACCAGTCACCTATCGTTGTCTTGCTGGACAAGATGCGGTGCTGGTGCCAGCGCGGTTCAACCAGCCAGGTATTCGAGTCGGGGTTTCGGGCGGTGGGCGCACCGCACATATCGTCTTGATCGGACTGACGGTGCGCAATCAGAGAGAGGGGAATCACGGTGCGCCTGGAATCGACCTCGTGCACGTCGGTGATGTGCAAGTGCGGGATTGTGACGTTGCCACGTCTGGTCGTGACATCAACGGTGATAATCATGCCATTCGCATGGTCGACGCCGAACGTGTGCGGGTTGTGGGGTGTCGTCTGCGCAGTCAGTACGCTACTGGACTGATGGCCTGGGGAACACGCGATGTCCACATCCAACACACACTCGTTTATGAGTCGTTTCAAGGGATCGTGGCGGGGGGAGGGCGTTACCGGAGCGATTTGGCGATCCGTAACTGCACCGTTTATGGCACCAATCAACATGGTGGAATCAAGTCGGAATCCCCGAGTCGGGTCACCGTTCACAATTCGCTGATTGTACAGATGCCCTCGTTGCAGGAGGGGGCACTCGCCGGCAGTGGCTCTGGAGACCATAACTGGTTGTGGCACACGGCATGTCGCTATGGGGGAAGTTGGAATGCGAATCGATCGGCTGGCGCGGGTCCACACGACCGCTATGAGGATCCTCGGTTTCTTTCCTTGGATCCACGTAGTCCAGTGTTCCTGCGGTTTGCCGCCGATGATCCCGCTGCGTCCGCGGGTACGGAGGGATCGTACGTTGGTGCTTATGCACCCGTGGAGCGACCGCGGACACTGACCGCGTCGCGTATCAATGTGATTGATTTCGGTGCCCGTGGTGACGGTCTTCACGATGATACCGCGGCCATTCTGCAGGCGTTGGCAGCGGTTAAACCGGGGGGGACGTTGTTTTTTCCACCGACCGGCCAACACTATCTGATCAGCCAGACCATTGCATTGAACCGGAGTGACGTACGCGTTTTGGGGCGAGGAGCCACGTTGAAACTGCAGCCGGCTACCGGGAGGATCCACCTGCTGGCCATCGGTGGTGCCGGGCCCGCGCGGTCGATTGTCGAGAATGTGGTGATTGAAGGGTTGACACTGGATGCCAATTACCACTCCCAGCCGCAGCAACCCAACGGGGGCATTCCACGTGGGATCTGGGTGGAAAATGCACACCGTATTCGGATTCAGGATGTGACGATCCGGGATGCTTATTGCGGCTTGAGTTTTGCCACACATACACGGAATGTCGAGGCGATCAACGTAACAGTCACGGATTGGGATCATGACGCCTTTGGTGCTTCCGGTTGGGGCGGCAACGGTAGTTGTACTGATGTGCGTTTTCTGCGCTGCCGGGCGATGAATACCAGTCGTTGTGTGAAGGCCTGGGAGATTGAAGAAGGCGCACAACGCGTTGAGCTGGAGGATTGTCTGATCGAGAATATCGGTGGGACTGGGACAGGGTTCTACGTGAGGCACCATGAGTACCGGTGTCCGCTGCTAGTCGATGAAGTTCGTTTTTCGCGCTGTACCGTGCGAAATATTAGTGGTGCGGGGTTTTTGATTGCGACGGTGCCGGGGGACGTGTTACGTCCGCAGATCCGTACTCGCAACGTGCGGCTGCTGGAATGCGTGTCGGATGCGCCTGTGACTATTGCCTACGGCGTCGAAGGAGTTTTGCTGCAGGACTGCCGGTTTACTGCGGCAACGGGAATCGGTTGCGAAGGCCGCGACGCCAATCCTGCCAGTCGCGGTCCGAAATGGCCCGTACGATCGTTGACGATCCAAGGTGGAACGTTCGGTAAACTAATGGTCAATATGGAAATGGGAAACGCGTCTGGACGGCTCGACGACAAGCGGTATCAGAACTATCTGCCGCAGGTGACGCTGCGTGGCTTACCGGTGGGTACGCCGATTGAGATCAAGGGAGCGGCGGTACGCGTGGTGCGGGATTAACAGGTGTGCTGGTGGCAGCGGTAGTAACTCGTTGGCTGGAGTATTTAATTGTGACAGCAAAGGTATCGAGCATGGTGAATACAACAATCGATTGGGACCGTCGCACGCTACTACGCCGCAGTGTCGGCTATGCGGGCGGGGTCTACCTGCTGGCAAGGGAGACGTCTTGGGACCAGGCGGGAGCTTTGTGGGCTGCAGATGATGCGACCCCCCAGCTGCGTTTAGGATTGGTCACCGACTTGCACTACGCAGATAAGGCTCCCGCCGGAAC
>CEUS01048208.1_pt1 | contig 10564 bp, 12 predicted proteins | sample 427031 | NCBI WGS metagenome assembly CEUS01 (sample SAMEA2622837, study PRJEB7988) | marine metagenome | biome: marine biome (ENVO:00000447); feature: marine epipelagic mixed layer (ENVO:xxxxxxxxx); material: "saline water (ENVO:00002010), including plankton (ENVO:xxxxxxxx)" | depth 140 m | reverse complement strand
CCTGCCCATCTTGAACTCTCAGATGTTTAAGTTATTAAAGAATTATCGTTAAACACTATGAAATGCAGTCATTTATTTTTTGCGCTTCTTGTACAGCTTCTAATTGTCCTTTAATGCTCGCAAGTTGTGCTGCTGATTCAGCATTCCCATCTACCAATAATATTGCTGGCGTGAATAATACCCAAGCCACTAATTCTGTATTTTTATCTGAGGTATATTCTTGATCAACTAGCGCTCCAAGAATTTCAGCTTCTTTAACAAGACTTGTTTGTTCTGTTGCAAGTGCTTTACAGTCCATTTTTAAATATGGAGCAATCGAAACTCTTGTAGGGTTAACTTCTGATGCTTTTTGTGCTGAAGAACAGCCTACGATGATTATTAAACTTAAAATAATAAAAAGATTTTTCATACACTCTCTCCCACTCTGTTAAAAATTTATAAAAGCGGTGCTATAACAAGACTTACGATAGCCATCACATTAATAAGAATGTTCATAGACGGTCCTGAAGTATCTTTAAATGGATCTCCAACCGTATCGCCCACAACTGTAGCTGCATGAGTATCTGTACCTTTGCCACCAAAGTTACCTTTCTCAACAAACTTTTTAGCGTTATCCCAGGCGCCACCAGCATTAGCCATCATTAATGCCATTAAGACACACCCTAATAGAGCTCCTGCTAACATACCGCCTAAAACAACTGGACCTAAGATAAAACCAACAGCGACTGGTGAACCAATTGCAATTGCTCCTGGTAATAACATCTTATTTAAAGCTGCTTTTGTAGCTATATCTACACACTTTGCATTATCTGGTTCAGCCTTACCCTCAAGCAAACCTGGAATTTCTCTGAATTGTCTTCTAATTTCTTCGATCATTTCAAAAGCCGCATCACCAACTGCAGTCATAGTTATTGAAGAGACTAAAAATGGAATTGAGCCACCAATAAACATCCCCATTAAGACTTTAGGATCATCTAAAGAAAGTGACTCTACGCCAGTTGCAAGCATATATGCTGCGATAATTGCAAGGGCTGCAAGGGCTGCTGCTCCAATAGCAAAACCTTTACCTATTGCTGCTGTTGTGTTTCCTAATTCATCAAGCGAGTCTGTAATTTCTCTAACTTCACTTTTCATGCCGCTCATTTCAGCAATCCCGCCAGCATTATCTGCTACTGGACCATAAGCATCAATTGCCATAGTGATACCGACAGTTGATAGCATACCAACTGCTGCAATACCAACTCCATAAAGGCCTGAGAAATATGTTGATAACCCAACAATTCCTGCAATAACGAATAAAGGCAATACAACTGACTGCATACCTACACTTAAGCCAGCAATCATGACTGTAGCTGGCCCTGTTTCACCAGACTTAGCAATTTTACCTACTGGTGAATTCTCTGTCTCTCCACCTGTATAGTACTCAGTTATTAAACCAATTAAGATGCCGCCAACTGCTCCTGTAAGTACAGAATAAAAATAATTCATCTCTATAGCAGGTGAATAGTGAATACTCATGCCAGCAAATAATAAGAATAAGACTGGGGATAGGAATGTCCCCCATCTCAAAGCAACTGCTGGTGATCTAGAAACTTGAGTTCTAACAATGCCTATGCCTAGTAAAGAACAGAATAAGCCTGAAGCTGCAAGCCATAAAGGCAAAAACATTAAATCGGTATTGCCCATAGTTGCAGCAATAGCAATTGATGCAATCATTGCTCCACAGTATGATTCGAATATATCTGAACCCATACCAGCAATATCGCCAACATTATCTCCAACGTTATCTGCAATAACCCCAGGGTTCCTAGGGTCATCTTCAGGAATGCCAGCTTCTATCTTTCCTACTAGATCAGCGCCAACATCAGCACTTTTAGTGAAGATTCCTCCACCAACTCTTGAGAATAATGCTACGGCAGAAGCTCCGACACCGAAACCTTCTAATGCTTTAGCAAGTTCATTGGGATCTTCTATAACTCCACTAAAGTAGAAATAAAGGCCACCAAGGCCAACTAGCCCCATAGATGCTACGCAAAGCCCCATGATTGATCCACCAAAGAAAGAAATTGATAAAGCTTGTTCTTGTCCAGAATTTTCTGCTGCTGTTGCAGTTCTCACATTTGCTTGTGTTGCTGAATACATTCCTATAAATCCTGCAATCGCCGAAGATAACGCTCCAACCGCTATTGCGATTGCTGTATCCCAACCAAGTGGAGAAAAGCCACAAGCTACTACTAAAGCTATAACCACTGGCGTCAAAATTTTGTATTCAGTAAACATGAAAACTTTAGCCCCTAGATGGATCTGATCTCCGATCTTAACTACAGAATCTTTGCCTGCTGGATATTTCATGATTAATCCATACAAAACAAAAGCAAAAACTAGGCCTATTAAGCCAGTTACAACAGGACCCCAAGGAGTCATTGGGCCAATAATAAAACTTTCCATATTATTCCTATTTATTAAAAATTTGTTCGTCTAATTCGTTTTCAGATTTAGCTACTATACATGAGACAGCTGCATCACCGCAAACATTAACCGCTGTTCTCATCATATCTAGAATTCTGTCTACAGCGAGTATTAAACCAATTGCATCTAAAGGTAATCCAAGAGATCCAAGAATTAAAGCTAATGTAACTGTGCCTGCAGAAGGCACTGCTGCAGTTCCTATTGAAGTAACTATAGCTAATAGAACAATCTGCACATACTGAATTAACGTCAGATCGACGCCTACAGTACTGGCTATAAACATAGTAGCTAAGCCTTGCATAATAGCTGTACCATCCATATTTATTGTTGCACCAACTGGTACAACAAAAGAAGATACATCTTTTTTTACACCCAGATCATCTGTTACTGTTTTTAAAGTAACTGGTATAGTTGCAGCGCTTGATGAAGTTGAAAAAGCAAACAGAGCAACATTTCTCATCTTTCTAAAGAAAATTAATGGATTTAAATTTGCAAAAATTTTAAGTATTAAAGAATATGTAAAAGTTAAATGAAAAGCTAAAACAAAAATTAGCAATAATACATATTGAGCTAAATCGCCAAATATATTTAAACCTTTTGCCATTACATAGCTGCCCATTAGACAGAAGACACCAACCGGAGCAAAGCTCATAATTAATAAAACTATCTTAAGAAAAACTGTATTAAATCTCTCAAAAGTCTTTGAAAGCCCATTGGTTAAATCATCAGTAAGATTTAAAGCAATACCAAATAATATGCTGATAAAAACAATTCCTAACATATTATTTTCAACAAATGCACCAAAAATATTATTAGGAAATATCCTAAGCACTGTTCCGTAAAGGCTTGAATCTCCAGTTGCTGGATTAAATGAATCAACTTCTCCTTCATATCCTGAAAGATTGAACATCCAGCCAAAAAGTAAAGCTAGACTAACAGCTATTCCAGTAGTAAAAAGATAAAGTCCTATTGTTTTTGTCGCAATAGAACCAAGTTTTACCATATTTGACAAAGAAGATATCCCTGAAACTAAAGAGAAGAATACTAAAGGTACTACTACCAGCATTAAGAGATTCTTAAAGACTTGCCCACCTAAATTAAAGATATATTTTTCTACGCCCGAAAAGATTGAAACAGGAATTAAGTGTTGCGCATAATAAAATGCAGATGCAACTATTACGCCTGCAGCCATGCCAATTAGAACATTTCTTGTAAGATTTTTAGGCGCAGAAAGTGTACTCATATTTCAATCATATCAAAATCTTCTTTACCTACACCACATTCTGGACAAACCCAGTCATCTGGAATGTCTTCCCATCTAGTGCCTGGTTCAATGCCATCTTCTGGATGGCCTTTCTCTTCATCATAGGTCCATCCACAAACAACACATTCCCACTTTTTATATTCCATTTTTTATGTCTTTCTTAAGGGAAGTATTATAATCAATTCCTCATTAATTTATGACACCAGAAATAAAAACAAATTGGCAACTTTATTGCCCTGATTTAGATATAAAATTCCCCAAAATGAAAAATTGGGTCGAAGAAAATGAATCACTAATGCATAGACTGAGAAAAAGAGAAACAGAAATCTCTTTAGAAGTTCTAGAAGAAAGGATTTGCGATCATACAGATAAAGAACTAAATTTTAATAATGTAGAGGGCAATTTAAGAAAAATCTATCTTAGATCTCATAGAAATATTGTTTTTGCAGAGTCTTTTTTTAGCAACGAAGTAATTAAAAAAATTCCTAAATTTGGTCAACTTGATCAAGAACCATTGGGTAAATTTCTATTCAGTGATTCTAATATTGAAAAAAGAGATACTTATGTAGCAATATACAAGCAAGGAGATAAAGATTTTATAGGTAGAAAATGTATCTATGCTTACCAAGAAGAATTATTCTCCGTTATAGAAGTATTTTTATTTCATGAGTAAATCAATCGCTTATTTAAATTTAATTAGATTTTTTAATCCTATTGGTTTCTGGCTTTTATTATGGCCAGGTTTATGGGGTCTATTTTTATCTGGAAATATGGACATCAGCTATTTTACGATAGTTGTTCTTGGTTCTTTCTTAACAAGATCAGTTGGTTGTGCAATAAATGACATGATTGATATTCAATATGACAAAAAAGTAGATAGGACTAAGAATAGACCATTAGCCAATGGTGATCTAACTTTTAAAGAAGCACTAATATTCACTATAATTCTAGCTACTGCATGCTTGTATCTTCTTTCATTAACCAACATGCAGACAATCTGTTTGGTTCTATTTGTTGCTGTACCAATGATTGTGATCTATCCATTAATGAAAAGATTTATTGCCGTCCCGCAATTATTTTTGGGAGCAACTTTTGGCCTTTCTTTGCCAATTTCGTATTCAATGGCTGAAGGATATGTCAGTTTAGAAATAATTTTTCTGTATCTGGGTTGTATTTTTTGGATCTTAGCTTATGACAGCTACTATGCTTTATGTGATATTGAAGATGACAAGAGAATTAATATAAATTCATCTCCAATATTCTTTGGCGCTGATACACAAAAAGCTATTATGCTTTTTTATGGCCTGTTTGTTTTGATTGTTATGCTGCTTGCCATTCAAAATAATTTTAAATTAATGTTTATTGGGGTTTTATTTTTACTGTATCAAGGCTATTTTCAAAATCAGCTTTCTCAAGAAGGGAAAAACTTAGAAGCTTTCAAATCTAATAGTCATGTTGGTTTAGTAATTGCTATTATTCTATTCATGGAGAATCAAAGTGGACTCTATAGCTAAAAAAGATTTAATAATTTATATACATGGTTGGAATTCTTCTGGAAATGCTAGAAAAGCAGAACTCTTAAAAAAAGAACTAGCCAATAATGCTGAATATGAAGTTACTTCCTATACTTTAAAATCTCATCCTAGAGAAGCTATCAAGCAATTAGCTGAGATTATTAAATCAGAGAAAGAATCTAGAAAAGTACATCTGATAGGAAGTTCATTGGGTGGCTATTACGCTGTGTATCTAGCTGAATCATTAGATTTAAAAGCAGCTATGGTTAATCCAGCCGTATGGGCTTATAAAATTTTTGAGAATGATAGAGGAGAAAACTTAAACCCCAATACTAATGAAAAATATGTCATTGATCAGGAATGGGTTGATAGTCTTGAAGAAATATTTGTTGAAACTCCAGATACAAAAAGATATTTAGTTTTATTGCAGACTGCTGACGAAACATTGGATTACAGATACGCTGAAAAATATTTTTCTGGAGCAAAAAATATAATTGACCAGGGTGGTTCACATAGTTTTGAAGATCTAGAATCTAAAATTCCAGAAATGTTGAAACATTTTTGCTAAAAATTAGTATTTTCAATTGCCAAATCAATTTAAAAAGTCTAAATTTAAATTGCATTAGATTTTGCACCATATTTTATGGGTAAAAGTTAAAATCGTTCATCTTTATGAAAATAAAGACGGAAGTAGACGAAAGTTGAAGGAACGCGCCGTTAGTCGGATAACGTAAATCGTTCATCTTCGAAAGAAGACGGAAGTAGGTGAAAGCTGAAGGAACGCGCCCGTTAAACCCAGTCGAGTTTAACTTCTATTGCTGAAATGCGAATGCACAAAAATTTATATTAACTTCTATTTAGGAGAGAAAATGAGTGATATTAAAACGTACGAGTACGTCTGGTTAGACGGTTATAAGCCTGAGCCTTCTATCAGGAGCAAAATTAAAGCTACTGATCTTAGAGGAACTGATAAGGGTGAGTTGAATGATGACATGCCACCAAAATGGTCTTTCGATGGATCTTCTACACAGCAAGCTGAAGGAGGAAGTTCTGATTGTTTACTAGTCCCTATGCAAATGTATGACAATCCCACAGCTCCAGATCATTTAGTGATGTGCCAAGTGTTGGCTGCTGACGGATCTATTCATCCCTCAAATACTAGAGATGCTGCTGATAAAGTCGTAACTGATGAATGGTGGTTTGGTTTTGAGCAAGAATATTTCTTTACCAATAAGGACGGCTCGCCGTTAGGTTGGGAAGAAGGAGAGCCTAGACCACAAGGCGATTATTATTGTGGTGTCGGTGCAGACAATGTATCAGGCAGAGAAATCTCTGAAGTTCATCTACAAGCATGTATTGAAGCAGGGATAAATCTAACTGGAACAAATGCAGAAGTTGCTCTTGGCCAATGGGAATATCAATGTTTTGGAAAAGGTATAAAAGCTGCTGACGATTTATGGATGAGTAGATATCTTCTATATAAGATCGCTGAAGAATATGGTGTAGGTGTAAACATTCACCCAAAACCGAAAACTGGTGATTGGAATGGATCAGGAATGCATGCAAATTTTTCAAATGAAGAGATGAGAACAAATGGTTCTGAAGAACTATTCAATTCAATTTGTGACAAGCTTGGCGAAGTTCATGATGAAGGAATTGCTTCTTATGGTTCAGATAATGATATGCGATTGACTGGTCTTCATGAAACACAAAAGATTACAGAATTCTCATATGGAATAAGTGATAGAGGTGCGAGTATTCGTATTCCTGTCTACACAGTAGAACATGATTGGAACGGATATTTAGAAGATAGAAGACCTGCTTCTAATGCCGATCCATACAAAATATTAGCGCATATTGTAGGAACGCTAACTAAATAATTAAACCCTTCCGTCAGTCACTCGGGGTTAGAGGAGAGACAAAAATGGAGGTGTTTATGAAAAAAATACTTATGACTTCTGTCATGTTAATGGCATTGAATATGTTTGGAGCAATATCTTCAAACTTTACTATATCGTCAAACTACTTCTGGAGAGGGATGACCCAGACTATGGATAATCTCGCATATAGTGGTGGTTTTGATTACGCTCATGATTCTGGTTTTTATATTGGAACATGGGGCTCTAATGTTTCTTTTGGTGGTGCTGGTCTAGAGCTAGATACTTATGCTGGCTATTCGGGTGAAACTGAAGCTGGATTTGGTTATGACGTTGGTTATATCAGTTATGCCTATCCAGATGCTGGTGGTGATTTTGAAGAATATTACTTCTCAGGATCTTATGAAGGCGTAGGCTTTTCTTACTACCAGCCAACAGAAGGCGACGCTGAATATATGGAACTATCTTACAGCTATGAAGACTTTAGCGCATCTTATGGAAACTATGAAGGTTATGGATCTAATGTCCTTCTTTCTTATAGTTTTATGTTGGCTGATTTTGATGGCTCTATAGGTTATAGCTCTTTTTCTCATGAGGATGGTGGTGCTATGACAGAAGACGAAGACGGATTATTTTTGACTCTTGGGTCTAAATTCTAAGGAGGAATAATGAGTGAATTAGAATACGCTTTAAATACATTCTACCTGCTCATGACTGGAGCACTAGTTATGTGGATGGCAGCTGGTTTTACTATGCTGGAAGCAGGTCTTGTTCGAAGAAGGAATACGGCAGAAATAGTAACTAAAAATATTGGCTTATATTCAATAGCTGGTTTTATGTTTCTAGTTGCGGGTTTTAAGGCCATGTATCCTGGTGACGATTTTGCTGGCCAAGTTATGCCTGGCTATGATTTTAGTTTTGGAGCTACACTTGCATCAGAAAAAGATTCAGTCGATGGAGATTATTCCAATGGATCTGATTTCTTTTTCCAAATGGTTTTTGTTGCTACTGCAGTATCAATTGTTTCAGGTGCAGTAGCTGAAAGAATGAATCAATGGCCATTTTTTGCTCTAGCTGCATTTATTGCTTTCTTTGTTTATCCAGTTCAAGGTTTTTGGAACTGGGGTGGAGGCTTTCTAGCAACTAGTGTAGAAGAAGGAGGTTATGGATATGTTGATTTTGCAGGTTCTGGCACAGTTCACCTAGCAGGTGCAGCATGTGCATTAGCAGCTGCTTTATTTATTGGGCCTAGAGTCGGTAAGTACGGAAAAGTAACCGGTAAAGCTTTTGGTATGTTTCCTAAAGCTAAAACAAACAAACTTTATGGCGCCAATATTCCCATTGCGGCTTTAGGTACTTTTATATTGTGGCTAGGTTGGTTTGGTTTTAATGGCGGATCAGCTTTGGCAATACATAATGCTGAAAAGGCAAATCAGGTAGCCCAAATTTTCTTAAATACTAATGCTGCTGCTGCAGGTGGAGTAATAGCCTGTTTAGTTGTTGCTAGAGTATTTTTTAAGAAAACTAATATTATTTATGCTTTAAATGGAGCTATTAGTGGTCTAGTTGCTATTACAGCATCACCTGATACTCCAACTGGCTTAGAAGCAACACTAATTGGTGCTTGTGGTGGCTTGCTCTGCTACGGTTCACTAGTCTGCTTAGAGCAATTCTTTAAAGTTGATGATCCAGTTGGCGCAATATCTGCACATGGTACTGCAGGTATATTTGGCGTCATGATTGTGCCATTTACAAATACAGCCGCAACCTTTGGTGGTCAAGCCATGGGTGTACTGTGCATTTTAGGATTTGGCTTTGTGCTTACATACGCATTTCTAACTATTCTAAATATCTTTGCCCCTGTAAGAGCTTCTGATGCAATTCAGAAGAAAGGTTTAGATGCCGAAGAAATAGGTATAGAAGCATATCCTGAATTCTAATACTTGATAGTCTCCTACTTAACCAGTGGGAGGCTTTCTTCTTCCCAAGAAATTAGACCATTTCTTAATAGATAAACTTCTTCAATTCCCATTTTTTGTAATTCAACACCAGCTGAGCCTGCATCTAGTCCATTTTCTGAAACTACAACAATGGCTTTACCTTTATTTAGTAAATGCTCTTGTTTTTGAAAATTATCTTTTTGAATATTAATAGATCCGTGTATATATCCCTTTTCAAATGAATCTCTATCTCTGATATCAACAAATATAGCTTTATCCCCATTAATTAGTTCTACAGCTTCGCTTGGGCCAATCTTTTTTCCACCTTTATTGGTCTCATACATCCACCACATAATGAGTGTTACAAGCAAAGGAAGTGATAAATACCACCTTGAAATTAAAAAATCGAAGAAATCCATATAAAAAAACTGCTCTAAGCTTATACAATATAAAGATTATTTTAAAGAACAAATGAATTCAAATTATTTAGTCCTAGTTAGACATGGTCAGAGTGAGTGGAATGAAAAAAATCTATTTACAGGCTGGAAAGATCCTGGCCTAACTCAGAAAGGTGTTGAAGAAGCAAAAAAAGCTGGTCATCAGCTTAATAAATTAGGCCTAAATTTTGACATTATGCATACTTCCGCACTTATAAGAGCTCAATTAACTGGTCAAATTATTTTAGATGTATTGGAACAAGACAATTTAGAAACAATAGAAAACCAAGCTCTAAATGAAAGAGATTATGGAGAACTAACAGGGCTAAATAAGGATGAGGCAAGAGAAAACTTTGGTGTAGATCAAGTTCAGATATGGAGAAGATCCTATGATACGCCACCACCTGGAGGTGAAAGTCTTAAAGATACTTATAATAGAGTTATTCCTTATTTTGAGAGTGAAATACTTCCTCTAATGAAAGATAAAAACGTACTTATCTCAGCACATGGAAATTCATTAAGAGCATTAGTTAAGTATTTAGACAGTATTTCTGAAGAGGACATCGTAAAACTTGAAATAGCAACTGGAGAACCTATATTTTATAAATTCACTGATGGAAAGTTCATTAAAGAATTACATAGGGAATAAAGTCTCAAATTGGTACCAACTTCATGGTCGACACAATCTGCCATGGCGTAAAAATATTACGCCATATCGAATCTGGATTTCAGAAATAATGTTGCAACAAACACAAGTTAATACTGCAATTGATTATTTCAATAGATTCATGAAGCAATATCCTGACTTAAAGAGCATAAAAAGTGCTGGAGAAGATGACATATACGGACTTTGGAGTGGTTTAGGTTATTACAGAAGAGCTAACTATATCTTTAAAGCTAAAGAAATAATTCATAAAGATTTTCATGGGCAGATGCCAGATGATTTTGACTCTTTGTTAAGCCTTCCTGGTATTGGTAGATCAACTGCTGGGGCCATACTATCAATTGCATTTAAAAAACCATATCCAATACTAGATGCAAATGTAAAAAAAGTAGTAGCTCG
>CEUS01282247.1_pt1 | contig 10568 bp, 6 predicted proteins | sample 427031 | NCBI WGS metagenome assembly CEUS01 (sample SAMEA2622837, study PRJEB7988) | marine metagenome | biome: marine biome (ENVO:00000447); feature: marine epipelagic mixed layer (ENVO:xxxxxxxxx); material: "saline water (ENVO:00002010), including plankton (ENVO:xxxxxxxx)" | depth 140 m | reverse complement strand
GGGCATGAAGATGTTCCGCGGTTCCGCAGGCGTAATTGCATTTCATGTTCATTTCTCCAGGAAGGCCCTGGCCACGCGTCGGGTTGGCAAATATACCAGAAAACCAGCGTCGCTCAGCTCAGGTTGGTTTGCTTGAATGTACTCGATGTGGTTTAGTAACTGAAGCGGAATTCCGCGGAAGTCAAAAGTGCCCAGGCGATCTCTTGTACACCCAGGGTTTTTTCGTCTTTTCGTTCCGTGAGGAATTGTTGAATGTCGGCAACCTCTTCTGCAGAAGGTCGCCGGGTAAGAATGCTGAGATAAAGTTCTTCCGCAATCGCTTGAAAATCTTCATTCTTGACCAGGCGGCTGACGAGATTTTCGCCTCCCGGAGCCAACCAGGACTGAACCATGCCACCGTTGGCAAGGAATAAGGCCTGATCGACGGTTGCGAAAAACTGGTTCTGGGGTTGTCCGGGAGCACCTCCAAATTTCTTCACAAATTCCGCGATATTTGCCGCCACTTTGGCACGCGTGCCATTTTCGATTTCGGTTGCTCGTTTAGCGACCTTCTCCGCGTTCTTTTTGTCCTCATCAGAGAGTGGGGTTTTCTTTTCCAGCTCGGCAGTGACTGCCACTCGGTGACGTTCGATCTGACCGGTTGCTTGCATCATGCTCCGTGCGAGTTGTTCGGGACTCAGGGGCGCAATCGTGCTGATCGCGAATTGGTTCGACCACTCGCTGACTAGTTTATCCAGCGCGGAGTCTCGTTGCTGCCGGTCGGAGTCTGCCCGGTCGTGAATGGGTTGCAGTTTATCGACCTCTGTCTGAGCAGCTGCCAGCTTCTCATTCGTGGCAGCTACGGTTTTTTGGGCTGCAGTTAATCGGGTGGCCGTTGCTTCGGCTGCTGTTTGATGTTCGGCAACTTGTTTCTTTAGCGGGTCAATTTGTTTGGCAAGTGCGTCGTGACGCCCTTTTAATGTATCGGCTGCTGCGACCAGTTCCTTTTCTTTAGGTAGCTTCTTCTTGATGACTTCTGCCTTGGCGGAGGCCGCAGCCAGGGCTTTTACCGTCTCCTCGGTCGTGGTGAGCTTGCCACGACTTTCCGCAACCGTTTTTTGTGCTGCTGCGTCGGCGGTAGCCGCTTCCGCGAGTGTTTTTTGTTCACCCTGTAATTGCGAGTTGATCTTTTGCTGCTGTTCTTTGGCACCGGCGAGGGCCTGTGCACTCTTGTCTGCTTCCGCCTGAGACGCGACGGCCGCGACACGCAGTTCGTTGTATTGCACCAGGTTCTTGGCCGTGGTGAGCCGCTGGAGTACGTTGGCGGCGGTCAGTTTTTCTGTCTCGCGTTGGCGATTGGCCACTTCGCTGCGTTGTTCCAAGGCGCGTAGTGGTTCCAACGCGGTTTTCAATTCGGCACGCGACTTGTTGGTTGTCTCCTGGGCAGCCGCCAGCTTATCAGTTTCTACTTTCGTTGCGGCTTGTTTGGTCGCCAGATCCTTGGTGAGTTTTTCGATTTCTGCGGGGAGGGGTTCTCCCCTTTTCTTGAAGCTGGCTACGGCCGCGGCCAGCTCTTTATCGTCCGGCAACAACTTCGCTGCGACCGCAGCCGACTCGGCGGCCTCTGCGAGTGCCTTGGCCAATTCCTGTTGGGATTCCAGCGCGGTCTGGACCTTACTGGCCGCGGTATTGGCCGCATCCAGTTTTTTCTTGGCTTCCGCAAGCGCCTGCTCCACTTTCAGGAATGCTGTGATGGTCGGTTCGACTTTGGTGGTCTCGGCGGCGACTTCTTCACGCACCTTTTCTAACGCGTCGGCGGACTTCTCCGCGATTTCCAGCAGACGCTTGTGTTCAGCCTCGATCGCAGGGATTTGCTCTGCGATTTGAGCTGCCTGCTCGGCGAGGTCTTGGGGTACGTCGACCGCGCGCTGATAGGTTTCGGTCAGTGCCAGTTCCTTGAGGAAAGACTTCATGTCGAACTGATTCACCACCAGGTTCTGGGCGAGGAGTTCAAGTAGTTTGGGGTCGGTCGGTGGGTTGTCGGTGTGCTGCAGGTCGACGGGTTCCACTAGGCCTCGGCCCATCATGTGTGCCCAGAGGCGGTTGGCGATGTTCTGGTTGAACAGGCGGTTGGTACCATTGGTCGCTTGTTCTGCCAGTTGTTGGCGTCGACTGAATTTCGGTTCGGGGAAACTGCCTCGCGGTTTTTCGACATACTCCTGGCCCTTGTTGAAGGACGGTTCTTCGATGGTGACACCACCGGGAACTCGCGGGCCAGTGCGACCAGATTCTTCGGTGAACACGGACTTGAAAGTCACATAACCTTCAGCCTTTTCAGCGTAATAATGCTTCTTGGCTTTTTTGTCCTCGTAGAGATAGCCTCGATTCAGGAAAGCGTAGATGCCGTAATAGTGGCTTTGGTAGTAATCATCGATGAGCGGGTGGTCATGGCACTGGGCGCATTCCAGGTCGATCCCAAAGAACATGCGTCCGACGTCGCGGGTGAGTCGATTGACTTCGGCATCGCGGTCCATATAGAAACGCGCGGCGGGACGGAGTTTGGGGTCGATCCCATCGGCGGAAAGAATCTCGCGGGCCAGAGTACTCCAGGGCTTGTTGGCAGTGAAGGACTGTTCCAGGTAACTGCGCCATTCGTTGTTCTTGACGTGTTTTTCACCACGACGTTCCATCAGCATGACGTCAAACGTGTTGGCCATGTGACGCGCGTACTCGGGCTGTTCGAGTGTCTTTTCAATCCACTTAAGGCGTTTGTCGGCAGACTTGTCATCGAGGAAATCACGGGCTTCCGTGGATGAGGGGATCCGACCTAACAGATCCAGGTAGAGTCTACGGAGAAATTCACCGTCGGAGGCGGGCTGAGCAACTTTGCCAACGTGGCCTGCTTTCACCAGTTGGTCGATGCGTACATGTAGCGGTTCGTCAGCGGCCTGCAGGCAGGTCGCTACGACGATCACCTGGAGGGCGAAAATTGCCCAGAATCTGGGGGACTTGCAGGTCATGCGGTTGCTCCTCAACGCGCCAACGGTGACTGGTTTGTCATGGCTCGCTCGGTCTGGCGATTGGCAGGTGTATCGCGGGAAGGCAAACGACCGGTGTAAACCAGCACAAGAATCTACAATTGGCACAGGTATATGTCAACGTAAATGAATGCCAAGTCCTGACTGCCAAACGCTTTTCGTTGTTTAGCGGATCGTGATCTAAAGCTCTGTTTGGGCGCTTCATCAGGACCGGTATCTATTTTACTTCAAAACCTGATCGGCGGTGTGTTTAGTTGGGGTGATTGGTCGCAAGTCGTGTGTATTGAATAGCTTGTGTTTTTTTCTGTGTTTCGCTGTTTGTGGGCAGTGGGCATGGTTCGCGGTCGTTGGCCGATTCCACAACGGTGTTTTTCTCCCTGCAGGAACCAGCCGGCTGATGGGGCACGCGGTGGTTTCTGTGCGGTTGCGGGCACTTTCAGCGGTCGGGAAGCGACCCTGGCAAACTGCTACTAAGAGGACGTACCGTCTTGATGCGAGGCACGTCGGTAAGGCCAGTGTTCCTGGACGACAGGCTGTCATGGCTGAAACGGTAGGAAAACCGTTCCCGCCATCTTGCGTCTATTTTCAGCGCCTGTTGATCAGGAGTTTTTGCGTCTGCGCGCGCCGTTTTTCCATTGCAGCGGGCCCTGTTTTAACAGGAAACGGCAAATGCAAGTGAAAGACTAAAAAGACAGTACGGGGATCTGCTGGGATTATCATGTCACGCGATGAGGCACCGAAAACCGATCTGCTGCTACGCCGGAGACGGGAACAGAAACGACAGGAGGCACAAGAACGGCGCGACCAGATACGCAAGCCGATGCTGTGGGTGGCGATCGCGATCCTGTTTTCTTTTGGCTGCTGCTGCTGCCCCGTGTGGGGGTGGATATGGGAATATTGGTTGTATCTGATCGGCTGACGTTTGGCTGTCGTGCGATGCCAGCCGACAGAGTCAGGCCCCTGCGCCAGGGATGCAGGCAGATGGGAAAGCGAGGCCCTGGTCGGTTGCCGTTACTTATGTCGTGCCGTCGCGATGGCTCGCATTTTTTCAGCTATGCGTGTGGCCGAATGGGTCGGTGGTCTCAGTATGTCAGGTGGTACTGAGGTGGGGTGTTGCGACCTGCGCGACGCGCAGGAGAGGGTGTGAGTTCCGGCCGGGAGGCGGAACGGTCAGCGTGGTGGTTAGTTGTGCCAGAATTGAGAGCGACGCGGTGCCTGGTAGTTGACGTTCAGGTAGGGTGTGTCTAGCCGTTGGGAATTGTTTGCCAGGGAACGGACGCCCGCTTCAACCAGGCCTGAAGTGAGGAGGGTCCGCTCGATCGGATACGGGGCTTTTCCGGTGAGGAACATCTCCTCGGCTTTCGACATCAAGGCCGCCGAGTAGACGACGTTCGGTATAGGCGGCAGGTAGAACAACGTCGAGAGCGGCTTCGCCTGGTCGGTCAGTTGCGCGGCGAAGGTAAAGTCGTTGACCAGGCCATTGAGCAGGAGCATGGTCGCTTTGAGGCCGTCGTTGTATTGAAACCGATACGCGATAGGCTTTTTCACCCACTCACGGATCTGGGCCATCGTCGGGTAGCGGTGATTGGTCTTGTCTTCCTGGGTGAGCGTTTGGCTGCGGCATAAACAGGATTTGAAGAGCTGCTGGCTGAAGCCGCCGTCTTCCCATTTTCCCAGGTCCAGCGCTTTCCAGACCTGATCGTCACGGATCGCCTCGACCCAGGCTACGCCAGTTTCGCCACCGCTGCGTCGTTCGGCCATACATTGGATGGTCTCCAAGGCGTGAAAGTCGTAACTGTCAATTCCGCCGATGGCGACGCACATGACCTCGTCGACCGAGGCACCGTACGGCAGGTCGATTGCCGGCATTCTCCAGGTTACCGGGAGCGAAGAACCGGCCAGAAATGGGATTTTCATAGTCCGCGCCGTGTCCACCATTTCCTGGGCCCAGTCCCATTTCCAGGAGAGGTGCTTGTCGTTGAAAATCGGCAGCACGCGGCCGTCTTTCTGGAAGACTTCAACGACCTCACGAAAGAATTCGTAGCGGGGGTATTGAGTCTGGCCGAGGTCGTTGCGTGGGTACTGACCGTGTTCACCGATGATCAGGACGGCGTCGACTGCCAGACGATCGCCTCCGCAACGCAACGCCTGCGCGATGCTGGGATAAATTTGAAAGCCAAATTTCGCAGCGCGTTGTCGGCTGAGGTCATTGGCTGGGCGCTGGTCGACGTATGCCGAGACCAGCTCTAAACCCGGTTCGTGCCATTGGCCTTGGACGGGATAGCCTGCCAGGAAACGTTCTGCCATGTGCCAGGCATGGGACGGGTATCTCCATTCCGTGGTTACGACGGCCAGTCGTCGCTTGGGTTTGGAATTGGCAGCCCGAGTACGCACTACAGGAGAGGTCAGGGGGGCGGCGGTCGCGCCAGCCAAAGCACCGAGGAAACGGCGGCGTCCGAGCATCGACGGAATCTCCATGAATAGAGGGACTGGATTAGCTACAGTGCGCCAGGTTGCCTATCAGTGGCCGCGGCCACTGATAGGGTAGGCGGTGTCCTGGAAACCGAGGCCGCTGTGTTCACCCGGAGGTACGAGTGAATCGACAAAAGATTCGTCCTCTTCACTCACGGTGATGTCCAGGCAGCCGAGATTGTTTTCGAATTGTTCCACTGTGCGAGGTCCAATGATCATCGAGGTGAGGATCGGGTTGGCCATACACCAGGCGAGGGCGAATTGGGTGCTGTTGATACCTCGCTGTGCGAGGTATTCTCCCAGCGCGTGTGAGACCTGAAGACTTGCTTCTCGCCATTCGGCCTGCATCATACGTGGGTCGTTCCGGGCTGCACGCGTTCCCTCGGGTGGTGCTTCGCCGGGAGCGTATTTCCCGGTCAGAATGCCGCGTGCCAGCGGGCTGTAGCTAACCACTCCGAGGCCGTGTTTCTGGCACAATGGGAGTAATTCGACTTCGATATTACGATTGACGATGTTGTACAGCGGCTGCACGCAGCAAATGGAATTCAGTTGCAGTCGGTCACTGATCCACAGCGCCTCGGCGACCTGCCAGGCCCAAAAGTTAGAGCACGCCATGTACCGTACTTTCCCCGACCGCACCATGTCGTCCATGGCACGCAGTGTCTCGTCGATTGGTGTGTTTGTGTCGGGGGCGTGGGTGTAGTACACGTCAATAAAATCGGTGTTCAGGCGTTGCAGGCTGCGGTCTACTTCGCGCATCAAATGCAGGCGACTGGCACCACTTTCATTGGGGCCCTGGCCCATCGGCTGGCGTCCTTTCGTGGCCAGCACAATATCGTCGCGGCGGTCTGCGATTGCTTTGCCCACGACACGTTCGGATTCTCCCGCGTTATACATGTTCGCGGTATCGATGAAGTTGATACCCAGGTCGTGTGCTTTGTGGATAATTTCGATTGATGTTGCTTCGTCGGTTTGCCCGCCGAACATCATGGTGCCCAGACAGATGGGGGAGACCTGCACACCGGTGCTGCCGAGATAACGGTATTCCATGCTCTAATCCAATGACGCGTTGAAGGAAGAGGCCGTGGCGTAGTTGTGCTCGTCGCCGCGCGGCGCTGGTGCCGCGCACGACGCCTCGCATTTTCGCGGAGTTTCGCCGAGTTGCAAGGGAGTTGCGGGGGCATCCCGCCAGGTTCTTGCCAGCGTTTGTTGTCTTTTCGGGGTGCGGTCTGGTGGATGCCACTGCTTTGGGGGCGATCAACGGGCTTGCCCGGCAAGTTGAGTGGGTTCCAGGGTGAGCTGCGTCTGTGGTGGTTGGTGTGGCAAGGAATAAATCTCCGTGACGGAAGTCGTAGTCTGCGATAGAATCAACGCGACGCGCGTGCAGTGGCATTGCAGCGTTCATTTCCCTTTCGCTGGTGGAGACCGAAACGAATGCCGTTGCGACATCGTAGTGTGGTCTTGTTTCTCTGTTTGTCGTGGGCAGGCTTGTCGACCGGCGTGGGCGCGGGGGATGAACAGCCACCGCAGCCGGCGGTGGCTGCAGTAGTGCCATCGGCAGTTCCCCTAAGTGTCCCAGAGTTGGTGTCGCGCGTCCGGAATTCGGTCGTCGTGATTACGGTTCCCGACAGAGACGGTCGAGAGGAAATGCTGGGCACGGGGTTTGTGGTGTCGGCCGATGGTTTGATTGCCACGAATTTACATGTCGTCGGGCGCGGTCGTCCGATTTCGGTCAGGACCGCGGACAAGGAGCTTTTACCGGTCATCGAGGTGCACGCGTCCGATCAAATGCTTGACCTGGCGGTGCTGAAGGTGGATCTGGGCCAGAAAACACTACTGCCGCTGCCGTTAGGGAACTCCCAGGAGATCGCAGACGGAGCGCGCGTTGTGGTACTGGGGAATCCGCTGGGACTAAAGCACAGTGTGGTCAGCGGCGTGGTGTCGGGGCGCCGTGAGATTGATGGCCGGGAGATGTTACAGCTGGCAGTACCGATTGAGCCAGGGAACAGCGGCGGCCCGGTCCTCGACATGCTGGGCCGGGTGCACGGAGTCGTTACTGCCAAGTCACTGGTCAAGCAAAATCTCGGGTTTGCGGTCCAAAGCAAGGATCTGAAACCGCTGTTGGACCGCCCTAACCCGGTGCCGCTGGAACGTTGGCTGACCATCGGACAGATAGATCGCCATCTGTGGACACCACTGTTTGGGGCGCGTTGGCAGCAACGCGGCGGTCGACTGCTGGTAGATGGGAAAGGAAAGGGGTTTGGAGGGCGCTCATTGTGTTTGCGGAACGAGGAGTCTCCAGGACTGCCCTATGAGATTGCGGTCTTCGTCAAGTTGGATGATGAACAGGGGGCGGCGGGTCTGGTCTTTCATGCCGATGGTGAGCAGAAACATTACGGATTTTATCCCAGTGCAGGAAAGCTAAGGTTGAGCCGCTTCGATGGAGAGAATGTTTTCTCGTGGAACGTGTTGCGAGAGATTTCCAGCCCGCACTACCAGCCAGAGGGGTGGAATCATCTCAAGGTGCGCGTCGAAGAGAAACGGTTGCTGTGTTACCTCAATGACCACCTTGTGATTGAGTCGTCGGATCGCGTGTTTACGAAAGGACGCGTGGGGTTGGCCAAGTTTCGGGATACCCGCGCAGAATTCAAACAGTTTATCGTTGGTGACCAGTTGGCGCCGTCGCGGATCGCACCCGAAGTGGCGGACGAATTGCGATCACTGGTTGAGAAACTCCCTGGCATTGAATCATTGCGTCCTGCTGACCTTGCTCCCTTGACAGAACGCGCAGCAGCCAGTGTGGTCGTGCTTCGCGATAAAGCAGAAGCCCTCGAACGCCAGGCAGCTGAGTTGCGTCGTGTGGCAGGTGATGTCCATACACAAGAGGTGGTGCGGGAGTTGGTAGCCGTGACGCGTCCGAAAGACGGTGTTGTGGACTTGTTGCGTGCGGGTCTCCTGATCGCGCAACTAGATGAAGAGGAAGTCGACGTGAACGCATATGTTGCCAGTGTGGAACGGCTTGCTGAAGGCATTCGCCAGCGGTTGTCACCCGAGGCAACACGGGCAGACCGGCTGCAGGCATTAGATCAATCCATGTTCAAAGAAAATGGATTCCACGGAGCGCGCTTTGACTATTACCATCGCGCGAATAGTTACCTCAATCGAGTGCTCGATGATCGCACTGGGTTGCCGATCACGCTTTCGGTTTTATACATCGAATTGGGGCGGCGCGTCGGCCTGGAAATTGAGGGCGTTGGCTTGCCCGGGCATTTTATTGTGAGGGTTGTGGGAGAAGGCGCGGAGCCACAGTATGTCGATGTTTTTAATGAAGCCCGGCACGTGGGTGCGGAAGGCCTTCGCAAACTTGTGCGTCAGTACGCCGGCAGGGCACTTCGCGATGCGGACCTGCTCCCGTCGACGCCCAAATCGATCGTGCTGAGGATGCTGGCAAACTTGCGTGGGCTGGCTGAGCGGAGCCAGGACAACGAAGCGACTTTACGCTACCTCGAAGCCATGGTCGCGATCGAACCAGAGGCGATCGCAGAACGTGGAGCACGCTCGATTATCCGATACAATACGGGGCGTCGTGATGCCGCAGTAGCAGATCTCGATTGGTTTCTTGAGCACCGCCCTAATGGTCTCGATCTGGACCGAATCCGAGAAATGCGTGACCTCTTCTCGCGGCAGCCGGCACCGCGATAGTCCGCAGGGTGGAGTTACTGGTAGCCGATGTTACCATCCGCTTCACGAATGAAGGTGCGGTGCCAGTTGGCCAGTGGATGGTCGGGGAAAGCCTCTTCGTTCAATTCGATTCCCAGGCCTGGGGTCTCAGGGATTTGCACGTGCCCGTCTACCAGGTCCAGCGGCTTGCGGATCAGTTGTCGCGCTGGCCCCCGGCTATCGATGCGATATTCGAGGATCAGGAAGTTGGGCGTTGACGCTGCGAAATGCACCGCGACGGCAGTAGAGACGGGGCCCAGCGGGTTATGGGGTGCGACAGTAAGATAGTTGGCCTCTGCGAGTGCGGCGATTTTTTTTCCTTCCATCAAACCGCCACAGAGGACCAGGTCGGGTTGCAGGATGTCGACGGCCCCGGCGGCGATCAAGTCGCGGAACTCATATTTGGTGTACAGCATTTCTCCGGTGGCGATGGGGATGCCGGCTTTCGCGCGGAGTTGTGCCATTGCTTCCATGTTCTCTGGTCGCAGTGGCTCCTCGAAAAACATTGGGCGGTAGGGTCGGACTGCTTCTGAGAGTTCCCAGGCACGCACGGGTTCAAAGATCTGGGCGTGCGGGTCGAGGCCGATTTCAACATCGTCTCCGACTGCCCGGCGGACTGCTTCCAGCCGTTGTGCTGCGCCTTTGAGTACGCTGCCCCAGGGCATCGTTTCCCGCCCCGGTGGCATGGGTTGCATTTTGATGGCGGTAAAACCTTGACGAACGGCATTGAGTGCGGCTTCGGCACAGGCCGCAGGTGTCCCGCCACCAGTTCCCAGGTAGGCTCGCACACGATCGCGGCAGCGTCCACCCAGAAGCTGGTAGACGGGGGTGTTGTGAATTTTTCCCTTCAGGTCCCAGAGGGCTGTCTCGATGCCGCTAATGGCCGCGTTCAACATCGACCCTCCAGGAAATCGGGAGCCGTTGTACATCAATCGCCAGAGATGCTCGATGCGTGTGGGGTCTTCACCAATCACCCAGTCTTTAAGGTAGTGGACGGTCTGTTCCACTGCGTGGTCAGGGCCGACGCGATAGGCTTCACCAATTCCGTAGAGGTGTTCGTCGGTGAGGACTTTGACAAAGATATGGTTGCCATCACCCATGTTGACGCCGTAAGTCAGAACGTCACTGATCTTCATCACCCACCTCCAGTTGGTAGAAGTCACCCGCAATCGCGACAAGCACGCGATGACACACAACATACCTCGCTTGACGGTGATTCCCAAATCCGAGAGAAGCGGCTGCAGCACGCCGGAGAACCATGGTGGTATCCCGACCGGAGGGCAGAGCCCCTGGGGGTCCAATTGGCGCACAGGTGTAGATGCCGTGGTGGCGCGAATGGCGGCTGCGCGCTGTGGGAGC
>CEUS01022639.1_pt1 | contig 10574 bp, 7 predicted proteins | sample 427031 | NCBI WGS metagenome assembly CEUS01 (sample SAMEA2622837, study PRJEB7988) | marine metagenome | biome: marine biome (ENVO:00000447); feature: marine epipelagic mixed layer (ENVO:xxxxxxxxx); material: "saline water (ENVO:00002010), including plankton (ENVO:xxxxxxxx)" | depth 140 m | reverse complement strand
GCTGAAAATTGTTGACACTTGAACTTCGGTAGGATTACACTCCGCTTCTCGTAAGTAACTTACGCTACTGTTCCCATCATAGTTACCAGAACAGAATAATTTAACTAAGTGGTAAAAAACAATGTCAGATTATGAACCTATAGACCTTTCCTCCTGGTGTAATTCCGGGATTGAAATCTTGGAGAATAACAAAAATGTCAATCTTGGCGCTCAGACCATGCGAGGATTACCATTTGCAGTAGGATCCCCACAAAATCCTTCCAAGGATCGATGCTACATAAGTATTGACAGCTCCGACAGTAATCTAACCATACCAATAAACAAAACTGCCCAGAGAGTTATATTCGCACACAGGCTGCTTGAATCTCAGCTTCTTATAGGAGGTTATCCTGGTAATAAAGTCGCTAAATATGTTTTTCATATGACAGACGGCACCTCACAGCAAGCTGTGATAAGAGAGAGGTTCGAGATAGGTATCCTCCCTCCTGAGACAGGAAATTATGGATCAGTTACGCACCAAATGGCTAGAAATCAAATGGCATTAATTGGTCATCCTTATCTAGCTGTGTACGATAAATCTGAAGAATTATTCCCAAGACATGACGGCCCATGGCACCTAACCGGTAGGCGACAAACTGAAGCAATGCCAGCTGAACCTAGAGAATATTACCTGTGGTCCTGGGAAAACCAGAGGCCTAGCACATCAATAAAATCCATAGATATAATTCCCACGGGACCAAAATTCCTAATCGCCGCCATAACATTAGGTAATCTGGACGAACATCCGTTTGCCAGGGAAGCTAGGCGCCCAGTCAAAATCACACTTCCAAATCGTGATGATAGTGACAAATCATTTAATGTCGACGTTGATGTAGACCGTGGCGACTCCACATATGCGAATCCACTCCCATCCACTGGCAACTACGATAACCTAAGCGATTCAATTAAAGGTTGGGGACAAGAAAAGAGCACCAAATCCAACCCTTCCTATGTAGAAATCGGGGCTACGCCTTCTGCCACAGTAACAGTTAATGAAGATGGTAAGAAACTGGGATCTGTAAATTGGGGAAAAGTAGAAAAAGAAGGTTCTGCTGAAGATAACGGAGTCCGTTTAGAACTACTCGACACAGGCAAAAACTGGGTCCACGTCACAGTCATAGATGAAGATACTGGAATGCCTGTACCATGCAGAGTCCACTTTCGATCCCCTGAAGGGGTTCCATATCAACCACACGGACATCATAACCAAGTCAATTCAAATCTAGACACGTGGCATATTGATGTTGGTGGAGATGTACGTTTAGGCCAGATTACATATGCATACATAGATGGCAAATGCCAGGGATGGCTCCCTCGGGGAGAAGTTATAGTAGACGTTGCTAGAGGGTTCGAATACGAGCCCCTAAGAACAAAAATCAATATAGAGCCTGGGCAACAAAACCTCACTCTCAACCTCAAACGTTGGTCAAACATGAACTCCCAAGGTTGGTATAGTGGAGACTCACATGTCCATTTCCTGTCAACTCAAGGATCTCATACTGAGTCCCAAGGTGAAGACCTAAACGTAGTTAACTTACTACAATCCCAGTGGGGTAGCCTTTTCACTAACACGGAAGACTTTACTGGAGCTCCAAGTATAATGCGTGACGGTAATAATATAGTTTACGTAGGACAAGAAAATCGTCAGCACTTTCTAGGGCACATGATTTTGTGGGGGCTAAAAGAACCCATAATGCCATGGTGCAGTGATGGTCTATCAGAAGGTGAATTAGCGGGTGCTATGGAAACCACCTTAAGCCACTGGGCCGATGAGGCTCACGCACAGGGTGGATACGTAATAAACCCTCATTTCCCTAACCCTAATGGAGAACCTGCGGCACTAATAGCTACTAATAGATTAGACGGCATTGAAATGCTACGTCAGGGAGTGTGGGAACATCAGCAATATTACGGTTATTTAAACTGTGGTTACCGACTTCCATTAGTGGGCGGTACAGACAAAATGTCCAGTGATGTACCAGTGGGTCTGTACAGAACCTATGTAAAAATCCCTGAAGATCAAGAGTTCAATTACGAGACGTGGTGTCAGAACGTCGCTAAAGGACGAACTTTTCTAAGCGGGGGACCAATAATACATTTCTCGGTTGATGGACTAGAAATTGGAGACACCTTGAAACTTTCTGGGCCTGGAACAATAGAAGTCGAAGCCTGGGCAGAAAGTATAATTCCTATAAATACATTAGAAATAGTACAGGGCGGACGAGTAATAGCATCATCTGAATCTATTGAACCAACCCGTAGGCTACATATTAAAGATAAGTTTAAAATCCAAGGTAATACCTGGCTCGCTGCACGATGTGGTGGACCTGAATATTTAGGTACTACACACTATGATGAATGGAGACGAGGCGTATTTGCTCACACATCTCCCATATACGTAGCAACTGACAAGAAATGGGAAATGTTCGACGAGGCAATGGCCAAATACATGCTAACAATGATAGAAGGTGACCTAGAGTACATCAGACATTCCTCAAGACAAAACACGATCAATAACGTAACGCATCATCACGGCGAAAAAGACCATCAGAAATACTTAGAGCGCCCACTGTTAGAAGCCCAAAGTGCTATCCATGATCGACTACATCGTTACGGAATATCTCACTGAATTTAGTCAGCTCTAATACACGATATACGACTCAAAAAACGCTGCCAGGAAACTATGCAAAGCATAAAGTCTAGGCAGATGGAGGCCATTGATCCCCATTCTCATTGGCATCAATCATACTCTGTAACTTATTGGCTACGTGACGTATATGTATAGACAGCAACGCTTCACCTTTTTCAGCAGAAGCATGCTGAGCATTTTCTTGACGAGCACGATCCCTAGGATTTTCAGGATTAGGGCCACCTTTGGGCCACCCAGAATTGATGGTAAAAGGAGTCATATACTTCTCAACGTCAGGGGATAGATTGTTGGCATAATCCAATCCAAGTTCATCGTACTCTTCCATTGTGAAAGGCCGAACACGTTCCGGCATTGCAGCAAGCATAATTGATGTTTCATCCTCACCGGCATGATTAAGAGCAGTTTGGCGTGCAATGGTATCTAATTTACCGTCTCTGAGATCCCTATACCCTTGAAGAATGTTCTCTTGTTCTTCTTTCGTAATTCCTTCCCAATAGTTCATCTCATCAATGATAATTCCTCCAAGTTGAAATCTCCACTCTGGCAAAACGCCCTTCAGCAAACTCCCATTCCCGCCATGGCCATTTACAGTCAGAATACATTCAATGCCATGAGCCTTCAGGCACTCTGCTACATCATATATATATGCGCGAAGTGTTTCTTTTCTGAGGGTTAGAGTGCCCTTTCGAGCCATATGATAAGGCGAATACCCTACTTGACATGGAGGAGCCACAGTGACTTGTGGGTAAAGACGCAAGGCGACCTGCTGAGATACAAAAGTAGCCATTGCTATGTCAGCATTTAGAGTGAGATGTTCATTATGTTGTTCTATGGAACCTAATGGAATAATAGCCGCCTTAAGATCACCACTATCCAATGCCTCTCGGACCTCCTTGCGGGTATTTTCTGCCAACATTACTCTGTCTGGATTTACATATTTCTTACTTGGGTCCAACATTATTTTATCTCCTGATCTACACACAATATTAACTCTAGAGGCTATAATCTAGCACCAGTGAAACAGTTTTGACAACTAACCATTTAAGAGGTAACCAAATAAATCGATTCAGAATTGCACGAGACAAAGGCGGGAAATATCTGAGCAAGTTTCTCCACAGTGACGGAAGCTTCGGAGATCCTTATATAGGCGCCGCAGAATACTACAAGGCGCCTGCTGCACTGATGGCAAGTGGTGAAACCGAATCAGCTAATCGACTTCTAAGCTGGATACGAAAATATGGCATTACCGAAGAAGGTGACTTCGGACCTAGGCATCCGGCAGAGAAGAATACCTATTAATACGCTTACTACAATACTTGGATAATAATAGCTTCTCAACGAATGAGGCAATTTGACCTTTCCCGTAGAGGGATGGATTTTCTTCTAAATTTCAGGGATCCAGAAACTGGAGGATTTTATTCAAGTCTTATAGAAAGAAAACCATCCACGCTCCAAGATATATGGGTAGTGAGTGGATGTGGAATAGCAGCACTGTCTACAGGAATGATAGATATAGCCAAAGGAGTGGGATATTGGCTAAACAATATTCTTTCTATTCAACCGGACTACCCAAAAAAACTGTATACAGTCTACAGCCGTTCTAATGGTCTTTATACACCTACCAATTCACAAGATCCCTTTCGTCATGTTTTAGATACTGAGTTAGAAAAAGATCAATCTTTCTTCCACCCTGGAATTGCCGGTGGATTTCTAGCACTCTTATACCAAGCAACTGGAGAAAATAAGTGGATTGAACTATCTAAGGAATATATGCTTTTAGCCGAGACAGCCAATCCATACCTATGGCGTCTTCTCCGTGCAGGTAAAATCGGTTGGTGCGCTTCAGTGCTTTATACACTAACAGGAGAGAAAATCTACAAAGATATGGCAATTAAAGTGGGAAACAATCTTATATCGGCCCAATCAGAAGAAGGATACTGGAAGGCAGATGGATCTGATAATCCCAGTAACGATATTACTGCCGAAATGGTAGTTTGGCTTGACGAAATATACCAATCAATCGGATCACTTTAGCCAACGAGTGTGTCCCAAAACCAGCCAGAACTAGTCAATGCTTTAAGATATACACCAGTTGCGCACACTGAATACCAAATATGTAATTTAAATATCTATTTACAGTATCTACTGAGGATTATTATAAAACCCCATCCAAGGCAAGCTTGGTTTGTTTGGCTATATGTTGGTACTCTGATAACACGTCACTGCTATTAAGCACGGTAGGTCTTTGTGTATCTCTATATTCTTCCCTTAGTTCCAATCTGCCTAGGAACGGAATTCCAACTTCTTTAGCCATTTCTTCTCCACCGCCAGAACCAAAAATGACACCTGAATAATTTTCAACCACACCTAATACCTTAACCTGTAATGTCTTTATCATATTAATGGATCGTTTAGCATCGATACGAGCTAATTCCTGAGGTGTAGCAACTACCACAAACCCATCAAGAGTTAGTGTTTGCATTACAGTCAATGGAGAGTCCGACGTCCCAGGTGGGAGATCTATTATCAAATAATCTAATTCGCCAAAATGTGTAGACTGAAGCAACTGGTTGATGGCATTATGGATCATTGGACCACGCCATATAGTCGCTTCTTCTTCATTTTTTTGGAAAAACGACATAGACATCACGCTTACTCCAAACCGCTCCGGAGGAATAAGCTTTTTATCATCTCCTACCATAGGTCCTTCAGACAACTTAATAGCCTTCACTACGTTAGGGCAGTCTATATCTACATCCAAGATTCCTACCCTAGCTCCTTCCTGTGCAAGTACAACTGCTAGGTTAACTGCTACCGTTGTCTTTCCGACACCACCCTTACCACTATAAACACCAATCTTGTATTTGATTCCTGACAGACCTTCTGCAACCGCACGTTTCTGATCAAATGTGCGTTTCATCTGCTCTATTTTTGAACGAGCCTGAGCTGCTTGGTGAGGATTAGGTTTCTGAGTCACTAGATCACACTCCATTCGGTCATTTATATAATAGAATTAGACGACACTCTGGGAACTAAACGCGAGAGCAAGTCACATTGCCCAGTTAAAAACAAGCTATCTATCGGACACATCCCAAGACAACTTTCTCGAGGTACCATCTACCTCTAACATAGTTTAAGGAATGTAATTCAGATAATTAGTCAAGACCCAGTGCAGCTTTACCTTCTTCGGATATCAAGTCTGGTGACCAAGGTGGCTCGTATACCATCTCTACTTCTACATCCTCAACTTCTTCTATTTCAGCTATCCGCCATTCAGCTTGTTGGGCTATATAAGGACCCATACCGCACCCAGGGAAAGTGAGCGTCATCTTAACATTTACATCTCCGCCTTCAACATGGCAATCATAGACTAATCCCAAATCAACAACATTTACTGGTATTTCAGGATCATAGACCTCTTTCAGAGCCTCCAACACATCTTCTTTCTTCAAAGTAGTGGTATCAGACATTTATATTTATCCCTCGCAATTAACTGCTAATGCCATTGATTGTAGTACCTTGTGATTAGAAGTGTCAAAAGATAGCATTACTTAAGAACATTACGGTGGCAGGTTCTTAAGTAATGCTTGCGGGATCCACAGCCATTATCTTTCGTAAATCCACTATCTGATCTCGAAGCAAGGCCGCCTTCTCAAACTCAAGATCTCTAGCAGCAACCTTCATCTGGGCTTCAAATTCCTTAATGAGTTTAATGATTTCCGTCTCGGATAAGTCGCCTCGAGGGGAATACTGCGACTTAGTCTCTGAATAATCTCTAACTCGCTCGGTTATATCACGAACAGTTTTTTGTATACCGATAGGGGTGATACCATGATCTGAATTATAAGTTTCCTGAATTTGCCTTCTACGATTAGTTTCATCAATCGACCTTCGCATTGAATCGGTCACTCTATCAGCGTACATAATAACTCTACCATTGATATGTCTTGCGGCCCTTCCTATAGTCTGAACTAGGGAAGTCCAAGACCGTAAATAACCTTCTTTATCTGCATCTAGTATAGCTACAAGACTAACTTCCGGTAAATCAAGACCTTCACGCAGTAAATTAATTCCAACAATAACGTCATAAACACCCAATCTTAGATCCCTCAGTATCTCGCTACGCTGAAGTGTGTCCACTTCTGAATGAAGATAGTGAGTTTTGGTACCAACCTCCTTTAGGTAATCCGCCAAATCTTCCGCCATTCTTTTAGTTAAAGTAGTTATCAGACAGCGTTCCCCTCTTTCAACACACAGTCTTATCTGCTCTAGAAGATCATCTATTTGTCCTTCAATTGGTTTAACATCTATTAAGGGATCAACAAGCCCCGTAGGGCGGATAACTTGTTCAACTATCTGTTCACTTTTTTCGTATTCATACGGGCCTAGGGTAGCAGAAACGAAAACAACCTGATTCGTACGATCTACAAATTCGTCAAAATTCAAAGGACGATTATCCATTGCTGATGGCAATCTAAATCCGTAATCTACAAGTGCCTTTTTACGAGACCTATCCCCCCCATGCATTGCCCTAATCTGAGGAAGGGTCATGTGAGACTCATCCACAAAAACGATGAAGTCTTCCGGGAAATAATCTAGGAGAGTATATGGTGAGCTACCTGGAGATCTACCCGATAAATGTAACGAATAGTTCTCTATACCTGCACAATACCCAGTCTCTCTCATTATCTCCAGATCATAGTGAGTTCTTGACTCCAGGCGTTGAGCTTCGATATTTTTATTCATCCCTTTCAGGATCGTCAAACGATTCTCAAGCTCGGACTCAATATCATCAATTGCTGTCCTTAATTTTTCTTCAGAAGTCACAAAGTGTTTGGCGGGATAGACCTCCACTTCTTCACAATCCTCTAACATCTCTCCCGTAAGTGGATCCAGCCGAATAATACGATCAATGACATCCCCCCAAAATTCTATTCGTACACCAACTTCATCTTCGTATGCAGGTAATATCTCTAGCGTATCTCCTCGAACTCTAAATCTCCCTCTGGACAAATCATAGTCGTTCCTCTCATATTGCATATCCACCAACTGCCTTATAAGACGACCCCTGGAACGATGTTCACCTTTTCTTATAAATGCTACGAAGCCTTGATATTCCTCAGGAGATCCTAGTCCAAAAATACAGGAAACAGATGCCACTATTAATACATCGCGACGAGTTAATAAAGCCTTCGTTGCTGCATGGCGTAGTTTGTCTAGTTGATCATTGATATCCGCATCCTTTTCTATAAAAGTATCTGTCCTTGGGAGATAAGCTTCTGGTTGATAGTAATCGTAATAACTTACAAAGTACTCAACAGCATTGTCTGGCAAAAAATCCTTGAACTCCATTGCCAACTGGGCTGCAAGGGTCTTGTTGTGAGCTATAACTAATGCGGGACGTTGCAATTTCTCTAGCGCACAAGCCATAGTAAAGGTCTTGCCGCTACCAGTAACACCTAACAGGGACTGATACCTCATCCCACGATCAACTCCATCAACCAAATTTTCTATAGCACTAGGTTGATCACCGGTTGGAATAAAATCTGAAATTATTTTGAATTTTGGCATCACGTAATCTTACAAAATAGGTATAGATATGGAGGCCTACGACCACGGTTGAAGTTTACTATAGGTTCCAATTAGTTTCAGCACTCCATAGCAACAGGAATACATATCAAATATTTCAATCATCACTACGATGGTCGTTTTTGGGGAGATTCCGGTCGTTGACCTAACCTTACTCGCACCTCATCCAACAATTCCTCTAGCCCATTCTGGTTCCGAAAAACGCTCAAAGTAACCTCATCACCCGGGCGGTTATTCTCTAATAAATAAGTGATGATTTCAGACATGTTTTGAACATCTGTACCTTCGATGGCAGTAATCACATCTCCCCCCACCGTTAAGTCAGAGCCTTCCGCACTAGCCATATAATCCCCTCCATTTATTCCAGCTACATCAGCCGGACCGCCATCTATCACATCAACTACAAGAACTCCTCTTGTAGTTGATGGCAATCGATTAATTTCATTCAATTTAGGACGCAACGTCACTCCACTAATACCAATGTATGGATAGTCGAATTTCCCATATTTGATCAGGTCAGGGATAACCAATTTTGCCATATTTATTGGAACAGCGAATCCCACGCCCGAACTAGACCCACTATAACTGATTATTTGAGAATTTATACCAATGATATCTCCATTTCTGTCGAGTAGAGGGCCTCCTGAATTTCCAGGATTTATTGGCGCATCAGTCTGTATAACTTGAGGAATACTGAAGGAGCCGTTAGGGGCATTAATAAGTCTTCCAAGAGCACTCACTATTCCACTAGTCATGCTGAAACTTTGTCCGAAAGGAGTACCGATAGCAACAGCAAACTGGCCTACCTTTACAGAAGAACTGTCCCCTAGCCTTACCGGAGACAGATAACCGGGAGGGGCAGCTATTTTCAAGACTGCTAGATCTGAATCGGGATCACTGCCTATAAGTCTACCTTCGTATTCAGAACCGTCTTCGAACACAATCGTAATACCATCACCACCATCTACAACATGGTGGTTAGTAACAATATGCCCTTCTGAACTCCAAACAAATCCAGAACCCTCGCCTCTTTTTGATTCAAATAGTGTAGACGAATTTCTTGGCTGATTAGTAACCTCAATACGAACCACAGATGGCAACAATGACTGATATATATCAACCATAACCTGCTCATGCGCTTGAACCACAAGGCCGTATTCATCGATAGTTCCATAATCTGCCTGGGGGCCTTGTGGCCCCCGTGGACCAATAGCACCAGCTATTCCCTTTTCACCAGGTGGTCCTGCTTCACCTCTAGGACCTTGACATGCTACTAGAGCCGCAATTAAAAAAACTGAGATAATTAATATTTTAGTAAGCATAATCGACCTAAACAAATTACCCATTATTTTCTCCTATACAATCATCTGACTTGAACACCTATCTCCGGTAAATTAAACGTACTCATGAATATTTTAGTTAGCTATGAGACTGCAACAAGCAAGTTTGATTCTGTCCAAAACTTTCGATGACACCAAAACGTAAAACATGTTAGAGTTCTTCATCAAATAAATCTCTGAGTAATATGATTCATGGTAGCGTGTTCATAACAGAACACATACTATAAAAATGGAATTCATACACAAATCTATACTGTAGTAATGGGTGAAAAAATGCTGTCTCCGAAACAAATTAATCAATATAGTGAGAATGGATTTACAGTAAAAAGGGGAATGATTAGCAAAAATGATATATCAAAATTGTTAGTGGAAATTGACCGAATCGTTGGTGAAAGTACTGCGTCACATTTTGATCCAGATACTCTTGAAATGGAACCAGATCAAGACTATTCTGGAAGACTGGTGAGACGCATATACGATCCATGTACAAAATACGAACCATTTGTGAATCTTTCAGAAAATATTGAGGTACTTAACTGCGTCGAACAACTTATAGGCCCAAACTTGGTTTTCAATCAGAGTAAAATCAACATGAAATTGCCTCAAATTGGATCTGAGGTAGAATGGCACCAAGACATGGCTTATGGATTACTTACCAATAAAAAATGTCTCGCGCTTCTACTTTACCTCGATGATGCCGATAAAACCAATGGATGTCTCCAAGTAATTCCACAACAGCACAACAATCGCCTATTTGACCATTCACTTAAAGGGGTTTTCCAAGGCAAAGTAACAGAAAATATTGACAAAAATAATGCAGTTGCAATAGAAGCGGAAGCCGGAACCGTAATCTTCTTACACTGTATGACACCTCATTCCTCGCTACCCAACACTTCAAACAAACCCCGCAGAACCGTAATATGGGGCTACCGGGCAGCAGACGCCTATCCTGTAAA
>CEUS01279033.1_pt1 | contig 10575 bp, 11 predicted proteins | sample 427031 | NCBI WGS metagenome assembly CEUS01 (sample SAMEA2622837, study PRJEB7988) | marine metagenome | biome: marine biome (ENVO:00000447); feature: marine epipelagic mixed layer (ENVO:xxxxxxxxx); material: "saline water (ENVO:00002010), including plankton (ENVO:xxxxxxxx)" | depth 140 m | reverse complement strand
ATAAGCCTGGGGTCGGCGGTTCGACTCCGCCCCCCGCTACCAAAATTTTAATATGCATATACTTAAATCTATAGTTAAAGTTTTTATAGCAATAATAGTATTTTTAGTGCTGTTTTTCATATTTGATTTAGCTGCTTACGATTCTTCATACATTAATAAAAATGCTCTTACTTTCAATGTAAATAATCTAAATAGCAAGAAGTCTAAAATTTTTTATAATTATTATGAGAATATTTATAATTCTATTTTATATAAAATTTCTAAAAACTATAAGAAAAAGTTTATTATAGAAGATCAAAATTTAAGAAATAATCTACCAAAAACTAAGATTATTTCAAAAAAAACTGATGGCTTTTTACCAGGAAAAAAAATTGAAGAAATAGAAAAAAATTTTTCAAATTGGCCAAGAAGTCATGGTGGATCTTCTTCAATGAGATTTTCAAGTCTTAAAAATATTAATAAAGAAAATATATCAAAATTAGAATTTGCGTGGCAATTTAATTCCAATGATGGAAAAAAAGGTATTCAAGCTAATCCCGTTGTTTATGAAGGTCTTGTTTATCTGCCGACCCCAGGGAATAACATAGTTTGTTTAGATGGAACAAATGGAAAAGAAATATGGAGATACAAGACTCCCAAAGGATATAATGCTGCTAAAAGAGGACTGCTTCTTTGGAGATCTGACGTAGATAATGTTTTAAGATTGTTTTTTACGAATGATGATCAGTTAATTGCATTAGACGCCAAAACAGGAGTCCCCATAAAAAGCTTTGGTAAAAACGGGATTATAAAAATAGGATCAAGTTCAATACCACCAGTAATAATAGATGATAAATTAATATTAGGAACTTTTAGACCTTCAATTGAAGCTTACGATGTAAATAATGGAAAATTATATTGGAAATATTATTTAAGAGAGATAGAGAAGGGAGAAAATAATTTTAAAGGTGGTTTCCCCTGGGGTGGGATTTCCGGTGATACAAAAAATGGAATAGTTTATTTAACTACTGGCAATCCAAAACCTAATTTTGTTGGAACATCAAGGCCAGGAAAAAATTTATTTGCAAATAGCTTGATAGCGTTTGATGTTAGAAATAAAAAAAAATTGTGGCATTTCCAGGAAACTTGCCATGATCTTTGGAATTTGGATATACCATCACCACCCATTTTAACTACTATAGAAAAATACAATAAAAGAATTGATGTCGTTATAGCAGTAACAAAATTGGGTAATACTTTAATATTAGATAGATACACCGGAGAAAATATATTTGACTATGATATGAGACTAGCCCCAACTTCAAAACTTCCTGGCGAAACAACTTGTAAGTATCAACCTTCTCTAAAACTACCGGAGCCTTTTGCAAAAAATATTTTTAAAAAAGAAGACATATCAAATTTAAGCAAATCTAGTTATAAACATATTTTATCTATAGTAAAAAATTCAAATTATGGTTTTTTTGTTCCTTATGAAGAAGGAAAAAATACAATTCAATATGGTGATAACGGTGGAGCACAATGGACAGGAGCCTCTGTTGATCCATACAAAAATATTTTATTTGTTACTTCTAATAATATTCCATGGATAGTTGGTGTAAAAGTTAAAGCTAATAAAAATAGAAAAGGATCTATCTATACCGATAAAAGAGCTAAACCACTAAGGGATTTAGAAGGGTATCCAGGAACAAAACCTCCCTGGGGGACTCTTACAGCTATTAATTTAAACACTGGAAAAATATTATGGCAATCTCCACTAGGACATTATGAAAAATTGAAATCAAAAGGCATTATAACTGGTACAGAAAATTTTGGAGGAGCTACAGCAACATCAGGAGGATTAGTTTTTGCAGCAGGAACTTTGGATAAACTTATAAGGGCTTTTGACTCAGAAACAGGAGAAGAAATGTGGAATCACAAACTACCATATATTGGTTCTGCTCCACCTACGTCATACGAAATTAATGGTGAACAATATATAGTTTTACCTGCTTCTGGAGGAATAATTTTAAAAATGTTCTACGGAGACCTTGTTGAGCAAGGTGATGCTGTAGTTGCTTTTAAAATTAAAAAATAAGCTATTTAACCTTAGATAAAATGTTTTTTAATGTATTTGAAATTTTTTTAACCTCACTTATTTTTAAATTAGGATAGAGAGGTAGTGAAAATATTCCTTTTGCCATTTTTTCAGTGATCGGTAATTGAGAGTTATTTTTATAAGCTTTCATTTTATGGATAGGGTGAGGGTAGTTAATATTAACCAAAATTTTATTTTTTTTTAATTTTTTTATTATTAGGTTTCTTTTAGGATGATATACTACGAAAAGATGAAATACATGCTTACAATTTAATTTTTCCCTAGGTAGAGTTAAATTAGTATTTTTTAGGATTTTTAAGTATGTTTTCGCAATAATTCTTCTTTTATTTATAAAGCTATTAACTCTAGGTAATTTTATATTTAAAATGGCAGCTTGTAGCTCTGAAATTCTTGAATTAGTACCATGGTCATTAGCATAATACTTATTATTATACTTATTTCTTTTGTCATTTTGTTCAATTCCATAAAATCTTAATCTTTTAATTTTTTTATATAGAGGAAGAGATGAAGTAGAAATAAATCCACCATCCCCATAACCTCCTAATATTTTAGTTGGATAAAATGAAAAACATCCTGTACTACCAAAAGATCCAACGTATCTATTTTTAAACTTTGCCCCCTGAGCTTGAGCACAATCTTCGATAATTTTAAGATTATATTTTTTTGCAATAGATAAAATTTTGCTCATGTCGCATGATTGCCCGTATAAATGCACAGGTATTATTGCTTTTGTTTTATTTGATATTTTTTTCTCTATCTTTTTTACATCTATGAGATAATTTTTGTCAATATCAACAAATTTTACACTTGCCCCAGTACTTTTAATTGCTGATACAGTAGGTATTGCACTATTAGAAACTGTAATAACCTCATCTCCATAACCTATATCTAAAGCTAATAGAGATAAATACAAAGCATCTGTACCACTTCCAACAGCAACTCCATATTTAAAATTATTTTTTTTAACAAAAAGTTTTTCAAATTTATCTAATTCATTACCAAAAAAAATATTTCCAGATTTAAGAGTTTTATCAACATTTTTAAGAATTTTACTTCTTAACTCTCTATATTCTTCTGTATAAGACCAAGATTTTATCATTTAATAATTTTTTTTAATTTATTGATATTCATAGAAGGATTTAGTGGATATTTTTTACCAAAAATCTTTTTTGCGGAAATTTTTTTTATATCTGGATTATATTTTTTTACAAAATTATAAACTGTTTGTGTTCTACCTCCCAGATTAACGATTCCTCTCTTATTTATTAATTTAAACAAAAATTTTGCTACTTCATCATGGAAAATAAAATTTGTTGTAAAATCATAAAAAGCTTTTTTATGTACAAATGGTTTTTCTGTCATACACACTCTTAAAATCAAAGAATTGCTATACATTTGTACAGCACTTTCGCCACCAAGTTTTGACCATGCGTATTTATTGTTCGGTAACAAGGGATCTGTTTCTTTGTAATTTCCTTTTGTCCCTGGATATAAATAGCAAGTTGAAAAATAAATTAATTTAATTCCTAACTGCCAACATGCTTTCGTGATATTTGAAGTACCGATGATGTTTAGATCAATACTTTTATCTATATATTTATTATGCATCTCCATAGGTCTTGATAGCCCCGCTAAATGAATAAGGTATTTTGGTTTTTCTTTTTTTAAATATCTTTTAATATTATTGAAATTGAGTACATTTAATTTAAATTTACTTGGATAAAGTAAATTATACTTATTTTTAATTTTTTTTAATTCAGATCCAAAACGGCCACTTCCACCAGTAACAACTATTTTTTGTTTATAAAGAAACATGGGATATCCATTTACCTCCCTTATTAACAAAATCTTTTTCTTTTTCAAAAATTTCTTCTCTATGATTCCATGCAAACAGATATGCTACATCTGGTAAATTTTTATGAAAATGAGATACAGATACAATAGGTATATGCATTCCTGGGGAAAATTTTCCAATTTTGTCTTTAGTTGTATCACAAATAAAACTGATAATATTTTTATCAATATTACAATAATTTAAAATCGTAGTGCTTTTGGAGGTAGCTGCGTAGCCGCATATTTTTTTTCCTTCATTCTTATATTTTAAAAGTTTTTCGTTTATTTTTTTTTTAGAATTTTCACAATTTTTTTTAAATTGCAAACAAGATTCAAGAGTATCTAGCATATAACTTTGTTCTTTTATCAAACCTTCTTTTACTTTTTTATTGATAGGATATTCTCCTTCTCGTGACAATACATATCTCATTGATCCACCATGAGTAGATTGCTCTAATACATCGATAAGTTCAAAATTGTACATTTTGAATATTTTTGTAATTGAATGGATCGAAAACATATATATGTGTTCATCATATATTTGATCATAAGATGTTTTTTCAAACATAGAACCCAGATAAGGCTCTTCAAAAATAAATAATCCTTTTTTATCTAATAGTTTGTCTATGGTAAGTATTAGTTCTTTTAAATCTGGAATATGACAAATTACGTTGGAAGCGCAAATTACATCTGTTTTCCCAATAAATTTTTTTAAATCATTTATATTGTTTAAATTAAAAAAACTATTTTGAGTTTTTATATTATTTTTAATTGCAACATCCGCAACGTTTTTAGAAGGCTCAAAACCAATATATTCGGTTTCAGAATTTTTAAAGTTACTTAAAAATGTTCCATCATTTGAACCTATTTCAATTAGTTTAAAATTAGATTTATAGAAATTATTTTTTATCCATTCGGCGTAGGCATTAAAATGTTTTTTCATGTAATTTGAACTGCCTGTATAGAATGGATACTTCTCATTAAACATTTTTTCAGGTTTTGGATGTTGGTTTAATTGAAATAAAGATATGTCTTCTGAAAAACCTACTTCCATTTCATAAAAAAATTCTTTTTTAAATTCATTCTCTTTTAAAAAACCATTTGCTAGAGGCATTTTCCCAAAAGACATAAAGGGCTTTACAGTTTTGTTTGTTAATTTACATTTCATTATTAATATTACCAAATATTTTTAGAGTTGATTTAATATCGTCACTTATATTCGCTTTTAGATTAAAAGCACGATTTGTGAATTTTTTGTTTGATACCATATAAGAATATTGATTAATAAGTTTTGAATTTTCGTATTTAATTTTTATATTTCTTTTATATTTTTTAAAATATTTAATAATTTTTTTTAAAGTAAGATTACTTGACAAAATATTAAAACTTTCATTAGTAAAAAAATCTTTTTCAATAGTAAATTTTATAACTTTAAAAGCGTCTCTCAAAGATAAGTATGGTCTTGGTTTGTTCATCATGCTCTTCCAGATTGGCAGTGGTTTTTTTAGAAATGTATAAAAGCAAAATTTGTTAATTGCGGTATGGAATCTCATGCCTCTAGAAGTTCCACTTATCGTGCCAAATCTATAAGAAACAAATTTGATTTTTTTTGTATTTTTTTTTAGAATTTTCTCTTCAATTAATTTGATTTCTGCGTATGGTGATTTTGGTTTTAATTTTACGCAGTTTTCATCAACTATACCTTTTTGTTCCCCATATACACTTGTGCTTGATATATGAATTAATTTCGATGAATTTTTTTTACAATAATCAATAATATTATTAAATATTCCAAGGTTATTTTTATAAATTTTATTTCTAATTTTTAAACTACCTTCAGCATCAGTAATAGAAGCTAAATTTATTACGACATCGACTTTTAAGAAATTATTTAGAGAGTTTTTTAAAGATAAATCTCTATTATAAAAAAAAATTTTTTTATTTTTTGTAGATAGATTAAATAAGCTGAAATATCTGTTAGTTGAAAGATTGTCAATAATATATATTTTTTTTACAGATTTAAATTTATTTATATTTTCTAATAAATAAGATCCTATATGTCCGAGACCGCCTGTAATTAAAATTTTCATAAGTTTTTCAAATATTTTTTATAATCTTTAAATGTGTGAAGGTAATCTTTGTAATCATATAATTTATCGCAAGTCACCATTACAACAGAATTTTTTTTTAAGAATTTTAAACTGCACCAGTATTTTGGAGGAACTAAAATAGCTGTATTAGAAGATTGTGATAGTTTTATACTTTTTTTGGTATTTAGCGTTCTAATATTTAATACTGCTTTTCCAGTAATAGGTAAAAAAAACTGCGAGCATTTTTTATGGGCGTGATCTCCTCTAATTTTATTTTTTTTCCCGTATAAAAAAAATATTCTTTTAACTTTCAAAGGAAATCTTTTGTTAAAACTTAAAGGTATTAATTTACCAGTAGATTTATAAAAAGATTTTATTTTAAATTTTCTAATTTTTTTCATTTAATTTTTTTGCCGTATCAAAGAAAATAACTGGCCACAATAGAGGTTTAGTATATTTGTTAAACCAATATGATAAATATCTTTCAGCCAAAAAAGCATACATTCTAGTTTTACCATATCCTTCTAAATTAAAACCAAAAACTTTTTCACATTTTTCTAGCCAAGGAAAAACGGAAGCAAAATAGTCGTTCATTATTTTTTTTGATCGACACACAAACATATTCCCTCTACTAAATGAAACATTATTTTTGGTATATAATTTAAAATCTTCCATTTCTTTTTTATCCAATAGATTTATTGCTTTGTCTAAATTTCCATTTCCGTGCCACATATCAAAATGAAATCTTAAATTTCTTTTTGATTTTATTAACGCTGAAGGATTCCTTACAAGAGACCACAATCCATGTTTAACTAATTTTGAAAACTTAAGATTATTCATGTATATATGTTCACCAATTATAGTATTATAATTTTTCCACTCCTCAGGTATTTTTGTTAAAACAACATCTTCTAGTTTTGAATTTATATTTATTTCCTTTTTGTTACCCCAGTGCTCCCTGTAAGAGCAAAAACCAATCCAAGTGTTGTCTTTAATATTCGGTAAAATATTTTTCCAAAACCAATAAAAAAAGGTGTATTCAGCATAATATTTATTTTTATGAGAAATATTAATTTTTGTATTGTCTCTTAACCATTCATTAGAAAAATTATCATTTCCTAGTCCTACCGGTACATAACCTACTTTTTTTATTTCAGGTAGCAAATTATTATATAAACAATGACAATAAATAGTTGCATCATGCATATTTTTTACTAATACAAATTTTTAAACTTTTTAAAAGTTATATTATTTCTATCTTTTCTTGAAATTATAGGTTTTTTTGTAGGCCATTTAATTTTAAGAGATTTATCATTCCAAATAATACCCACTTCATCTTTTTTGGATCTATAATTTGTGCACCCATATAATACTCTGTTACTTTTATCTAGACCACAAAAGCCATGTGCAAATCCTGCAGGTATAAATATAGATTTAGAGTTTTTTTCTGACAAAATTATAGAAAAATACTTTCCAAATGTTTTAGATTTTTTTCTTAAATCTAACGCTACATCAAAAATTTTCCCTTCAATTACTGAAACATATTTTCCTTGTTGAAATTTTTTTTGTAAATGAAGACCTCTGATGGTGTTTTTTTTGGATTTTGAAGCTATCCAGAATATAAATTTTTTACTATTTAACAATTTATTTTTTAAAATTTCTCTTAAAAAACCCCTCTTATCATAAAAAGTTTTTCCTTTTATTATTTTAAGACCATTAAATTTTGTATTAATAATTTTCATTTAATTAGTTTTAGAAGATAGTTCGAGTATTCACATTTTCCATAGAATTTAATTGCGGACAAAATATTTTTTTTATTTATCCATTTATTTCCCAGCGCGATCTCTTCTAAACATGCAATTTTTAATCCTTGTCTGTTTTCTAATGCTGAAACAAATGAAGAAGCATCATAAAAATCTTTTATTGAACCTGTATCCAACCAGGCACCACCACGACCTATAAATTCAGCAGATAATTTGTTTTTTTTATTATACTTTTTTAACAAATCAACAATTTCTAACTCTTTTCTTTTTGAAGGCTTAAGAGTTTTGCTAAATTGAATAACTTTATTATCAAAAAAATATAATCCAGTAATAGCTAAGTTAGAAATAAATTTTTTCGGTTTTTCAATAATTTTAATAATTTTGTTTTTATCACTTATTTTAACCACCCCATATTGTGATGGGTTGTTTACTGGATGAAGAAAAACTTTTGCACCATTTTTTAGTTTTCTGCATTCTTGCAATTTTTTTGTAAGATTTTGACCATAAAAAAAATTATCGCCCAAAATTAGAGCAACATTATTATTACCAATGAACTTTTCTCCAATTATAAAAGCTTCGGGTAAGCCTCCTGGGTGTTTTTGTTGCGCGAAGGTAATATTGATTCCTAAGTTTTTACTATCAGGCAAGATTTTTTTAAATTGAGGGAGTTGTCCTTGATTAATTATTATTAAAATATCTTTTATTCCAGCAAGCATTAAAATTGATAAGGGGTAAAACAGTAATGGTTTATCATAAACTGGTAATAGCTGTTTATTTACAGCTTTAGTCAATGGACTCATTCTTGTTCCAAGACCACCAGCAAGTATAATACCTTTGTTAATCATTTTTTAATCCTAATCTTTTATCATACAATTTTCTTGGCACACTTTTAAAAAAATCCGTATTATTTAAATACCAGAAGAATGTAGTTTTTAAACCTTCATTCAAACTTATTTTTGGTTTCCATTTAAGTTTTTTTCTAATTTTTTTTGAATCTAATGCGTATCTAAAATCGTGCCCAGGCCTATCTTTTACAAATTTAATTTTACTTTCATTTTTATACATTTGTAATAATTTTTTTGCTATATCTATATTTTGGATATTTTGATTAGTCCCTACATTATAACTTTCTCCTATTTTTCCTTTATTGAAAATTTCTAGCAAAGCTTCACAATGATCTTTTACATGTATCCACTCTCTAGAATTTTTTCCTTTTCCATAAATAGGTAAAGGTTTGTTGTTAATTAAATTATAAATGAGTTTTGGAATTAATTTTTCTGGAAATTGATTTGGCCCATAATTATTACAACAATTAGAAATTATGGCAGGTATTTTATAAGTTTTTACAAATGACCTTATCAAATGGTCAGCGCTTGCTTTTGATGCAGAATAAGGTGAGCTAGGATCATAAGGAAATTTTTCATCAGTTCTTTTTGGTTTATCGATATCTCCATAAACTTCATCCGTAGATATGTGAACAAGTTTTATTTTTTTTTTATTTTTTTTTATGTATTTTTTAAGAGATTCTAATAGATTATAAACACCTAATATATTTGAGTGGATAAAATTTCTAGGATGATCAATTGATCTATCTACATGAGTTTCTGCAGCCAAATTAAAAATTCCGATAGGAGTATATTTTTTTAAAATTTTAAAGACTTTCTTTTTATTATTGATATCAATTTTGTAATATTTATAATTTTTATTTTTAATAACCTCTTTTAAATTATAAGGATTCGCTGAATAACTAGATTTATCAATATTAACAACAAAATATTTTTTTTTAAGCAAAAATTTGACTAAATTGCTGCCTATAAATCCAGATCCGCCAGTAACGATAACTTTTTTCATATTTTAAAAAAAAAGGTATAATTAAAAAACCATATTGTTAAAAGAAAGAAGTATAAAATTAATTATGTTTAAATAATGTCAATTAAAGATATAACTATAGTAATTACTTCATTTAAGAGCGAAAAAAAAATTAGAAATTGCTTAAATTCAATTGATAAGCGCTGTGAAGTTATAAATGTCGAAAACTCTAATAATCAAAATTACAAAAGAAGAATAGAAGAAGAATTTAAAAATGTTAAATGCATACTAACCGGAGAAAACTTAGGTTATGGAAGAGCAAATAATGTTGGACTTAAGGAAGCTAAAACAAAATATGCGCTAATATTAAATCCTGACACAGAGCTTTCTTCAGAAGCTTTAGAAGGATTTTTAAATTTAGCTAATGAAAAAAAAGATTTTGCCATAATAGGACCAGGTATAGTCGAGGATAAAAACAGTTATTTAGCATCTGATGAAAAAGTTAGATTAGTGAAGTCAGTAAGAGGTTACGCAATGTTTTTAAATTTATCTGAATTTAAAGATATTGGATTTTTCGATGAAAATATTTTTTTCTTTTTAGAAGAAATAGATTTATGCAAGAGATTAGAAAAAAAAATAGAAAGATTTATCTTTCAAAAAATATAAAAGTTTATCACGAAGGAGGATTATCTCACGATTCTTCTTTTAATTACCAGATGGAACTATCTAGAAATTGGCATTGGATGTGGTCTACTTTCTATTACAATAAAAAGTACAGAGGATTTTTGTTTTCTATTTTAGTGGTTAGCCCGAAACTAATATCATCAATTTTTAAATTTTTTCTATTTTTTATGCTTAGAAATAAAGAAAAGAAAGAAATTTATTATCAAAGATTTTCCGGTCTTATAAATTCTATTTTTGGAAAAGATTCTTGGTATAGACCAAAAGTTTAGTGACCAGGAAAATCTAATAGGCTAGTAACTTT
>CEUS01179541.1_pt1 | contig 10576 bp, 8 predicted proteins | sample 427031 | NCBI WGS metagenome assembly CEUS01 (sample SAMEA2622837, study PRJEB7988) | marine metagenome | biome: marine biome (ENVO:00000447); feature: marine epipelagic mixed layer (ENVO:xxxxxxxxx); material: "saline water (ENVO:00002010), including plankton (ENVO:xxxxxxxx)" | depth 140 m | reverse complement strand
TCCCACCGGGGGTTTCATAAACGAAATTGAAAAAGGTTTTGACGAATTCCGCATCCGAAAGATTGGTTGCTCTTGCTTCTCCGTCGGAAACTTCATGCATGGTCAAGCGAACGACGGACCCCATGTCTGAAACCCCTTGCCCCTCTTTGGCATTTTTCGCTCTACGCCATGAAATGCGCCCTTTTTCCTTCACGCCGTGAAACAAGTCGAATTCCGAGTTAATTGGTCGTGAGGGTTCAAATTTGACCTGAATTCGTTTATTCTCCGCTACTACCAATGGTCGCCCATCCGCTTCCGCTTCCAAATAGATCATACCTCCGGTTTGCAGCAAACCCTCGTCACAATCGGTGGACAATCCAGCCAATAGGATATCGGGAAGTTGGTAGAACTCCCACATTTTTACTGTTGCAGGTAGGTTGCAAGGCGTACCGTCTTCAAAAGCCAAGGAATGAGGGGGAATCTTGACCACAGTGCCTTCTTCGCCTTTCAAGATGGTTTCCTGATCTGGATGCATGAGTTTTTCGGTGGGATCTTTCGAGCGCAACGCCAATTCGTGTACTCCATTTTCAAGCTGTTTGCTTATTGGTTCCGTTCCATCATCCGAATGGTCTGTTGCAGTCTTTTTTCTCGATTCATCCAAGGTTGATGTGGAGGAGGTTTCAACCAACTCGCTTGGGAAACTAAACTCGCGCTGGGTCGAGGGCCTCGGAAACAAAGTTGTCAGGGACTCCAGATCCGTGTTTTCCGGAATTGCAGTATCCGATTTAGAGGCATCGCCTGATTTGGCGACGACAGGATCAAGTAAGCTTTCATTCTTTATCAACTTGCTTTCTTGTTCATCAAGATTCGGTTTTTCGCCGGTTTCCTTTGATTCCAAAACGGTCTTTCCAAGAGGTGTCGTTCCTTGTTCGGAAGATGTAGGTACGGCCGAGACCTGTTTCGCGGGGGAGGCTGGGACGGCTTCCTCTTCTTCACTGGAATTTTCGGCCACAGTGATGGGATCCAATGAACAAGACGACCAGACAAGGACGGTGAAGAGAACAAAGCTGAGCAGGACATGGATTTTTTTCATGGCAAGAATGGGTTGAACAATAATTACTGTATGCAATATTCAAATACACTAACAATATACATACACCTGTCAACCTCAAAATGCATGGAGGTTGGATGCATGAATTCTTTTTGCCTATGCTCAGACCTGTTCAAGGCCACGGATGCAAGGGACTTGCCTTGGCTTTGCTCCGTACGGGCCGATTGTCTTGAGTCTTGGAAACTCGTCGGGCGGAAAGGTTTTGTTTTCCGTCAAGAAGCAATCACGAATGACGCCTGCGGCGTTACTCGTAATTCCATTTCATGATCCAAGGATCATTGGTGCGTTGTTGAAAGAGCTTTAGCTTTTTCTTCAATTTGGAAAGCGTTTCTGCGTGTTCTGAACTGGTCGCCAAATTGTTGCCTTCGTGAGGATCCTGTTCCAGATCGTAGAGCTCGAAGGCAGGGCGATGGATGTAGTTTCGCACGGTCTTTGCGCCGTACGGAGCGCTCATGCCTTTCTTCCATTGAGCTTGCCAAGTAGGGGCTGCCCAGAGGTCCGAGGCGAAAGGGTAGGGCAGTCCGTGTGCGATATTCCAGATGAGCTTGTATCGCCTTTCTCTTACAACGCGCATCGGATAATACATCGTTATTTCATGGAAAGTATGGGAAGCGTTTACTTGATCCCAACCGGTGGTCTTTTCCTGGTCTAGAACAGAAAGAAAAGATCGGCCATGGAACTTTCCCGGGGTTAATGCCCGACCGTTTTGTTCACCTTTGATCTTGGCTTTGCCAATGCTTTGGGAGGCGGCCGACGAAAGTTTTCCCTTATCGTCGAGCATGTTGGCAAAATGAAGAATTGTTGGTGCAAGATCTACCCAACTGACCATGGCGTCGGTCGCGATACCTCTCGTTTTCAAGTAAGGGTTTCTTACTATGCAGGGGGAACGCATACCGCCTTCGTAAAGGGTGGTTTTGGCTCCCGGCATGGCTATGCCGTGGTCGGCGATGAAGATGAACAAGGTGTCTTCCCATTTGCCGGTTTCCTTCAGGATTTCGATTAACTTTCCAATACCTTGGTCAATTCTCGAAACGGACTGGTAGTATTGCGCGAGTTCGGCTCTGCAGGTTGGGGTATCCGGCAGAAATCCCGGAACCTGTATGTTTTTAGGGTCGTAAATCACTTCCTTGATTCCGGGATAACCTTTGGAGCCGGGCTTGGGGTTTCCGAATCGATTGGGTTTATAAGGAAGTTCGTTGGCGTTTCCGCCACCTCTGTGAGGATCCGAGGTACAGATATACAGGAAGAATGGTTTTTCCGAATCCTCGGAGAGAAAGGTTTTGGAATTTTCCGCCATCACCACGGGGCTTCGCGAATTTCCGGGAATGGTTTGGTCAAACTTGTATATGCTTTCCGGGGCCACGTGGTACTTGCCGCAACGAGCGGTGCGATAGCCGCCATGGGAAAGGTATACGGGGAGACTGATGAGATTTCCGTAGCTGTTGAATTTGTGATAACTGTGTTGGTGGCCATAGTGTCCGTTCGCGTGGTTATGCAGGCCGGACAGAATGACCGATCGACTGGCTGAGCAACTGGCGGTCGTGCAGAAAGCATAGTCAAAGCGCGTGCCGTCTTTTGCGAGGGCATCGAGGTTGGGCGTTTTCAAGGAAGGGTTGCCGTATGCCCCGAAATCCGGGCTTTGGTCGTCGGTAACGAACAACACGACGTTTCGTTTAGCGGCATGAAGACAGCCACCGAGGATGGCGAGAATAAGCAAGCTGCGAATAAAGACGTTCATGATGGGGGATTTTCGTGAGTGATGCTCGTCAGGTTTGTATGCCTCCTTTCCGTAGGTCAATTGGCAAAGAAGCGTTTCCTAATGAAAAGGACCGCCAACCTTTCGGTCGACGATCCTTTTACTAGCCTTGGGGTAGGCGTGGGAAAAAAGGTTTAGGCAATGGCGATGGGTTGCCCCGTGCGAGCGGATTCGTAGGTGGCGTCGATAATCTTCATCAAGGCCAAGGCTTGGGCAGGCGTATTGAGAGGCTGCTCTGTTCCCTCGATGCTCAAGATGAAGTTTTGGGCTGCTCGTATGCGTCCCATGTCCTCGTTTGGTTCGGTAATTATGGAACGGTTCACGGATCGGCCGTTTTCCTGGGCGTAGAGTTCGCAATCATCGATTGCCGTTTCATCGAGACCGTCTGTTCCAAAGAGGCGACGGATCATGCCCCCCGCCTTGGTTCCTTGGAAGGTCACCGAAACTTCTTCTCGCTTGTTCATTTCCGCCCAAGACACCTGGAAGGAGAGCACTTGACCAGTCGTGAAACGAACGAAGCCATGAGCGGCGCTTTCCACGTCGGTCACGCCATCAGCTACGTCGGGGATGCCCCATGGACCCTTGAAGGCTTTATCTTGAATGAAGTCGTCGAAGGTTTGGGCAAGGACGTGTTGGGGCTCCGGATAATCCATGTAGAACAACGCCAGGTCGACCATGTGAAGCAAGTCGATCAGTGGGCCGCCTCCCGACATTTCCTTGTTGGTGAACCAACCGCCAAAACCGGGTATTCCCGTGCGTCGTATCCATTTGGCTTGAGCCGAGTTTATGCGTCCTACCTCACCTGACCGAAGATAGTCCATCAGTGCATACGATTCAGGGCGAGCTCGGTTGTTGAAATCGAACATCAAGACCTTGTCGGCGGCCTCGGCGGCATTTTTCATTTCAGCCACTTCAGCGGCGTTGAGAGCCGGCGGTTTCTCGCAGAAAACGTGCTTGCCGGCTTCCAGCAGTTGCACGGCCACGGGTTTGTGAAAACGATTGGGGGTGATTACGCTGACGGCTTCCAACTCCGGAAGTCCTTCCAGCATTTCCTGAACGTCGCCGTAAACGTTTTCGACGCCATATTCTTCGGCCGCCTGTTTGGCGGCGTCCTTGTTGAGGTCGCAAATGGCAATGATGTCAGCCCCCGCTTCTCTGAACCCGGCGGCATGATACTGCAGCATGCCTCCTGCGCCGATGATACCTGCTTTTACTGCCATGACTTTAAATTCTAGGGAATTTCACCCATTTTTCCTTCGATTTTGAGCTTTTGACCACGGTCTCGATGAAGGCCATTCCGATAATGCCGTCCCGAATGTCGGGGAAATCATATCCACTCTTGCGGGGATACTTACCGGCAATCTCGTCTCGGATGGCAACGGCCGCGGCATTGTAAACGTTGGCGAACGCTTCTATGAAGCCTTCCGGATGCCCGAATGGAATCCGAGTGTTGGCTGCCGCTGCGCCACCTATGTAGTCATTGCCTCGTCGGTAGGTAACGCGTGGTGCGCGGGCATCTTTAATTAAAAGCTCATTGGGATCTTCTTGATGCCATTCGAGTGATTTCTTCTTTCCATACACACGAATGTTGAGGTCGTTTTCGTCACCGTTGGAGACTTGCGATGCGTAGATGATACCTCGAGCTCCGCCTTTGAAGCGGACCAGAACGTTGCCGTCATCGTCCAACACGCGTCCGGGAATATTGACGGAAAGGTCGGCGCAGAGCTTGTCGATTTCCAAGCCGGTGATGTAATGAACTAGGTTTTCGGCATGGGTTCCGATGTCTCCCATGCAATTGGAAATTCCTGCAATCTTCGGATTCGCCCTCCAGTTGGCGATCGCCTTGTCTTCTCCGGTAAGCGCCGTGATGGCGTAACCTTGAGGATACTCGCAAACCACCTTGATGATTTCTCCCAAATCACCTTTCTTTACCATTTCCCGGGCCAATTTAACCATTGGATAGCCCGTGTAATTATGGGTCAGGGCAAAGACCTTCTTGGTCTTTTTAATGATTTTACGGAGCTCCCGAGCCTGCTGCAGGTCATGGGTTACTGGTTTGTCGCAAATTACGTTGAAACCGGCTTCGAGAAAGGTCTTTGCCACTTCGAAATGCAGGTAGTTCTGCACCACGATGGTTACGAAATCGATTCGCTCACCTTCAGGAAGGGCTGCTTCTTTTTCAGCCATTTCCTGGTAGCTGCCGTAAACGCGTTTCGAATCCAGATGAAAGTCCTTGCCCGACTGCTTGGATTTCTTCGGGTTCGATGAAAAGGCCCCCGCTACCAGTTCGATGTTTCCATCCAGGTTGGCAGCGCGGCGGTGAACGCCTCCAATGAAGGCGCCACGACCGCCGCCAACCATTCCCATCTTCAGTTTTCTATTCATATATCTTGTTTTGGGGTGGGCAAAATTATTGATTTTCCGTGTCGAAGGCGGAATCAAAAGCCATTGCGTTCGGTTTGAAGTCGAGATCCTTGACGAATGCGCAGGATTCTTGGGCACCGTGGAAACGGTCCATTCGACTGTCTTCCCATTCCACCGAGAGCGGCCCTGCGTACCCAATGTCGTTCAAAGCCACGATGATTTCCTCGAAGTCGACGTCGCCTCGCCCAACGGAGCGAAAATCCCAGAATCGGCGTGGGTCGGCAAATGTGGTGTGGCCACCGAAAACACCCACGGAACCATCGCCGTGCCCCCACCAAGCATCCTTGACGTGCACGTGGTAAATGCGATCGGCAAAGTCCCGGATGAATTTCACGTAATCCACACCTTGGTAACCGAGGTGCGAGGGGTCGTAATTGAAACCGAAGCGCTTGTGGCCCTTGAGGGCTTTGACAGCGCGTTCGGCGGATGCGATGTCAAAAGCGATCTCGGTGGGATGCACCTCGAGCCCGAAATTCACGTTTTGTTTGTCGAACTCATCCATGATGGGTCCGAATCGCTTGGCGAAGTCCTCGAATCCCTTGTTCCAGTAATCTTGGTCCGTTGGCGGGAATGCGTAGATGGAATGCCAGATACTTGAGCCAGTGAATCCGTTGACCACCGCGGGAAAGTCGTCCTTTTTGCCTCTACCAGGTTTGCAGTCGATGAACTTGCGGCATGCCTTGGCCGTCTTTATCATTTTCTTGGCTGCCCGACGCCGTACCTTTTCCGGGTCACCTTCTCCCCAAACGTCCGGTGGAAGAATCGACTGATGCCTTTCGTCGATCAGATCGCAGATCGCTTGCCCCACGAGGTGACTGGAGATTGCGAAGCAGGTCAGGCCATGGTCCGCCAGGATTTCCCAGCGTTCTTGGCAGTACTTCTTCGAGATAGCGGCCCTATCGACTTCGAAATGATCTCCCCAGCAAGCGAGCTCCAAGCCGTCATAGCCCATTTCAGCAGCCTTGGCGGCAAGGTCGGGTAGAGAAAGATCGGCCCATTGGCCGGTGAATAAGGTGACGGGTCGTGCCATGATCTGTTAGGTTTATGGAAGGGATTACGTCGTTCGACTTGGGGAAAAGGGTCGGGCATCTTGAATAAAAAACAAGTCCCTGCAAAGACTTTTTTTCACTTACTGGACACAGGTTGTTCAGCAAGTTGCCAGCAAGTTGTTCGCGTGGGGCGAATTTCGGATCGAGTTTCCTAGGAAGAAGCGACCAATATTTTCCTAGCGGCCTTGGAACCAATGGTAAAAGGCTTTGTTTTTCCAATCCGCAATTCAACCGCGTCTGAAACCAAGTCTCTTGAAATCACTTCCACGCTGGCTCCTGGCACGAGCCCTTTGCGTCGGGCGAAATTAAGAAACTCCACGCCTTGGTCCGTAATTAATGTAACCTTGCTTGCTACTTGCCGTCGACATTCGAGCAAGTTACGCATGTTGCTTTGGGCGATCTTTCCATCCTTGGTCGGGATTGGGTCGCCGTGCGGGTCGAATTCCGGTCGGCCTAGAAATTTATCCAACCGGTCGAGTACCTTCTCGGACAGGGCATGTTCCAATTCCTCCGCCTCCCCATGGATTTCGGTCCAATCCAAGCCAAGCGTTTCCACCAAAAAGGTCTCCAGTATGCGATGGCGTCGTAGCATGCCCATGCCCAGCTTGCGCCCTTTGGCGGTAAGTGTAACTCCTTTGTGAGACTTGTATTGTACAAGCTTTTCACGTTCGAGGGTCTTGGTCATCGAGGTGGCGGTGCCTGGCGCGACGCCCAGACCACGGGCAATTTCTCCCATACCCACTTGAGCCTTCCCTTTCTCCATTGAGAGGGCGAGAATTTCCTTCACGTAGTTCTCAACTGTGGCGCTTGGCATGGTTCTTGCATAAAGAGTTGACAGAATGCTCTAAACCAATGATTTTGAATAGTCAAAATTATTTCTTTTACTAAGAAAATATTCCTGTTTTCCATGATATCCCGATTGTTTCATAGGCCTTGGGTCGCCCTTTTGCTTGCACCTTTGCTTTTGGGAGGATGCGGCAATTCCGCGAACGATGAATTGGTGATTGTAACCACCACGACTCAAATTACGGACATGGTGAAAGCGGTGGCGGGGGATCGTGTGGAAGTTGTGGCTCTGATGGGGCCTGGCGTGGATCCGCATACGTATAAACCTTCGGCCCAAGACATAGCCAAAGTAGGTCGAGCCGACCTTATATTATACAATGGTCTTCTCTTAGAAGGTCGCATGGAGGATGCTTTCGCTCAAGCCGAGCGGAAAGGGATCAAAGCCTATCCCGTTACGCAGGCAATTCCCGAAGACCAGCTTCTTCAACCTCCTGGTTTTTCCGGTCATCCCGACCCTCACGTGTGGTTCGATCCTGCCCTTTGGACGTTATGCATCGACGTGGTTCGGGACGGTCTCACGGAGATTGATCCTGCCGGCAAGGAGGTTTTCGCCGAGAACGCGGCCAAATTGAAACAGGAGTATCTTGCCGTTACCAATTGGGCAAAGTCCCGCATTTCGGACATCCCCGAGGAATCACGGAAACTGGTCACAAGCCATGATGCGTTCAATTATTTTGGCCGTGCTTTCGGGCTCGAGGTGATGGCTGTTCAGGGTATGTCGACAGCTGTCAAAGCGAGTTCATCGGATCGAGTTAAAATGGTGGGCTATGTTAAGGAATATAACCTCAAGGCCATCTTCGTGGAATCCAGCGTAAACCCTGAAATGATTAACGGAGTCGCTCGGGAAACAGGGGTCCAAGTGGGTGGGAAGCTTTTTTCGGATGCGATGGGCAAACCGGGTGAACTGGAAACAGGTTCTGATGGGGAAACCTACGACGTTGGCACTTGGGTCGGTATGATGAAACACAACGTCAACGTCATCGTGGAAGGCTTGAAATAGTTGCATGGCAGAGATCGTCCCGCCGCTTGAGGTTCACGACCTGACGGTTTCCTATGACCGCAGACCCGTTTTGTATGGGGTGGACGTCGTTGTCGAACCAGGCTCGCTGGTTGGCGTGGTAGGTCCAAACGGAGCGGGGAAATCCACCCTGATCAAGACAATCATGGGGATCGTGCCTCCCAATGCCGGTTGGGTTAAAATCTTCGGACAACCCTACGGCAACGCCGTCACACGGGTGGGGTACGTTCCGCAACGCGAATCGGTGGATTGGGATTTCCCGGTGAGCGTGATGGACGTCGTGTTGATGGGGCGTTATGGGCATGCAGGGTTTCTGAAGCGGATTGGCAAACGCGACCGGGATATCGCGCGCGATTGTTTGCAGAAGGTGAACATGGAGAATTTCGCTTCCCGACAGATAGGCAATCTCTCCGGCGGCCAGCAGCAGCGAGTCTTTCTTGCTCGGGCTCTTGCCCAGGAGAGTGATCTCTACCTTATGGACGAACCTTTCGCAGGCGTCGATGCCGCCACTGAGTCGGCCATCGTCGAATTGCTTCGGGAACTGAAGGATCGAGGCAAGACCCTTGTCATCGTTCACCACGATCTTTCCACTGCCCGTGAGTATTTCGATAAACTCCTCCTTCTCAACATGCGTCTCGTTGCCTACGGGAACACGGAGGATACCTTCACCCCGGAACTTCTTCAGAAAACCTATGGAGGTCGACTGACCGTCTTGTCCGAAGTCGCCGGAGCAACAGCCGGTCGAAAGGAATACGAACGGGAGGCGACCCCATCCCATGAGTCCTAAAGGTTTGAGGCCGAAGAGCGATTGGCGGCCGAAATGCGCCTTCCTTTTGTTCGCCTGTGGTTTTTGGCTGGCCTTCCCGGCTGTAGCTCAAGCCGCTCGCATCGGGGACGCGATCGAAACCGACTGGAGAGAACAAGCCCTTCGCTTTCTCAGTCTGCGCGACGTTGCCGTGCGCAACGTAGTGTTGGGAACAATCTGCATGGGTATCAGCTGTGGCCTTTTCGGCGGTTACGTGGTGGCTCGTCGCTTGGCCTTGTTTGGTGATACGCTGTCTCATGCCGTCCTTCCCGGCGTGGCGCTTGGCTTTCTTTGGAGCCATACCAAGAATCCGTTGTATATTTTCATAGGAGCCGCAGCGGCGGGTTTGCTGGGAACCGTCGTCGTTGCTTGGATTCAAAAAACCACCCGGATCAAGGAGGACAGCGCCTTGGGTCTCGTGCTTTCCGGGTTCTATGCGATTGGCATCTGTCTTCTCACGGTGATACAGAAAATGGAATACGGCGACCAGTCGGGGATCGATTCTTTCCTATTTGGGCAGGCGGCCGCCCTGTCCCTGGAAGACGTTCAATTGATGGGGGTCGTTGCCTTTGGCGCCTTGGTGATGGTGATTTTATTTCGAAAGGAACTGCTATTAACGAGTTTCGACGAGGGTTTCGCGCGCTCAGTTGGTGTTCCGGTGGAATTTATGCGTTACCTGTTATTGCTGGGCTTGACCTTCGCGGTGGTCACGTCCTTGCAGGCCGTAGGCGTGGTTCTCGTTTCCGCTCTCCTTATCACCCCGGCAGCCACCGCTTACCTTTTGACGGACCGCATGGCCACTTTGCTCATTCTATCCGCTTGTTTTGGTGTGGCTGGTGGGGTGCTTGGGGCCTTCGTATCCTTTTTAGGAAGCAACTTGCCTACAGGTCCCCTCATGGTGCTCGCTTGTTCGGCTTTCTTCGGCTTGGCGTTTTTCTTTGGCCCAAAGCATGGATTGACGGCTCGTTGGGCCAGGCTTCGGCACCGTTCTCGTCAAGTGCTCCTGGAAAACACCTTAAAGGCTTCCTATCATGTCTTGGAGCAAAATGGTTTTGCAACGGAATCCATTTCCATCGGCGCATTGGCAGGGCGCCGTCGCGTGAGCGTGGCAGAGGCTCGGCGCGAGGCGGATGATCTTCTTGCCGCCGGTTTCATCACCCTCGTCAAAAAGGGTGAACCCAGCCCTCGGCTTTCCCAGGACGTTCTGTTCACCCTTGCCCCATCCGGTTGGGAGCGAGCTTGCCAAATCGTTCGTAACCACCGTCTTTGGGAACTCTACCTTACTAATGAAGCGCGCTATGCCGCGGACCACGTACATGAAGACGCGGAAAAAATCGAGCACGTGCTGGGGGAAGACGTGGTCAGGCAACTGGAACGCATTCTCAAAAACCCACGGCATGACCCCCATGGTAAACTCATTCCAAGCATGGAGGACATTGAAAGGATGGCCCCTCGCGATCACGCGCCCGAGCCCACCGCCGGATATTTTAGACGAGCCTGATCAACCATGCGTACTGAATTCTTTCCAACTCTTGATCTTCAAGCGGTATTCGTTGCGCCGTGGGTCGAAATGTTTGGCTGGAATTTC
>CEUS01069447.1_pt1 | contig 10576 bp, 8 predicted proteins | sample 427031 | NCBI WGS metagenome assembly CEUS01 (sample SAMEA2622837, study PRJEB7988) | marine metagenome | biome: marine biome (ENVO:00000447); feature: marine epipelagic mixed layer (ENVO:xxxxxxxxx); material: "saline water (ENVO:00002010), including plankton (ENVO:xxxxxxxx)" | depth 140 m | reverse complement strand
GTCACAAATGGATTTTACGCAGCCAGTATCGACGAAGAACTTCGAGCGCCTGACTTAGAGATCGATGTCTTGATATCTATGGACAACGTTACCGAACGTATTCAAGCCGTAACAAGACTAGCTGAAAATGGGCGACAGGCCTTATCGGAACGGCGAGCCGAAATCGCTCTTATCGAAAAGGAAAGTTTCGACTTAACTGGGCTTCGATCTCGAGTAGTGAGCCTTTATCGCGGTGGAGAGTTTTGGCTTTATCGCTACAAGCAATACACCGATGTCCGTCTTGTCTTCGCTCCAGAAACGCAAGCAGCATTTTTTGGAGGCGATTCAGACAACTTTACATATCCGCGATTTTCTCTGGATGTTGCCTTCTTCAGAGTCTACGAGAACGGCGAACCAGCCAATACTCGCCACTACTTCCGTCTAGACCGAAATGGTCCAAGCCTAGACGATCTCGTCTTCGTAGTAGGTAATCCTGGTTCGACCGATCGACTCCGAACCATTGATCAGTTTCGATACGAGCGGGATGTGAGACACCCTGCTTATCTGAATTACTTCGAAACTTACGAGCGTCTCCTCCGAGAATATGCCGCTAGAGGCACCGAACAGGCCCGCCAAGTCAGCAATATCCTCTTGGGGATCACAAACTCTCGTAAGGCGTTTACGGGACAGTTACATGGCTTGGAAAACCCGACAGTGTGGACATCCTTAGAACGCCGAGAAGCACTGTTTCGTGAACGAATCGCAGGAACCGACCTATCCCAAGAAGCTGAAGACGCATGGACAGCAATCGGACACGCAACCGCCGAAGCAGCACGCACCTTCAAGCAGCGAGTATATCGCAACCTCGTAGGTTCAACACTTGCTGAAATCGCCGAAGTCATCGTTCGATACGTTAAAGAGACAAAAAAACCTGATGCATCTCGATTGCCAGGCTACCACGATTCTGAACTTCCCTCTTTGGAGTTCAGATTATATTCTCCAGCGCCGATATATCTCGATCGAGAAGAGCATTTGATTGCTGGTTTTCTCAAGGCCGCAAAGCAAGAACTCGGCTCGGATGACTGGTTTGTGAGGACTGTTCTTGGCGACCGTTCGCCTGAAGAAACCGCTGCCTATTTGGTACGAAACACCAATTTAGCCGATGTCGAGTTTCGCCGGGAGTTGGTCGCGGGTGGAACAGCAGCCGTCGTTGACTCGACAGACTCTCTGATTGCCATAATGCGCCAACTCGATCCTCAACGGCGCGAAGCGGAGGAAACATTTCGTCAGTCGGTTGAAAGCGTTCTGGAAGACAGTGGAGCGACTCTTGCCCGCGCCAGATTTTCGGTATTTGGACGAACGGTCTATCCAGATGCAACCTTTACTTCGCGTCTCGCCTATGGAACGGTCAAGGGATATCCAATGAACGGAACACAAGCGCCACATGAAACAACTTTATTTGGATTATTCGACCGAGCGATTAGCTTTGGAAGAAACCGTGAATACGCCCTCCCTGACCGTTACTGGCAACGTCAAACCAAACTAGACCTAACCACTCCTGTGAATTTTGTATCCACAGTCGACATTATTGGCGGAAATTCTGGGTCTCCGGTAATCAACAAGGAAGGCAATCTTGTAGGCCTTATCTTTGATGGCAACATAGAGAGTCTTGTTGGAAGATTCGCGTATGACAGTGAAGTTTCGCGTGCAATCGCTGTCCACCCTGGATATATCCTTGAGGCACTCGAGCAACTCTACGATGCCGTACCACTTGTGCAAGAGTTAATGGAAAGAAGTTGAGCGAAGCTTGAGTCACTTCAGTTTCTTGACTTAACTTAGAGTGTCTTCACGTCGACGCTGTGCATAAGCTCGAAGGTCCGTTACCTGATCGGATTCGTCGACGATCTCGCGACCAATCAATTCCTCCAGCACATCTTCGAGTGTCACAATACCCGAAACCCCACCGAACTCGTCGATAACAGCGACAAGATGCTGACGCCGTTTTAAAAAGGTCCGCAATAGATTGTCGAGCCGCGTTGCATCAATGACAAAATGAATGGGTCGCTTAATTTCATCCATCGTCACATCAAAACGGTCGTTCGCCATTGCCGTCAAGATATCAACTGTACGCACAACTCCCACGAGGTCGTCAAAATCCTTGCCGAACACAGGTATTCGACTGTACTTCTCAATGGCATCTTCAGACACAGCTTCACGCGCAGATGTCCGGTCAGATAGCGCAAAAACAACAGACCGTGGAGTCATAACCTGCTTCGCCGTTCGAGTGTCCATTGACAGAACGTTCTCGATGACTCGAGCCTCATCTTGATTCAAGGTTCCCGAGCGAAGGCCGGACACCACCAGAGTTAACAGGTCTGCATCTGAAACCGGTTGTTCTTTGTATCCCTTTCGAATTAGTTTTGTCACGATCTGCACCAACCCAATCAAAGGTTGAAACGCACCAACAAGTAGATGCATAGGGCGTGCAATTAGTGGAGCCAGTTGACGGGCATAGACAACGCCGATGGTCTTTGGCACCACCTCAGCAAATAACAAGATGGCCAAAGTAAATACGATTGAGAAATAGATAACGTTACCGCCTCCTAATGCACCGGCAGCTAGTGCACCTGCCAACGCACCTCCACCTGTGTTTGAAATGGTGTTAAGCGAAAGAATGGCTGTGATGGGACGGTCAACTCGTTCTTTCATCCGCTTGAGTATGCGACCCGCAGGTCGTCCTGACTGTTCGAGTTGGTCCACGAAGGTGGCTGGAATCGAATAGAGCACCGCCTCAAACAGCGAGCAAATTGCCGAAGTAACCAGCACCAACAACACCACTAATTGCAGTTCAACCATTGCCGTTCTTACCTCCGATTGAAAGAATACGAGATATGAACATTCTGTGACTCAATAACTATGCGAAACGCGAATGTCATCGCCTTCGTGAGAATTTAACGTGCATTTCAGGAGAATTTTGATGTACGAAACGGTTAATTACACTATTGAAGGCCCCGTCGCCACCATAACGCTGAACCGCCCCGACCGGTTAAATGCCATCACGGGGCAAATGATTAAGGAACTTCAAGATGCCATCGGGCAGGCTGATGCCAATAAAAACATCGTTGGAATTATCCTGACAGGCGCAGGACGCGGCTTCTGTGCCGGAGGTGACATCGAAAGCCTCGAAAAACTGAGTAAAGGCGGCTCACTGACAGCTTGGGAAATGGGTGACAAGAAACCCAGCTCCACCGCAGAAATGGGTCCAGACTTTCAAGTTGGCTTGCTTTACCTGATGGCCGTTCGTAAACCAGTCATCGCTGCGATAAATGGTCCGTGTGCGGGTCTTGGTTTTGTGCTTGCGATGGCCTGTGATATTCGCTTCGCCTCCGACACCGCGCGTTTTACAACCGCCTTTGCTAATCGAGGCCTGATCGCTGAACACGGAATTAGTTGGATTTTGCCACGATTGATCGGTTCAGCTCATGCACTTGACCTCCTTCTGAGTGGACGCGTCGTTGATTCGAAAGAAGCCGCCAAAATTGGCGTTGTCAATCGGACGTTTACACCAGATCGGCTGTTAGACGAAAGTACTAATTATGTGAAGGGTCTCGCAGAGAGATCGGCTCCAGTCTCTATGAAGGTAATCAAGCAACAAGTGTACAGGCACCTGTCTTCTAGTCTCGGTGAAGCTGCCAGAGAATCGATTGAACTTATGGCGGAAAGCTTAAAACGTCCTGACTTTCGGGAAGGAGTGTTGTCCTACATTGAAAAACGACCACCAAAATTCACCCGACTCTCTTCAGAATAACCGGCAGCAGATAGAGCCTACCCCGTCAGCCGTCACCGGCACTGGGTTCAGCTAGGTCAAAACAGACCAACGTGTTCTCGTTACGGATGTACAGCTTCCCATTGGCCAGCGCGGGGTAAGCTCGAATAAGCGGATCCAGCACCTGTACCTGAGCTATAACCGAAAACGCCTCAGATGACGCCTCTGCCATTACTAACTCACCGCTCTCTCGCACGATCAGCAATCGACCGTCGGCTAGTGTGACCGTGCCGGCTCCATACGTTGGAATGTCCCATTTGACTTGACCAGTTTGTAGTTCGACGGCACGAAGATTGGGGCTGTATTCCTGACGACCGTGAAACCCGTACAAATGTCCCTCATAATAGACACTTGTTGCATAGTGATTCGACATGACCTCATCCGAAGTCCACACTTGAGCTAAGTGATCACCATTCACGCGAAAGAAACCAGCACCAACCCCATAAGTAGCTGAAACAAAGATAGAGTCATCAACGACGATCGGCGTCGCCGCATTCACTGACGCCATTAGCCGAGAACGCCACCTCTGCGTAAACCGAACACTTCCATCAGTTGGATCGAGTCCCGCCAGATAACTTCGCGTCAAAAAGACGGCATGGGGAGTCCCGCCAAAAGTAGCACGGATGCCGGAAGAGTAACTGGCCTCATCGTCAAGGGCCGTCCACACGACTTCACCAGTATCGATGTCAAAGGCCACAACGCCTGCACCTGCGCCACCAATATTTGCGATGACATACCCAGAATCGACCAAAGGGGATCCAGCGGAGCCAAAGAATCCTTTCCTGACGCCAAATTCCACCCGAGTATCGACGTCCCACACCAAGTCACCAGTCTCAAGGTCGAGTGCATGCATATGACCTTGTGCCCCAAATGTGAACACCTTACCGTTCGCCACCACCGGGACCGCCCTAGGACCCTCATCAAAACCAAAATCGTCCCGATAGTTGGTAACGTAGTCGTAACGCCAAATCGACTCTCCGCTGGAGGCATTTACCGCCTCAACGACCTCATGATCATCTAACCGGTGAAACAAAATGAGACGCCCCTCGGCAACAACCGGTCCAGCAAAACCAGCACCAACCGGACGCCGCCACAACTCTGGTGGCCCTTCTGAACCCCAACCTTGCACCAACGAAACACCTCGGTATTGCCCATCTCGATTTGGACCCAAAAACTGCGGCCAATCCTGAGCCATCACAGAGCTAGCAGTAAACAATACGAGAATTAAGAAGATATTCAGCCAGCTCATGATGCGCCACCCAATAGACGTTGCATTAAGTCATCCTTGAAGGCCGCTGTTGGTGTGTGACAATAGGTTGTTGAGTAAGTGGAGTGAGAATTCACGTCAACCACAAGGTAGGGTTTGTCAGCGGGGTCTTGATCGCCGGCAGCAACAGATCTGTCATCTGGTCCGTAGATGATCTCAACTGGAAGACGTTCACACGCAATGGCCTGAGCCGTCGTCAGGTAGCCGACAGCCAAAGTATCAAAAGGATTGAATCCGTGCACACCGAAACGCTCATTCCAGAGGGCAAGCCAGTCACGCGCAGAGGCGACCAGATATCTTGAACTGCCACTGCCTTGCTCAAGTTGATCCAAATCTGGACCAGAAAGCCAAATCTGCGACGATAGCTCCCATGGCGTAAGGGTTAATGGAACGCCTGCATCAAGAATAATCTGAAACGACCGGGGATCTTTATCAAAGTTACAATCACAGAACGGAAGGCTAGAGGTGCTCCCGGTGGAAAATATTTGACCAGGACGACGTCCGGCAACAGCAACGACTTCAACAATCTGGTCTGCAAGTTCAGGTTCTTGAAGTAGCACGGTGCCAATATTTGTAGCGGGCCCTAAAGCCAAAATAGTCAAGCGGTCCTGGCGCAAAGCATCAGCTAACGCCCTTGATGCCTCGGTAGACTCTCCGAGTTGATCAACGCTTTCGGCACCTACCGTAACCTCAAGGCCCGATGGACCGAATTTATTCACAATCTCACGTCCGATCGGAATCTCAACTTCTAGGGGCGCGTTGCCAAACACAAGGCTCACACCGCGAATCGACAGTTCCGGCGAATGGAACGACTGAATGAGAGCAAAGCCATCATCAACCTCATATCCCCCAAGACGAATCGACGGATCCGTGTCAATCCACACTGGTACCGTTTTAATCGGCAATGCCTCCGTCACTCCTGGTTCCTGAGCTTCGCCCGGATCGGTTGCCTCTGGTGGTTCTGCAGTACCACAAGCAACCAATACGAAAATCAAGAGCCCCGTCAATCTCCGCATACGATCATTCCCCAACTATTCCGACCACAAACCAAATTGCGAGACTCGTCCAACCACGCCCGCTTCTGTGTCAACGTAGCCTGGAGCGGCAACTGAGCCACTCCAAGCAACCTCCTCATTACCTCCACACCGGCAAACTGTGCGGCAAGATCCTTATTGAAAGAACTATCCGCCATATACGCTTCAGTCATCCTCAAGTGAACCCATCGAGGCTGGTTAGACAAGCGAAGGTGTGCAAGTAAGACCCCCACATCAAATTCTGGAGGGCCCATAAAGCAAAACTCTGGGTCGATCACGTAAAGCTCTTTGTCTGTTTTCACCCAGCTACCTGGATAGAAATCACCGTGCAACAATGCCTTACCGTCTTGCAGATACACTTCGCCTAATTTCTTGACCGCCTGACAAAATTCCACGTCCGATCTTCGTTGAGCCGCTTCGGCCTCAAGACCTTTCGTAAGATGATCGAGATTAACGCCAGGACCAGTCTGAGCCAACGGAAGGTCAAAAATATGCCGGTGATTCAAATGACGCATATCGTGATTGACAAACCCTTGGCCACGGTCGCTTCCCAGTTCAACGGTATGCAACGTGGAGAGATACTGCCCCAGCGAGTCTACAGCGTCTCCAGTAAGAACATCACCGCTATATAAACCCGTAAAGTCAGAGGCCTTGCCAAGATCGGTCAGCATCAGCATCCGTGATTCGTGGCTAACTGCAAGAAGTTGAGGCATCATCCTAGACAAACTCGGCTGGCTTTCAACGACTTTATAAAAAGCACCCTCCAGTATTGCCCGATCGAACGGAGCAGCGATCTCAGGATATTTTTCGACCCATGGTCGAGACTGTTTAAGAATAAAGGTCCGCTCGGCGGTTTTGACTCTCAACGTGCAGTTCATATTTCCATCGCCCGCCGGCGACAGATCCACCACGGTATCAGCTGAGTTAATCCATCCTTGGCTCTGAAGATAACGGGTTAGACTTTCGCGGTCCTTCGCTTCGAGAAAATATGCATTCGGCGCAACTCTTGTAAAACGTGCACGCCGACTCTCAGCGCAACTCTGACGCAGTAAACTTATGATGTCCCTCCGGTATGGCATGCCATTCGTTCTTAAGCATGCCGTAGACGACGTGGTCTACAAAATGGTCGTAGATCCACTCAGCATCCCTCAATTGGCCTTCCTCGCGAAAACCTAGACGAATAGGAATCGCTCGACTTTTTCTATTGCCAACCGCGCAGCGGATTTCGACACGATTGAGATTGACTTCATCGAAGGCATGACTCACCAATGCTCGCGTTGCAGTTGTGACTACACCTTTCCCTTGAAATTCCTGACCCACCCAATAGCCTAACGAGGTCAAACGATTCCGCCGGTCAATCTGATGATGGCCAACGATGCCGATAATCCGACCAGTAAAACAAATGGCTAGTTGAGTCCCATTATCTTGTGACGCCTGCGACTGTGCAGCCCGGATAAAAGCCCGCGTATCTTCAAGCCGGGTAACGTTATCGAGCCATGGTAGCCATTGTCGAAGATAGAGACGGTTGCGATCGATGAGTCCAAACAATTCGTCTCCATGCCGGAGTTCAAGCGGTATCAGATCGACACTGTCAGATACGGCGATCGATTGCATGATCGGATTACTCGACGCACATAGACCACGAAAAGAAGGCGATAACGACCACAGCGATTATACTCGTGCTCCCTATCTCATTAGGAAATCTCTGAGCTGACTCATTGAAGCGCCTTCACTGGCATTCGGGTTAGTTTCTGGTACCCCGTGACCCGCCGCCGCTACCTCGTTCCCGTTACACTCAAAAAGAAGAAAACATCAGTCATGAGCAGCCACCAAACGATAAGATAGTGTTTCATGAAACCGGGCGCGGTCCTTAGTTTATTAACTACGTTACTACTTCTAGTTGGCGCTGGATTACCATCACTTGTCGCCCAAAGTTCTGGGATCTTCATGATTCCGGTTGAAGGCGAAGGAACCAAATACTGGTCGCGGTGGCGAGGCCCCTCTGGACAAGGAGTCGTCTCAAATGGGGGGTATCCTGATAGCTGGTCAACCTCTAAAAACGTGAAGTGGCGAACCCCAGTACCCGGCCAAGGACATTCATCACCAATTATCTGGGACAAACAGATTTTTATTACTACCTCCCAACAATCCGGCCGCCGTGTCTCAATTTTGAGTTACAACCGGAACAGTGGTGAACGCTTGTGGGAAACGCAGATACCGGAAGGGCCCATCGAGGCCACACACCCTAAGAACACTCAGGCATCTTCCACTCTTGTGACGGACGGCACTCTTGTCTACGGTTCGTTCGGAAGCCGAGGACTCGTAGCGGTCGACCTTGAAGGGTATCTGGTTTGGCACACGGATACCGGGACTCTCGAAAATTACCACGGCAGTGCAGGTTCTCCTCTTCTGTATCAAGACATGCTAATCACATATCAAGACCATCGCCAAGATTCCTTCATTGGAGCGTACGACAAGCGCACTGGAGAAACTATCTGGCGAACCGGTCGAAGCGGCAGCGTCGGATGGGGTTCACCAGTGGCCGTCCGAGTTGACGACCACAACGAGATCATAGTCAGTAGCCAGAGACAGGTCACCGCTTACGATCCCGCTGACGGTTCGGAATTATGGCATTGCAATGGTAACCTGTTCGAGGTCATTCCGACACCGGTTGTAGGACAAGGACTAATCTTTTGCGCCTCGGGACGAGCTGGTCCGACACTGGCTATTCGACCAGGAGGGCGCGGAGATGTGACTGATACTCATGTCGCATGGAGCACACCCCGTGGTTCCCCATTTGTACCATCTCCGCTAGTGTACGGTGACTATCTTTATACCGTGAACGACATGTCGAGTGTCATAACGTGTTTCGAAGCATCAACCGGGGCGGTGATGTGGCAAGAACGACTGGGAAGTCCGACCCGCGAAGGTTTTTCGGCCTCACCAATCGGCGTGGATGACAAGGTATTTGTTACCAGTGATGAAGGACTAACGTTTGTCCTTAGAGCTGGAGCTGATTTTGAACTGATTGGTGTCAACGACATCGGCGCTCGAACTTTATCCTCGCCGGCGTTAGTCGACCAGCACTGGTACATTCGAACGGAACACGAACTTGTTGCCATTGGGCATTGAAGACCGACCCACCTATTAGAGGGATGTCAAAATATCGCAAGTGGGTTGAGCGGCGATCCAGTGCCACCTTCAACCGCAAGCGGTGCGGCAACCAGCATAAACTCCCACCGATTCTGACGACCGGCTTCCTCCGCTACGGACTCAAGGTCTAGGTTGTCGAAAAGCGGCATCCCCATAGCAACCAATGTCAGTTGATGCACAGGCTGAGTCGCACCCTCAATACCAGAAGGACGGACGTCGTTCGTGTCATCACTTCCAAGCATCGCAACACCACGTTCACGAAGCCACGGAATTACCGACGCATGCAGACCGGCCGCTTCCTCCCCAGTAGCCCAAGGACCAAGCGCCTCGCGTCTGGCCCATCGACCGCTACGAACCAACACGATGTCACCGCTCTCGACTCTGATACCAGCTTGTTCTTCCCAAGCCTCAAGATCTTCAATATAAATTGGAGTCCCTGGTTCTAAATAGGGCATCCCTTTGAGGCGAGGGATGTCCATCAAGAGACCTCTGGTCACAATTCCCTGCTTAAAATTAATAATCGCCAAGCGATTACAACCAGCCGCCGTCACTTCCTCGTCACGACTGAAGCCGTTGTACATCCTTCCCTGGTACATCATGTGACAGAGCGAATCCATATGGGAATGCGCATATCCGTGATACGCAATGGTGTACCGGTCGCTCCGGAAGGCACCTGGGAAATCAATCCGTAGCATGTCATGGAGCAATGGTGACGTCGCGTCGGCAGCAGGCTCTTTAAGATAATTGTGAGACAATGAAACTGATGTTCCAGTAAGTGCGAGCGCCACCGCCTGCTGACGTTTGTCAAGTGTCACTAAATTCAAGGTTCCCAACTGGTCGTCAGGCCCCCATCGCCCCCAATTCGAAAGCTCTGTCATCCACTCTTCCACCATCTCGACCGTGACATCGCGCGGAGACTGAGCGTCGATAACCGCAGGTGTCCCACTAATCGCAGCGCATATCAAAAGCACCACTAGTGCTACCGACTGACAAACTAACCGCGTTGTAGTTACTCGCACCGATCGCATGAATTCACTCCTTCGTTAATCCCATACAAGTTGCACACACCTCGTGGTTAATAGTCCTACCACACTCTCTGGATCCCATTCGTCGAGCCATTTCAGTGAAACATCTCTACCAATCGTTGTACTCAAGACCTCGCCGTCGCATTCTACTAGTAGCAACTATGCTTTCGCAGAGTTGTCCCATTACTAGCTACAAGGTCATTGCAATGTCTGTTAACATACGCCGCCATCCAGACAGATGAGGAACTAACACTTGTCAGACCTCTGTTCCTGTTCAGCAGTCGAACTAGCC
>CEUS01281361.1_pt1 | contig 10588 bp, 8 predicted proteins | sample 427031 | NCBI WGS metagenome assembly CEUS01 (sample SAMEA2622837, study PRJEB7988) | marine metagenome | biome: marine biome (ENVO:00000447); feature: marine epipelagic mixed layer (ENVO:xxxxxxxxx); material: "saline water (ENVO:00002010), including plankton (ENVO:xxxxxxxx)" | depth 140 m | reverse complement strand
ACAGCGCAGGCTTGAACATATTAGAAGCATCCAGTGAGCCGGAAGCGCTCCCGGCTCCGACGATAGTATGCAACTCATCAATGAACAGTATAATGTTCCGGGCCCCTTCGAGTTCGGCCATGATCGCCTTCATTCGCTCTTCAAACTGACCACGGTATTTCGTGCCGGCAACGATGCCAGCCAGATCAAGGGCAACGATTCGCTTACTATGGAGCAGACGGGGTACATCCCTCTCGATGATCCGTTGAGCAAGTCCCTCGGCGATGGCCGTTTTCCCCACCCCTGGTTCACCGATAAGCACAGGATTGTTCTTCTTTCGGCGGCATAGAATCTGTGCAACCCTTTCAATTTCGTTCCTACGACCTATAACGGGATCCAGTTTACCTATGCGGGCCAGCTCTGATATGTCGCGACTAAAATGATCCAGCGCCGGCGTTTTACTTTTCTTTGCCACAGCGGCGCTTTTTTGAGTAGAAGGCTCGGGAGAGCCAGCATCGTCTTTGAGCAGTTCGATCACTGACGAATAATCAATTTCGAATGCCGTGAAAACTTCAAAGGCGACGCCTTCCGCTTCCTGCAGCATGGCAAGAAGGAGATGATAATCATCCGCTATGCTGGCGCTTAGGTTTGATGCTTCAGTAAATGTATTACGTAATACACGCTCCGCCCGCCTTGTCAGAGGAAGATGGCCAAGAGTCATCGTCCCCCCGGCAGGTTTCACCATGTCTTCGACCATCAAACGAAGCTCTTCCAGATCACACCCCAGTTCTTCAAGAATATCGACAGCACGGCCTGAACCTTCTCTGATGATTCCAAGCAGCAAATGTTCAGAACCAACATAACTGTGACCAAGCTGGATCGCCTCCTCCTTGGCGTATTTCATGATTGTTTGGACCCGTTTGGAGAAATTCTCTTTCATGAGGCTAAAGGGATTTGGACAATTTACTTTTCCTGTGTTCCCCAATCAACTCACTTTTCAGGTGACGAGATCAGCTGTCCGTCTTCCATCTTCAGATTTCTCAGACAAATCGCCGCCACCACCGGATTGTGAGTGACAATGAGAAAAGCCTGTCCGAAATCGCCAGCAAGCGACGAAATCATCTCCATCAGTTTTGAAGCGGCGTCTACATCAAGATTACCAGTTGGTTCATCGGCAAGCACGACAGACGGTCGATTGACAAGCGCCCTCAGAACAGCCACACGCTGGCGTTCCCCGCCGGAAATAGCCCCCGGGCGATGATCCGCTCGCTCAGAAAGACCAACCTTTTCCAGCAGTTCCAATGCCCGTTCTCGTGAGTCCACTTCGGCCCTTCTGAGCAATCTTTGAGGGATTATCAGGTTTTCAAGGACAGAGAATTCCGGAAGGAGATGGTGGAATTGAAACACGAAGCCGATGGATTCACTTCTTAGCCGTGAGAGATGTTCATCATCTAACTCCGCCACCAACTGATCTTCGATCTCCAGGGAGCCCGAATCGGCACGGTCCAGAGTCCCGAGAATATTTAGAAGCGTCGATTTTCCGCATCCCGAGGGGCCAGTAACAGAAATCATTTCACCCTTTGTAATGGATAGATCCAATCCTTTCAGAACCTCGAGTGAACCGATGGAAGTGGGATAACTTTTTCGAATATTCTTCGCTTTCAGGATCATTTTTCAAATTGAATCGCTTCTGTTGGCAAAAGTTTCCGCGCCTCTCTGGTGGGAAAATGGATCGCCAGAGCTATAACTATTACACCGATCAAGACGATAGCCGCAATGTCTCTTGATGTGATGACGACAGGAAGTGAATGCACAAAATAGATCGCTTCCGGAAGACGGATAAAACCGAGACGCTCCTGACCAGAAACAAACAGGAGCCCCAGTCCTGTCCCCAGCACCAGACCCATCCCACCAATGAATATCCCCTGCATGCGGAAAAGTGTCGAGATTCTCGCTTTGGAAAAACCAATTGCCTTAAGGATCCCCACTTCCCTGATCTTTTCCATTACAAGCATAGTCAGTGTTGAAGCTATGTTGAAACAGGCCACGATTACAATTAGACTTAGGACAACGATACTACCAAGCTTCTCCATCTTCATCGCCTGAAAGAGCGTTTGATGCATCTCCTCCACACCGGAGACAGTGACACCTTCACCAAGGACGGAATGAACCGCTTCTCTCAGTTTTGCCTTCTCCGCATTATGATTTAACCGAAGATCTATACCATCGATCTGTCCCAATGCTTTAAAGAGTGCCTGCCCCGCGGTGATCGGTATAAAAACATACGTCTGGTCAAAGTCCAATATGCGAGTCTCGAAAACGCCAGCGACTCGGGCATCCAGCACAGACGGCATCCCGAGATAAAGTTGATTGTCCAGCGGGTTCATCAGGCGGAGGCGGTCACTTTCCTGCATACCTAAGCGGTCAGCAATACCCCTTCCTACATAGACCTGCGCCTTGTTGTTGGGTGAATCTGTTATCTCTATCCCTTCAATGTTATAAACAGATTGCAAGCTTCCAATCTCCACCGCTTTCACTTTCACGAGGGATCGATCATTTGACGAGATCGCCACGGCTTTCCTTTCTATGAATGGAGAATGAGCCGCAATTCCCGGCTCGAACTCAAGTGAGGCAAACTGTTCCATGTCAATCTGATCATCTCCCGCCATGATTCGGAGATCAGTTTCAAATCCGATTACCTTATTCCGAACCTCCTGTTCGAAGCCGTTAAGTACGGCGACTGAAACAATCAGTGCAAAACATCCTGTAGCCACACCCAGGATAGAAATGATGCCACTCCACGAAATAAGTCCCACTTTTTTTCGTGAGAGCAGCATTCGTCGAGCCATCCAGCTTTCGAAACCGATCATTCGTATCTCACCGCCTGAGCCGGTTCTATGCCAGATGCCTTCCATGCGGGATATAGGCTGGCCAATACCGCCGCCAAGAAACCAAAAACAGCGACAGTTACCACATGAGAAGTAGCAAACATGAGAGGGAGGTCACTCATGAAATAGACCTCTTCAGGGATTGATAGAATCTGAAATCGTCGCTGAATCCAGCCTAGGAAGAGCGCAAGTGTCACGCCCAATGTAACACCGAACAGTCCAACGATTCCGCCTTCGATGAAAAAGAGGTGTGAGATGCGTTTACGTGAAAAACCGACAGCTCTAAGGATGCCGATATCGTTTGTCTTCTCCATAACGATCATTGTCATTGAAGACATAATATTGAGTAAAGCCACAAGAGCCACAAGGGCGAATACAACGGTTATAGGATATTTCTGAAGGGATAGCCATGCAAAAAGATTGCTGTGACGTTCCTTCCATGTAGATGGCAGAAGAGGATAATCGAGATTCTCATCCAACACGGCGGCAACTGCATCAGTATCATCCAAGCCGTGAAGCAAAAGAATTTCTCCAGTGATCAAGTCTTTATAATCGAATAGTCTCTGGGCAGCCTTCAGGTTTACGTAGACAATGGACTCATCATATTCGTTTAGTCCCGTCTCGTAGATGCCGCTGATTTTGAATTGACCGATTCTGGGAGCGCGGCCCGGCTTTCCCAACGAAGAGAGGTCCATAAGTGTCATCCGTTCGCCAGGTTTCGTGCCGAGTTTCTCAGCCAGTGCAGCCCCGATGATGATGCCCGGTCGCTCTCCTTCAGCTCCGTTGAGATGGAATTGACCGGCAACAAGGTTTTTCCATGTCCCGATGACAGCTCGAGAGGTATCTCCGTCAAAAGCTTCCACAAAGACAGCCTCAGTCCTTCCTTGCACACGGGCTGTTGCCGCATGATTGATGTAAGGAAGTCTTCCGGTTATCTGAGGTATGGACGCCACTACGGAATCGAGCTGTGGCTGAGATTCGGACACCGGATTGCCAAGAAATCCTTTCACGCGAATGTGGCCATCAAAACTGATAATTTTCTCCTGTACCTCCCGCTCGAAGCCGTTAAGAATCCCCAGCGTAAGGATCAAGACTGCGATACCAATAGCCAGCCCCGCAATGGAGAGGTAGCTAACAAGAGATATAAAACTGAGGTTATGTCCCGAACTGAGGTGACGACGGGCGATTAATGAGAGGAGCCTCATTGCTATTCATCGTCTTGCGGTCGCATGGCTGGAAAGAGAATAACATCCTTGATGTTGACTTTTCCAATAATAAGCATGATCAGCCGGTCAATGCCAATGCCAACTCCGCCTGTGGGTGGCATGCCGATTTCCATGGATTGAAGATAATCTTCATCAAGGGACTGAGCCTCTTCGTCACCCCGTGCTTTTAGTTCCACTTGCGCTTCAAATCGACGTCGCTGATCGACGGGATCATTCAACTCACTGAATGCATTTGCCAGTTCGGTACCTCCCACAAATAACTCAAACCGTTCCACGATTGACTCATCTCCATCTCTTCGCATCTTTGCCAGAGGCGATATTACCTTCGGATAATCAGTCACGAATGTTGGCTTCATAAGCTTGGGTTCTACCAATTCCCGCATCATTATTTCGTACATTCGCCCAAGATGCGCATCTTTTTCTAGCTCGATTTTTTTCTTCTTACAGATTTTTTTTAGTTCTTCTTCTGTGGCATCGGTCAGATCTTGCCCAACAGCACCGCTGAGAAGGTCCATGTAGCTTGACCTTTCAAAAGGTTTAATCAGGTCAATATTTTCGCCGTCAGCATCCAGCTTGGTTATCCCTACAGCCTCCGCTGCAGTTCGAATAAGCGATTCTACAAACTCCATAAGAAAGTGGTAATCAACATAAGCCTTATAAAACTCAAGCATGGTGAATTCAGGATTATGATTCCGATCCATCCCTTCGTTTCGGAACACTTTCGAAATCTCATAAACACCGTCAAATCCACCGGCGATCAACCGCTTAAGGTAAAGCTCATCCGCAATTCTCAGAAACAGCGTCTGGTCAAGAGAATTATGCTTTGTAACAAAGGGTCTGGCGAAAGCGCCACCATAGAGCGGCTGCAGAACTGGCGTCTCAACTTCCACGAACCCTTCTCTATCAAGGAATTTTCGAATAGTTGAAATGATTTTTGCCCTTTTTACGAAATCTTCTCTGACTTCGGGATTTACAATGAGATCAAGGTACCTGTGGCGGTAGCGCTGTTCCTTGTCCTTGAAAGCGTGATAGACTTCGCCGTCCTTTGCCTTTCCTCCGGGGAGGGGTCGAATACTTTTGGAAAGGAGCTCAAGTCTTTCACAACTGACACTCATTTCATCAGTCTTTGTTCGGAAAACAGTACCGCTCACACCGACAATATCACCGATATCCAGAAGCTTGAACATCGCATAGGACTCTTCGCCAACTTCATCACGTTTGATATAAACCTGAATCTTCCCTTCTTGATCTTGAACGTGGAAGAAAGATGCTTTTCCCATCTTTCTGAGTGAGACAATTCTGCCGGCAATGGCTACCGAAGAATCCACCAGATCAGAGAATTGATCAAAGATCTCATTGGAGTGGTGGGATACCTCAAACTGGTATGGATAAGGATCGACACCCATCTCCCGGAGTTTCTCCAGCTTCTCTAGGCGGAAGTCCATGATTTGTTTCAAGCTCTGTGCTTTTTCAGTGGACATCGCTAGTTGTTCGTCACATCTGCTTCGGATTTCCCGGTTGCCGACATGAGAAGAAATGCTTTGATAAACTCATCCAAATCACCATCCATCACTTTCTTACCATCTCCCACTTCAACTTTTGTTCTATGATCCTTTACCATCGTGTAGGGATGGAAGACATAGGAGCGTATCTGACTCCCCCAGCCAATGTCTGTCTTTTTACTCTCGAGTTCCTTGATGGATTCAGCCTGTTCCTCAAGGTATTTCTGGTATAGTTTCGCCTTTAGAATCTTCATTGCGCTCGCTTTATTCTTGTGCTGTGATCTTTCGTTTTGACACTGTACAACAATTCCCGTTGGATTGTGAGTGATTCTCACTGCCGAGTCTGTCTTATTTACATGCTGACCACCGGCCCCACTGGCACGATAGGTATCAATCCGAAGGTCTTCCGGCTTAATTTCCACCTCAATCTCCTCATCGTTGGAAGGGTAGACAAAGACTGAAGCAAAAGAGGTGTGTCGGCGGTTCGAAGCGTCAAAAGGAGAAATCCGAACAAGCCTGTGAACACCCACTTCCGCCTTGAGCAGTCCGTAAGCGTACTCGCCTTTGACTTCGATAGTAATATCCTTTAACCCGGCTTCATCCCCCGGCTGATAATCGATTACTGAACTTGCAAAACCTTTTCGTTCAATCCATCGGTCGTACATCCTGTAGAGCATCTCAGCCCAGTCCTGAGATTCTGTCCCGCCGGCGCCGGGGTGGATCGTTAGTATGGCGTCGTTCTCGTGTTCAGCGTCCCCCAAAGTCAGTCTCAGTTCCAGATCATCCACGATCCGCCGGAAGGCTTTCAGTTCAGATTGAAATTCCTCCTTCGATGAAAAATCTTCCTCCTCTTCAAGAAAGGTGAACAACACCTCGCAGTCGTCCCTCTTCCGCTGGGACCCATCCCACAGCTCAAGTTCCTTCTCGATTATTGAAATTCTCTTGAGTGTCGACTGTGCCGTGGATGCATTATTCCAAAAGTCTTCACGGATAGTTTTCTCCTTTAACTCAGAAAGATTCGCTTCCAAAGACGAAAGGTCAAAGATACCCCCGAAGATCATTGTATCGGCCATCCAGGGTATGAAAAGTTTCTCGTAGTTCTGATATGTCCATTGCGTTATAAACAGGTAGTGAAATTACGGTCGCAAACCGTTAAGTCGCTACTCACCGGAACTGACAAAGAGGTTTTCATCCAGAAAGCGCTTTAGGGAAAACTGATCGAAGTTAAGCTGAAAGACACCGTTCACAGCTACAGAAATTCGTTTCTTCTCTTCCGACATCACAATGGCGATAACGTCCGTCTCTTCACTGATCCCGAGAGCGGCACGATGGCGTGTTCCCATTTCCGGATCGACCATGTCACTCTCTGTCAGGGGCAGGATACACTGAGCAGCTTCGATAATATTATTCTGAATAATGACAGCACCATCATGGAGCGGTGATTGAGGATTAAAGATAGAGACAAGAAGTGGTGAACTCACTTCCGCTTTAACCGGAGTTGCCGCCTCTTTAATGTTCTTTAGTCCAGTATCTCGCTGAAGAACAATGATGGCGCCCCAACCCCTTTTCTGCATCTGAACTGAGGCTTGAACGACTGCATCGATGGTTGAGGAATTTCCTACCCTAAATAAGCGCTGAAAGAATCGAGTTGCTCCCACATAGATGAGAAGCCGTCGAAGTTCGGGTTGAAAAAGGATTACAAACGCCACCACCCAAACAGTTTGTACCTGGTCGATAATCCATATCATTCCACTCATTCCGATTGCCCGGAAAACGAACGAAGACAACAGAATAATAATGAGACCAACAAGCATCTGCCCCGCCCGTGTACCTCTGAAATAGGAGTAGAGCTTGATGAAGAGCCAGGTCACCAGCAGAATATCCACTATATCGAGTATGGTAATGGTGAGAAAGCCGATCTTGAACAAGGTCATGCTATAGCTCCAAGTCGATGGATCGAATCGGCAACGGTCACCACTCGCTTCATCTCTTTCACATCATGGACACGGACAATTTGCGCGCCATTCAAAACAGAGGCTGTTACAGATGCCGCAGTCCCTTCAAGGCGTTCACTTTCGGGAAGGTCAAGAGTCATACCGATGAACGATTTTCTTGAGGGACCAACCAAGACAGGCATAGCAAAATCGGCGAAGTGCTGTAGATCACGCAGAACTGTAAAATTGTGTATTGGCGACTTGCCAAAGCCAATCCCGGGATCGAGGATCAGTCGTTCTCTATTTATTCCCGATGCAATTGCATATTCAATCCGCTCTTCGAAAAAGGTGTTGATTTCAGCTGTCACATCTCCATAGTCCGGCGCTTCTTGCATATTCCGGGGAGTTCCTTTCATGTGCATAAGGACGACATGGCTTTTGAACTCTGTGACCACAGACGCCATGGAGTGATCAAAACGAAGAGCGGAAATGTCATTAATAATAGAAGCTCCCCGTTCCAGGCACGCTTTAGCAACGGGTGATTTATACGTATCCACAGAAATCGGGATAGAAAGCACTGGTGCCAGCTCTTCGATTACAGGAAGCAGTCGATCCAGTTCTTCATCAGCCGAAACTGGCTCGGCACCGGGACGAGAGGACTCTCCGCCAATATCCAGAATATCGACACCTTCTCGCACCATCTGGAGCGCACGGTCCGCGGCCGCCTCGGGGGAAAGGAAATCACCTCCATCAGAGAAGGAGTCAGGTGTAATATTTAGGATGCCCATGACAAGGGTTCTTTCCTCGCTTAACAGGCCATCAAGGGTTACTTTTGTCATAGCAGAGTCCACTCCGCTGTTGAGTGGAGTTTTGGAAGTGGGTCTGGTCAGGCGGATTTTTCCGCCATCTTCTTTTTCTTGGAAGTCACGTTGGCGGCCTTCTTTGTTTTTCCCTCTTTGGCACCATTGGCTCTTTTGGCACGACGGCGTCTCAACGTCTTTCCTGCCATAATCTTATCAAGATCGTCACCATCTATGGTTTCGTGCTTCAGCAATTCTTTCGCCACTCTGTGGAGTGACTTTTCATTTTTCTTCAGGAGTGCCAACGCTTCTTCTTCCGCTTCTCGGATTATACGTGAGACCTCTTCATCAATTTTCCGGGCTGTGGTTTCGCTGTAATCACGATTGGTTGCAATTTCTTTGCCAAGAAAAATCTCCTCGTCCTTTTTCCCAAATGTGAGAGGCCCCATGAGATCACTCATACCCCACTCGCACACCATTTTGCGTCCCATTTCTGTCGCTACCTCTATATCGTTCCCAGCACCGGTGGTGAGCTCATTGAAAATTAACTGCTCAGCCGCACGACCGCCCAAAAGCACTCTCAACCTTGTATTTATATAGGATTGGGAATAATTGTGTCGCTCATCCACAGGTAATTGAGCTGTAACGCCGAGGGCTCGTCCACGAGGAATGATGGAAACCTTGTGAACAGGATCGGCCTTGGGCAACAGTTTTGCGACGAGAGCATGACCAGATTCGTGGTAGGCCGTCAGTTCCTTTTCTTCATCACTGAGAATCATGCTCTTGCGTTCAACACCCATCATAACTTTATCCTTTGCCGCCTCAAAATCTTCCATGGAGACCTTTGATTTTCCATCGCGAGCAGCGAGAAGTGATGCTTCGTTAACAAGGTTTTCTAGATCGGCACCGACAAGTCCTGGCGTCCCCTTAGCCAATACCTCCATATCAACATTCTTATCAAGGGGAATATCATTCGTGTGAACCTTAAGAATCCCCTTCCTACCGCGGAGATCGGGAATATCCACAACTACTTGCCGATCAAACCTACCGGGACGTAAAAGGGCACTGTCAAGAACGTCAGGTCTGTTTGTGGCGGCTAAGAGAATAATATTTGTCGTTGATTCAAAGCCGTCCATCTCAACAAGCAATGCGTTCAGGGTCTGTTCACGTTCATCATGTCCACCTCCAAGGCCCGCTCCACGATGGCGACCAACTGCGTCTATCTCATCGATGAAAATAATTGATGGAGCATTTTTCTTTCCTTGCTCGAAAAGGTCTCTGACACGGGAAGCACCTACTCCAACAAACATTTCTACAAAATCGGCGCCACTAAGGCTAAAGAAAGGAACACCCGCTTCGCCAGCAACTGCTCTCGCAAGGAGTGTCTTGCCGGTTCCCGGAGGACCCAGAAGAAGCACACCCTTGGGAATTCGGCCGCCAAGCTTCTGATATTGATCGGGATTCTTCAGGAAGGTAATGATTTCACTCAATTCCTGTTTGGCTTCCTCACATCCAGCAACTTGGTTAAAATTGATCTTGGGCTTGTCCTCCACCCAGAGCCGCGCACGGCTTCTGCCGAAATTAAAAAGGCTGTTGCCACCGACGCCACCTTGCATTCTGCGCATAATAAATATCCAGAACCCGATCAGCAGCAGCCAAGGCGCCATACTCAGCAGGTAGCTGAACCAGTCAACTTTCTCCTCCTTAAAGCTGTAACGGACGGCATTCCTGTCCCATTCCGCCAGGACCGATTCATTAACATAAGGTAGAGTGACAACAAAATTTGTGTATTCGCCGACCTTCTGGCCCTCACGGGTGACCTCTTGAGGTTCCTTCAATTTCCCATGAAATTCCATCTCCACCACCTCAGCCTCAAGTATTGCGCCGTCAGTTAGAAACTGCTGATATTCAAAGAACTGGATCTCAACCTCATTTCGGCTGCCAGCTGTAAAGAGATTAGATAAGAAAATTGCAGAAACCAGAATTACCACCCAGACGAGGGAGGTTTTTCCAGCCTGTCTCCACTGAAACTGGTTCTGTCCTTCACCACTGGGCTTTTTCTGTGGCTGAGGCTTTTGTGCTTTATTCTTTTTTTCGTCTGTCATGCTAAATCATCCTGATGATCTAACACATGGATTGCTTTAAGGTTCCGCATCTTTTGATTATGATCGAGTCCATATCCAACCACATAGTCTGGAGGGATTTCGAAACCGACATAGTCCAGCTCGAAATTTAGTTGGGCAACCTCTTTTTTGAAAA
>CEUS01125659.1_pt1 | contig 10593 bp, 15 predicted proteins | sample 427031 | NCBI WGS metagenome assembly CEUS01 (sample SAMEA2622837, study PRJEB7988) | marine metagenome | biome: marine biome (ENVO:00000447); feature: marine epipelagic mixed layer (ENVO:xxxxxxxxx); material: "saline water (ENVO:00002010), including plankton (ENVO:xxxxxxxx)" | depth 140 m | reverse complement strand
CTCTCGGCCCGCGGCATCGAATTTCTCGCCGCACCACGAAACGTGACCAGTAGGCCGCCAACTTCCGGGATCTAGACGGACACCTGCTCTCCATCTTCGGACCGGTTTCTTTGCCGTCCGTGCGGTCCCCGCGTCGGCCCTGGGGTACCATTACGGGTCCGACCTGGACGATTCCGCTCTGACCGCTCGCGGTCACGGGTTCGATCCAAGGGACTTCGCCCTGACCACGAGCGGTCCGGGCCAGGAGAAGCAAGCAGATGCGTCGACTTGGGTTTTGTATAGCGCTCACTCTCGCCGCGACCGCCGTCGCGTGCGGCGGCGGGGACGGTGGCGGTAACGATGACGCGCCGTCGCGGGTCTTCGTGAGTATGGGCACCGCGCCCCCGGGCGGGACCTTCTTCGTCTTCGGGAGCGCGCTGGCCGAGGTCATGAACGAGTTCGGCGCCGGCTTTGGCTGGAACACCACCGCTGAGGCGACCAGCGGCTCGCAGGAGAACATCCGTCGACTAGTGAGCGGCGAGCTCGATTTCGCTCTATCGAACGCCGCCATCACCTACTTCGCCGTGCGTGGCACCGAGGGCTGGGACCAGGCCTACCCGATGCGCACGGTGATGACGCTGGCGCCCAATGTCGCGCTCTGGATCACGCCGACCGACTCGGGTGTCGAGACGATGGCGGATCTGCGCGGTGAACGTGTCGGCGTCGGCGTGGCAGGAGCTGGCTTCGAGTACTTCATCCGTCCGCTGCTCGGCGCGCATGGCATCACCTACGACGATTTCGACCCGGTCAATGCCACCCAGTCCGGGGCCGTCGACCTGCTGGCCGACGGTTCGGCGGCGGCAGTGTTCGTGGGCGGCGCGATTCCCAACCCGGCCATCACCCAGGCGTCGGCGTCGCAGGACATCCACTTCATTCCCTTCGACGAGACCGCCAAGCAGGGACTGATCGACGAGTATCTGTTCTTCCGCCCGGCGACGATCCCAGCCGACACCTACCGCGGCCAGAACGAGGCGTTCGAGGGACTCGACGTCGGGTCGATGCACCTAATCACCTCGTCAAACGCCGACGAGGAATTGGTCTACAACGTCACGAAGACGCTCTACGAGAACGCGGCCAGCGTGGTGGAGCGCCACGGTGCCGGTCGGGCCATCGTGGCCGCCAACGTGGTGCGTGACAGCGGCACAGAGTTTCACCCCGGCTCCATCCGCTTCTATCAGGAGATCGGAATCTGGCCGTAAAGACGGCACCCTCTGGCCTGGTCACTCCGCGGCAGCACGTCACCCGTGTGCTGGCGGTCGGGCTTTGCGTGTTCACACTGGTACAAGTGAACTATCCGCTGCTGGCCCCGCTCCCCCAGCTAGCGCTATTCGCCCTGCTGGGGCTCGTCATCTGCTTCCTCAACGTTCCGCTTCACCCTTCGCTCAAAAACCATCCGGTAGCCAAGGCCAGCGACGTGGTCCTGGCGTTGCTCGCCGCTGCCTGCTGCGGCTGGGTCATGATGCAGAACGAGCCGTACTTTGAGGCGTTCTGGCAGAACGGGTCGACCCTCGGGAATCGGGCCGGATTCGAAACGCCAACCGACATACTGGTGGGTGTCATCGGCCTCGTACTGGTGATCGAGGCGGCGCGGCGATCGCTCGGTTGGGCGCTCCCGATTCTGTGCGGGCTCTTCCTGATCTACGCCTATATCGGGCCCAGCATGCCCGACTGGCTATTCCCCCACCGTGGCTACACGCTGCCCCGCATCGTGGCACAGACGTTCCTGCAAGCGCAGGGCACCTTTGGCGTGGCCTTGGGGGTGATGTTCACGTACGTGTTCCTGTTCGTCATCTTCGGAGCATTCCTGAGCGCCACCGGGGCTACGAAGTTCATCATCGATTTCGCGCAGTCGGTCTTCGGCCGAAGCCCGGGCGGCCCGGCCAAGGTGGCGGTGCTCAGCAGCGGGCTCATGGGATCGCTCTCGGGAAGCGCGGTGGCCAATACCGCGACCACCGGCACCTTTACGATCCCGATGATGCGGAGTGCCGGCTTCAAGGCGACGACGGCCGCAGGCATTCAGGCCGCCGCCAGCTCCGGCGGCGCGCTGATGCCACCAGTGATGGGCGCCGGCGCCTACATGATGCTGGAGATCATCCCCGGGGTAACCTATCTCCAGATCATCCGCGCCGCCCTGATCCCAGGGGTCCTGTACTACCTGTCGCTGTTCCTGATCACTCACTTCCAGGCGCGAAGCGTCTCCGCCACCGCCTCGGTCGACGACGCCGAGCCGACCCAGACCAAGTCGCTGGCGGAGCTGCGTCCCGAGGGGATGGTCTTCGTGACCGCGCTCGGCACTCTGATCACGCTATTGATCGTCGGCTACACGCCCTTCCGCGCCGTAAGCATGTCGCTGCTAGCCATCGTGGTGGTGGGGGCATTCCACCCGCGCACCCGTCTGGAGGTAGGCGCTATCTTCAAGGCCTTCGTCAAGTCGGCCCGTGATGTCATTTCGCTGGTGGCGGCGTCGGCGTCAGTGGGCATCATCATCGGCATCGTCACCCTGACCGGCATCGGCACCCGCTTGCCAGCCACGATCCTTCCGCTGGCCGAGCAGAGCCTCTTCCTCGCGCTGGTGCTGATCATGGTGTCGTCGATTATCCTAGGCATGGGCCTACCCTCGGCCGTCTGTTATCTCCTGCTGGCCACTCTGATCGGATCCGTGCTGGAAAACCTGGGCGTGGTGACTCTGGCCGCCCACTTCTTCATCTTCTACTTCGGCATGATGTCGATGGTTACCCCACCGGTGGCCCTGGCAGGCTACGCCGCCGCCTCCATTGCCGGTACGAACATCATGCAGACCAGCCTGGCGGCCTTCCGCTTCGCCCTGGTCGGCTTCACGCTGCCCTATATCTTCGTGTACCGCCCCGAGTTACTGATGCTCACCGCGACCGGTGATGCGGCCAGTCCGTCGGAAATGCTGGTCCCGGTGGTCATCGGGGTCCTCGGCGTGCTCTGCTTCGCCTCCGGGATCACGGGCCAACTCAGAACAGCCTTGCCCGCCCCGCTCCGGATCGCCATGTTCGGCGCCGCGGCACTGCTCCTTGCCCCCGGACCTTCGGTGGCGCTCGCAGGCCTGCCGGTGCCGATTCTCGATGCGGCTGGCGTTGTCCTGTTCGGCGTAGTCTTCGCCCTCAACCGGCCCCGGTAAGGCCTAATACCGCCTGTTCGTGGTCGGCCCCCTCCGGAAGCCGTTCGTCGAATAGTCGGCAGCGTTCGCGGAGGTGGTAACGACCGGGCTACGTCAGATAGCGGCATGACCACGAACGAAGCGAGCCGGCTCGCGACGATAGCCGGTCGAGCGATTCCGGCCGTGCCATGGCAGGACGGCGACAACCTGCCATGGAATGACCCGGCATTCAGCGAACGGGTGCTAGTCGAACATCTGTCACAGGACCACGACCGGGCCAGTCGACGCCAGCAGGTCATCGACGCCCAACTCCGGTTCATCGCCGCCCGTGTGCCTCCCACCACGGGGCGCGTATTAGATCTGGCCTGTGGTCCCGGACTGTACCTGCACGGGCTCGCCGAACTCGGTCACCATGGACGCGGCCTCGACTTCGCACCAGCCGCCATCCGCCATGCCCGCACCGTGGCCAAAACAGACGTGCTCGACTGTGAGTTCGAGGAGGTTGATCTCCGCACCGCAGCCTTCGGCGAGGGGTATGACGTGGTGATGCTGCTCTTCGGTCAGCTGAACGTCTTCCCCCGATCAATTGCCCGCGAGCTGCTCACGCGGGCCGGGACGGCGCTCGCGCCAGGCGGCACATTGATCCTCGAACCTCAGCTCGCCGAATCGGTTCGGGACACGGGCGAGGGCATTCCCACCTGGGAAACCCTAGATGCCGGATTGTTCTCACCCCACCCCCACCTGCTACTCCACGAGCCGTTCTGGGACACAGCGTCGCGTACCGCCACCGAACGCTGGCACGTCGTGGACCTCGCCTCAGGAGCGGTCAAACGACACGCCATGTCGACCTGTGCTTGGGAGACGGACAAACTGGCCGAGACGCTGCGGAAAGCCGGCCTCGAACAGATCGAAGTACACAGTTCCCTGGCGTCGGACGAGGAGACCGCCTCCGCAGGTCTGTTCGGACTCACCGCCGTCCGCTCCTGAACACAGCGGTGAACCAAAAGAAGGCAATCGGCGTATGGACAGGGTGTGACTGGACCCGCTCGGATCCGGCGTCGGAAAATATCGGCAGTCGCGCTCAACCCGGACGATCCCCGTCCTGCACACGAACGGTCGTGACTCCGCTCCGCGACGCCCAGGACCGTCAGACCGTGATAGCCTGCCCCTCTGGAGACAGTGTGGCGCGACCTATCGGCTATCGCCAGCACGGACTCAGCGCCCGCGACCGAATGGCCTCCTAACGCGGCTGCCGGGCGCGCGAGGGGACCTCACAGATGCTCGTGTGTCGACTAACCGCCGTGATCCTGTGCGTCTCTGTGCTCGCGACGGCAACGCCGTCCGAGGCACAGGGTTCCACCACCCGTGGGTACGCCCCCACCGTGCTGCCCAGCACGATCCCAATTTTCCCGCTGCAGGACATCATGCTGTTCCCGCGGGCGACCCGCCCGTTGCATATCTTCGAGCAGCGGTATCGGGACATGGTGGCCGACGCGCTGGCCGGCGATCGACTGATCGGAATGGTGCTGCTCGAACCGAGCCGCGAGGGAAACTACGAGGGGAACCCCCCGGTGTTCTCGGTGGGCTGCGTCGGGGTCATCGCCGAGGCCGAAGAGCTGCCCGACGGCCGCTACAACATCGTGCTGGGCGGTATCAGCAAGTTCCGGATCACCAGTGAAGACCATAGTCGCTCCTATCGACTTGCCAACATCGAACCGATTCCGGAGGTGCTGTCACCCTCTGAACGGCTCGAGCTCGAGGATCTCCGAGACGAATTGGCGGGACTGCTGCCAATCGGACTCCCTGGCATCCAGATCCCAGACGGACTCGCCGACGAGGATGTGGTCAACGGCGTCGCCCAGCTGATCGACATCGAACCTCTGGACCGTCTCGGTCTCCTCGAACAACCGGACGCACTGGCCCGCGGTCAAGCCCTCATCAACATCTTCTACACAAGGGCGGCACTTCCCCGCTAAGCGCTCGCGCGGGGATAAAATCGCCGGGCGGACGGACTGATGCTGCTCAAGAACCTCGGGCTAACCATCAGCCACAAGACCGGGTATTCCCTCTCGGCGCGTGGACGCGCCGTCCTTGCCAACCTGAAGGCCACCAGACCGGCCTAGCCACGAACCGTGCGACTCCTCCTCGTCTATCTCTGGGCGCCGCTCGCCAACCTGCTCTGGTACACCCACACGGTGGTGATGGGGTCGCTGTCGCTCCTGGTCTGGCCATTCGACCGGACGGGTAATCGGCAGTTCTGGTGCGCTCGATGGTGGTGCCGGCTCGTGGCGTGGTCGATCTTCGCGCGGATCCGGGTCCACGGCAACGAACACGTCGAGCCTGGACGGCCCTACGTCTACATGGCCAACCATTCCAGTCTGATCGACACACCGGCGCTCTTTGCCTACCTGCCCTACCCGTTCAGAATCATGGCAAAGCGGGAGCTATTCTACGTCCCGTTCATGGGCTGGCATCTGTGGACCGCGGGACACTTTCCGATCGACCGGGGCAACGCCAGGCGCACGGTAGCCAGCGTGCGACGCACCATCGAGGGGGTGCGCGGCGGGCGCTCACTGGCCGTGTTCCCGGAGGGCACCCGGACGCCCGATGGACAGCTCCAGAAATTCCAACCAGGCACATTCAAGATCGCGATGAAGGCGGGCGTGCCGATCATTCCGGTCACCATCTGCGGGACTTTTGCTCTGCTCCCTAAGACAACTCTGGCTCCGCGACCAGGTCGGGTCGATGTCATCATCGGCGAGCCGATCGACACAGCCGACTACACCGACGCCCAGATTAACGAGCTGATCTCACATACCCGCGCCGCGATCCAGGACACACTCGACGAGTGGTCGGCCAAACGTGCCGGAGCGAATTCGTGACTGCGACCGATCTGCGTTTCCGGTTAAAGATCGACGGCTGGGTCATCACCGCCACCGTCCTTCCTGTCCTCATCGGGCTGTACCCCGCCGGGCGCGCGGCGACCGAGGGCCACATCTGGGTCCCGCTGGTCGTCTTCACTCCGGTCGCGCTGATAGGCTGGGGACTCTCCTCGACCAGCTACACGGTGACGAATTACGAGCTCGACGTACGGTGCATGTGGCTCAGGGAACTGATCCCCCTCGACTCAATCCGCTCGCTGCGACCGAGCCGGAGCCTGCTCTCGGCGCTAGCCCTCTCTCTGGACCGGATCGAGCTCGTGCATGCGACTGGCCGAACTCAGGTATCACCCCGTGACCGGGACGGATTCGTCGCCATCCTGAGCCGGCACAATCCTTCCATCGCGGTCCACGGATTCGAGAGCCGTGAGGAGAAAGAACTGGAGGTAGCCGGCGACTCCACGATTCCTGGCGTCGCTCTCGCGCCGGTCATCGTCATTGGCGTACCCCTCCTCCTCGTGACCGGCGTGATGTTCTACCGCAGCGGTCAGCCGTCAACCGCGCAGGTCACCGCCGCAGAGTTCATCGTCAGCGGGAACTACGGCGCCACGATCGAGCTCGACGACATCACGTCCGTCTCCCTCGAACCTGGCCACCCTCGGGTACGTCACCGACTTCGGGGGTTCTCCGCCGGGGGCACTCGGCGAGGCCGGTTCCGAGTCCACACCCTGGGCGACGGGCTCCTGTTCACCCGGGCGGACGAACCACCCTATCTGCTGGTCAATACCGAGGACAGCTTCATCCTGCTCAACGCCGAAACCGCCGACGAGACCTGTCGGTTACACGACGACCTGCTTCGGCGCTGGCAGAATCAATGACATGGGCAAGCACTACGACACACTCGACACGCAGCTTCGTCAGTTTATCGAGCGACAGCACCTGTTCTTTGTCGCGACGGCGCCGCTCTCAGCCGACGGCCACGTCAACCTATCTCCGAAGGGGCTCGACAGCTTCCGAGTGATTGGTCCAACCCAGGCCTCCTACCTCGACCAGGTGGGGAGCGGCACTGAGACCATTGCGCACCTGCGAGAGAACGGACGCATCGTCGTGATGTTCTGCGCCTTCGAGGGCCCTCCCAACATCGTGAGACTCCACGGACGAGGTCAGGTCCTGGAGCCCCAGGACGAGCACTGGCCCAGAGCACGCGCCCGCTTCGATCCCGGCACGGCCGGTCGAGCTATCATTGTCGTGGACGTCGACCGGATCACCGGTTCCTGCGGCTACGGCGTGCCTGAGTACACGTTCACGACCGACCGACCCCAGCTCGACGACTGGACCACTCGCAAAGGCGAAAGCGGGCTCCGTCGCTATCAGCAGGAGAACAACGCCACCAGCGTCGATGGCCTGCCGGCGCTACGATGGGTTGCGGAAGACGCGGCCACAGAGTAGCCTGAAGTCCGACGCCCTCAGGGGCGCAGGTTCACGCGGAGGATCACACGTCATGCGTAAGCTTCAGATCGCGCTGTTCGCCGCCCTGGTCGGCATCGGCTCCCTGACCGTTCGCAGCCAGGAACCGGTAGTGGAGGTCTTCAAGGCCCCGACTTGAGGCTGTTGCATGGGATGGGTCAATCATCTCAAAGACGCCGGATTCAAGGTGACAACCACGGACATGCCTGACGTGACGCCCAAGAAGATCGAAGAGGGCGTGCCGCCACGGCTCGGGTCGTGCCACACCGCGATCGTCGATGGCTACGTGGTCGAAGGTCACGTCCCCGCAGAGGACATCAAGAAACTGCTGACCGAACGGCCTGACGTCAAGGGCATCGCGGTACCGGGTATGCCGATCGGCTCGCCGGGCATGGAAGGAATTTCCGGCGGGCGACAGTACTCGAGCTACTCGTTCACCGAAGACGGTGAGCTGGAGGTCTTCGGCACTCATCAGCCTCGCAGCCGGCAGTAGGCTCTGCTCGACCGTAGCGCGAAGCAGTCGAAGATGCGTCAAGACGCCCGCGACCGCATCTTCCGGTGGTTACTGCGGGTGGCCGGTACCATCGAGCTCTTCGCCCTGATTTTCATCGTCGCACCCGAGTCGTGGATGGTCAGCATCCATGCGTGGCTGGGACTCGGCGAGCTACCTCGAGACCCGATCGTCGGCTATCTGGCCCGTTCGACCTCGGCCTTCTACGCGATGCTGGGGGGACTGATGTGGGTGGTGTCCTTCGACCTCACCCGCCACCGAGAGGTACTCATCTACCTGGGATGGGCGCAGGCCCTCTTCGGAGTCGCGCTGCTGGGCATCGACACCTACGAGGGCCTCCCGATGTCCTGGACCCTGTTCGAGGGTCCGCTCGTTATCCCGCTGGGGCTCGCCACCCTCTGGCTGGCCAGACAATTGCCCGACCGGTGATGCCGGATGTGCAGCAAGCCGCCGCCGTCCCCTACCGACTCAGCAGGGGCGGCCTTGAGGTCTGTCTGATCACCACAATCAGCTCTGGGAAATGGTCGATCCCAAAGGGTTTCATCGACCCGTGAGACAGTCCGCACGAGACGGCAGGCCGCGAGGCGGAGGAGGAGGCTGGCGTGCATGGCCGTGTGGTTGGCGACCCGGTCGGCTACTATGACATCACCAAGTACGGAGGCACCGACACCGTCGCCGTATATCTGCTTACAGCGGAGCAGGTCGACGACGAGTGGGACGAACAAATGGTCAGACAACGGCAGTGGACGTCACCTGAGGTCGCGGCTCGACTGCTTGACGGGCGAGGCGTCAGCCTGGTGTTCAACCAAGCAGTCGCGCTCCTCAGTCGCGGAATAAAACCGTCGGAACAGGAGAAGACAACATGACGAATCGAAACGTACTCACGGCGTGCGGCATCGCAGTCTTCGTGCTCGGCTTCATGGCCGGTAATCTCTGGACAACCGATGGTGTCTCGGCCCAGGGTAATAAGGTGTTCGAGCTCCGGACCTACGCTACAGACGACGGCAAGCTCCCGAACCTAAATGCCCGGTTCCGCGACCACACCATGGGGATCTTCGAGCGCCACAACATGGAGAACGTGGGTTACTGGGTGCCGCAGGACACTCCTAACACCCTGATCTACATCATCGCCCACGACAGCCGCGACGCAGCCCGCGAGAACTGGGGCGCGTTCCGAGAGGACCCAGACTGGCCAGGTATCGCGCAGGCATCCGGGGTGGGGCGCGTCCAGGTCGAGAGCGTCTTCATGGACGCCACCGACTACTCGCCGATGAAGTAGACCCACAACACCGACAACCGCCATGTCCGATCAGCACAAAGCACTGGCCAGACGGTTCCTCGACGAGGTGTTCAACGAGGGCCGGGACGAAACCATTGATGAGCTGATCGGCGACGACTACGTGGACCACGGCGCCCTGACGGGCCAGCCCCCTGGCCCTGACGGGGCCCGGGCGATGTATACGGTGTTCCGCAACGCATTTCCAGACTTGAGGGTCGACATGCACGAGATGGTGGCAGAACGGGATCTGGTGGCGGTCCGCGCCACTTTCAGCGGAACGAGCCAGGGGGCCCTCATGGGCGCCCAGCCCACCGGAAACCCGATCGCCCTGACCTCCATGTTGTTCCTGCGCCTACGCGACGGGAAGATCGTTGAACGGTGGGAGCAAGCGGACCTGCTAGGACTCATGCTCCAGCTGAACATCGTCCAGCAGGGAGACTCGGGCGGAGAGGCTGGATGATCGAGCAGGACGGATACATCGTCATCTCCACCGTGCAGGGGCCGTATGTGGAGGCCCAGCTAAAGTCATTCCTCGAAGCCTACGACATTCCGTGCCAGTTGCGCGGAGAGTCGCTGCGGGTGACCCACGCCATCTCGATCGACGGCATCGGCGCCGCCGAGGTCCTGGTCCCGGTCGACAAGGCGGAGCGGGCCCGCGACCTGCTGGCCCGCGTGGAGCGGGGCGAACTCGCCATCAAGGACGACGCCGACCCCGGCGAGCAGCAATAGCACCCACGTCTGATATCCGGCCGGCGTGTGGACGAACACCAGCGTTTCGCGGGCGTGCTCCGCGCCGCCCCGATGGCCACTTGACTCAGCCGTGTCTTGAGTTTCGCCCGGCTACGGCGGCCGACCAGCCGGCCATCATCGGCCTCTGCAGGCGCTCGCTTGTCACCACCTACGCCGACTTCATAATGCGCGAGAAGACGCACTCCTGGATTGAAGGCACCGACGTCGACGATTACGTCGCGCGCGTGTGGCCGCACATGACCGGCCCTCGACAATCAGTTCATCGACTTCGTCTGGATCGGGGACAACCGACGCGGTCAGAGCATCGGCTCGCAACTGATGGACCATGCTTTAGGACAAAATCCGATCCCGCGGGTCTAGGAAATCAGACGAGATCGGCCTCGGCCAGCAGAAAGGCGTACTGGAGAGCCACTTCACGGTAGCGACGGTAGCGCCCGGACACTCCACCGTGACCGGCGTCCATGTTGGTCTTCAACAACAGGGGCCGATTGTCGGTCTTGAACGCGCGGAGCTTAGCCACCCACTTGGCCGGCTCCCAGTA
>CEUS01035478.1_pt1 | contig 10593 bp, 10 predicted proteins | sample 427031 | NCBI WGS metagenome assembly CEUS01 (sample SAMEA2622837, study PRJEB7988) | marine metagenome | biome: marine biome (ENVO:00000447); feature: marine epipelagic mixed layer (ENVO:xxxxxxxxx); material: "saline water (ENVO:00002010), including plankton (ENVO:xxxxxxxx)" | depth 140 m | reverse complement strand
GAAAGGGTTTTAGAAATCTACCATGACATAAACTCAGGTAGTGATTCTTATGCTATAAGCAATACATTAACATCAAAATTAAAGGCCCTAATGAATTTAAAAGGTTTAAAAATTTTGTACCTAAAAAAAGGGTCTGAAAACCTTCAAATCTTAACCAATAATAACGAAGAAGTAATAGTTCCATTTAAAAAATTACCCTCTAATGAAACTTTAAAAAATAATATGTCTTGCACTTTAAAATATAGTGAGATTCAGGAAGATAATATATGGGCTCCTGATAATTTCGTCTCGTGCACTATTTTTCCATCATTTAAAAACAATAATTTTTTAGGGGTCGTGTGCTTATTTTTTGAAAATTACGAGGACGAAAAGTTATTCTCAACAGATATAAAAAATTTATTAAATACTGCAATGAAGTTAATTTGGTACCACGAAAATTATTCTTCAAATGATCTCATGGAAAGCATGCTAGCTGAATCTGGCAGATTGAATAAAAAGGAAGAAAACTTCGTTGAAATAGGTCCTATGAAAATTGATAAAAATAAATCAGAAGTTTTTATCGACGGGAATTATGTAGATATTACGAATCAAGAATTCAACATATTGGAACTTTTAGCCTTAAATAAGAATGGGTATGTTACTACTGATGACTTATTAAAGGATGCCTGGGATACAAATAATGTTTCAACTGCCGCGGTAGATATCGCTTTATTTAGATTAAGACAAAAATTGAGCAAACATAAAAATGGATTGAACCTAATCAAGAACAAGACCGGTAAAGGTTATACCCTAAACGCAGTATAAAATTAGTCCAAAAAATTCTTTATAATAGACAATGCCTCTTTGAGGTTTTCTCTAGAATTTGCAAAAGAGATCCTTAAATACCCTTCTCCAAACTTTCCGAAAGAAGTTCCCGGCAAAACTGCTACACCTTCATTTAGTAATGCATCTGAAAGTTGCTGGCTAGTAAAGCCCGTTTCTTTGATATTAGGAAAGGCATAAAAAGCTCCTTTTGGTTGAATGCAACTAACGCCTTTAATGCCATTGAAACCGTCAACAACTATTTTTGACCTTGCCTTAAACTCCTCCAACATCATCTTGACGCTATCTTGAGGGCCTTGAATTGCAGCTACTGCAGCCTTTTGACTAAAAGCAGAGGTACAAGAAACACTATTTGTAACAAGTCTAGAAATTGGCTCAACTAATTCGTCAGGAAAGATTCCATAGCCTAACCTCCACCCTGTCATCGCATAACTTTTAGAAAAACCGTCTAGGATTATTGTTTGTTTTTCCATGTCATCAAAATCGTAAACAGAATAATGGCTACCTTCAAAATAAAGATCTTTATAAACTTCATCAGTCAAAATAACTATATTATTCTTATAGGCTAAATCTGCCACTCGTTTAATATCTTCTGAATCCATTACACTTCCGCAAGGGTTATTCGGGGAGTTTATTATTATTAATTTTGTCTTATCGGTTATTGATTTCTCTATTAGATCCACATCAGCGTTAAACCCTTTTTCTTCTTTTAATTCCATTGGAATGGGATTCCCGCCAACATATCTAATCATAGATTCATAAATTGGAAATCCAGGGTTTGGATAAATTACTTCATCTCCAGGCTCAATTAGAGCCATTATAGAAAAAAACATTATAGGTTTCGCGCCAGGTGTAAATACTACATTTTCAGGCGATATATCCTTTCCGTGAACATTAGATTGGTGTTCGGCGATAACTTCTCGAACATCCATAAGGCCCGGAGACGGAACATAATGCGTAAAATTATCATCTAAAGCTTTTTTGGCAGCTTCTTTTATATGGTCTGGTGTCTCAAAGTCAGGCTCACCAATTTCTAAGTGAATAATTTTCTTGCCTTGAGCTTCCAATTTTTTAGCTTTAGCAAGTACTTCAAAAGCTGTCTCTGTTCCTAATCTATTTAAACTGCTAGCAAGTTTCATAAAAATTTCCCTTAAATTTGAAAATTATTCTTCAAAAAAAAATAATAAGATGTAATCCTATATTAAACCGAAGATTTTTCAAGCATTTTTTATAATTTCTAAATAAATTGAACTAAATTAAGTAGTTTGCATAAACTATTATTGATGAGAAATAAAATGAAATGGCTAAATCCAGTAGAAATTTTTAAGTTTATTTTTATTAAATCAACTTTTAAAACAACAGAGCGTGATGAGTTAATATTGAAAATCTCAAAATTTACCGAAAGTCCATTAATTATACTGGCTTTTGCAATGATCCCGCTGTTATTAGGTCCATATATTTGGGAGTTGAGCCCAGATGAAGTTGCAACTTTTAATAGGCTAGATAATATAATTTGGTTATTGTTTGTAGTTAACTTAGTGATTAAGTTAATTATTTCACCTAGAAGATTATCTTTTCTAAAATCAAACTGGCTAGAGGTTATTGTTGTAATGCCTTATCTGCAGCCTCTCAGAATAGTAATATTTGGATCTAAAGCTATTTGGGGTATGACAAAAATAAGCAGGTCTGACTTTCTAATAGTAGTTTCTGGAGGACTAGTAATTATTTCTGCAACAATAGTTACAAGTCTTGAACGCGCTAGAAATCCAGACCTAGGATCCTTTCCTGATGCATTATGGTGGGCTGTTGTTACAATTACTACTGTAGGATATGGAAATCAGGAACCTGTAACTTTTTTTGGAAGAATAGTAGCAGTTATATTAATGATTACTGGAGTAGGATTTTTTGGAGCAATTGCTGCTAATCTAGCTGCGTTCTTCGTTAAAAAGGACGAAGGAATAAAGATTGATAAATTACAAAAAGATATTAATGAAATTAAATCAAAATTAGATAAGTTAAATAAGTAGGAGCAATATGAATTACAGAGAAGAAAAAGATTCTATGGGCCAATTGAATGTTCCTGAAAACGCATTGTATGGAGCGACAACGCAAAGAGCTTTATTAAATTTTCCAATAAGTGATTTAAAATTTGGCAGGACGTTCATAAAAGCAATTGCTGAGATTAAATTATGTGCCGCTTTAACAAATTTAGAACTAGGAGCAATAGATAAAAAAATTGCTGAATCTATAATTAAAGCTGCTGAACAAGTATCTAATGGAGATTACGATAATGAATTTGTAGTGGATATTTTTCAGACGGGATCTGGCACTTCTACCAATATGAATGCAAATGAAGTAATTTCAAACGTAGCAATAAAGAATTTAGGTGGAAAATTAGGAAGCAGAGACCCTGTTCATCCTAATGACCATGTGAACAAAGGTCAGTCTTCTAATGATGTTATTCCTACTGCCATACATATTGCAGCTTGCATAGGGATATCAGAATCCTTGATTCCTTCATTAAAAACTCTAAAAGAATCTCTTAGTAAAAAATCAGAGGAATTTTGGGGCATAATTAAAACAGGAAGAACTCACTTACAAGATGCAACTCCTATAAGGCTAGGTCAAGAATTTTTAGGGTATGTTGGGCAAATTGAAGAATCTATAAGAAGAGCAGAGTCTGCCCTAAACGAATTATCTGTTTTGGCTTTAGGTGGCACCGCAGTTGGAACTGGGATAGGAATGCAAAAAGGATTTTCTGAAAAAGTTATAAAAAAATTATCCGATAGATTTAAGATAAAATTTAGCGAGTCGCCTAATCATTTCTATAGCCAAAGCACCATTGACTCTATAGTTGCAGGGTCTGGAAACCTAAAAACAATAGCTGTTAGTTTAATGAAAATAGGAAATGATATTAGATGGCTAGGGTCAGGTCCTAGGGCAGGAATAGGAGAAATATCTTTGCCAGAGGTTCAGCCCGGTAGTTCTATAATGCCAGGGAAAGTAAATCCTGTAATAGCCGAATCGCTGACTATGGTTTGCGCTCAAGTTATAGGGAACGATCAAACTATAAATATTGCTGGACAATCGGGAAACTTTGAACTTAATGTTATGATGCCTGTAGCTGCTTATAATATCCTGCAATCTATAGACCTCCTTTCTACTTCTTCTAATAATTTTGCTGTTCAATGCATTGATGGCTTGAAATCTACTAAAAAAGGTCCTGAAACGGTTCAAAATGGATTGGCAATTTGTACTGCTCTTGCCCCTAAAATAGGATATGACAATGCTGCAAAAATTGCTCATATTGCCTCTGATTCAGGCGAAACAATACTAGAGGTCGCAAAAAGAGAAACTTCATTCACTGAAGAGGAATTAATTGCAATTCTAAATGCTGAGAATATGACTGAGCCATCTTAAATATTCAGTAAAGAAAGAAAATAAAAAATGAAATTCAAACTGCGAAGTCTTATTATTACAGTTTACTTTCCTGCTTTCTTGACTGCTATGTGCGCAGGTATGCTCGCTCCAACAGTACCAGCAAAAGTAGATTTTATTGGAGGTACATCTTTTATAATTGGATTGGCAGTAGGTGCTCAAGGCTTAGGTGAGGCTATATTTTCTATTCCAACTGGCTTATTGATAAATAAGTATGGGAACAAAAAAATAATGGTAAGCGGTATGCTAGGCTTATCATTTTTTGGATTATTATCTGGATTTTCAGATAATAATTTAACTTTATATTTTTCATTATTTTCACTAGGAATTTTCTATGGCTTCTTTAGCCTGAGCAGGCATTCATTTTTGACACAAATTGTTCCCCTAGAGTTCAGGGGGAAAGCATTTTCTAGGTTTGGAGGAATTAATAGAATAGGATGGTTTGTTGGGCCTGTTGCAGGTGGATACACAGCTAGTTCTTTGGGAATAGATGTGCCATTTTACATTATTTCAGGTGTTGCACTTTTTACTGCTATCCTAATCTTTTTTAGCCATGACCCAACAAATCAAGGCAAAGATACAGAAGAATATAAAAATAGCCCTAAATCAATAAGAGCAACAATTATTGAGAACAAAAAAACATTTGTTTTTGGCGGTTCAGGTCAATTTATAATGCAATTCCTTAGGCAATGCAGGCACGTACTTATACCCATTTGGGCTTTTAGTATAGGTCTAGAAGTTGAGCAATTAGGATTAATACAAAGTATTTCTTCAGCTGTAGATATGACACTTTTTTATCCTGTGGGAATAATCATGGATCGATTTGGAAGAAAATGGACTTCAGTGCCTAGTATAATTCTACTTTCTGTGGGCTTTATAGCCTTAACATATTCAAATACATTTTTAGGGCTAATGATAGTAGGAATGTTATTAGGCTTTGCAAATGGATTGGGGTCTGGAGCAATGTTAACTTTAGGTTCTGACTTATCACCAAAATCTAACCCTGGAACATTCCTAGGCATTTGGAGACTTTTTGGCTGGTCTGGTAATTCAGCAGGCCCACCTGTAAGCGGAGTAATTGCACAATCCTTCAGTATTGGAACCTCTGCACTTTCTGTTTCAGTTATAGGTGTAGCAGGAGTATTATTATTTAGTTTTTTTATACCTGAAACATTGAAGCAAAACGAATAGGGATTAACTTCTTTCTAAATATTCATGAAGTTGAATTAAGCATATAGAGTCTTCCTCTAAATTTCTTCCATCTACTGCATAAATACTATCACCTGACATACCTTCTACGGCCCCTAAGTCAACTGATTTAGTTATTAATTCTTTAGCATCATCAACTGAAATTAAAAGGTTTTTATTTAAAATAGCCGATATTTCTGCAACAAGCCCATAAGCTCCCCAATTAGAACAACTAGAAATAATTAAATTATTTACTTTTGTTACTGCAGGGTTGTCTGGCAGCCCTTCTACTTTTTTTATTTCACTATTTAAATTCCCCATACCAATTTCGTTTCCTCCATCTCCAATACCAATACTAAATTTCGAATAGTTAAATAGGTAATCTATTTTTGCATTATATTTTGAAACATCTTCACCTTTCCAATTCCTGTACGTCCCATCTCCCATTAAAGATGCTCGCTCTATACTGATAGATAATGAGGGTGAAAATTTTTTAATTAAGTCATTAGCAAACTGTTTTGAGTTTTCATGATTATCAACTGGGAATTCGACAATCTCATCTTCTTTTTCAGATATTCCTTCTAAAATACTATAAGACCATTTATCTGTTACATATATAACGTCAAACCCGATATCTTTTAATGCCCTACCCAGCGCGATAGACCCTGCAGGACCATCTGTTTCAGATGCATTTGCATAAGATATAAAAAATCCAGTTACTATAAGCACTGTGCCCTTCCTTACAACTACTTCGTTTGCTGCGTCGGTTAAAAAATTATCACTTAAATAGTCTTTGAGTTTTGATATATTCCTGATATCTTTTTGTAATATTATGCCTTCTGCAACACCCATTATTTTGCCTCATCTTTCAAATCAGTAACAAACATATATCCAGGAGAATGAGTATAAACAATTGGAATTTTAGCTTTTTTTAGTACAACTTGAGGTGTGACACCACATGCCCAAAAAACTGGCACATCACTATTACTTTGCTTTTCCCAATATTCACCAAAATCAGGATTGCTCAAATCATTAATACCAATCTCAGATGGATTTCCAACATGAATTGGAGCACCATGATTTTTTTCATATTTAGACGTAATAGAAATAGTTTTTTCAACTTTATCTTCTGGTATCCACCTCATAGAAACTACCAAGGGTCCTGAAAAATAAGTCGTGCTGTTCGTTTCTATGTTTGTAGAATACATTGCAACATTTCCATTTTTCTCAAAATGAGGCATAAATATTTCTTCTTTTGATAAAGCAAATTCAAAAGAAAAACTGCAACCAAGAAGAAATGTTACAAAATCATCTCTCCACTCTTCAATTAAATTACTTAAAGTATCAACTAAATTTCCTTCTTTAAATTTTTTGTATGACACAATATCTGTTCTTATATCAGCAGAAGGAGCCGATTTATAAGGAGTATAAGAGCCTGAATCTAGTTTTTCTATGATTGGGCATGGCTTAGGATTTAAATTACAAAAATTCTCAAAATCATCGGCATAATCATTTGTGACTATTACCAAATTAGTTTGAATATAATCTTTAGCAAACCCGCAAGTAGGCTCGTTAAAATTATTATTTCTAATTTTTTCTCTTAATAATTTAGAATCCAATGATTTTTTCCTTTAAATGTGTAGAATTGTAAACACATATTCTAAATACTATATAAAAATGATTGAGGTGTGAATTTGGTCACTTTAGACACAATAGTTTCATTGGCAAAAAGAAGGGGTTTCGTTTTTCAAGGAAGCGAAATTTATGGGGGCCTTAGAAGCGTATGGGATTTTGGGCCACTAGGAATTGAACTGAAAAGAACCATCAAAGATGTATGGTGGAAGCATATGATACATCAAAGAGAAGATATTGAAGGCATAGATTCGGCTATTTTAATGCATCCAAGTGTATGGGAAGCAAGTGGCCATGTTTCTGGGTTTACTGATCCCTTGGTAGAATGCAAAACTTGCCATAATAGATTTAGAGAAGACCAAATTGAAGATATTAAAATATGCCCAGAAAAAGGTTGTGAGGGCAAATTAACTGAATCTAAGCAATTTAATTTAATGTTTCAAACTCACATGGGGCCAGTACAAGACAAAGGTTCGCAAATTTATCTAAGACCCGAGACTGCGCAGGGTATATTCGTAAATTTTGAAAATGTTATGACTTCAGCTAGAAAAAAAATACCTTTTGGAATAGGGCAAATTGGCAAATCTTTTAGAAATGAAATTACTCCAGGAAATTTTATTTTTAGAACAAGAGAATTCGAGCAAATGGAAATGGAATTTTTCTGTCAACCAGATTCTGCGGATGAATGGTTTAACTATTGGATAGAGTTTAGTCATAGTTGGTTTGAATTAATAGGAATTAAAAAATCTAATCTAAGAAAACGGGAACATACTACCGATGAAAGGCCACATTATGCCAAGGCAGCATTAGATATTGAATACAATTTCCCTTGGGGATGGGGTGAACTTGAAACAATAAATAATAGAAGTGACCATGACCTGAAAAGTCATTCTGAAAAAAGTGGAAAAGATCTTTCCTTCTTTGATGAAGAATCAAAAGAAAGGTATATCCCTTATGTTATTGAACCAGCTATGGGAGCAGACAGAACGGTATTAGCAGTTATTTGTGACGCTTATGACGAAGAGGATTTAGGAGATGAGAAAAGATCCCTACTAAGATTTAAACCAATAATCTCCCCTATTCAAGTGGCGGTACTACCTTTAAGTAAAAATGAAAAATTAGCCGAAGTTAGCAACGAAATATATAAAAAACTACAAAAAATATACAGATGCCAATTTGATAATACTCAAAGTATTGGTAAGAGATATAGAAGGCAGGATGAAATAGGAACGCCAATCTGTCTTACCATTGACTTCGACACCGTAGAAAAAGATCAGTGTGTAACATTAAGACATAGAGATACAATGGATCAAATTAGGATTAAAATAGAAGATATTGAAAAAGAAATAGAAAAATTATTTACCACCTTCTAAGATGACATTTAAAACTTTATTCTTATTAATTATAGTATTTTTATTATCCTGTAATTCAGGGGATAATTCCGATAATCACTTAACTTTTAAAGGGTCTGATATAGATGGGGTTAAATTCAATTCAAAGGAATTTGAAGGAACTCCAATGATAATTAATTTTTGGTATCCATCTTGTCCGCCATGCACTAAGGAAATTCCTACTTTAGTAGAATTCAACAAAGAAAATAATCAAAAAATTCTGATGATAGGAATAATTCATAATTCACTTGTAGACTCTAAAGAAGATGCTATTAGTATGTTAGAAAAATTTGATGTTGAATACATAAATTTATACGACAAAGATAATTCACTTACAGAAGAATTTAATATTTTGGGTTTCCCTACTACCATATTTCTAGATAAAACTCACAAAGTAAATACAAAGTGGACTGGTTATCTTGATGAGAATACCCTTAAAAAAGAATCGTCAAAAATAAGTAAATAATGTCAATATTTATATTCACAATTAATTTTATTCATTCAATTGCTGCCTCTATTTGGCTAGGAGGATGTTTTTTGATGATCACTTTATCAATGAGTCATAAATTTAAATTAATAGAAAATTACCAATCAATTTTTCAAACTATTTCGTACTCACTAAGGGAACTTGTAAATGGGTCAATGATCCTCATTTTCTTAACTGGAATAATTATGACAATTCAAAAACTTTCTCTAGTTCAAACTGATGCAAGTTATGCCATAATACTAGGTTTAAAAATACTATTAAGCCTAGGTATACTTTTTAGAATTTGGCAATTTAGAAATTCTGGTTACCCTAGTTACTCGAATAAGTATTTGGAATGGCTAATGGGGTACAATTCTTTTGCAGTATATGGAGTTATGATTTTCTTCCTTGCAGATCTTCTGGAGAATATAGTCTAACTTGCTCCCTGTACTCGGCGGTTCTTTGAGTTTTCGCTAACAGTCCCTTTAAATTTAAATTAATTTGCTTAAAATTTAATTCGATATCTTTAATTGGAATTAACACAAAAGGTCTAAATTTATAATTTCTATGAGGGACCGAAAAGTTTTTTTTATTAATTTTTTTTGAGCCAATAATTATAATATCAATATCGATCACTCTGGGACTTAAATCACCTTTTTTATCTCTTCCTAATTTTTTTTCAATTCTTTTAGTTAAATTTAACAAAGAGTATGGGCTAATTTTCGATTTGAATAATGCTACCTGATTTAAATAATTCCCATGAGTAGAATATACGCCCTGTGGTATCGTTTCATATATTGAAGATTCACTTATTAATCTTAATCTTTTGGAAAGAATTTTAATGGAACTCTCTAGGTATTTTTTTCTGTCGCCAAGGTTAGAACCAAGGCTAATTACAATTTCATTCATTAACTTAGTTTTTCAATAAATTCTAATAAATTCTTAACCGCCACTGCATCATGAACTCGAAATAGTTTAGCTCCTTTTTCTCTGCAAACTATTACTGAAGCAATTGAAATTTCTTCTCTTTCTTCTATAGAGACACTACCTGCTATTTCCCCTAAAAATGATTTTCTAGAAGTTCCAACTAGGACAGGAATACCTAAATTACAAATTTGATCCAAATTTCTATGTAATTCGATGTTTTGCTCATAATTTTTATTAAAACCAAATCCTGGATCTAAAATTATTTTATTACTATCAACTCCATTAGAGTCTAAATAATCTATTTTTTCTATCAAATCTATTTTTACTTGCTCTGCAACTGAGTTATTGGTTTCTAAAGGTTTATTGTGAGTAAGAATGTATGGAATACTAGAACTCTTAACTACTTCAATCATCTCGTCATCATATTCAAGCATTGATATATCGTTGATAATATTCGCACCCGCTTTAACTGCTTCATGTGCAACTTTTGATTTTCTTGTATCTATACTTACGGGGACATCTGAAATTTTTCTCAAACTCTCTATAACTGACACTACCCTATCTATCTCTTGATTTTCAGAAATTTCAATAACATTTTCATATAAAGATTTAGGCCTAGTAGATTCAGCTCCTAAATCAATAATATCCACACCGTTATCTGTAAATAATTTAATTAAATTTAATGCCTTATCAATGTCAGGCCCTATTCCGTCACCCGAAAAAGAATCA
>CEUS01260024.1_pt1 | contig 10607 bp, 6 predicted proteins | sample 427031 | NCBI WGS metagenome assembly CEUS01 (sample SAMEA2622837, study PRJEB7988) | marine metagenome | biome: marine biome (ENVO:00000447); feature: marine epipelagic mixed layer (ENVO:xxxxxxxxx); material: "saline water (ENVO:00002010), including plankton (ENVO:xxxxxxxx)" | depth 140 m | reverse complement strand
ATAACAGGTTTTTAACAATTCCAGGAGCAACCCCTTCCGTAAATTCAGACAACATTGCGACGTATGAGCTCAACAGCGATTCAACATCAACATCACAAGGTGGAGGAAAGCTAACATTTAGTATTGTAGCAAGGACAGTCACTGACCTACAATATTCAGTTAACGGTACCCCCAGCAATAAGAATGTTATCAGATCATATATTAACGTATTCGGGTTTTATACCGGTGCTCAATTGATAGTAGAAGCACAGATTTCGAAGACGTAATTTACAACATGAGGAATTTTAATAATGGCAGTATACAAAGGTATTAGCGATGCGGATGTACAGACATCTAGGTCGAGTTTAAACCAGCTAATTGACATAGTCCAAGCAGATATATCTGGTTCAACCACCAGGCAAAAATTTCAAGTATTTGTCACAGGTGGAATTGGGCCTGGGGTGACCTCCTCATTATTTCAGACTGTATATGATCAAAATTACTCATTGCAGACTGCTAACCCCATATTGGATATGACATATGGTGTATTTTCGGGCTCCGAGGTGGTTGCTTCATGCTCGCTAGGATCAGATGCAAATGGAAAGTTGTTATTTCCGTCAAGCTCCTTAATGATGAGAGAAAAGATTAATATCTACAGGCAGTTTTCTCAGCTATTAAATGGTAATGCAACAGGTAGGTTTTATTCTCCATATGGCTCTTCGGATAACCAGGATGCAATTGACACTGCACTTTTTATCAATTTTAAGAGGTTATTTGCTCGTGACGCTGTTAAGAGGGAGACATTTGCAATGCAGTTCTTCTCTTCTGGTGCAGCAGTGAAGGATCCCACTGGTCGAGACTCAGCTGCAAGAAAGGCGCAGTCGCCCTTTGGGGGTGGAGCATACGTCTATACTAACACGAATATTACATCCACAGGCAGCGCAATGCTAATCACGGACATTGGTGCAGCCGCCAACCTGCAAAATAATGTTTATGGTGGGTCGGTCGGTAAGTTAGTGGATTCTGCAAATACTGCAAATAATGTGGGCTTAATTTTCTATGATGATGGAATTGTAGTTCTAAATCTCCAGAAAGTGATGTCAGCTAGTCAGTTTGTCACAGGGGTAATTGATGCCATGACGACGGCAACAACTGCCCGGGCTGATGGTGATACATCAATAGCTGCTGGAAAAACAGTTATTGGTTCGTCAGCACAAAATCCGAATGCGATGTTTATTCCTGACTTCGTTAACTCTGCATCCATAGACAATATTATAGATCATATTGCTATGTGTAGGTTCCAGTCTGGATCTGCAAAGACTGCCGCAACATTCCAGAATCAGACGAATATTAACTCAACGTTAATTTTCTGTCGAGCTGGTGCAGGTGACTTTAACTATAGTTCAAATCCAACATTCACGGATAGCTCAAATAACATAACAGTCATTTCTCAGGATAATCCAGGACAAAATGAGCGAACATTTACAATGCCGACAACAATTGGCTTATATGACTCAGCTGAAAACCTGCTGGCGGTGGCTAAATTATCTAGGCCTATTGAGAAGAATGATCAAAAAGACATTGTTTTTCGAGTTAGGTTAGATTTTTAATGCTCTTTGCGGTAGGTTAGTGATGTATGTCAGTTATTGGATTAACACCTCAAAATTTTGATTATGTAACAATAAAGTTACACCCCAGTCGTTCGTTTTCGTCAAGTTCGTTAGGCACTGCCGGATCAGTATATGTGTATGCTGAGAGATCGACGGACGAAAAAGATGCATATTTTAGTGTACAACAGCGCTCAGATCTGCAATGGGGTCAAGGTGAGATATATAATATCCTGAATATTGCACAAGACATATCAGAAAGAAAGCTCGTGAAGGCCGGTGAATATTCGTCAGCTGGACTACTTTCTGCATCTATCAAAGAGTTGTTTACTGCATCAGAAAGATTACCTAGTTCAGTCAGGGCATTTCACAAGAAAGACATTAAACGCGTATCACCTTCCCCTTCCCTGACATCAGCTAGTTTTGCAAAAAACATGTTTAAGGAGAACATGTTTCCGTATTATCGGTCTCAAATACCGACTGCAAATTGGTCATATACGAATTATAATACATTAAATTTTATGAGTAATGCCAGGGTGCCGTCTGGTTCATGCATAATATATCCTGCATTTACAGGTACATTTAATATTCAATATGACAAGTCCCTTCCCCACTTCATGTTGGGCTCCGATAAGAGCGGTTTGGCCCAACATGATGTTCCAAACGTCTTCGGCATCAGCAAGTACGGGCACCCCGACTACACCAACTGGCCTCTTGGCTCAAAAGCCTATCCCTTTGCCGGACATAAGGCGCTGGGATCAAAATATACTCCATATTTGCCACACCCAAAATATGGTCCAACTGCACCTCTAACCATGGAAAGCGAAGACGCCAGGTTTGGGTCCAACCCCCTGTCATACAATGGCGTAGACAATGGGGAGACTAGATCATTTTTTAATAGGACACAATTTACATTCGAATTCTGGATCAAACCATCCTATAATGACTTAAATACCGCCGGCAATTTTAAGGCTGGTACTTTAATGCACATGTCATCATGCTATGCTATTAGTCTAGTGAGCGGAAGTGAAAAAGACTTATACGGCCGCCCGTCTACATTTAGGATGATGCTTCAATTGAGTCACAGTGCAGAGTATCCACCATCATCTATCCTATTAAATGACAGTATGAGAGGTACATTGGGTACACAGGCATCCAGGCTACCAAAGCCCTATGATCTTATATTCGCCTCATCAAAGAATTCATTAAGGTTTAACCACTGGCACCACGTAGCGATTAGGTGGGGTAGTGATGCAGTACAAGACGGCATTGGCAGTTTTGTTATTGACGGTAAAACTGACACTGAGTTTCAAATTCAATCCGGTACTGTCTTTCCACCCCCTTGTGTCGGCGTTGGTAATCGCCGCGGCGCCGACGGGACCGGCGTGATTTCACAATATCCCACCTCACATCCCGATTTTTATAATAGAGCCCGGTGGTTTATGGGTGCTTCCGGCCGTAATTGGGAAGAGATTTTTAGGAACACTGGAAGGGAAAACCCAAATGCATTATTTGTCGGAAACTTTTATGAGGGTAGAAATCATGGGTCCAGGAGTGCCTACGCAGATGATGGTAGCTCTATTAGGAGATTTTTTAATACGAATGTAGACAGGAATGAGGGTATTGAGACTGGATTTGATTTCCCCCAAAATTCCGGGGCCGCTTTTGCTGCCACTGGGCGTGACCCTACAATTTCTAGCTACAGCCTTGTACATCCTCTCCAGGCTGAAGTCCATGAGATAAGACTGTGGAATACTTACAGGACAATTGATGAGATACAGGATTTTATGGTAAAGGGTCTCGGCCCAAAGGAGGTGAAATATTTCCCTCGTCCATGGCTTTATCCTCCTCACTACACCAACATCGTCCAGCCCTTCACAAACAAAACCAAATTTTGGTCAACAAACAACGTACTCGACACCTTCAACACTGCCATTACCGCCGGCGTCGGATCAGATAATTTCTGGGTTACTTTGCAGACAGGCCTGGCACCGCTATGTGTCTACCTTGATGATATACCAAACCTGTTATTCTATTTGCCTGTCCTCTTTACAAAAAATTCTGGCCCCCATCCTCGTAAGATGCTCATATCACCAGCACAGGTGGCCACCCAGACAACATGCAATCCTTTTAACGCTGAGCTGTCTTTTAGGACAAATACTACTGAGATCAATCTGCCTAACTTTGTGAGAGATTTTGCCACTGGTCAATACCCTAGGTTGTTTATGTTAACCTCATCAGTATATAATGATGATATGGGCTTGAATTTAAGCAGGGCTGACACGTCAAACCTGACGCTACCTGCCAAGCCATGGGATTTTACTGCAGCAAAACGTGTTGTCGGCGACGGTTCAGGGTCCCTAGGCCAGTATTTCATGTCCCGTCCTAAAACCGCGTCCGGAGTGAACAGCTTAGCAGAGAGATTCAATCAGGTAAGGGGCTTGTGGTCCTTAGGCGGATCGGAAGATTATCTCCCTGGAACAACGACTCCTAATCCTGACGCAAAGATGGGCCCAGAGCGACGCAAGGCTAGCCTTCGTAGGAACCTCACTATCTTGCCATGTGATAACGGAAAGTTTAAGCCTAACTGGATGTTGTTATTGAGTGGAACGGATGTGGCTAAGGTATATGATAATCTTGCATGGCAAAATAACACAGTTATCAGGCCAGTTTCAGGGTCTTTAATTGATAAATTTGTTAATGATTTAGGTCATCTCGACTTAAGCGTTATCGGCCTACAAGACATGTGGTATGTGCATAGTGGTGCTGCCGGTGAAATGACACTTATAACTGATACAGTAGGTAAAGAAAATCCTGAATATGAGCTGGCCCTTTGCGGTCCTACACCTGAGAGGTGGATGGCGTCTGTTCCTCATCCCACATCTGATGGGGGACATCCAATTGCGAAGTATGTCCCTAGCATGGTTAATAGGATTGTCGGGACTCCTTCAATCGTCCAGGCACCGGCACCCACCACCCCGCCCTATGACCCTGACCCAGAGAGGCAGATGGTATATACACCATCCGCATCTTCAAATGCAGTATCATGGTATGACATATCTAGCTTGTATTATGGTGATAGGATCAAGCCAGGGTCACTTAGGCTACAGGGCAGTGTGGGTTGTATTAATATTAACGTCATTGACCTAGGTTTAATGAGCGGCACAATTCCCATGACAATTCGCGATGATGGTAACGGATCATTATACAGGGCTGATGCATTAACCCCACATGCAAAATGGAATAATGTGGGTAACGTTTTATACGATGAGGGATTTGTGATAATTAAATCTCCTCACATAGCAGATCTAGGATTGTCTCAAAAAGAAGGCTGGTCAATAGATTTTGCCGGCGAAAAAAATATGCATATATTGGAGATGATGGTGGAATTACCTGCTGGGCGGTTTACTAGTTCATCAAATCCATCATGGAAATCTTCATACAGAGCATCAGACCATGTTAGCGACGAAGATAGCCAGTTTGTGTATATTACCGGCCTAAATTTTCATGATGAGAATTTTAATATTATTGCAAGGTCTAATTTAGCACAGCCTGTTGCCAAGCGAGAAGAAGATAAATTATTCTTTAGGGTAAAGCTAGATTTTTAATGGGACTTATATTAGGACTAGACGTTTCAACATCATGTACAGGGTGGTGTATTTTACATCATGATGGATCCCTTGCAGAGATGGACAGTATTATATTGACTGGGCATAAAAGTGTCTACAAGAAGGCCCAGGCTGTCGAAGAGGCATTAACTGATGTTATGATAAGGTATGACATTTCGCATGTCTATATAGAAGAAAATTTACAGTCATTTCGGAGGGGGTTTTCATCTGCACAAACACTGTCAACGCTAGCTCGATTTAACGGAATTGTTTCTCTTCTATCATATCAGGTATGTGGTATCGAGCCTGTGCATATCAATGTTAACGCAGCTAGGAAAGTTTTAGGTATAAAAATACTAAGCAAGAAAAAAGGTGGGGCCCCCACAAAAGAACAGGTCTTTAATTGGGTATCTGGTAATGTTTCAAATAGCACACATACCTGGCCAAAAAAGACTTTAAAGAGTGGGCCCCGCAAGGGCCAGACGATACTAGACGTATCTAGCTATGATATGGCTGATGCATATGTTATATGTGCCGCTGGAATTGAAATGTACAACAACAAGTAACTGTTTACAATTACATTGATGCATTATGATTCTAGCAAATTGAACTTCTTAAAGAGGGTATTTGGTCCTCATGAGAAATCAAAAGACGGTGTGAATTATGCTTTTAAATGTCCTAATTGCGGAAAGCAGGGTAGTACAAAGAAAAAGCTAGTTATAAAAATTGATGATGGAGTATACCAGTGTTGGGTTTGTGACATTAAGGGGAAAAACCTAGGTTACCTTATTAAGAAATACAGGCCGTCATCATTTGTGGAATACCAGGGTACTTATAGAAACTCCACAAGAGGGTCCAGAAATTATGATATCATGGCCGACGAAGAACAGCTTCTGGAGCTGCCGAATGGGTTTAGGTTGCTTGCTGTTTCTAACGGGATAGTTGATCCGGATTTTGCTGCTGTTAAAAAATATGCAACTTCTAGGATGATTGATGAAAGAGATTTGTGGTATTTTAAGGTAGGGACATGTCTTAAGGGTAGGTATAGGAGACGATTAATCGTCCCTTCATTTGACGAAGAGGGCAAGCTGAATTATTATGTTGCAAGAACGATAGACAAAGATAATCCCAGGAAGTACTTAAATCCCAGAGTTTCGAAAAGAGATATCATTTTTAACGAGATTAACATTAATTGGAATGAGGAGCTTACCTTAGTGGAAGGCCCATTCGATTTGATGAAGTGTAATGAAAATTCATCTTGTATTCTAGGTAGTAACTTTAATAAAAAATACAGGCTATTTAAGAAGATAGTTGAAAATAGGACTCCAGTATTATTGGCATTAGACCCAGATGCTACAAAGAAAATGCATGATATTGCGATGCTGTTATCTCAATATGGCGTGAGCGTTAGGGTCATTCATATTAAGGGTCATGAAGATGTTGGGTCAATGACAAAGGGTGAGTTTTTGCATTTAAGGAAAAATGCAGTTTCCTGGAGCGGAAACGATAGATTAATGCATATTATCGGTGGTATTAAGAGCGGGTCAATCCTGTGAGGTTATGAGATATGAGTTTTAGATGTGTGCATATAGCGGACGTGCATTTTAGAGGGTTAACTAGGCACGAAGAATATCGAGAAACGTTCGAGGGCATGTTTAAAGATGTCCGTGCGTTGAAGCCTGATGTTATCTATGTCGGGGGTGATATAGTTCACTCAAAGACACAGGGGATATCACCTGAGTTAATTGATATACTTAGCTGGTGGTTTAAGGCCATGGCTGACATTTGTGATGTTCACATCATTTTAGGGAATCATGATGGCTTAGTCTTGAACAAGCATCGCCAAGATGCAATATCACCTATTATTAATGCTATAGATCCCCGAGGCGAGAGGCTTCACCTGTACAAGAAATCCGGAACATACCCCACAGGTGTTCCTGGTTTTAACTGGTGCGTTTTTTCATGCTTCGATGAAGAGTCATGGGGCGATGTCCGGCCCATAGATGGTGAGATTAATATAGCATTGTTTCATGGGGGTGTTGCGGGATCAGCAACAGACATAGAGTGGCAGATTGAGGCAGATGTAGACATGTCATTTTTTAATGACTATGACTTTGCCTTCTTGGGTGATATTCACAAGATGCAATTCTTAGATGACAATAAAAGAATTGCTTATTGCGGTTCAACAATCCAACAGAACTATGGGGAAACGCCTGGTAAGGGCTACCTGGTGTGGGATATTCGTACTCGTGACGACTTTGATGTTGAATTTCATGAGGCTAGTCACGCATACCCTTTTGTGACAATAGATTGGTCAGGAGATGTTGAGGATACAATGATGGTTGCCAGAGCTCATCCAAATCATTCGAGGTTTAGGATTAGGGCCTCTGACATGATATCACAGTCAGAGATAAAGCAACTCCATCGTTCACTAAAGAAAGAGAAGTTAGCGCATGAGATAGTTTTTAAGTACGATCAGGCTCAGCGAGATGACCTAGTTCATTCTTCATTTGGCGAAATGACAAGAGAAGACCTCAGGGATGCAAGAACCCATATGAAACTTATGAGGCAGTTTTATTCTTCTACACATGATTTCTCTGATGAGACATGGGAGAGGGTTGAAAAGCTAATTAATAAGTTCGTAGCACAGATATCCGTGGAGGATAAATCATCACGAAATTCTAGGTGGTCTATTAAGAGCCTGAGGTTCAACAATATTTTTTCTTATGGAAAAAATAACTTTATAGATTTTGAGAAGCTAAATGGAATTACTGGGATCTTTGGTAAGAATAGGACAGGAAAGTCTTCTATAGCTGGCACATTAATGTACTCTCTCTTTAATACAACCGACAGAGGACCTATCAAGAATTTGCATATTATTAACATGCGCAAAGGTCACTGCTCTGCGACAGTCGATTTCATGGTTGACGGAAATATGTATCGTACCGATAGGCAATCTGTACGCCACCAGACACGGGCCGGAAAGACTCATGCTGTTACCCACCTAAACCTATCTAGGTTAAATTCAGCAGGTGAGATTATTCAGGATCTTAATGGTGAACAGAGAAGAGAGACAGAAAAGAGCCTAAGGAAACTAGTTGGGACGCCAGAAGATTTTTTGCTAACATCACTCGCTAGCCAGGGGGAAATGAATTCTTTTATCAAGAATAGGGCAACCCAAAGAAAGGCTATTCTTGCTAAGTTTTTAGATCTTAATATCTTTGATAGAATGGCAGACATAGCAAAAGATGAGTCTGCCTCGATAAAAGCGTTGCTAAAAAGAGTACCTGATAAGGATTGGACACAATTAATAGAGAGAAAATCAGATGTCTTAGTAAAGAAGATACAGTCAAAAGAAGAATTAACTGTAGATCTAGAAAAACAACAGGCTGACCTACAAGAACTACAGATTACCCTAGCGACTCATCATGATAAGGAGGCTGTTACTGAGGCAGATGTTAATACCCTTGAGCTGAAAATAGGCACTTTTAATGATGACTTATCAAGCTTGGAAAAAAGAGTCTCCAGCTTACAAGATGAACATGAGTCTTCGCTTGAGAAAGTAGAAAAGATCCAGCTCGTAAAGGAACAATTCCCCATACAGGAGCTAAAAGAGCAACTAGGAATACAACATGATTTAGAGAAGAGCCTTATAGAGCTTGAGCATGCACATGAAAAAGAGAAAGCACGCCTAAAATCCCAGCACAAATCTGTCAAGATATTAAGTGAAGTACCTTGCGGCGACATGTTTCCAAAATGTAAATTTATCAAGAATTCGCATAATGACAAATTGTTGCTGGAGTCTCAAGAGGAAAAGACAAAAGAAATTTTATCTAATGTTCGGGCATCTAGGCGCGCACTTAAAAAGTTATCTGAACAAAGCTTAAGCGAAAAAATTAGAAAATATGACGAAATACTAATGCAGGAGTCAGAGCTTAAATTAGAGAATTCCAAAAGAGAATTGCAGCTAAGCGATCTGGCAAATCAAAAAAATAAGGTTTCTCGAATTATTAATGAGTCAAATCTTGAGCTTACAAGCATGAAATTAAGGGTGTCGGATTCATCTACTGCCAAGCAGGTAAGTGCAATCCGCAGCAAGATAAACTCCATACGAGGGAACATAAATAAACTTGATTCTAAGAGGATGTCATGCTCTGAATCAATTGCCTTACTGAAAAAAGAGATTAGAAATTTAAAGAAAGAGAGAGATGAGAATAAGCATCTCTTAGATGAGTGGAAAAGTTATGAAATAATAACGAACGCAGTCTCTAGAAAGGGGATTCCCCTACAGATTATGAGTGCGCAGTTGCCGATTATTAACATAGAGATATCTAAGATCCTACAGGGTGTCGTAGGTTTTACGGTTGAGCTTGAGGCTGATCCTGCATCAAATGACATGGATATCTTTATAGATTATGGCGATTCACGTAGGGTCATAGAGTGTGCATCTGGAATGGAAAAAATGATGGCATCTTTAGCTATTCGTGTTGCATTAATTAATGTATCTGCTTTGCCCAAGACAGATTTATTAATTATTGACGAGGGCTTTGGCGCTTTGGATGATATGAATGTTGAGGCCTGCAACCGGCTACTTGCGTCTTTAAAGAAGTGGTTTAAGAACATACTGGTTATTTCGCATGTCGATGCTGTAAAAGATGCTGTAGATAATGTTTTAGAGATAACCACAAAGGGCAAGGATGCACGTGTATTTTATGAATAACGATTGGAAAGAAATATCTAGGAATAGGGAAATGTCAATCGGGAAATTTGGTATTACTATCATCAGACCTAGATCGTATGATGACCCCTACCCCCTTGATTGTCCGATTTGCAAATTTCTAATTAAGGGCCTTGAGGATATCTATATGCTAGATAAATTTGCGTGCTGCCAAGAGTGTGCTTTTACATGGGCTCAACCCCGCCGGCATGAGTGGGAAGAGGGTTGGCGCCCGACACTCGAACAAATAAATGATAACAATACCAGACGTCTAGAAGGTATAAAATAGATAAGGTGTCATAATTATAAGAAACGGAGATTCACATGTTAGATCTAGAAGATATTAATGCATTAGGTAACATACTAGACTTTACGGTCGGAAGTTCAGGGGACGGAAGGACTGGTATTGCTAGCTCCCTACAGGGTGATGTTTTGACCCTAAAATTCTCTACCATAGTATACTTTGCTAGCGAGAGAAGTATGAGAGACCAAGTTGATCGTTTAAATGACGAGTCAGTGCAGATATTAGCAGATACAGTTTCTAACCTAAAGAAAGAGTTTAAAGACATGACGGGTAACTCCCTTAAGGTCACTGAACTTTCCAACAAGAGTGACTTAGAGCTTATACAGGCAACAAATAATTCACCTAGAAAGATAGCTTACTACAGAAGATTTGCGGATCTCCAGGTTGATGTC
>CEUS01198603.1_pt1 | contig 10610 bp, 9 predicted proteins | sample 427031 | NCBI WGS metagenome assembly CEUS01 (sample SAMEA2622837, study PRJEB7988) | marine metagenome | biome: marine biome (ENVO:00000447); feature: marine epipelagic mixed layer (ENVO:xxxxxxxxx); material: "saline water (ENVO:00002010), including plankton (ENVO:xxxxxxxx)" | depth 140 m | reverse complement strand
GACTCTTAATCTGCGGGTTTGGGGTTCGAGTCCCCGGCGGCTCACCACTTTTTCGCAAGAAACACATCTTGACGGTGCTTTTCAGAACCGAAACAGCCGGTTGACTTTGATGATGAAGGCGCGGTTATTAAGCTCTGGAAAGCGATGCGCCAGTGTATCGCGCTGATCGTTGTAGACAACGAAGAGTTCGCTGCCAGGCTGGTACTCCCACCGTAACCGAAGGTTCGTGCTCATGGAATTGTTGCTTGAGTTGTACTGGATCAGGCCGCTGACGAACATCAGTGGCGAGACGGTATAGGTGGTCCGCGTCGTGAGCAGCTGCGTAGTGAACTGCCCCTCCGGGAGGTCGATCCGGTTGAAGGAAACGCTCGGTTCCACCGACAGTTGCGGCGTTAATTCGAACCGGCCGCGGCTGAAGCCGATGGTCGTCCGGTCTCCGCTGAAGAAACTCCCATACTGGACCAACAGCGTACCCGCGAGCGTGTGTTGTGGCCCGAGCAACAACGACGCCCGGACATTCTGGAAGTCGTAGCCGCCGATTGGAATCGTCACGTCGGGAGCGATCCGAAACGGCCTGTCGAGAAGTTCGTAGAGGCGCGTGTAGCCCACGTTCAACTGGTCGCTGTTGGCGAATTCGACCCCGAATTCGGCCTGGGCCTCGCGGGTCTCGAGTACACCGGCCCGGTTGGTAATGTGGTCAAGGAAACCGCTCCAGGACAGCTTGCGCACACTCGAGATCGATTGCGGTCGGGGACTGAATCGCAGTGACCCGAAACTGCGCTCCATATCATCGCGGCGAAGAAATCCGACCTCGGGATTGAAGCCGTCCCCCACGACCAGCCGTTCCAGCTCAACGCCGTATCGATCCCCGTTGTAATTTACTTGGCTCCGGTAGCTCACATCGTCGCCGCTAGCTCCGGGCGTGCTGGTCTTTGCCCAATAGGTGTTGATACTCAAGTTGTCATAGAAGGCCAGTCCGCCGTCAAGGCCATACGTCCGGCTCGACCCGTCCCCCAACGTCGAGAGCGAGCGACCGGTGAACAGGGCGCCGATGCTGCTGCGACGGAGGATATCCTGCTTCACCCTTACGACCGAGAAGTTCGTCGCCAACGCACCAGCCACCGGTGCGTGGTCGGTCTGAATGTTCATCACACCCAGTGTCGTCCTTCCGATTCTCCCGGTCAGTCGGCCACCCACATCGATCGGGATCTCTCGTGCCTGGTTCAATCCGATCCGTCGACTGTGGAACAAAATGGGTGTGTTCGCCCCTCCCCCTCCAAAGGCGAACAGTCCCAGGTTCTCCAGGAAAAATTCCCGCTTCTCCGGAAAGAACAGGCTGAACCGCGTGAGGTTTACCTGCTGCTCGTCCGCCTCGACCTGAGCAAAATCAGTATTGACAGTGAGATCGGCCACCAGGCCGTCCGTGACCCTGTATTTGACGTCCAACCCCACAGCGCCATCGAGATCGTTCGAAATCTCCGGCACGGTGCTCCGGTCGGTGGTCAGCTCCGAGATTGCGTAGGGCTTGATCTCAAGGCTGCGGCTCGCCTCCGGTACCTCAAGGCCGACAAGGGTCGCAGCCAAAGAGGCCTGGAAGATGCCGGCCAGGCCCATCACCGCTGGGAGCTCTGTCAGGTACGAGATCTCGTTCGTTCGTCGAACGACGCGTATGATGTTCAGGCCCCAGACTTGCTCTCGACCCGATCGGTAGCGCAACGATTTGAACGGAATGGCCGCCTCGAATGTCCAGCCATGCTCGAAGCGTCCAGTCCTGACATCCCAGATCGGATTCAGATCACCGTTATAGGTGTCGACCCGCTCGTCAGTCATCTGCCCGTCTGTCCGGCCGCCGATCGCGTTAACATTGAAGATGAACCCATTCCGGCGGTCGTAAAAGGTGTCAAGCAGGAAGCCGACCCTCCCGTTCATGAGGACGTTGAAGTTGTCGCGGCGCATCTCGTTGGCGACCCATTCGGACTCGGGTGCCGAGTCCCAGGCGCGGGCGCTGACGTAAAGATTGTCATCGTCGAAGAACACCCATACCTCGGTCACCTCGGTGGCTGGCGCACCCGCGTCCGGTTCCACCTGGATAAAATCGGAGAGTGGCGGCACCTCCTGGTACACAGGTTCTTCGAGGCGGCCGTCGATGCTCAGCGCCTCGTGCACCCGAACAGCCCGAACGGTGACACGGCCGGCTGCATCACGAGATATCACGTCGGGTGGTTGGGGTGCCGGGGGGCCGTCAATCGCCACCCTCGAAGCCACGGACTCTTCCTCGAAAGGCTGGCGCGGCTCCTGCTGGGCTGCCTCGGTTTGGTGCCGGGGGGCATGCAATGCGCTTAATGGTAGCTGGTGTGCGGTGACGCCGGAAGCAAGTGTGCTGTAAAGCAGGGCGAGGACGAGATTTCGTGTCGGCATGAATTTGAGACACGTTAAGGAACGACGAACAGTAACAAGACAACACCAATTACAGTCGCAAGTACCCATCCCACAAGACACACCCCCACCGCCCGGAAGGTACTGTGGTAGTCCAAGGCTTGGCGGATGGCAACCACCATGGCGACCAACAGCCAAATCTGGATAAGACTTAAGACGAGAGGACCCACACCAGGAAGGCTTCCGAAAATGCGAAGCAGTCCCGGTGCTTGGGCGAACCCCAAGGTCCGCATAAGCTCGCCGACGTCTGCGCGCGTTTGAGGCTCTGGCAGCAGTCGGGTACCAATGATGTAAGTCGTAAAGGCCCAGGTGACCCACCCTATCAACGCCGCGATGGCGCCGATAATGAACAAGCCAAGACCTCCAGCCCCCAAGCCAACTGATCCGATCCCGCCAGCGAGACTGGACAGAAGGACGACTCCCGCAGCTTGGCTAGTAGCACCCTTGTCGGCTTCCACTTCTTCGAAGATGTGCACGTCGAGCTTGGCCGCTCCGATCATCCGCTCTGTGAAACTCGCCAATCCGCTTCCCCTTACGTGAAGTTGTTTTCGCCTAGTCATGATAGACCAAGCCGAAGATTTACCGGTGTGATTGGTGGTCGACACTTCCGAAAAAAGAGCGAACCACTAGCAGAACAGTTGTTGGTTCTGGGTTACACCGTCCGGAGGTCCTCTCCTGTTACGGATTAGTGCAGATAAAACTCTCGGCTTGACGGGAATCTCCCGTTTGACTGTATCGCGCAACGGACGGATACGGGCAGAGCTTGCGAGTGAACTCCACACTCGTCGTGTCCGCGTCGTCGTCGGTGTACTTCGTGGCAATTAACTGGTCCGGCGCCACACCCGTTTCTACCCACTCCTCCAGGGCGACCTGGACGTCGTGCATGGCGTCACGATGGGGAGGAATCTGTTGGCCGACTCCTCCGAAGCTATTCGCTCCAGCGCCACGGTAGCAGTGCGCCATTCCCGGGACCATGAACAATCGATAGAAATCCTGAGTCTCAACTAGCCCCCCCATTGCCGCAGCCACTCTCTCGTAATAAATCGGGCTGTAACCAGGTTGCAGCGTCTGATCGTTCCAACCGTGATACTGGATGATCTTGACACCCTGCTGTTTTGCAGCCGAAAGATCGGTTTCGATGGCGTCAGCATGTAAACCAACCTTGGATTCAGCAAACGCCAGGTCGACATCAAAATCAAATGTTCGATAGTCCCAGTTGGGATCTTCAAACACCAGGTTCGAGAAGTAGGTCCGCCCGAGATTCGTCACTCCCTCGGCTACAACCCATCTCTCCCAACCACGCTCACTACCAATTGCCCACCCGGGAAAGATGGAAGCGCCGGTCCGTGGATGCTTCGGACCACTGTAGAGTTTTTCCAACGACGTTACCTGCGGCGCCGTCAAACACTCATCGCTGTCCGCCGTGGTGCACCGCATGCTCTCGGGCTCGAAGGTGCACTTGTTAGGTTCCTCAATCAGCCCGTCGACAAGTCCGTCGTTCGCATCGCACGCGGCAATAGCCGCAGCCTCAATCGCAGGTAACTTAGCCGGCGGTATCGCGGCGCCTGGAGCACTAAGTGCCTGCGCGCTCCAAACAAACCCCGCATTCGAGTGCGACTGATAATTCCACGGAGCCCCCACAACAACTCCGTCGAAATCGCCCGGATACCGCTGGACCTCCATAAGAGCCTGGCGTCCACCATTCGAGCACGAATTGAAGTAGGAATGCGTGGCCGTTCGGCCGTAATAGGCTTCGATCAGACCTTTCGCCGCCACAGTCACAAGATGTTTCGACCGATAGGCATAGTCGATCACCCTTTCCGGATGGCCAACAGCCCAGCTGTCGTCGTTCGAAAGATGCCCGGTATCGGTTGACGCAGTCGCGTATCCACGCCTCAACCATTCATCAAGACCACCGTCCAGACCAAGCCGCGTGTAGTTGAGCCTCCCCGCAAAGCCACCCTCCCCTGAGGAGACGAACTTTCCGTTCCACGAGTCGGCCGGCAACCAGACTTCGAAATTGATGGTCGAATCGTTAGTGGGCCGGCTCACACCAACCACGCGGCAAAACGCCGGAAGGTCTGTCAACCTTTGGTCTGTCGGTGTCACCAAGGATCCCGTGGATACCGTCGCCGTCGCAACGATGGTCGTGTTGCCTTCAAATATCAGACTAACCAACTCTGCACACACTTGTTCTGAAGCCGTCACCTGTGCTGCCGGGCTCTGGCCAGCGGTGGCCAATGAGGTGCGGACGATGACAGCACATACCAAGGTGGCACTCAGGAAACCAATGACCAGCCGGCTGATCCGCGGTCGCCGCTTCAGTAGGTAGATGAGGTCGTAACAATTCATCTTACCGGCCGCTGATTCGCTCATTGCTCACCTCCGGAGTAAACTCACCCGATCGCATGTGGACCTCCACGCCGCTAGTCGATAGGACCCTGCTTCTCCCAGTACAGGTGGCCACCCTCCATTTCGCCAGCCTCGTTGAGCCTCGGCGGACCGCCGAGCCTCAACACATTACCCGTGAACTGATAGAACCGTTTCGTCGCATCCACGTATCGGGCGGGACGAAGACTACCTTGCTGATTGTGCATGACAAACCGCGGCTCATAGTTTTCATAGGTGGTGAAGCGCCCAAAATAGCCGCCGTAAGTCTGAAACGCCTCTAGCGCCTCGTCGGCTGTCGGTCGGACACCGGCGTACTTCGTTCGGCCCTCCTTGTGCATAAGGTGAACCATCATGTGACCGGTTGGTGTGTAGATGATGTAGGAGGTGCCGGCACGTTCCTCGTTACGCTGGCCGTGAAATATCTGCTCTCCGTCTTTCTCCCTGTAGCGGTCTGTGTACAACAGACGATGGAACCCGACGAACTTTTTCGCTTCCGCTGACAGCGGCGCATTCGGCAGCCGCTCCCACACCAGACGGCGGGTCGCTGTGGACTTGCCGCCGCCATCTGCCGGAGCCGGTGTGAGGATCAGGCGATCACCTTCGAAATCGTAGAAACGTTTCACGTCAACAATGCCGCCCTGATTAATGTGGCCAAAGCGTTGATGCTCGACGAACTGTTGCTGTTCGTCCACCGTGAACGATCCAAAGTACGCGGTGTACCCTTGCAGTGCAACCTGCACCTCAGCCCCGGGTGGCGGAAAAGAAGAAAACGGCAGCCGACTGCGAGGCATGATGTGTACGCCCATATGGCCAGTGTCGGCGTAAGTGATGTATCCGATTCGATTAAAGTTTGGGGTCTCGGACCATTCTCCGGTATTTGCATCCTTGATCTCAGTCGTGATCAGTCTGTACGTCCCAACAAACTTTGCACGATCACCCATCGACGTTGACTCCTGTGCCGCCTCTAGTAGAGTGGCCTGATCAACCACCGCTCGGACACCGAACAAGATCGGGATCGAGACGGCTACCGCCGCGACCATCAACATTGTTCTTATGCTGCGTTCATTCCTCATGACACTTCCTCCTTAATCAGAGAACTGTTCAGGAATCGACAACCCACTTCAGTCTTGAGCTGGCGCTGCAGGCAACGCGAACACATAGAGCGCACTGCCTGCCCGTCGAAAGCGGGCACTGTCGTCCGGTTCCGTATCCGCCGTCACTTGGTCGTTACCCGTTCGCGCACTACCGATGATGGCAACATACTGCCGACCGTCAGGTCCGATATAGGTGATGGGCGCATTCCGGAAGTCACTCCCCGTCCGGAACGTCCACACAATATCGCCGCTTCGAGCATCAATCGCACGGACCACGCCCTCGTTTGGACCGCCCTGGAACACTAGATCCCCTCCAGTGGCCATGACCGGCGTGTTGTTGGCGGTCGTCCACTGGACCCTCCATACCGTCTCTCCCGCAATCGGGTCGTTGGCCTGCAGCTCTCCGACAACCTCCTCATTGGGAGGGCTCGGGGCTCGACCACCGCGCTCGCGCAGGGTATAGCGGTTACCGGGTACATACTCGCCCTCGACCATTTGAATAAGTCCGCAGGTATTTGACGTCGAGGTGTACACAAGTCCGGTGCGCGGCGAATACGCGTCGTTCTGCCAATTTCTGGCAGCGATTCCAGGACACCAGCCGACGGCGACATCTTCGGCGTCCGGCACGTAGTTCTGTCGATCCGCGAGGTCGGTGAACATCATCTTGTTGATGTCGTACCGCGGTCGGCCGGTTTCCATGTTGACCCCCGCAATGAGGTCGTTATAGACGAACATCCAGGGCTCGACAATCATCTCCCCAGTAGCGCGATCGAACACGTAGAAGAACCCGTTCCTACCCGGGTGAACCAATGCCTCTCGCTGGCGACCATCGATCTCAAGGTCCATAAGCACCATCGCGCTGGGCTCGTCGAGATCCCACTGATCTTGCGGGGTTACGTTGTACGCCCAGATCAACTCGCCGCTGTCGGCATCACGAGCCAGAATCGATGCGCAGTAGTTGTTCCGATAACCGGTCAGCCCGCCTTCCTCGTCCAGCTCGACAACGCCCCACTCTCGACGGTAGTCCGGATTCCACGGACCGCAGTTGCTCGTGCCGTAGTAGAACAGATTCAGCTCCGGGTCGAACGTGAACCACCCCCAGACCGAGCCTCCGCCACGCCGCCAAGAATCGCCATACCACGAGTCGAGCGCCGGGTTGGCGATCCGATCGTCCGGATAGAAGGGGTCAAAGCGGGGCCCGATGCCGACTTCGTTGTTCGGCCCCATGCTGTAGTAACGCCACCTGAAACTACCGGTGTCGATGTTGTATGCAGTGACGTGTCCCCGCACGCCGAATTCCCCGCCCGCAACACCCACTATGACCTTGTCATTGACTACCAACGGCGGAGTACTCACCGTCTCGCCGATTGTGATGTCGGCGTTTTCAGCTCGCCAGATGACTTCTCCAGTCTCCGCATCGAGCGCAAACACCTGACCGTCAAGAGTGGCGAAGAAGATCCGACCGTCGGCATAGCTCAAGCCGCGAGTCTGCGCACCGCAGCAAGCACTCCTTACCGCGGTTTCCAAGTCAGGAAACTCAGGCCTAAACTCCCACTTGATGACCCCTTGACGTCTGAGGTCGAGCGCGTACACATAGTTCGGTTTCGGTGTCACGATGTACATCGTGTCGCCAATTACAAGTGGCGATGCTTCGTGTGAATCCTGAATACCGAGTTGTATAGTCCAGGCCATTTCAAGGTTCTGGACGTTTTCAGCGTTAATCTGATCCAGCGCACTGTAGTTCCAGCCGGCATAATTGGCGTTGGGCATGACCCATTGCGATGGGTCGCTCTCCGCAGCCTCCTGGGCCACCGAAACTGCCGGCACGTTGAAAACACATAGAAGCAATAAGATACGAATCAACACCTTGGCACGCGAGTGGATTAGTAGCCTCACTTTGCACCCTCCTTGAAACTTCGTCCCGTAAACGCCTCCGTCTGACGGCATTGTGCCACTTTTCGAAGGGAACAGAAATGGGTTTGTTGGAAATGATGGTGCTCCATTCAGAAGTTCTGACCGGCTACCGCGATGGGTACGGACCGTTGAACCACCAACCAGAGAACAGCAGGATCGGCGCCTACAGTAATAGCGTGATATCCAACTGGGAGACCATAATGAACAAGCTGATCACATTCCTGTTTGTCACAGCCCTACTAGCATTGCCGGCTTGGGTGACAGCTCAGACCGACCAAACCTATGCCACATACATCACCGAAGACCAGTGGCAAATGATTAATGAGCTACCAGGTGTCGACCGGCAAATAGTGAGCCGAGACATCGGCAAACTTAACCTCTCGGTCGGCATCATTCACCGGGGAGCCGTTGAAAGAGCAAGTGGCACGAGCACTTCGAATCCCGAACGGCCTTGTGGCGTAACCATTACGAATCGAAACAGTCTGGCGCGGGGCATTATGCACCTGCACCAAACTGAGACGTACTACATCGTTTCGGGCTCTTGCCCCCTGGTTACGGGTCGCGAGATCATGAACGGGAATGCGTCGGCACCCGAGGGTAATGTGACAGAGATCTTGAACGGCCTTCCTGCAGCGGCATGATCGTCGGAGATTGGGTCTCCAAGCATGTAACGGAAGGTGATATTGTTATCATTCCGGCCGGTGCGCCCCATGGCTGGCTCGAGGTTCCTGTTCATGTGGATTACCTGAGTGTTCGTCCCGATCCTGACCGAGTACTAGCAGACAATTACATCAACCCGGCACTTGGATCGGACTTTCAAATACAGACGCGGTAAAATTAAACAGCGCAGGTGGCGAGGGCTACTGTGAGGCCCTCCATTTATTATAAGGAGAGCGCATGGCCAAGCATTATTTTATGGCGAAGGTAAAGGTTGACATTACTCGTTATAAATCAGGTGATGAATTACTCGCACGTTGGCTGACGGAGGCTGAGGCTGCTGAGGGCGCTGAAAAAGCAGGCTTGATCGTGAGCGTATGGAAAGATGTTAGCGCACCACTTGTCTACGGCGTGCTCTGCATGGAAGCGGACAGCTCATTTGAAGCCCATGCGTCCTTGCTCAAGGCGGTGATGGGGTTACCGATGGGACAAGACGGAGCATTGGTGTTTGAAGACATCTCGGAGGTGCGTCCGTATAGTGAGTGGCGGCAGTTCCTGCGACAAAGCCAAGGATAACGGACTGTTGACCGTTTGGGTCTCAAGCCCCCGAAGGCTCACCACTGTTTGTCACGAACGGTTAGCCACCTTCACGATGAACAGCCCAGCGGTGGAGACTTACTCACGAAACGGTTCCGCGACGTCAACCTGCACTTCAAACCGTCTAACGTCAGTGTAGGTGGCTGTGCCATCAATTCGAGAACCGCTCCGCGTTTGATACCGTTCTCGCATTTCCGTAGGCACCGCGTGACCCAGTTCAGAGTTAAATTCGTACGCGACAACGATAGTCGCATTAAACTCACGTGCCTCAAATCGTACTTCGCTCATCAACACTCCGCCCGTCCTGGATTCGATCCAAAACCGACCCTGAGCAGGCATATTCCGACCATTACGCCCACTCACAACCGTCCACGGCCACGTTTCCACATACTCAACAACCCAGACATCCTCAACGTTATCCATCTCCGGAACATCCATGCCAAGAGACGGCGACTCGCTCATTCCTCGTTTAAATGAAAGTCGTGGTTTGTAGTCAGAGCTAAGAAACAGCAAAGCGAGCGTCGGCGTGTTGATAGTTCGTTCTATATCGCCAAGGTTATAGCGAGCACTCTCAGACAAAATACCCTGAATTTGACGCTCGGCTGACGGCTTGTCACTCAGAAACAACCGCGTAAGCCGGTCTTCTCGATCGCGCACCGGTTGACCATCCGTCTCAAACACATCACGAAAGCCAAAATGTCGCTCCGCACCCTCTGGTTGAACCAACAGGTAATCTGACCTTAATGTAATACGTTCATACTCGTCGCTCTGGAACCCACCAAACCCACCGGTCCCTCGTGAGCTGACACGCTGCTCATACCGCTCTTCCATCACCACGCCTTGCAACTGCACGTGTAGCGTATCTACAGACTCCGTCGAGCGTGACAAGACCTCAATAAGAGTCAGTCCCTGATTGGTCCACAGGCCAGACCAAAGGAACATCACGGTCGCGAGCAGTACGTTCGTGTAGCCAGTCATAAATGGTTAAGCCCGTACCACACCTAGCAACGCCATTCACCTACCTTGCTCTCGCGTCTAGTTGTAGTCAAATATTCAACGCTTAATGCAAAGAAGGCCGATCCGACAATCGGCCTTCTTTGCATTAATTTGACGCTGCCGGCTCTCAGGCAACCACTACAAGGACCTGTCTGAAATCAAGCAAGATCGAAGCGATCAAGATTCATCACCTTCTCCCATGCAGCCACAAACTCACGTACGAAGGTCGGCTCCGAGTTGTCACATGCATAAACTTCCGCAATGGCCCTGAGCTGGGAGTTCGAACCGAAGACGAGGTCGACGGCAGTCGCGGTCCACTTGAATTCATCTGTCTCCTGATCGCGTCCCTCAAACACATCTTCGGATGTTGAAGACTTCTGCCACTTGGTGTTCACGTCGAGCAGATTTACAAAGAAATCATTAGTCAACAACTCAGGCCGCTTGGTCAAAACGCCACGTTCAGACTGTTCGGTGTTTACATTCAGCACACGCATGCCACCGACCAGCACCGTCATCTCAGGCGCA
>CEUS01022179.1_pt1 | contig 10610 bp, 10 predicted proteins | sample 427031 | NCBI WGS metagenome assembly CEUS01 (sample SAMEA2622837, study PRJEB7988) | marine metagenome | biome: marine biome (ENVO:00000447); feature: marine epipelagic mixed layer (ENVO:xxxxxxxxx); material: "saline water (ENVO:00002010), including plankton (ENVO:xxxxxxxx)" | depth 140 m | reverse complement strand
AGGCCAGCACAATCTAGGGCTTTAAAGGCTTCAATAGCAAGTGATTGTATGCGTCGAGCCGTAGTTTGCGGTATCTTGGCAGGAATTTGAGTTTTAGCCCCAGCCCCTTCGTATTTCGACTGATAATCATAAAACCCGGTTGGTGGAAATACTTCTCCAGGCACGGAAGCTTGAGGGGTATCGTTTCCTATCACAGCGCACTCAATTTCTCTGGCGGCTATGACTCCCGACTCTACGATTATCCGCCGATCATATGTGCATGCTAGGTCGATTGCTGTGGACAGGCATGAGGAGTCGTCTACTTTTGAGACCCCTATGCTGGAGCCTAGATTTGCAGGCTTTACATAGAGAGGGAAAGACATCTCCGCTTCTATCATAGAAAGGAGTAAACCAGGGTCGGTTTGCCACTTTGAACGCAGAAGCAATCTGTGATTGGTAATAGGAAGCCCGTGTGATGAGAGAATGGATTTCATGGCAACTTTGTCCATAGCGACAGCTGAGCCAAGCACCCCTGACCCAACATATGGCAAGCATGCTGCCTCGAGCAGCCCCTGTAAAACCCCATCTTCACCGTTGGGGCCATGTAGAACCGGGAATACGATGTCTACTTGGTTGCGGGCCAGCCAATTTATAGCGTCGCCCGCCGATACTGGGGTCTCCGTGTGAGGCTGGCCTGGATTTTTTAGTAGGCAAAGCGGGTTTCCTTCCAATAACCAGCCTCCTTGAGGGGTTATTCCTATGGGGAGCACGTCATACAAGGAATCGTCCAGGTTGCTAATGATTGACGTGGCTGAACCCAATGACACTGAGTGCTCGCTAGACATGCCGCCGAACAAGACGGCTACACGGAGCTTGCTCACTTTAGGTAAGCCCTAAGGAAGAACTTGTGAACAGGGGCGTTAAAGTTATCCCCAAAGAAGCAAAGCTTTCCGTGCCACCCTCTTCGCGATCCAGGACACAAATGCAGGTGTCTAGATGGACACCGAAGTCGCGTAAACGTTTAGCGCTCGTGAGTGCTTGTTGACCACTGGTAACGACGTCCTCAACGAGTACAACTCTTTGGCCTGCACTGACAACTCCCTCGAAGTTTCTTGAAGTGCCATACTGTTTGGCCTCCCGTCTCACAATGATAAATGGAAGATTACTGCTTAGAGACATGCTTGTTACCAGTGGTACCGCGCCTAGTTCTGGGCCGGCTAAGACTTCCGTGGTTTTTGGGACAAGGCTAAGAAGCTTAGGAGTAATCTGCCGAAGCAACTGAGGTTGAGTTTCAAAAAGATACTTGTCTAAATAGTAATCGCTTCGCTTTCCTGAGCTAAGCAGAAAATCGCCCTTGAGTAAGGCGTGCGATACCAATGTTTGACCCAGTTTTGCGAGGGTTGGCTCTTGATCGGACATCTACCTTCTACCATATTGTGATCGAACGGACGGCCAGGTGTTATCAACCTATAGTACTACCAGGTAAGATTTTATTCAGCTTTAGAGTAAAAAACGAAGCGTTTGTTCGGTGCTAAGGAGAGATCATTATGCAGGACTATGGAGAAATCTCTGTGGGCGTGATTGGTGCTGGGTTGATGGGACATGGGATAGCAATAGAATTTGCTAGAAATGGGGCAAGCGTGCGTATTTATGACAAGGAACTGGAGGTTAGGAGAGGCGTTGTTGAGAGAATTCGTGGCACACTTGAATTAATGTCGAAAATGGATTTAGTAAGCCCTGATGCGACCAGTAGCATAATAGGCAGAATAACTATTTTCGATGAGATGGAAGAAGCTGTTGCTCCTGTGGAGTACGTGGTGGAGGCTGTTACAGAGGATCTTTCCGTAAAAACACGAGTGTTTCGTCAATTAGACGAATGGTGCTCAGGCGATGTTGTTCTTGCCTCAAACACTTCGGCATTAAGCCCGTCAGCGTTGGGGGCAGCAACGCGCCGCCCAGAGAATGTGCTCGTTACACATTTTTTCAACCCGCCTTTTCTGTTGCCTTTGGTCGAAATAGTTCCAGGAAAAGAGACTTCTTCGGCAGCTGCTGGGAAAGCGAGTGCGATGTGCAGGCTGATGGGCAAAAAAACAGTAACGTTACAGAAGGAGGCCCCAGGGTTTCTGGTGAACAGGCTTCAATTTGCCTTGTTTCGAGAGGCTATGGCCATAGTAGATGGAGGAATAGCGACCCCGGAAGATGTCGACCGAGCGACGGTGCTCAGCTTTGGTAATAGACTGGGGGTTCTTGGCCCGTTCCACATCGCTGACATCGCAGGGCTAGATGTATACGAGGCGATATGCGATACATTATTTGCGGATCTTGATAATTCGAATGTTGCCCGTTCTTCTATTACTAGGTTGACTAAGGAGGGAAATCTTGGCGCTAAAACAGGAAGAGGTTATTTTCAATGGGCACCTGGTGAGTATGATCAAGCACGAGAGGCATTAGCACGACATGCCAAAATCATGTTTGGAGAGGGCTAACCTGACGACACAATGTATTGTAGGTTATGAAAGAAGAGTCGTTTTTAAGTCGAGTGCTAGGGCTAGGAAAAGCAGGGCCAGGTATAGCATCGAATAGGCAAATAATCCTCGGGCAACGGCGGCCGAATGAAATGAGTGAAGCCGCATTGCTAACCAAACGAAAACCGACCCGAGAAATAAGGATGCGAATAAATATAGCGGACCTGTTGAGAAGAGCGGTATCAGGGCGATACTGACAACGACAGTTATCATCGTGTAGATAAGGATGTGCGTCACGGTCGCCTTTACTCCCGAAACGACAGGGAGCATAGGCACGTTTGCGTCCTTGTACTCATCTTTAAGTATTAATGCAAGAGCCCAGAAATGGGGTGGGGTCCAGCAAAAAATGAGAAGAAATAGAGCTAGCGCTGGTATCTCTAGCCGGTTTGTAATAGCGGCCCAGCCTATCAATGTGGGGGCAGCTCCGGCTGCGCCACCGAGGACTATGTTTTGAGGGGTGTGCAATTTCAACAGCTTTGAGTAGATTAGTGCGTAATAGATAATGGCAGCACACGTCAGCCCAGTCGCCAGCAAGTTCACAGTGGCGAGCATCAGGCTTACTGAAAGAAACGTGAGAACCCAACCGAATATTATTGCGTTACGAACAGGTATTTGACCAGAGGCGACAGGCCTAGCAGAAGTCCGGGCCATTGACAGATCGATGTTGTGATCGATCGCATTGTTGAACGCCCCGGCGGCGCCCACCGCCAAGGCTCCGCCGGCGAGAGTTCCAATAGTGGTCCACAGAGGTAAGGCATCAGGGCTAGCAACCATCATGGTCGCCAAGGTAACGATCAGAAGCAATGGGGTCACTCGGGGCTTGGTAAGGGCAAAATATGCGGCAATAATGTTGGCGCTTACTGTCATGTCAGCGATGGCTTATGTCTTGCGTCTAAATAAGCAGCGACCATCAGTAACCATATGCAGGCGCCTGCTACCAGATGGGCGACAGCAACGGCAGTTGGGACCAACAAAATCGGGTTTAGGGCCCCTATTCCTATTTGCATAAATCCGAGGGCAGCTGCCCAGTGGGCAAATTTTAGAATGGTTCGCCTTGGAGGATTCGACCTTAGCCTCCAAGTATTGGATGCGAGTAAGACGACCAGTGCTAAGGCTAAGAGGCGATGAGTGAAGCCTAACCATGCCTTCCAGTCCCCTGTGGGGAAAAGAGATGTATTGCAGAGGGGCCAGCTTGCACATCCTAATGCTGCGCCTGCACTACCTATGAATGCCCCCAATAGCGACACCACGAGTGTTAACAAGGCTCCAGCCATCAGCCAACTAGGGCTGTGAGGATTGTTTGGCGAGGGGGGTGGAGCCAAAAGGCCTGTTCGGCACGCTTCAGTGTGAATGATGGAGACTAGGAGGCCGGAAAATACAAACGCTAAAAAGAGGTGTGTTGTTACTATTTGAGGCTTTAGTTCGACGGCTATGACTATGGCGCCCAGAATTACTTGGGTCACGACCGTTAAGCCAGCGACGAATGCAAGGCGCCAGGTGAGGGGCGCAACCCGTTTAGCTTGGAACGCACGAATGGCTAATGCAAGTGTCAAAAATCCTACGACGGATGCGACCCAACGATGGCTCATCTCTATTAAGGTGCCCTCGACTTGGGTAGGGGGTGCGAACTGACCGTAACATCCTGGCCAGTCTGGGCAAGCTAGGCCGGCTCCCGACTGTCTTACGTACCCTCCTAAGCCGATTAATAGCAATGTGACTAGTAACGTGACTAGGGAAATACGGTATACGGAAAAATTGTTCGACACGGATAACTCTGGCGCTTTCTGGGAGCCAGTTGCAGAAGTGGTAGTCAACGTACTAACTGGCTTAGTGTCATGGATGCCATTGATAATAAAGCCTCACGGCGTGTTTTGTGCGACATGCTGTGTAAATGTATACATTTTTAGACAAAAATTCTATAGCGTTTATCGAATTCACCAACTGAATCGTTGAACGTGATTCAAGTGATTGATAGAGTGTGACGCCTCCATTAGGCTTGCGAAGAGCGATTTAGACTTGTCCAGACTGGTTGTACGCAGCAGGCGGAGGAGTTGTGGCTTTCGGCTATCTGGATAGGCGAAGGCAGGTTTTAATTAGCAAAAAGGCATGAAAGTTGCGGATTCAAGCTGGTTCGGTAAGGGCTATGGTGAAGGGGCTTTTGGTTATAGCCCTGGCGGCTTCCATCGCTGCGTGTGGGGACGTTCCTCAGACGATAATGGATCCTGCTGGGGATAATGCAAGGACGGCGCTCGATTTGTTTGTGCCCATACTCTGGCTTTCACTTGCTATTTTTATTGGAGTGGAGGGATTCATCGTCTATTCGATGGTTCGATTTAGGTACCGAAAAGGTAATGATGCTATCCCTGTCCAAACTCATGGGAACACTAAGCTTGAATTGCTCTGGACTGCTATCCCTACAGTAATAGTGCTAGGTTTGGCGGTGATGACGTTTAGAACTATCGCAGTGCAGGCGGCTGAGCCGGCGCCAGATGCTGTGCAAGTGGAGGTGGTAGGGAATCAGTGGTGGTGGGAGTTTTATTATCCGGATTTGGGAATTACGACGGCAAACGAGCTCTATTTGCCGGTTGGTCGAGATGCGGCGTTTACACTCAAGTCGAATGATGTCATACACTCATTTTGGTTCCCTAGAATTTCAGGAAAAATGGATCTGGTGCCAGGGCGTACAAACAAGATGAGATTTAGGCCAGAAAAGACTGGCGAATATGACGGCCAATGTACTGAGTTTTGTGGGTTTGCTCACGCCGAGATGCAAATGCGGTTGTTTGTAGTTGAACAGGAAGGCTTTGATGCATGGGTGGCAAGACAAAAGGCTTCTCCTAGGCCCAGCACTCAGATTGCGACCCGAGGAGGCGAGCTCGTCAGGGATCGAGGATGTGCAGCATGTCATGCAATTGCGGGGACGGACGTACAAGGACAAATAGGACCTGAATTAACGGCCTTTGGTCTTAGAACTACAATAGGGGCAGGATTGGTCGAAAATACTGATGAGAATCTTGCGGCTTGGATACGGAATCCAGAAGCTGTCAAACCGGGAGTTAAGATGCCTGCTTTAGGGCTAAATGATGAAGAAATTGCGGCAGTGGTCAGTTATTTGAAAGAGCTCAAATAATGGCGACTACGACCGAGGAACTTAATATTGAAGGGTTGCACCTACCTAAAGATCCTCCAGGGTTTAAAGGATGGTTGCTTACAGTAGACCATAAGAGAATAGCGAAACTGTATTTGTTTACGTCTATGCTGTTCTTTGCATTAGGAGGTATTGCTGCACTCATAATGCGAACTCAGCTGGCTGTGCCAGACGCGGAAGTTGTCGATGGCCAAACGTACAACGAGCTCTTTACTATGCACGGCACGATAATGATCTTTTTGGGCGTTATGCCACTCAATGCTGCCTTTTTTAACTATCTTATACCCTTGCAGATAGGGGCTCGAGACGTGGCGTATCCCAGGCTTAATGCTTTGAGCTACTGGCTGTTTTTGTCAGGCGGCCTGATGCTGATAGGGCTTGGGCTGTTTGTGGCCGCGCCCGATGCGGGGTGGTTTAACTATCCGCCATTGTCAGAGGCAAAATACTCTCCTCACCTAGGAGTGGTTGTATGGTTAATTTCGCTTGGAACCCTTGGGGTGGCGTCGCTGGCGGCAGCGGTTAATTTTGTGGTTACGATTCTAAATATGCGTGCACCAGGAATGAGCTTTGCTCGTTTGCCTTTGTTCACCTGGATGTCGTTGATAACCCAATTTCTGCTGTTGTTTTCCATGCCTCCTTTGACGGTGGCCTTCATTCTCTTGCTGTTTGACCGGGTGGCAGGGACAAGCTTTTTCCAACCCAGTGAAATAGGTGGAGACCCCGTGTTGTGGCAGCACATGTTTTGGTTCTTCGGTCATCCGGAGGTTTACATTCTGATCTTGCCTCCGATGGGGATGATATCGGACATAATTCCTACGTTTGCTCGCAAGCCAATATTTGGGTACACAGCAATAGTTTTTTCAGGGATTACGATAGGATTTCTTGGGTTTACAGTTTGGGTGCATCATATGTTTGCCGTCGGGCTTGGCCCCATTACCAACACCGTGTTTGCCGCATCTACAATGCTTATTGCTATTCCCACCGGAGTTAAGGTGCTCAACTGGTCAGCTACTTTATGGAATGCATCCATTCGAATGACGACGCCTATGCTGTATGCGGTGAGTTTTGTAGCGTTATTCACAGTCGGAGGGCTGAGTGGGATGATGCACGCATCGGTTCCAGTGGATCATCAGCATACGGACACCTACTTCATAGTTGCTCACTTTCATTATGTGCTCTTTGGAGGGTCGATGATGGGAATTTTGGCTGCGATCTACTTCTGGTGGCCCAAGATGTTTGGTAAAGTGCTTGATGATTCTTTAGGAAAAGTCCAGTGGGCTCTCACGTTTCTTGGCTTTAATCTTACTTTTGGCCCTATGCATGTTATAGGTAATGATGGCATGCCGCGAAGAGTGTACACATGGGCTGGTGGTAACGGTTGGGAGTGGGGGAATTTGCTTGCTACGGCGGGATCGTATTTGACGGGTTTGGCGCTGCTGTTGTTTGGTTTCATTTTGATTAAGTCGATGCTGAGTAATGACAAAGCACCAGGGGATCCTTGGGATGGGGCGACATTGGAATGGTCAATACCGTCCCCTACACCGTTCTATAATTTCGTTGCGATACCAACCGTCTCGAGTGAAAGGCCGTTTTGGGACGCCAAGTACCCAGCTCATCGCGCGGCTCATGGGCCTGGCCACGAAGAAGCTGCCGCTCCAGATTTATATGACAGGCCAGATGAACACATCCATATGCCGCCGGTATCGTACTGGCCGTTGGTTTTTGGGGTGGGTTTCACGTTGTTTGGGGTAGGATTTGTATTTATGTTTGTCCCTGCAATTGTTTTGGGGACATTGACGATGCTTGGATCACTCTACGGGTGGTCCTTGGAGCCTAGCTAACCATGTCTCACGAAGCACATACAGGACAGCCACCCACTAGCTTGGGGCTTGATATGCGTAAGCTGGGGATGTGGACATTCATCGGCTCAGAGTCCATATTTTTTGCAACTTTAATCGCTAATTACTTTATTTGGCGGCCCAGCCATGAGGGGGGACTAGGCCCCCAGCATCTGGACATCAACCTTACTGGAGCGGGTGCTTTCGTGCTGTTGATGAGTAGCCTAACTATGGTTTTGGCATTAGCTGGGCTAAAAGAGGGCAACCACCGAAAATATACACGAAACATTTTGTTCACGGCGGGGCTAGGGACGATCTTCCTTGGTATACAGGTCTATGAATTTACTCATTTTTGGTCAAAAGGACACTGGCTTACTGAAAGCATGTTCGGGGGCTCGTTTTTTATCTTAACTGGCTTCCACGGAGCCCACGTATTTTGGGGGGTTGTGTGGTTGGTTTCCCTGTTGGCTTTTGGGGTAGGCCGTGGAGCCCGTCGGCCACTGGGATTTCGTGTGGGAGTTGACGATAAGCTGCCTGGTGATCCTGCAGAAGCTACAGATGGGGGGTCATATGTGTCGGTGGAATTATGTGGCTTGTATTGGCACTTTGTTGACTTGGTCTGGGTGTTTATTTTTACTCTCATCTACTTGCTGCCGTACTGATGTCTTCACAGATGGGGTTTGAGTCCCAATTACCTACGGAAGCTGAACGAGCAACTGCCTTGCACAAAGCAGAGGAACTAGTTGCTGAAGATAAAAAGCACCACACGAGATACGGAGTAGTGGCCATATGGCTATTTATAATTACGGTAGTGGAGGTCGCTATAGTTTTTCTACCGGTTTCGACCTGGATTATCGTGGTTGGCCTGTTCGCATTAATGGCGATGAAGGCTATCGGCGTGGCCGGCTATTACATGCATCTGAAGGATGACGACCGAAGTTTTAGCTATTTGTTTGGGGGTGGGCTTTTTGTTGCACTTGTTCTTATATTTGCCTTTGCTGTGCTATACCTCGTTTTCTTAGGTGGTGACACAGAATTATTCGTTAAGGGCGTACCCTCAGGGCACTGATATAGAGCCTTCTCCTATTTTTATGAGAGTCAGATCTGATAGGAGCTTGGCTCCGTCTCGAAATCCATCGCAGCGGTAGCAAGCGTGGTTTGTGAAAGCGTATTTATCGCAGCCTGTTGTGCGGCAGTAATTACACTGATCGCTGATGATGAAGGAATCGGTCCCAATGCAAAAAGCACCCTGTCCATAGTCAATTCTGTTGATGGAATTGCTAACTTGTAACCACCATTAGCCCCTCGTTTTCCAGTAACTAGCCCGGCACGAACAAGTGTGGCTAGGATTTGGCCAAGATATTTTGGAGGGATTTGCTTTCGATCTGCGATGTCCTTGGCCCGTACGAGTTTGTTTGAGCTGTTTTGTGCAAGATCGACAACGGCTAGGAGGCCATAATTGGTGCGTGCGTTGAGGGAAAGCATTGTGGGCACCTTCCTAAAAGCTGTGTAGATAGGTTGATATATGCCTGTAAGAGCATAGCATTCGTGGGGCTACTAAGGTGTTGGGCCAAAGATTGGTAGCGGTATTGAGTGTCATTCTAGCTCTTAAAAGAGCTAGGCGTTTGGGACTACAATCCCCTTAATGAAATCGGCTTGGTGGGACCGCAAGGCGTTGAACCCAGCCCCTACCTCGTCTAAGCCGTACTTGTGTGTGATGAGCTTGTCCATTGGGAAAATGCCTTTGCCTAACGCAGAGAGGGCTCTCTTATAATCTGCGTTTTGGTCGGGGCTGTAATGTGGATGTGCTTGATGTGCGACCAGCCCTTTGTAGGCAAAGTTCCGGAGGTTGTATGTGTCTGCAGAATGGTGGTACCCCGCCATGACCAATGAGCCTTGCCCCATTTTCAGCAGATCAGCTGACAACTGCAAGCCACTAGGGCTACCTGTGATTTCTATGACTATGTCACAGCCCCCTTGAGTCAAATCCATAACTTCAGGCACGGCCGCATCGGAGCTAAATGAGTGTGTAGCTCCGATTTCCAATGCTAAGGATCTTCGTTGTTGAAACCGGTCTACTGCAATTAGGCTTCCTAATCCATTGTTCTTCAGTGCAGCTATTGCGAGTAGCCCCATGACCCCGCACCCGACTACCGCCACATGGTCACCGAAACTTGGCTTTGCTGCTCTAGCGATGTTGGCCACGCAGAACAGGGGTTCTGCAAGGGCGTGTTCTAACGGAATGTTGTCTGGAACTCTGTGCATAGAGCTCCCTTTTACTAGTGCGTGCGTGGCATAGCCGCCAGAGTTAGGGCCGATAGGCCCACTGACTCTATCCCCTTCGTGTATATTGACTACCGAACTTCCAATTTCTACAACGGTGCCACTGGGCTCGTGCCCCATGTATATAGGGTAAGATCCTGGCCCGGCCGGGGAGGCTATATTGCTGCCGTCGTATCGAGGAATCTCAGAGCTACATATTCCACATGCTGCAATCTCAATGATCACCTCATCTGGGCCTGCCGTTAAAGACTTTTCTTCTAGCTCAAATGTTTCGGGTCCTATTAGTGCGGCACGTGTAGCTCTAATCATTTGTTTCATCTTCTCTCAAGGCGATCTTGTCGTACGCTTTGGGTTCACTGATATCCTATCTTGGGATATGTATTTTCAGAAAGCCAAAATAAGTAGCACTGAATGAGTTCTGAAGGAACAAAACAACAGATAGATGTCGACCGTATAGTTCAAGGCGTAAGTAAGCCAGCCTATTATGCTGGTGGGGAATGGAACAGTGCGTCAAAAAACTGGGAATCTGTTCGAGTAAGACTGTGCCTGGCTTTTCCTGACATGTATGAGATTGGAATGTCTAACTTAGGAATTCAGATATTGTATGAATTGGTCAATGATATTCCGTGGATGATGGCAGATAGATGTTTTGTGCCGCGTCCTGACATGGCAGAAAAGCTTAGAAGGGAGGCTCAGCCGCTTTTTGGGATCGAGTCACGGCGGGCGCTAGAGGAGTTTGATATGTTGGGCATTTCCCTGCCATATGAGCTTGGGGCTACTGGTGTGTTAGAACTGCTAGATCTTGGAAGGGTTCCAATCATTGCTAGAGATAGGGAC
>CEUS01086179.1_pt1 | contig 10611 bp, 8 predicted proteins | sample 427031 | NCBI WGS metagenome assembly CEUS01 (sample SAMEA2622837, study PRJEB7988) | marine metagenome | biome: marine biome (ENVO:00000447); feature: marine epipelagic mixed layer (ENVO:xxxxxxxxx); material: "saline water (ENVO:00002010), including plankton (ENVO:xxxxxxxx)" | depth 140 m | reverse complement strand
GAAGTTATGTCAATTGGAGGTAATTTTCAAGAATCTTTACAGAAAGGTTTAAGATCTTTAGAGAATGATCTAGATGGTTTTAGTGAATTAACAGAAGAAAAATATTCGAAAAAAGAACTTAAACATAAATTGTCTCAAACATCTCCCAATAGAATTCTTCTTATAGCTGAAGCGCTTAGAGAAGGTTTGAGCACCAAAGAAATATGCTCTATTACTCTTTTTGATCCTTGGTTTATCGAACAAATAAAAGAAATCATTGAATGGGAAGAGCTTATAAAAAAAGAAGGTATACCAAAAGATAAAAAAAATCTGAAATTAATGAAATCCCTTGGTTTTTCTGACTCACGACTTGCCAGTCTAACCAAAACCAATGAATCAGAGATTAGAGAGCTTAGAGAAAAACTTGATGTAAGGCCTGTTTTCAAAAAAGTCGACACTTGTGCTGCTGAATTCAAGACAAATACAGATTATATGTATTCAACTTATGTTGGGGATATCTTTTCTGATGAAGAATATTGTGAATCTTTACCATCAGATAAAAGTAAAGTTATTATTTTAGGAGGAGGACCGAACAGGATTGGTCAAGGCATTGAATTCGATTATTGTTGTTGTCATGCAGCTTTTGCGCTTTCTGAACTTAAACTAGAAAGTATTATGATCAATTGTAACCCTGAAACTGTATCAACCGATTATGATACATCTGACAGATTGTATTTTGAACCTCTTACATTAGAAGATGTCTCAGAAATAATAAATATTGAATCACAAAATGGAAATCTTTTAGGTGCAATAGTACAATTTGGCGGACAAACACCACTAAAACTCTCTAAAGATTTTCAAATAAATAATATTCCTATTAAAATTTTAGGGACCAATCAAGATGCCATTGATCTTGCCGAAGATAGAGATAGGTTCAAAAAGCTAATGGACAAATTAAACATTATCCAGCCGAATAATGGAATAGCTCAGTCTGCAAATGAAGCAATAAAAATTGCTAGAGAAGTAGGATATCCTGTAGTAATAAGACCTTCATATGTATTGGGCGGGAGGGCAATGGAAATAGTACATTCCGAAGAACAATTAAATCAGTATATTAATGAGGCTGTTATTGTTTCAGGTTCTAGCCCAGTATTAATAGATTCATATCTTAGAGACGCTATAGAAGTCGATATTGATGCCTTATCGGATGGTGAGATAGTTTATATTGCAGGAATTCTTGAGCATATTGAAGAGGCAGGAGTGCATTCTGGTGATTCAGCATGCTCAATGCCTCCGTTTTCATTAAAAGAAGAAATTATAGATAAATTAAAAAGTTATGTTATTAAAATTGCTGAATCGATGAATGTTAAAGGCTTAATGAATGTCCAGTTTGCAATTAAAAATGATAAAATATATATTCTTGAGGTCAATCCAAGAGCAAGTAGAACAGTTCCATTTGTAGCAAAAGTTTCTGGGAATCCTGTCGCTAAAATTGCAACCAAAGTTATGACTGGGGTTAAATTAAAAGACCTTAATTTTGAAGAAAAAAAATTAAAACATATAGCCATCAAAGAAGCTGTCTTTCCTTTTAAACGGTTTCCAGGTGTTGATACAATCTTGGGTCCAGAAATGAGATCAACAGGTGAGGTTATGGGAATTGATAAAGAATTTGGTATCGCTTTTGCTAAAAGTCAAATTGGAGGTGGAACAATTGTTCCAACAGAAGGGACAGTTTTTGTTTCAGTCAAGGATTCAGATAAAGAAAAAATCTACGAACCAGTCAAGGAACTTGAATTGTTGGGATTCTCAGTTATAGCTACTGGCGGAACATCAGATTTCCTAAATACAAAAGGTATAACCACAAAAAGAATCAATAAAGTATTACAAGGAAGTCCGCATATTGTGGATGAAATTAACAACAATAATATTTCTTTAGTATTTAATACAACCGAAACGCCTCAAGCTGTAAAAGATTCAAAATCTATTAGAAGATCTTCACTTGAAAACAGTATCCCTTACTACACAACAGTATCAGGGGCAATTGCATCCGTTGAAGGTATAAAGGCAATAAAAAGCGGTAAGATGAATGTAAAAACAATCCAATCTTATAAAAGTAAAAATTGAATAAATTTATTCCTTAAAGCATAATATAGCAGGGTGTAAATATTATGGATAAGATACCAATTACTAGTGATGGAAAATTAAAAGTTGAAGAAGAACTCAAAAGTCTCAAAACTATTGAAAGACCGAGAATAATTAATGCTATTGCTGAAGCAAGAGCGCATGGCGATTTATCAGAAAATGCTGAATATCATGCTGCAAAAGAAGAGCAAGGTCACAATGAAACCAGAATAATGGAATTAGAAGACTTGTTAAGTAGGGCTGAAGTTATAGATCCGTCTTCCCTTAGCGGGAAAGATATTAAATTTGGTGCAAATGTTCAATTAGTGGATATTGATACTGATGAAGAGGCTAGTTATCAAATAGTTGGTGATATTGAATCGGATTTTAAGAAAAAAAAGATATCTATATCGTCTCCTTTAGCTAAAGCTCTAATAGGAAAAACAATTGGTGATGAAGTTGAGGTAAATACGCCAGGCGGAGGAAAATCTTATGAAATAATTAAAGTTTTATATAAGTAACCTACTAGAAATTTATAAACTTATTTATTTCCACTTTCGAATTAATATCAAAATTAAATTGCTTTGCTTCTCCGGCATTTATCTCTAAAACGGCAACTATCTTATTCTTAGATTTAATGCTTTTTGTATCCAAGGGCTTAGCATTAAGTTTTATGGAGTCTATTTTTCCATTTTTTTTTATAAAGATAATATCTAATGGTATGTATGTATTTTTCATCCAAAAAGTTGCCTTTTTTTCTTTTTTAAAAATAAACAGCATACCTGTTTTTTTCTCAAGTTTTTTTCTATACATTAGGCCAAGTTCTTGACCTCTTTGAGATTTAACTACCTCAACATTATAGGTAATTCCTTCATTATAATTATTTATAATTTTAAGATTATCAAAATACGATTCTGCAAATAAAGATTTGCTATATATTATTAGGAATATAAAAATATATTTTAAGTACATATTAGATACTATGTTTAATAAAAAAATTAGAGAAGGCAACAATTATGAAAAAAGGATTATTTGATTTATCAGGAAAAGTTTCGCTTATTACCGGTGGAAATGGTGGTATAGGGTTAGGAATGGCAAAAGGCTTGGCATCTTGTGGTTCTGATATAGCCATTTGGGGAAGAAATGAAGAAAAGAATGAATCTGCAAAAAATGAACTTAGTCAATATGGAACAAAAGTAAATTGTTATGCGGTAGATGTATCATTAGAAGAAGAGGTAAAAGAAAATATGAAATCTGTAGTAAACGATTTCGGAAGAGTCGATACTGTATTTGCTAACGCAGGATTGAATGTACATGGCGGATCATTCGAAGATATGGATACATCTGCATATCGAAGAGTTTTAGCTGTAAATCTTGATGGAGTTTTTTTTACTTTTCGTGAAGCTACTAAGCATATGATTGAAAGAGCAAATAATGGTGATGCTGGAGGATCTGTTGTTGGTGTTGCTAGTTTAGCAGGGATCGAGGGTGCTGCTAGAACTCAACCATATTCGGCATCAAAAGGTGGAATTATATCTATGGTCAAAGGTATAGCTGTAGAGCACGCCAGATACGGAATAAGAGCAAATACTATATTACCTGGATGGATAGCAACAGATATGACTGAAGCAAACCAAAATAACCAAAAATTTACTGATAAAGTAATTACTAGAGTGCCAATGAGAAGATGGGGAGACCCTGAAGATTTCTCTGGAATAGCAGTCTACCTGGCCTCTGACTCATCTTCTTATCATTCAGGCGATATGTTTATTGTTGATGGAGGCTATGCAATATTTTAATGAGTTATATTTAAACCATTTTCAATCAACCCAATTAAATAATTTTTATCAAGCTCAATATTTAATTTTGCTATATTAGATTTTAACGATAATTCCTTCCTGTAAGAACCTTCTTTTGTATGATTTAAACGAACAACATCCTTTTCAGTGGTTATTATATCTGCATTTTTTTCTTTGGCAGTATTTAGAATTTTATTTGCTAATTCCTCATTTATTTCTTCATGATCATCAAGAATAAAAGATTCTAGTATTCGATAATTGTTTTTACGAATTGCATGTGAAAATTTTAAAGGATCCGCTATTCCTGTATAAAGAATTACATTCTTAGAAATATCATTATCAACCTTAGTAATATAATTCGCAGTCAAAATATCTTTATAAAATTTTGAAATGATATCAAACGAATAATGATCATTTTTAGAATAATTGGATTTAATTACTGCATTAACATTCTTCAAAGATCTTTTTAATGTTTCTCTTAATGGTCCGAAAGGAAGAACTAAGTTATTTCCTATACCTTGAGTAGATGAAACCATTAATAAGTTATAATCTTTTTTTAGTGATGGGTTTTGGAACCCATCATCAAGAATTACTATATCTATACCCATTCTTTCTAGATACTTACATCCATTAACTCTATCTTTCGAAACAATAGTTAAGCCATCTTTTGAATGCATTAACGCTTCATCGCCTACCTCTATAGAGGTATGGTTATTATAGCTAACTTCAATTGGGCCTTTTACAGAACCCTTATACCCCCTTAATAAAACTCCACACTTATATCCTTTTTCTTCCAAAAGATTTCTTAAATATCTTACCATAGGTGTTTTTCCTGAACCTCCTAATGTAAAATTTCCAACACAGAGAACTTTTAATTTTGATTCATATGGTTTTATAAATAAATTCCTTAAAGAAATTAAAAGCTCCGGTAAAAAATTTAAAAATACAAGAAAACTAGGTCTCTTTTTCCACCAAAAAGAATTATTTTGCATCTGTTCTGAGGCCATTAATTACTCCAATAATACTATCCGTAGCTCCCCCTAAATTATTAGCATATTCAGTTGCCTTTAATCCCATGTCTTCAATCTTTTTATTATTAAGAATTAATTCCGAAATATTATCTTCATTATAAATCATTGCTGCTCCAGAATTAATTAAATTATTAAAATCATCATTAAAGTTGAAAAAATTAGATCCCGAAAAGATTGCCGTTCCAAATCTTGCAGGCTCAATTGGGTTATGGCCTCCAAGATTCTTAAAGGCACCGCCTAAAATTACATAAGGAGCAATATCATAAAGCTCACCTAATTCACCAATTTTATCGTAAATAAAAAGTTTGGTTTCTTTATCAGGAAATTCTTCTTTGGAAAGAAACTTAATTTGATGAGCTTTAAAGTTATATTTCTTTGACAGATTAAAAATAAACATACCTCTCTCGGGGTGTCTAGGTGCAATTATCAACAATAGATTGTCAATTTTATCTTTTAGTTTGGAAAATAGAGAAAAAACCACCTCCTCCTCACCTTGGTGTGTTGAAGTAGCTAACAGCAAATTCTTCCCCAAAATAGATTCTTCAATTTTATTTAATCTCTCATTATTGATAGGAAGTTTTTTTGCATCATGCTTGATATTTCCAAAATAGAGATTATTTTTAGCACCTAATTCTTCTAATCTTTTAAGTGTCTCTTTATTTTGCGGAATAGTGAATTCGAAAATATTTAATAGATATTTAATAGATTTTCTAAAAAGCTTCCATCTATTAAATGACTTTTCAGTTAATCTAGCGTTAATCAATAATAAAGGAATGTTCTTTTGTTTGCATTCTAATATCATATTAGGCCAAATTTCCGATTCTACAAATATTGCCTGATTAATATTCCAATTTGAAAGAAATCTATTAGCATAAATTGGTGTGTCGTAAGGAATGTACTGGTGTAAAATATTCTTTGGAAATGTACTTTTAAATAAATTAGCAGATGTTAGTGTCGTTGTAGAAATTAAGATTTTATAATTATTTTCTAACAATTTTTTTGATAATGGCAATATAGATAAAAGCTCTCCAACACTGGCTGCATGTATCCATATATATTCACTCTCATCTCTAATTCTTGATTTTCCTAACCTTTCTTTTACCCTTTGCAAATCTTCTTTATTTCTTAAAGCTCTGTAAATTATGATTATCCATGAAAAGGGGATGACTGCATGAGATAAAAATCTATAAAGTTTAATAGTTAGAGGCATTATTATCTCTTAATAAATTCTTTTGCTTCAATAGTGATCTCGTTTAATGAGTCTTCTAATAAAGTTCTACTTTTTTCAATATCAACTTCGGAAGCATTTTTTTCAACATAAATTGGGTTACCCCAAATTATTACTCCCCTACCAAAAGGATAATTAATTGTAAATTTATCCCAATTATTAAATTCATATTTATTTGAGGTAGAGGCTGCTACAGGAATTACAGGACATCCTGAGATTTTTGCCAATATTAACGACCCTTTTCCAGCAATCCTGCCAGGTCCTGGAGGCTGATCAGCTGTAAAAGATACAGATTCCCCATTTTTTAAAACTCTTGCCATAGCTCTAAGAGCAACAGTACCGCCCTTTTCTTTTAAACCCAATTTATCGGGATTACCAGCACCTCTAATTAAATTAACATTTAGATTGTTTAAAGTATTAGCAATTAACTCACCATCGCCATGTCGAGAAACTAATGCGTTAAGTGCTTGCTCAGAATGACTCCATAAATTAGGTAGCATTAAACTCTGCCCATGCCAATGCATCCAAATAAATGGTTTTTTTTCAAGCCAAAAATTCTTTGCAATATCTGAATTTATTTGCGTCCATTTATTAGTTAAATAAACAAATTTAATATAATTTGAAAAAAAATAAGGTAAAACTTTGCTAAAAACACCTTTAATCAATATCTCCCTCCGGAAATTGAGTTTTAAAAAGAACTTCATACAATCCATTCTTTTCTAGTAATTCTTTGTGTTTTCCCTTTTCAATTATTCTTCCTTGATCAAAAACATATATCATATCAGCATTTTTTATAGTTGATAATCTATGAGCTATAATTAATGCGCTTTTTTCTTTTAAAAGGGCTTCAAGAGCTATTTGTACTTTTGATTCTGCTTCACTATCCAATGACGAAGTGGCTTCATCAAGTAGCAATATAGGGGAATCTTTAATCATTGCCCGCGCTATAGCTATTCTTTGCTTTTGACCACCTGAAAGCTTTACGCCAGATTCACCGGCAAGAGTTTCGTAACCATCTGGAAGATCGCGAACAAAGTCATCCACTAAAGATTCTTCACAAGCTAGTTTAAATTGCTCTTGAGATATCTCATCGGAGCCAAAAATAATATTTTCTCTAATAGATGCATCAAATATTAAAGCATCCTGAGATACCAGAGCCGATGTATTTCTTACAGTTTTTAATGGGAGATCTTTAAGGTCAATATTATCAATTTTTATTAGACCTTTAATAGGATCATAAAACCTAGGAACCAAATTAAGTAATGTCGTTTTTCCAGCTCCTGATGGTCCAACCAATGCAATAGTTTCACCAGGCTGAACAACGAAAGAAATATCCTCTATCGCCATTTCATCTTTATTTTCTGAATAGGAAAAAGAAACATTACTGAACTCAATTAAACCAGAAGGTTTTTCAATATCTTGAGAAACACTTTTTTCAACTATCTTTGGTTTATTATCAATTATTGGAAATAATCTTTGAGATGCAGCTACACCTTCTTGAAGCATTGCTTGCAGATTTGCAACAGCTTTTAATGGATCATAAAGCAGCCCAGCAGCCGTTGTAAAAGCCATAAAACTTCCAACACTCATGTTCCCTGATATGGATTTTCCACCTGCATAATAAATTATACCAGCTATAGCGAAGCCAGTTACTATTTCCATAATGGGAGCTGAAGCTGATCTAGCTCTTACACCTCGCATAGATAGAGAAACTACTTTATCAATTATCTCTTTCGCTTTCTTAGTATAAAAATTTTCTTTTCTATAAGCCCTAATTATTCTTATACCTTTTAGAGTTTCAGATACCAAAGATGATAATGTTCCAATTTCTTCAAGACTTTCTCTTATTGCTTTTCTCAGTTTCTTTCCAAGATACCTTAAACCTATTGCCGCAGGAGGCAAAACCAGAAGAAAGATTAAAGCCAGGTTAAAATCAACCCAAAGCAAATAACCTATTAACCCCATTACCATCAAAATATTTCTAGATAAGTTAACTACAACAGAAGACATTGTTTCTCTTAATTTTGTGGAATCGGCAGTAAAATTTGAAATAAATCTCGCAGAGTGAATAGAATTAATGTATGAAATATCCGCCTTCAGCAATGATAAATATAGGTCTTTCTGTAATGAACCAACAATCTTTTGACCTATTAAATTGATTGATACATTTGCACCATATGTTCCTATAGCCCTTACAAACATAATCATCACAGCTATAGTTGGCAAAATGATTAACATATTCTCATCTTTATTTACAAATATATCATCTATTACCCTTCTAATTAACTCAGGAAGAGCAGGTGTACTTAAAGCAACAACAGCATTACATAATAAAGCAACAGACAAATAACCCGATAATCCAGAAGCATAACTCTTCCAGATTCTCTTAACAGTTGCAGCGGAACTTATTTCTAATATTTCTTTATTCATTATTAATTTTATTTATATATAAAAAAAAGATGACAACATAAGCTATATTATCATAAACATATAATGTTCATTGCATATTATAAATATTAGGCATAATTTGGGCACTCTTGTTATTTGGTGATAAAATGTCAATAAAACTATCTAGTAATATAGAAAATATACCACCTTCAGCTACTATGCTCATGACTCAATTAGCTAGAGATCTTAAGTCTCAAGGAAAGAATATTATTAGTTTAAGTGCTGGTGAACCTGATTTTGATACTCCCATTAATATAAAAAATGCCGCAATTGAGGCAATTAATAGAGGAGAAACTAAATATACGGCCGTAGATGGAATTGATGAATTAAAGAACGCAATAATCAAAAAATTTAAAAAAGATAATAATTTATCTTATAAAAAAGAAAATATTTCTGTTGCCCCAGGCGGAAAATCAATAATTTTTAATGCTATTATTTCTACTGTAAATCCAGGAGATGAAGTAATAATACCTGCTCCATATTGGGTTAGTTATCCAGATATAGTCAAATTGGCAGGAGGAGTTCCAAAAATTATAAAAACCACTTCGAAAAATAATTTTAAAATATCTAGTAAAGATCTTGAAGAAGCCATAACAAAAAAAACTAAATGGTTAATTCTAAATTCTCCCTCAAATCCAACTGGTGAAGTGTATGTAAAAGAAGAACTGAACGAAATAGCTAAAGTTTTAAAAAATAATAAAAATATTTATATTATTTCGGACGATATCTATGAATACATTCTTTATAAAAATTCTGAAAAATTCTCTACAATAGCCGAATTAGATGATGATCTTTTTTCAAGAACAGTTACTTTGAATGGTATTTCCAAATCATACTCAATGACCGGGTGGAGAATAGGTTACTGCGGAGGTCCTAAAGAAATAATTGATGCCATGAGAAAACTAATGGGTCAATCTACCTCAAACCCTTCCTCCATCAGTCAGTGGGCAGCAGTTGAAGCAATAGAAGGCTCTAAAAGTTTTCTAAATGATTGGGTAAGATCTTTTGAAGAAAGAAGAAATTTTGTAGTTGAAAATCTTAATAAATGCAAAGGTATAAATTGCTTAAACCCCAAAGGGGCTTTCTATGTATACCCTTCATGTGCAGGGTTGATTGGAAAAAAGTATAAAGGAAATACCATCAATAATGATAAAGATGTTGCTATGTTGCTATTAAAAGAAAAATTAGTAAGCGTTGTTCATGGAGAGGCTTTTGGATTATCACCCTATTTCAGAATATCTTATGCAACATCAATGGAAAACCTTCAAATTGCATGTGAAAGAATAAAGGAATTCAGCGAAGAATTAGTCGACTAATGAAATCACATGAGTCTAGCCTTGAAGGCGATAAAATTTGGGAAAACCCGTCTAAAATCAGAAGTAAAATGGAACTAAAATCTCCTTTCAAAATAAAAACTGATTACACCCCATCTGGGGATCAACCCAATGCTATAAAAGAACTTACTAAGGGAATTAATAACAAAGAAAAGTCTCAAATCCTTTTAGGAGTAACAGGTTCAGGCAAAACATTTACAATGGCTCAGATAATTGAAAAATGCCAAAAACCTTCGCTAATACTGGCGCCAAATAAAACTTTAGCAGCCCAATTATATGGTGAATTCAGAGATTTTTTTCCTGATAATGCAGTTGAATATTTTGTCTCCTATTATGATTACTACCAGCCAGAAGCTTATGTGCCAAGAACTGATACTTATATTGAAAAAGATGCATCAATTAATGAACAAATTGACCGCTTAAGACATTCAGCCACAAGATCATTATTGGAAAGAGGAGATGTTATAATAGTTGCTTCAGTATCCTGTATATATGGTATTGGCTCCGTTGAAACTTACTCCAACATGACAATAAATTTGTCCAAAGGCGAAAAAATTGAAAGACAACCAATTCTGAGAAAATTAGTTGAATTACAATACACAAGGAATGATACAAATTTTACACGAGGAACATTTAGAGTAAGAGGTGATTTAATAGAAATTTGGCCAGCT
>CEUS01077573.1_pt1 | contig 10613 bp, 7 predicted proteins | sample 427031 | NCBI WGS metagenome assembly CEUS01 (sample SAMEA2622837, study PRJEB7988) | marine metagenome | biome: marine biome (ENVO:00000447); feature: marine epipelagic mixed layer (ENVO:xxxxxxxxx); material: "saline water (ENVO:00002010), including plankton (ENVO:xxxxxxxx)" | depth 140 m | reverse complement strand
GTTAAAACCAGGGAATACGGTTCTTCTGAATCCTATCGTTCATTAGGTTTCAAAGATTCTTTGGAAACCAAAGCTAACTTGGATAGCGATGTAGATGACTTATTTGGGCCATAAATTGGTCTAAGCAATCGTATACGTTGTTATAATGGCTTTGCTCCATCTGATTAGGTATATCCAAATACCTCACAGGTAAATTAAATAATGAAAAAAGTGTTTGAAGAGACAGTTAATCAGCTTTCCAAAGGTAACCCCGTTGTTTTGGCCACAGTGGTCAAAACAAAAGGGTCTACACCGCAAAAAACCGGTGCTAAATTGCTGGTGAAAAGTGACGGAACCGGGGTTGGCACCTTGGGTGGCGGCTGTGTTGAAGGTGATATTTGGTTTGCTGCTAAGGAACTTTTAAAGAGCAAAGGATCTTCTCAGTATAAAGATTATGAGCTTAACGAGGAACTTGCAGCAGAAGATGGATTAATTTGTGGGGGCACTATGTATTTCTTGATTGATCCTATTTACCAAGGAGGTAAATATTTGGATTACGTCAGAGAAATAGAAAATGCCTATTCGTGGGGGCCTCCTGTTGCTCTTGCTACTATAATCAATAAAGGATCGGGAACCGGTATTGAAATAGGTAACAAGCTGTTTATTAGAGAAAATGGGTCAAGTGAAGGTTCTCTTGGTTCTGCCTATTTAGACAAAGAAGCAAAAAACAGTGCTCTTGAGTTGATGTCTTTTGGCAATAACCAACATTATGCATTTAAGGATGGGTCCGAGTTATATATTGAGTCTTTTACAACTCCGCCACAACTCGTGCTTTGTGGTGGAGGTCATGTATCTAAATCTGTTGCTAGATTAGCGAAAACACTAGGTTTTAAAATCATTATAACTGATGATCGACAGGAATTCGCAAATCGTGAACGGTTTCCTGAGGCAGAACTTCTGTTAGTTGGTAAGCCGGAAGATTGCTTAAGCAAGGTTCCAGTTAATTCCAATACTTTTATAATTATAGCAACAAGAGGTCACCGGCATGACAATGTTGCCCTGGAGGCGGCAGCACAAACTTCTGCCGGATACGTAGGACTTTTGGGAAGCAAGCGAAAAACCATTTTGATTTACGAAGACCTCATTCAATCAGGATTGACGATTGATAGAATTAAGCAGATCAGAGCTCCTGTCGGACTAGATTTACAGGGACGCACACCAGATGAGATAGCGGTGAGTATTATGGGAGAGGTTCTAATGGTTAGATATGGAGGAACCGCTAAGCCTTTGCAGATAGAGGATTGGTATATAGATAGGATTCACGATAAAGTACAAAATTCGACACATTGACTATTGTTTTAAAAATATTAATTTCCTGAAGGTGGTTATGTTTTGGAAGTAAACAACAATAATAGATCAATTTTCAAAACTTCTTTAATGGCTTATCAAAAATTTGTCTGAAGTAGCAGCAATTATAATTTCAGCCGGAGAATCTACCCGCATGGGGCGTCTTAAGGCTTTGTTGCCGTGGCATGGGTTGCCTTTGATTGAATATCAAATACGTAATCTTTTACAAGCCGGGATTGTTCAAATAATTGTAGTTTTAGGTTACCGATATGAGGAACTTTCAAGGCATGTAAAAGGTTTAGGAGTTAAATATGTTGTTAATCACAATTATAAGCTTGGCAAAACAACCTCAATCAAGGCTGGAATAGGTGCACTAAAAGAAGAAGTCTCTGATATATTAATATTGTCCGTTGATCAGCCTAGGCCTGCCCCTCTTATTTATTCTCTTATTAATACACACAAAAAATCACAGTCACTTATAACTTCGCCCAGGTATGGAAAACGTGGTGGCCATCCTGTTATTTTTTCAGTAAAGCTTCGTAAAGAATTGGAAGCTATTGATGAAAAAGATCAAGGATTGAGGAAGATTTTTGATGTAAGAAGATCAGGAGTTAATGAAGTTTGTGTAGAAGATTCCATAATACATCTGGATTTAAACACATATGAGGACTATCTAAAAGCCCAAAAAATATACTACGGTTGAAGGTGTTTTGTCTCATCAGTTAAGTGTTTATCGAACCACACTTTCATATTCGTCAAATATGCTTCTTTCATTTTTGGAGGCCCGCTCCGCGCAAAGCTATGGTTGCAATCTGGGAACCTGATAAATTCAACTTCGCGGTTTAGCCGTTTTAGAGACACGAAAAACTCTTCACTTTGACTGATAGGGCATCTATAATCCTTTTCTCCATGGAGTAGTAGCACTGGAGTTGTTATGTTGTTAACATATTTTAACGGAGACCGGTCTATAAATTTATTAATATTATCTGCTAATTTTCCTCCCCAGTGAGATTCTCCAAAAGAGACTCCAATGTCTGAAGTACCATACATACTTAGTAAATTAATTACCGGTGCGCCTATCACTGCCGCTCGAAAACGATCAGTTTGTCCTATAGCCCATGCGCTCATGAATCCACCATAGCTGAAACCATGTATTCCAAGTCGGTTTTGGTCGACATAGTTTTTGGAACTAATCTTATCTACTGCCGCAATCAGGTCCAAATAGTCTTCTCCTCCCCAATCTCCAAGGACAGCTTTAGTAAAATCTAAACCATATGAACTTGACCCTCGTGGATTGACAGCTAGAATGATATAACCTGCAGTGGCTAGCACTTGTTGTCTAGAATCGAAGGAATCTTGAAATCGACTTGCAGGTCCACCATGGACATCCAAAATTAGTGGATATTGTATATTTTCACTGAACCTAGGCGGTAATATGAGTCGAGATTCTATTCTCGACAGGTTTCGTTTGAAAAAGAATTTTTGCATTGTCCCAGGAGGGTGTGTTTGAAAATATGTTTCATTGACGGTTGTAACCGGCATGATTAATCGTTTTGACAAATTTGCATGATAAATTTGATTAGGAGATTTGGGGTGCGAAGCTAAAATAGCTGCTGAATTGCCATCTTTGGTAATTGACATTGCCGTATATTGAATTTTCCCTCCAATGACGGGTCGAATTTGATAATCATTAATCTTGGCTTCACATATAAAAGATTCACCTTGATAATCAGCCAAAAGAAGGATGTTTCCTTTGGTGTTATGAGTCAATGGAGGTGTTGGCAGAACTGCAGTGTATTTATCTCCTTTAAATTTTTTTGACATCCCCTTCTTATCACATATAAAAAGTGAATTTTGTCTAGAATCTCCCCATTCCTCGTCATCTGAGCCGATTACAATAAGTTCGCTATCGGTTGGAGACCAGGTTACATTCCCAGAAATGGATCCTTCATTGAAACACCAAATATCCGTGCTCCATTTAACTAATGTATCATCATCAATACCTGTACTGTAGACTGATGCTTTCCAAGAAATGTCTAGGTTTTCTTCCCTATCAGACAGGAATGCGATCTGTTTACTATCATGAGACCAGGCAGGATGGTTATTATTTGATTCTCCGAAGGTTAATTGTTTAACTGACTCGGAGCGTAGATCTACTATAAATATATGGTGGAAATTTCCGATAACCCAACCTTCTTGGTCTGTTCTATACTTAATACGGCTTACTAATTTAGTTTGCATAGTCGGATAATCATTGCCAGGTTCTGAGGTGCTCGTTAATGATGTGAAAACTATGGCACGTCCATTCGGTGACCACGATGGACTTCCTATCCCACCAGGTAGTTGTGTGAGTTTACGGGATTCCCCGCCATTTGTTGGTATTAGCCATAATTGATTATTGCCCGTTAAATCTTGCCTAATAAAAGCAATGTTATTCCCATCAGGAGAGTATATTGGTGAATGGTCTGAATTACCCTGTGTTAAGAAATAATTGGTGGGATTGTTGAGAGATGTAATTACTATTCGGGATATATTTTTAAAAGACTCTTTGTGAACAAAAGAACTTGAATAAGCAATTGTTGTGCCATCAGGTGAAATTGATGGTGGGCCAAGTGTGGTAATTTGATAAATATGATCTGGATTAATGGGATTTATGTTGGTTATTTTTCGAGCCATTCTCCAATTCCTAATAATGGGTTACATTAAATTGATAATTGACTTGCTGTAATTTAATTAGTCTTTTTATCTGAATAATTTTCTAACTTCTGGTTTTATTACTTTACCCATAGAGTTAAGAGGAAGTACGTCTACAAGTCGCACCTTTTGAGGCACCTTGTAAGGAGCCATTTTATTTTTTGCCCAACTTCGAAGGTCTTCCCTGCTAATTTTCTTGTTTGCAACTATAGCCACAGAAACGGCGTTTCCCCAGTAGGGGTCGTCGATTCCTACAACAGCACATCCAATTATATTTGGATGCTCAGATAATATTTGTTCTACTTCTTTAGCTGAAACATTTTCTCCCCCGGTTATTATGATGTCTTGGGATGCACGCCCCCATATCCGATATCCTTGTTCATTTAAGGATGCGACGTCACCTGAGCAGAACCATCCATCTTCAGAAAATGCTTCTTTGGTAGCTGGTAGATTTTTCCAATACTCTTTAAAAACGCTTGGGCCTTTAATCTGGATTTCTCCGGGTTCACCAGCAGGTACTATCTCTCCATGTTCGTGAAGCCCAGTTTTTTCGTTAATTGAAAGCGAGACAAGCCTGATTTTAACGTTTGGGAGAGGAGTTCCTACGTGACCAGGATTCCGAATTCCCTTGAGAGGGTTAGATAGAGCCATGCCTACTTCTGTCATTCCGTATCGTTCTAAAAGAGTATGACCAGTTATGTCTTTCCATTGTTTCATAGTAGTAGCTAATAGAGCGTCTGATCCCGATACCATTAACCTCAGTTTTGAAGCTCCAAGAGACATTAATGATTGTTCCTTTATAGGTTTAGTTTCCCATTCGTTTATAAGCGATTTATAGGTTGTTGGTACGGCCATGAACAAGCTTAGATCACCGGTTTTCAGCCTTTCCCATACGCTGTTCGGATCAAATTTGGAATGAATTTCACATTTGGCACCGCTCCAAAAAGCACAAGTCATAGCGTTAATTATGCCGTGAATATGGTGTAGAGGTAATGTGTTTAGTATATGATCTTGATCGGTCCATCCCCATGCTTCGACCAGAGTAGTAACCTGAGCTTCAATATTGTTATGGGTAATAACAACTCCCTTGGGTTTGCCTGTAGACCCACTGGTGTAGAGTATCATTGCATTTCTGGCAGAATCAATGTCTGGTAGTTTGTATGATTGTGAAGGTTGTTGGGAAGAGAGCAGGCAATCTGTGACGGAATAGTTGAGCTTTTGTATGTTAGCTATAGGTAGTATTTTATGTAGGTTTTTTTGATCAGATATCAAAAATTCTGCATCGCAATCTGATATCGAGTATTCTAGTTCTGCTTGAGGGTGAGATATTCCTAGAGGGACAGCAACAGCTCCTGCTTGCCAAATTCCCCAGAGTGTAGCTACATAGTCATAGCTGGGTTCTATCAAGAATGCTACTCTAGCTCCATTCAAATCTTCTTTTCTATTTAGTAGGTGATAGGCGATGGCATTAGAAGACTTAACAAGGCTTGAATAGGTGTAGCTTTTCTTGTCTGAAATGATTGCTGTGTTATTTTTGTGAAACGCGGCGCGATTAATTAATTCTATTCCTGGCATCTTTAACTCGCTCTATATTTATGAAAAAGGTGGCTAGCCTACGCTACAAGTAGATAAATTATTTAATGAACATTATGGGATTATCATTTTACCAAAATACGATTCTAAATATATGAAAATCGGTGATTTAATAATTGGTATACTTGCAGATAGTAATAAAAAAGGAACGCTGTTTTATGATTCTAACAAACATTTCTGATATACAAGAATACTTAAATATTCAAGATATTGGTGGCTGGCTTGTTTATGATTATCAACAAGTAAATCCAATTTTTTATGAATTAATAGGTGCAGTTGAAAATGTAACTCGACCTTGCTGGTTATGGATTCCTGTGAAAGGTAAGCCTAAATTACTAGTATCTTTGGTAGATAGAGGCAGGTTTACACATTTGTCAATCGATACTCTGGTTTTTACTGGCCGTCAAGATATGATTTCTAAACTTCAGGGCTTGGTTGGTTTTGGGACAAAAATAGCAATGGAGTATTCACAATATGGAGAGTTGCCTAGAACTGCTTTTGTTGATGCAGGGACGGTAGAATTGGTAAGGAGTATTGGTGGTCAAATAGTTTCGTCTGCAGATACCTTGCAGTTTGCTACACAAAGATGGAATGAAGAACATTTGAAAAGTCATGTTTTGGCAGCAAAGAAACTGACATCATTAGTTCAGGAAGCGTTTATTTACGTAGGCAAAAACATTAATAAAAATGTCACTGAGCTTCAGGTAGCGGAATTTATCAGGCAAAGGTTTATTGAAGAAGGCTTAGAGGTTACTGATGGCCCTGTGGTTGCTGTAAACGAACATTCCTCCGATCCACATTTTAATCCTACAATGGAATCTACTCATATTATTAAGCATGGAGACTGGTTGTTGATAGATGTTTGGGGTCGTATTGACAAGGCTGATTCTATGTTTGCAGATATCACCTGGACTGCTTTTGTTGGTGATCAAGTTCCAGAATATCATCAGATGGTGTTTGATTCCGTTATTCGTGCAAGAGATCGTGCAGTGACAGAATTAAAACAATCAATCGGTGATGGGAAACCATTGTGCGGTTGGGAAGTTGATAAAATTGCAAGAGATGTTATTAACGAAGCGGGATTTCTCGAATACTTCAATCACAGGCTTGGTCATAGCTTGGGGCGGGAAGTTCACGGAAATGCAGTTAATTTTGACAGTCTGGAAACTCACGATACTCGCCAAGTAATACCGGGTTTAGCAGTTACAATTGAGCCGGGAGTATATTTACCTGAGTTTGGTGTGCGTTCAGAAATAGATGTGTACATCGATGATCATGATATACAGATAACCACTCTACCTCAAAATAATGTTTTTCTGATAAAGTCTTGAATTCCTAATATATTCATTCGGATTGGTGATTACTCTTTTCAACATGTCGAAACTCGCCTTCGATAATCTTGCCTGGTGGAGGCGAATTATTTTCCCTATTTTGGTCTGTCCCGGTTCTTTTCAGATGTTTGTTTATCAAAGGCCACGGTATGGATATAAGAAATAGAGCCATTCCTATTAATATAGCTGCTAAGTCGTCTACTTGACCAATTACTGGTAGTATGTCGTGGATAATGTCGAAAGGTAAAATCACATAAATAATTGTTAAAATCAGTATGAATCTTGATTTCCAAGAAACATCTTTATCAAAAAATAGGCGGGTGATTAACAGAGGGACGGATTTAAATTTTAATAATAGGAACAATGTTCGAAGTATCAAATGATTTCCTTTAGTTAGTATAATTATAGAACAATTTAAAGATGGCTAGATAATTGACACAAATACTTTATGGCGATGACGATTTTACTATAGAAGAACAGTTAGCTCTTATTATTAAAGAATCTGGTTTTAAAGATCTTCAAGATGTCAATATAGATATTATAGACGGACAAAAAACTACTATTTCTGAGCTTATTGGAATAGCTGGAATTGTGCCATTTTTATCAGAGATTAGGTTAGTGATTGTAAAGGGGTTGCTTTCACGATTTGAGAAAAAAACGGAAAGTTTAAAAATAATTCAAGAATGGGAAGGCTTCCCGGATGAAATAAACAAACTTCCTCCATCGACTCGGTTGGTTTTTGTAGATGGGTTAATTAGCTCGCCTAACTCTCTACTACGATTAATAAGTCCTATATCTAATACCAAAAAATTCATATTGCCCAGACATGGGCAAATGATAAGCTGGATTAAATCAAGGGCTTCTCAATCAGGTATAACATTAGAAAACTCTGCAGCAATAATGCTGTCCGAGGTTCTTGGGAATAACCTTAGATTAATTGATAATGAACTCACTAAGCTTACTTTGTACAGGCCTGGTAAGGTTATATCTATTGACGACGTTGAGAAACTAGTTTCCAGTGTTAGAGAGGCGAACATTTTTGCCACTGTTGATGCAATTTTGCAAGGGAAGTCCGCAGAAGCTGTTCGTATGATACATAATCTTTTCAAAAACGGTACAACTGCCTCTGACCTGATATTCGTTATTTCCAGACAGCTTAATCTTTTAATTCTTACAAAAGATCTCATTTTTAACAAAGTTCCATTTGTAGATTATGAAAAGCAACTAGGAGTTTCAGGCTATGTTCTAAAAAAAGTTACTGAACAATCAGGCAACTTTACTATGGACAGACTCAAATTTATCAAGAATAAATTAATAGATTTGGATTTAAAATTGAAAACTACCAATTTTGTAAATGATGATTACATCATCGATCTATTTGCTACAGAAATGTCATTAAGATAAATTTGCACAAACATTTTTCACGAGTTCAATTAGTTATTAGTTTATTTTGCTAGTGTTTCTGTATTCTTGGCAATGTAACAAGGTATAAAATTGTTAAGCCTTGATACGTATCGACTCAATATTCATTGACATATTCCACTCATAGTAATACATTAGATTGTATAAGCTTTCTTTGTGATGACATATTTATTTTGATACTTATTAAAGGATAATTGAATATGGTTCTTAAACCTGATGATTTTACTGAGCATGCACAAGAAGTAATCGCCAAGTCCCAGGAAATTGTTAGACAATTTAGGCACAGCCAATGGGATGTAGAGCATATCCTACTGGCTTTGCTGGAGCAAGAAGATGGTGTGGCTTCTGAAATTTTCAAACATCTTGAAATCTCAATTGATGATCTGACAGAGAGATTACATATGCTCCTTGAGGATGGGCCAAAAGTTACTCATGAATCCACGCAGATATTCGTATCTCCTAGAGCTGCAAGAGTACTTGAAAGAGCCAAAGAAGAATCACGAAGACTAAACGATGATTTTATAAGTTCAGAACATCTATTGGTAGCAGTTGTACAGGAAGATCAAGGTGATTCAGCAAAGCTGTCTTCAGAGTTCAATATTGACTTGGAGAAGATTTATAGAGCATTGCAAAGTATTCGTGGCACACATCGTGTTACAGATTCACGGGCAGAGGAGCGTTACCGTTCTCTCGAGCGTTATAGTGTTGACCTTACTCAACTTGCAAGGGACGGTAAGTTAGACCCAGTTGTTGGCAGGGACGAAGAAATATATAGGACAATGCAAACATTAATCCGCCGTACAAAAAACAATCCTGTTTTGATAGGCGGAGCTGGTGTTGGAAAGACTGCCATAGCTGAAGGACTGGCTCAACGCATCGTTTCTGAAGATGTGCCAGATGAGCTGAAAGGCAGAAAAGTTTTGGCATTGGATATTGCAGGCATGGTAGCGGGAAGTAAATTTAGAGGTGAGTTTGAAGAACGTCTAAAATCCGTTTTAGAGGAAATTCGACAATCTAATGGAGAGGTTATCCCATTTATTGATGAGCTTCATTCAGTGGTTGGGGCTGGAGCATCAGATGGTGCGATTGATGCTAGCAATATGATGAAACCAGCTTTATCAAGAGGAGAACTCCAGGTACTAGGAGCCACCACAGAGACAGAATACAAAAAATATATAGAAAAAGACGCAGCTCTTGAGCGTCGATTTCAACCAGTTTTGGTTAAAGAGCCAAGTGTAGAGATTGCAGCCGACATGATGAAAGCACTGCGACCAAAATATGAATCTCATCATAAAATAGAGATAACGGATGAGGCTATAGAAGCAGCGGTTAGATTGAGTCAAAGGTATTTGACAGAACGCCTATTGCCAGATAAAGCAGTTGATCTTATAGATGAAGCCGCTAGCAAGATTAGGATAGAGTTGCAGGTAATACCAGAAAATATAAAAATTCTTAAGGAACAATTAAGACAGCTTCAAGATGAAGAGGAAGCTTGTGCTCAATTAGGAGATTATGAGAAAGCTGCAAAACTTAAATCAGATCGATTGAGAGTTGAAGAAGAATATGAAAAGGAAAAACATAATACGTTAGACAGTGACCATACCAAAGTGGTGGTCAATGCAGATGATATAGGTAGTTTAATAGCGACATGGACAGGAATACCAGTTGATCGCTTGTTAGAGAGTGAATCTGAAAAACTTCTTCACATGGAAGATCGATTACATGACCGCGTAATTGGACAAGATTCTGCAATAAAAGCAGTTTCCGATGCGGTTAGGCGTGGCAGGGCAGGTTTAAGTGATCCGAAACGTCCACTTGGAAGTTTTATATTTTTAGGACCTACAGGTGTCGGTAAGACAGAATTGGCTAGGGCTTTGGCAAAATATCTGTTCGATGATGAACAGAATATGGTTCGTATAGACATGTCCGAATATCAAGAGAAACACACGGTATCACGCCTTGTTGGTGCCCCCCCAGGATATGTTGGCTTTGAAGATGGAGGACAGCTAACAGAAGCGGTTCGTAGGAGACCATTTCGGGTAGTACTTTTTGACGAAATTGAAAAAGCCCATCCTGATGTTTTTAATTCTCTACTTCAAATATTGGAAGATGGTCGCTTAACTGATGGTCAGGGCCGTACCGTGGATTTCAGAAATACAATTATCGTAATGACTAGCAATTTAGGTACTGGTTGGGATTTAAAAGAGCCCGTAGGTTTTCATACCAGTTCTCTTGATTCAACAGTTG
>CEUS01284327.1_pt1 | contig 10616 bp, 10 predicted proteins | sample 427031 | NCBI WGS metagenome assembly CEUS01 (sample SAMEA2622837, study PRJEB7988) | marine metagenome | biome: marine biome (ENVO:00000447); feature: marine epipelagic mixed layer (ENVO:xxxxxxxxx); material: "saline water (ENVO:00002010), including plankton (ENVO:xxxxxxxx)" | depth 140 m | reverse complement strand
CAGCAAGTTCGAAGGAAAAGAAGGCTTTGGAATGGTTGAAGCAGGCGGCATTTCTCTCCAAGACCACAAAGACAAGGTGAGTTACCGGAGTATCAAGATACGCGAAATTTAATTTCGGTATTGAAAATGGGCACGAGGTTTCGCGTTTAGCTGTGCAGACATTCCTGAATCGCGGCGTAAAGCTGCTCCTACAAATCGCATGTGTTTTGATACTTGCTCAAGTTGGAGTATTAGCAAAACCAAACATACTGCTGATACTTTCTGACGACCACAGTGCCTCTCACCTGGGAGTGTATGGAACGACGGATGCCGTCACGCCCAACCTCGATGCGTTTGCAGCGGAAGGAGTAAGGTTCGACAGAGCTTACACGACAGCTCCTCAATGCGCGCCTTCCCGAGCGTCCATATTTACAGGTCGATCGCCGGTCGCGTTGGGGGTCACGCGATTCACACAACCAGCCCCAAAGCATTTCCAGTTCTTCACCGATGTACTTCGAGACAATGGTTATTTTGTCGGCCTAACAGGCCGCTATCATCATCTGCGAGGAAAAATGAGGCCCCATCCCGAGGTGATGAAGCAAATGGAGGAGTCGGGTTTAATTTATATCGAAGATCGATTCGATTATATTCATGTAGAGAACACAAAAGGTGAAAGCGGCCTGAGTAAGGTTGCGGGTTCATTTACGGATTTTCTGGATGCTGAGCCTGACGGAGCTCCTTTTTTTCTATATTACGGTTTTAACCAGCCTCACCGTGGATGGCCAGAAGAGGTAAGGGGAATTGATTTCGATCCAGGCAAGCTAACGTTGCCCTTCCGCTTCCCCGATCTACCCGAAGTTCGGGAAGACTACCGACAATTCTTACTGTCGGTCTACGAGTTGGATCTTGGCTTTGGTATCTTAATGGAGGCCCTCGAAAAGAGAGGCCTCAAGGAGAATACGCTGGTGATCTTCATGGGAGACAATGGCGAGGCGCTTTTGCGAGGTAAGGGAACTTTGTTGAATCACGGTTGCAATGTGCCACTTGTAATTCGATTTCCGGGTGTCACACAAGCAGGCAGGATCTCGGATGCGTTGATTAGCGGCGAAGATATATCAGTCACGATTCTCGAAGCGGCGGGGTTACCCATACCGGATTCGATGACCGGCATCAGTTTCTTCCCTGCACTCAAAGGCAAGACTTATGATGAACGCAAACTGGTATTTACCGAACGAGGGACTCACGGTTCCAGCTTACCGACGACGACACAACATTTGGACCTTTCCCGCGCGGTCACCACCCATGATTATTCCTTGATCTACAACGCCCTGTATCAATTGCCCTATGCTCCTGTTGATATGGACGGAAGATTTGCCTGGACGGCATTAGAAAGAGCGCAGGCAGCGGGCAAGCTGGATCCTGTTCATGAAAAAATGTATTTCAGCCATCCTAGGCCACTTTTTGAGTTGTACGATTTGAAAAATGATCCTCACCAGATCAATAACCTCGCAGGTACCAAAGAGTTTGAAGGTCTGCAATCGGAACTCATTATCACCCTAAGTAAATGGATGGTCCGTGAAGGCGACTATCTGCCCCTGCCCTTGTTTCGAAGGAGATAACCCCCTGTTAAACTGATGAAGAATAAAACCACCCGATTGAACCGCCGGTCCGTTCTGGCAACATCCGCTGCCGCATCTACGATGCTGAGGCGGGCAAACTTCTCTTCATGGTTGGTGAAACGGCGGAAAACTTTGGACGAGCCAGCTTGTTTCTAGAATACCTTGGACGGAGTGTTCATTGCAGGTCGGTGGAGTCCGGAGTCACTATGACGCTGATCAACAATCAGTTAGCCGGCCTCGCTTTGGATCTTGGAGAATGGGTGCGCCTCAGCCCCTTGCAGCGTTGGTGCAACAGACAGCTCCGGATCCGCGCACTTAAACGGGGATGGGGCGACAAAGACACCACTATTATTGCCAAAGTTCTGGAAGAACTGGCGGAAGAAGAATTGGGCTTCGAAAAATAAGCCCGAGCTCTTATTCAGGTTGGTACGGATCCAATAAACGGAAGATACGGGTTTTTTTCAGCTTTGCGAAGCTAGGCAGGCCATTCTCGTATGGAACGGGAATCTCGCCCTGGATCAATGGCGTGGCATATTTAATGAACTGAAAGTTCATACTTGTTCCATCTTCATTAATCCAACCTACCGGCAAAGCCTTTACGCCATTCGCTACCTCGCTCAAGTCAGTGAGACCTGTTTCGCATACATAATGATCGGCCTCGCCACGAATCAGAGTAACCATTTTGTCCGTTACCCCTTCGAGCGCGGCTTTGACAGCAGCCTGTCCGACCATAATTGCCTCATCGCAATCAGTCTGTGAAGCATGAGTTGCAGCGGCGCGCTGGCTTGTCCCAAATTTCGCAGTGCGTGCCTTGATGCCCAACCGCCTTTCAATTTGCTCACGCAGGAAATCACCTGCCCCGCCCAGTTGGCCGTGCCCAAAGGCATCGGTGGCCGAGGAGCTGGCGTGCACATAATTACCATCTGCGTCAACCAGCCCTTCGCCGCAAACGATCATGCAGTAGCGTTCCTTGGAAAGCACACGTTGAACATCGGCAAGGAATTTTTCAGGGCTGAAAGCTATCTCAGGAAGATAAATCAGGTGGGGCGGATCGTTTGGTTTATCGCGCCGTTTAGCTAATGAAGCGCCAGCAGCAATCCAACCCGCATTGCGACCCATCACCTCAAGAATGGAAACCAAGTCTCCTTGGCCCATCGCAGAATTGTCGCAAGCCATCTCTCGAACGAGCGTTGAAATGTGCTTAATTACGCTTCCGTAGCCAGGACAGTGATCGGTCGCGACCAGATCATTGTCGATAGTTTTCGGGATGCCTAATACACGAAGCTCGTATCCTTTTTCCTGAGCAAGTTTTGAAATCTTATCAGCGGTGTCCTGGGAATCATTTCCGCCAATGTAGAAAAAGTATCGAATGTTGTGAGCTTCAAAAACCTGCAGGACGCGCTCAAAATCAGTGGCTCTTTTTAGTTTGTAACGACAAGTTCCGAGAGCCGCCCCTGGAGTGTATTCCAATCCGCGAATCGCTTGCTGCGACTCGTTAGCCAAATCGATGATGTCTTCATTGAGCACCCCCAAAATCCCATTCAGGCCGCCGTAAACCTCCTCGATACATTCGTAATTAAGCGCTTCATTGACTACACCCGCCACACTCGCATTGATCACTGCGGTGGGACCTCCAGATTGGGCCACCAGACAATTTCCAGTTAGTTCAGACATCAGCTATTTCAAAGATTAAACGAGCAAGTTAGATTTCCAGGTTCAACCTTGGCAATCTTTTAGACGCAGGACTGGAAAATAAAAATTTCTGGAATCAAATTGGCCTAATCATAAGGCATCCAGAAATTGAAGACGTACGAAGAATGGATGACTCCCGTCAGGAACCGTGATCGTCGCAAACACATCCTCAAGCAGTCTTCACCTCCGCTTCCGCCAGTTGAAACTGAGGTAATCAAAATATTTTCCATCCTGATTATCAGGTACTCTGTCTGATCACCCTCAATTCGTCGAACCCTCAGAAAAGCTTGCGGAATATGTTCACCGACCGCACACGCTTCCATAAGTTTGGGAGCAGATTTATCTAATTCTTTGACGCAGGTGAAATCCTGAAAGCTGACCCTAACGGGATCACCGCCACCCTATTGATGAGTGGTGCCATCGCTCGACAGACCTCAAGACCAGGAGAGTACATCGGATTCATCTTTGTGGCGGTCATCTTTAGCTTCGTCTTTAATATCTCCGATTTAAATAAAGGCGAAGCTGTTTAGCGCATTAGTAATGCCGAACACTATTATAATAACGGTACATAACAATCGGCAAAGGCAGGTAGCTGAGCTTTTCATGCCCCGAAAAAATCAATCTAGGTATCCCGCGTAAAGACAGAAGAGGATCCCTGCCGGCGAAAGCCGAGGCTTCGTCCACTTTTACAATATTTTACCAGGTTGGTAACGAGCTGCGTCCGGGTATTTTTTGGATAAGGCGGCAATCTTTTGGTATAAAGATTCCACTTGATGCGTTGCCATGCCCGATAAACGGACCTCGTCTTCGAAGATGGCTTCCAGTTGGCTTTGGTCCAATGGAATCCTGTCATCATTGGCTAATCGAGAGCCCAGATCATTGGTTTGATTGACCCCGGAACGAAGGTCGCGAATGGTTGCGACGGCGTGTTCCTTGATCGCTTCATGAACTGACTCACGGCCTGCTCCGGCTTTGACCGCCTCCATCATGATGGTTGTGGTGCCAAGGAATGGGAAATACTTTTCGTTTTCCAATCGGATCACTTCTGGGAACGGTTCCATCTGACCGACGACCGTATGGAAAGTTTCCAATTGTCCATCCAAAGCAAAGACGGAATCCGGTAATGCAATACGACGGACCACCGAGCAGGATACATCGCCTTCATTCCACTGGTCACCAGCCAGTCCGGCGGCCATATTTAAGTAGCCATTGAGGATTGTATGAAAACCGTTGATACGCTCGCAGCTGCGACTGTTCATCTTGTGTGGCATGGCGGATGAGCCGACTTGTGCTTTGGCAAACCCTTCGCCGGCCAATTCGTGGCCGGCCATTAGTCGGAGCTGTTTGGCAAAATCGCTTAGCGCGGAGCTGATTTGGAAGAAAGTCGAAATTGTATCGAAATCTAAACTACGCGGATACACCTGCCCCACATTCGTGAATACATTTCTGATTCCCAAATGCTTTACGACCTTTTCTTCCAACTCGCCAACCTTCTCTTGATCATCTTCCAGCAGGGTCAAGCTATCGAGTTGCGTGCCAACCGCGCCTTTGAGCCCCCGAACCGGATAGTTCTCAACCAGAGATTCCAATCGATTGAAACCGAGGATCAATTCCTCTGAATACATGGACAGTCGTTTACCCAAGGTGGTTGGCTGGGCCGCCACATTATGGGTGCGACCGGAAATAAGGATGTCTTTCAGTTCAAACGCTTTTTCAGAAAGCCGAATGATCGCAGCTGCAACTTTGGTCTGAAAAATCAATAAAGAGCGGTAGACCTGCAATTGCTCGACGTTTTCGGTTAGGTCGCGACTCGTCATTCCTTTATGGATATGCTCATGTCCGGCCAAATCGTTGAACTCCTCAATACGGCTCTTTACGTCATGCAAGAGCTTTCGTTCACGATCCTGGATAGATTGCAGGTCGATCTGGCTCTTAACCTTGTCGTAATCGGCAATAGCATCACCGGGTATTTCAATTCCCAATTCGGATTGCGCTTTCATGACGGCAATCCAAAGCTCTCGCTCCAGAACGATACGGCCTTCCGCAGACCAGATCTCCTTGATCGCGGTGGAAGCATACCGTTCAGCTAGCACATTAGGAATCATAAGCAGCAAAGCAAAAACCACGCATTGCTGCACGTTAGTCCTCAAATGGCAATTCCAGAAATCGACTGAGTCCCATGGTCTCTTAGGATTTCACCATTTTTCAAATTCCTGAGAAATCCGACTGTTGACGGATATAAAGCTTCTAAAAGGCCCGAAAACCAGGAGCCTGGCATTTATTGAACCCTACTGAACAATTCAAATGAGCCAGGTCCACAATCTTTTGGTCTACACCTTTGTCTTTCTGGCAGGTGCGTCTGCTCTTATTTACCAGGTCGTATGGCAGCACCTGTTAAGCCGGCCTTGGAGGGGCGGAAAAATTGGCCGCTTCCATTGTTTTGGCAGTCTTTTTAGTAAGATTGTCACTGGGATATTTTTTATCCGGTTGGTGGAGTGCCCATCTAAAAATGCCATGACCCGATACTCGAAGGCAACATGTTTCAATAGGCGAAAGAAATTCGCCTGATTTGAGTACCTTTAGATCATAAAGCCGCCGTCCACGGGATGGGCCACACCGGTAACAAAAGACGCGCCTTCAGAGCAGAGCCACAATACAGCTGAGGCGACTTCATGCGGTTCCCCGAATCGTCCAACCGGATGCATTTTGGTCAGCATATCCGCCAAATCTGCATTGTGAAGAAAAGTTCTTTCGACCATGGCCGTTTTCACAACTGCGGGACAAACCGCATTTATGCGTATACCGTGGGGTGCGTACTCGGCAGCGGCGGCTTTGGTTAAGCCAATTACGCCGTGTTTACTTGCATAATATGAGACTCCGAGCCGCCCACCTTTGAGTCCTGCTACTGACGACATGTTTACAATCGCGCCACCACCGCGTTTGAGAATTTCAGGAATCTCATATTTCATGGATAGCCAAACTCCCTTAAGGTTTATGTCCATGACCTGATCCCACACTGCTTCGTCCAGATCCGCGGCCGGAACAAATGGAGCTCCCTCTACCCCGGCGTTGTTTACGGCGATGTCAAGTCCTCCATAAGTTTCAACGCAGGCGTTAACCATGGCTTGGATGTCCTCGGCTTTTGAAACATCATACTTAACAAAATGGGCATCGCCGCCAGCGTCTTTGATCAACGCAACGGATTCGTTACCTTCGGATTCTCTTCGCCCAGTGATAACGACTTTAGCACCTTCCTTTGCGAAGGCCAAGGCAATGGCTTGTCCGATTCCTGCATTGCCACCGGTGACAAGTGCTACCTTTGATTCAAATTGTTTGGTCATAAGTTTTCTTCTTTCGTTTTAGAATCTGAGTTGGCCGCTATGTATTTCCAGATTGAGCGATGTGAATGGTTGATAAAATTCCTAAAATGAGTCCAAGCGCAAAAACTATTTTGAACACAAGACCTTCCGTTACCGGTGATGCCCCGGCAGCGGCACTGAGTATGTAAATAAAAACCAGCAGTGCTAACCGCCTCCAAGACCTGCAATCGGATTCATAAACGAAGTCACAACGAAGGCGAAACCAAATACAATGCTTGCGATCTTAATGTGCAGCTCCGGGTGGTGATTGACAGGTGTAAAAGGAAGGACCAAATGAATGAACGCGAGGAGTGCCAAGGATGTTCTAGCATATCTATAACCCCGCTTTATCATTTCTTTGAATCAGATCATGAGGTAATACACCATAAAGAGGCTCGTACTATTTATTAGATATCGTTGCTTTCAGGCTCAGGTTTGATCCCGGATTGAATTCCATGAAGGCAAGCAAGTTGCCATCCAAATCTCGGAAATAGAAGGCACGCCCGTCTAACACATCCAAAATTTCGGTCTCAAAAGGTATGCCCAGGGAATTGAGCCGATTGAACTCTGCATCGACGTCCGTCGTTTCTAGGGCAATCAAATTGTAGCCAATTTCGTTTGGACTTTTAATTCGGGATGGGGGTTCTGGTTTGGGGCTCAGGAACTGCCAAAACTCCAGACTATAAAAAGGTGCGACTCGAAACCAGGCTCCGTGAATTTTGACGTTTTCCACCCCGGCGACCTGGTCGTAAGTAGGCCCTTCACGATTATCCGCACGTCGGTAATGAGGGAAACCCAACATCCTTTCGTAAAACTCCATGGTCTTGGTCAGGTCCATCACCGCGGTAGCCACATGTCCAAACCATAATTGACCCCGGAAATTAGGTTCTGGTGCATGTTCAATTTCGAGCATGAGCCCATCCGGATCACGCAAGTATCCATACATGTAGCCGACACCTCGCATATTCACCATGGCATTGCTAGAGCTTTCCCAAGTTGCTCCATTTTTAACAAAGCGACCATCGATGGGTTGGGCCTTGGGCCCGATGTAACAAATGTGGGTCACCCCCGGGCCCTGCACCTCCAGCATCTCACTAAAACGACCTGAATCCTTCTGGTCAAACTCCATGATCCTGATGGAAGTATTGGGGCCTTGAAGTATTTGCATTTGGCCGGACAGTTCCTCTTTAGAGATAACAGAGAATGGATGGTCGATGGCCTGCCTGTCTGATACTAAGCTGAGTCCTGCTGATTGCTTATAAAAATTTACGGCCTTTCCCAAATCATTGACGCTGAGGCCAATGTGATTGACTCCAATGATATTCGATGGTCCGACATTAAAACTGGGGTCGGACTTTAAAAGTATGGGCTCTTCCCTTTGGTTACTACATCCAAGGGTAAAAAGGGCAAGAGAAATTAGAATCCCAGAAATTTTTTGGATCATTTTTCGGATAGTTTGTAAGATAATAGTACGTTGCCTAACTTGTACCCCCATTTATCATAGCCAGAATTTACAATAAGACGGTCACCTACGATTACAGGGCCATCTGAGTCGAAAGAACCACCTTCGCCTTCAACTCCATTGACGGAGGTGAAAGCACGATTCGTTTCAACTCTCCAAAGGACTTCCCCTGTTTCTGTATCAAATGCACGTAGGACACCATCGAGGCCTCCGCTAAATACCATCCCATTCGTGAGCGTCGCGGCGGCAGAAAGACCTGGGCCACAATTCCAGACAGCGTCACCACAAATGTTTTCAACCGGGGAGTACCAAATAAATTCTCCGGTCACAACGTCTAGCGCATGCATTCCGCTTCTCGCGGGTTTATGAGCGTCTTCTGGATAAACGGAAATATCCGAAATAGGCACATAGAGGAGGTCTCCATCCGTTGTCATTCCCCAATGAATTCCACCCATGATACCCCCACGACCTACCCGGCGTTCCCAAATCACTTTGCCATGGTTGTCCGGATCCATGGCGTAAACTTTGCCGGATTTCTGGCCTGCAAGAATGATGTCTTTTCCGTTAGCCATGGTGGTCAGCATGGGAGGTGCGCCAAAGTCGTAGTCAGGGCCATGGTCTTCGGGGCAATTCACGGGATCTTCGTTTCCACAGCCGCCGTTCCAAGCGTCGTCCATGGTCACTTGATTAATCCACTCTATGGCACCGTTCTCCAGAGAAAGTGCCATGATTGAATCGCTAGTCAAGGTAGTGGGCCGCGTGTAATTTTCGCCGGTTCCAATGTAAAGCAAGCCTCGTTTTTCATCCACCGTTGGGCTTGACCAGATCGGGGCCCCAGATGGTCCATATTTGATCGCTCCTGCGGAGTTGACGCCTTGAGGAATCGGTTCATCAGCCATATAGGTTCGCCATCGTTCTTCGCCCGTCCATTTATCCAATGCCAAGATGGATCCGCGAAACGAACAACAGGGATATTCGGGTGTATTTGCAGAAATTACTTCCCTCGAAGAAACCGGCACATAAAGCGTGTCCAGGTATAGCCGCGGTGATCCTGTAATGGTAGTAACTGGATGACTGTCGGCTCGGATTTTCCAAAGCACCTGGCGCGTTGCTATGTCGAAACCATAAACGTTGCCTTCGAAATCACCAAAGTATAGTCGTGTCGCATATCCATTTTCATTTGAATCGATAAAAATCGCGCTTCGAACTTCGATTCCTACTTTAAATTCCCAAAGGAAACAACCGGTATCCAGGTCGAGGGCATACAACTTACCGTTCTGGCTCGCAGTGAATATGACATTTCCCGCAATGGTCGGTTGGGATCGCGCCCGGGAGGCATTGGGAAAAGCAAATGCCCAATCGAGTTCCAAGGTGCCTACATTGGCCGGAGAAATCTTGCTGTCTGCAATGAAGCGTGCGTTTTTCAATCCAAATCCCCAATCCCCTATCCTCACCTTTTGAGTTGAAGATTCGTGTTGGTGGTAGGGCGAGCAATAGCCAGCCTCGCTGTTTACTTCGAGAGCGTCTTCCTGCCCCAAATAACTTGCGATTGCTTGCCGCTGTTCAGGAAACAGGTGTCCGGATTGGGCTGACATCACGCCGTCACTCATGGATCTCGAAATATGCTCAACGGTCAACCTCTTTAGGGCTTCCGTTAGAGGGGCTTCCGCTAAGCCCTTATCATGACAAATTCCGCAGTAGAGTCCAAAAAGTTCTTCCCCGGATGTCTTGCTTGCATCGATTGAGAGAACACGAGTGGTATTGGCTGACATCAATGCAGGGGACAAAAATAGCATGATCACGCTTATAGCGCAGGCCAAGCAAGTTTGAGCGGCAGAATTTGCTGCTAATTTCTGGGGCATAATAGGGGAGAAACTGTTCCAAAATCAAGCTTCAGATGGCAAATCGGGTCAACATAATTCTACCGACCGGTAGGTAAAATAATATTTGACAGAATTCACTTCAAAGAAGTCGCCTGAGGGAATGTAATGAGACTGTTTTCAGACTAGGCCTATTTATAAGTTTTGGAAAAAATTTTGTAAGTCTCAGTGGTGCAGAATTTGCCGATTCGGTGGAACATAAGTACGCCGACAGCGATGGTGTTTCTATTCATTACGTGCAGGCCGGTAGCGGGCCCTTGGCCGTTTTCATTCATGGATTTCCTGATTTTTGGTATTTTTGGCTACATCAAATGGAAGGATTGTCGAACACGCACACAGTGGCGGCTATGGGTACGCGGGGTTACAATAAGAGCGATCAGCCGAAGGGAGTTGAAAATTATGATATGCAATTCCTCATCAATGATGTAGCCGCGGTGATTGAAAACGAAGGCCATGAGAAAGCGGTCCTCATCGGACATGACTGGGGAGGTGGTATCGCCTGGAGTTTTGCAGCTGCACGACCGGCCATTTAGCGGCTCAAACAGCGCACAATCATTTCCCGCATGACGTCCTCCTGCTCGTTGGGACGGCTCAGAATTTCTCTGAAGCAACGCAAAAATTCTTT
>CEUS01152716.1_pt1 | contig 10616 bp, 10 predicted proteins | sample 427031 | NCBI WGS metagenome assembly CEUS01 (sample SAMEA2622837, study PRJEB7988) | marine metagenome | biome: marine biome (ENVO:00000447); feature: marine epipelagic mixed layer (ENVO:xxxxxxxxx); material: "saline water (ENVO:00002010), including plankton (ENVO:xxxxxxxx)" | depth 140 m | reverse complement strand
GGGCTTCGTGGACGCTCGACCCGAGGTTGTGGGCGTTTGAACAGATACCGTGACTGTGGGGGTAGAGGCCTGTCAGGACGGACCCTCGGGCAGGACTGCAGACCGGGCAGGTCGTGTAGGCGGTTTGGAATCGAACACCTTCGGCCGCCAGTCGGTCGATGTGGGGCGTCTGGCAGGGCGTTGGACCGTACGCGCCGACGGCGGATAGTCGATGCTGATCGGTCAGGATCAGGAGAATGTCGGGCGAATCGGTGGTCATCGTGGCGCGGGGGAATATGAACGCCCGCAAGGTCTCTGGACCTGCGGGCGTCTTTGATTTCTATGGTAGCGGTGGAGGGATTCGAACCCCCGACACATGGATTATGATTCCACTGCTCTAACCAGCTGAGCTACACCGCCACGTCGATTTCAAGCGGCTGAAAAGATACCGGCTGGCTCGACGGGTGTCAAGGAAGGGCCTGAATCTGGCACCCTCAAGATCCTCGATCTGGCGGGTCTGTTATTCCCAGGCTCGCCTTCGCCGACGTTGAAATTGATGATGAAACTGTCCCGCCAGGTGAGGGGGAGCTTGACCCGTTCCTCACCCCCCAGGATATCGCAGATCGCCCCGAAGGCGCGGGGTGCGAACTCCCTAACGTCTACCTCGGGCATAGAGGGTGTATGCACGCGTGGCTCCGGCCAGGAGGACGGGTCGGCGGGCTGCACCCGAGGCGATCGTAGGCGAAATCGATCCAGTCCCTAGCTAGATGACTGTCGAAACAGTCTTCTACGACCACGTAGCCTGAATCGATGAACTGTTGGGCCTGCGAATCCGTGAGAACGTTGAAACGACTCAAGCGCGACTCCTTTCGGGGTTCGCCGTGAATATACGGACGGGCCGCATCGCGAGGGAAACGATCGAACAGGAATGTGCGCGGCGCATTGACAACCCCCTGTGACTATGGTACATAACGACGAAGGTCTGCCATCGATGGAGTGCAGCCGACTGGATGGTTCCACTCTGCTGCCTAAGACGATTTGCTTCAGAGAGGTCGGATGGTGAAGCAACTGATCCGTTGTACCACATTGCTGCTTCTGTGGGCTGCGACAACTCCCGCAGCCCAGGTGGTAATCGTTCCCGTGACGGGGACGATCGAGAAGGGGCTCGCAGCGTTCGTCGTGCGCGTGATGGACGAGGCCGATCGGAACAAGGTCGACGCGGTCGTGCTTGAGATCGACACACCCGGCGGCGCGCTGGATGCGGCCCTGACGATTCGGGATGCGCTTCTTTACAGTGAAGTCAAGACGATCGCGTTCATTAACCCGCGCGCCATTTCGGCTGGCGCCCTGATCTCGCTCGCCACCGACCACATTGTGATGGCGGAAGGGGGAACGATTGGCGCGGCCACGGCTGTCGATATGCAGGGGAACAAGGCCAGCGAGAAGGTCATCTCCTACTTTCGCAACGAGATGAAGGCAACGGCAGAGAAAACGGGGCGGCGTCCCGAACTTGCCGAAGCAATGGTCGACGAGGACGTGGTCATCGAGGATCTCGCACCCGAAGGGAAACTCCTGACGCTCACGACAGAAGAAGCGCTCGAAGAGGGCCTCGCCGAGTTCAAAATCGTGGCCGAGACCTCGTCTGAGAAGATGGCGGAGGTGCTCGCACATTTCGATCTGGAGAAGGCCTCGCTTCTGAGGGAAAAGGTCAACTGGGCCGAGCAGGCTGTGCGATGGCTGACGTTCCCGGCGGTGGCCTCGTTGTTGATGACGCTGGGATTCCTGGGGTTGATATTCGAGATTCAGAGTCCGGGATGGGGAATCGGAGGCACGCTTGCGCTGGTCTGTCTGGGACTGTTTTTTGGGAGTCATCTGATCGCCCAGCTGGCGGACTGGACCGAGATCCTGTTGTTCGTGCTGGGGGTGACGCTCGTGCTGGCCGATGTCTTTTTCGTGATGGGTTTCGGTCTGCTCGCGATTCCGGGTGTTCTGATGATTCTCACCAGCCTGTTTCTGAGCCTGATGGGTCGAACGGAGCTTTGGACGTGGGACGCCGTCGGTGTCGCCGCGCGCCCGCTGATGTTGTCAATCATAATGACAACGGTACTTGGGTATCTGCTGTTGCGGCGCCTGCCAGAGTCGCGTGTCTGGAGCAAGGTGGTGCTGGATGCCGAAGAGACAGGGTATACCGCTTCCCCGGCGCACGAGTCTTTGCTGGGAAAGACGGGGACCGCCTATACGGATCTTCGTCCTGGAGGGACGGCTGTGTTCGAAGGACAGCGTTTGAGCGTGACGACGGAAGGGGATTACATAGTCAAAGAGACGTCGGTCACCGTGATCGAGGTCGAAGGTAGTCGGATCGTGGTCAGACAGTCGGCCGATGCGTAGGGTCGACAGGAGAGGTTGATGGAGTCCATCCTGTTTCTGCTGATGGTGGTGGCAGTCGTCGTATTTCTGCTGCTGTTCTTCTATTTCATTCCCGTTGCGTTGTGGATCGCGGCGCTGGCTGCCCGGGTCCGAATCGGGATCGGGGAAATGGTCGGAATGCGGCTGCGCAGAGTGCCGCCGAGTGTCATCGTCAACTCACAGATCAACGCCTCGAAGGCGGGTGTGGACATCCCAACCACGTTTCTGGAAGCTCACTTCCTGGCGGGGGGTGATGTGAGCAAGGTCGTGGGAGCGCTGATTGCCGCTGACAAGGCGGGTATCACGTTGACGCCTGAACGCGCAGCCGCCATCGACCTCGCGGGACGGGATGTATTCGAAGCGGTACAAGTGAGTGTAAATCCAAAGGTGATATCGACGCCGATGGTGACGGCGGTGGCGAAGGACGGAATCCAGGTCAAGGCGACGTCCCGGGTGACTGTCCGGGCAAATATCGAGCGGCTGGTCGGTGGGGCGGGAGAAGAGACCATCATTGCCCGCGTCGGCGAAGGGATCGTGACCACGATTGGATCGGCCGACTCTCACAAAGACGTCCTCGAGAATCCCGATATGATCTCGAAGACGGTTCTGGATAAAGGGCTCGACTCGGGGACGGCTTTCGAGATCCTGTCGATCGACATTGCAGATGTCGATGTGGGAGACAACATCGGCGCTGCGTTACAGACCGACCAGGCAGAGGCCGATCTCAAGATTGCTCGCGCCCGAGCGGAAGAGCGACGCGCGATGGCTGTCGCGCAAGAGCAGGAGATGTCCGCCCGGGTCCAAGAGATGCGTTCCCGTGTGGTCGAAGCGGAAGCCGAGGTGCCTCGCGCGATGGCGGAGGCTTTCCGGAGCGGAAACCTGGGCGTGATGGACTACTACCGTATGCGGAACATTCAGGCGGATACGGATATGCGAGAAGGTATTGCCGGGGATGCGGGTGGGGAGTCGTCAGAGACTGAAGACAACTAGGACGAAGACGGCTTCGCCCTGTGACTCGAATAGAGGTTCCTGATGAGTTTTGATGTTCTGGCCATTCTCTTCATTCTGTTCAGCATCGGTTCGTCGTTGCTGAACAAATACCAGACGAGACGGGCCGAGCAGGAGCGGCAGAATCGACGTTCCGGTCCTCCGGACGAGGAGGAAGAGGACGATCTCTTCGATTTCGACTGGGGGCGCCTGGAGCAACCCGAACCGGAGCCGATTCCCCCCGAGCCTCAGCGTGAGGTGGTCGACGTATTGCAGGAGGCGCAGCGGGTTCTGGTCGAGCGTCAGGCCGAGGCACAGAATGAGAGTGCGATCGAAAGCGATGAAACCGTAGCCTACGACGAGCCTGTTCGGAAAGTGCGCGGCCGTAGACGTTTGCGACTCGATCGCCGGGCGGCGATTCGGGGGATCCTCTACGCGGAGATTTTGGGCCCACCACGCGCCGTTCGACCGGCAGGCGAAGATTGGGAGTGAATGTGGTCTCGATCGTTGCTCTGATGGAGCGATTGGTGTAAGATAGAGTCGTCCCAACAGAAGCTCTCGGGCCTGGACATAAAGTGCCGAAGTGGTGGAACTGGTAGACGCGCTGGACTCAAAATCCAGTGGCCGCAAGGCCGTGAGGGTTCGAGTCCCTCCTTCGGCACCAAATGACAAACCGCTGTGCTATGGGGCGTTTCGACCTGGATCGACTCTGGATCCATCGAGACGCCCTTTGTCTGTCCACCACAGAGGTGTCCAGAAAGTGTCCTTCGACGACCTGGTTCAGGAAAATTAGACCGGATCACCTTGCAGCACCCTCCAGCAATGTCTATAATCGAAGCGATCGCTGGGTAACACCTACCGGCGTGAATGGGGCTGGTGGTTCACTCGCCAGCGACGGAGTTAGGCAGACACGCGAGAGAAAGTGTCTTCCGGCTCGCCGAGCAGATCTCTGGGTACAAAGTTGCCCAAATGTGGAGTGCGCTCTACCACAGGATGATCTGCGACGTGTCCGGAAGTCATTTGCTCTCGTTTTTTTTTGCATGGAGGTGCTCGATGTCGACCCTGAAGGTGGAAGGAACGTGGGGGTATGAGGAAGCAGCAGATTACGTTGGCTGCACCGCATCCACTCTTAAAGTGTGGACAAGCAAGCGTCGCGTTCCACACGTCAAGGTGGGAAGGCCTACCCGATTCAGAAAGTCTGACTTGGACAAGTGGCTTGACGAGAACGTCGTTCTGCCCAGCCAAGAGGTCCATTCGTAGGCTCTCGAGCCAGAATGGGTTGGAGGAGGCGCGTTCCGGAATGGCAGGTCACGTATCCATTCGTCGAAGGCCCTTTTACGACCTGGTCAACAGCTTCCCCAAGAGGCAGAGGCTGCTAATCAGGGCCTTCTGGACCGAGATACTGTTCAGAGCGAACTACATGGACAAAGCCGTCCCAACGTCTCGAGACGTGATAATGCTACGTCGCGGACAGTTGGTAATGGGACGTGACGAGATGGCACTCGAGATAGGGTGCACGCCTCGTCAGATCCGCACGCTTCTGGACACGCTATCAACAATTGGCGAACTGGTGGTAAAATCGACCAACAGGGGATCAGTTGTAACGGTATGTAAATATGAGATATACGTCGCCGGTCGACCCAGGAATGGCCAGCAGAGGCCCGGCAGCCGTCCGGGAGCAGACCACTCCAAAGAAGAACAAGAAGAAGAAGAACAACAACACGACGATGGATCGCCTGGCATCAAAGTCCTGCTCAACGAAGGCATTGATCCACAGACAGCTAAGGAGCTAGGAGAGGTCGCTGATACAGCACGGATCAAGAAGGTGGTTGCCTACTCGCGGGATCCCAGGAATCGGGTCCGGAACCCGATTGCCTGGATACCGAAAGCGATTCGTGAGAATTGGACCCTAGATACACGGGCAGGTAGCACTTACAAACCAAGCGATCGTGATGCGGCATGAGCTGCCCGAGAGACCTTCAAGCGGTATGCTCAAGAGCTCCAAACGTAGGAAAATGCGAGCAAATGCGAGCTTTTGCGAACACCTACAGAAAAACAGTTCCTAGCTGTTTTTCGGCTAAATCGATGAAAAAACTGATGATAGCGATAGCTCGGGCACAATCCGTATGCCCGATCGTGCTCGCATAGGTTCTAGCTATGAGTTACGCAAAGGGTGACAAGGTCGAATCAGGGATATGGAAGCTCGAGGGAAGACGAGACTACCTCGTAGAGGTCAGCTACTCAGACCCAGATTCTGGCAGAAGAGTTCGTAAGAGAAAGACCGCTAATCGACTGGATCTAGCCCGGCGATGGCGGGATAGTATCAAGACTGACGGTCTCAGAGGGGAGATCCTGAAACGCCCGAAACGAAAGCCTTTGAGGTTCTCAGACTACTCGCAGGAATACCTTGAGGTCTGGTCGAGAAATGAGAAGAAGGCCAGCTCCTAAGCTAGAGACAGGATTAGCGCAAAGCATCTTCGGGCGGTTTTCGGGAGCCGATACTTGATTGATATCACCAGGCGCGATGTCGAGTCGTATGTCTCAATGCGGCGGGCAAGCGGGCTTGCTGACGCGACTGTGAATCGTGAGCTCTGCTGTCTAAAAAACATGCTGAGCAAGGCGGTAGACTGGAACTACCTTGAGACAAATCCTGCTTGGGGTGTCAAGCAGAGAAAGGAGAACCCGGGCGCTTTCGATTTCTTGAGGCGAGATGAGCTCGACCGGTTTCTGAGTGCAGTCACGCCAACGTGGCGCACGTTCTTCACCTTGGCGGTCTACACGGGGATGAGGAAGGGGGAGCTTCTTTCATTGAGATGGGAGAATCTTGACCTGAGGTCGGGCATCATCACAGTGCCAGATTCCAAGAATGGTGACTGCAGATACATTCCTATGAATACGGCCGTTCGAGATACAATTATCTGTCACCCGAAGAGAATCCTAGACGGCAGCGTATGTAGCTATGTATTCAGTAACAAGGACGGGAGACCTCGGGTTGATCCGCGCACTGCCTTTCGGAAAGCCCTGGAGCTTGCAGGGATCGAGCGGAACCTAAGGATCCATGACCTGAGGCACACCTTCGCAAGCATCTTGGTCATGGAAGGTGTCGATCTTCGAACAATCGCGAACCTTTTGGGACACCGTGATATCAAGATGACAATGCGCTATGCGCATCTTGCGCCAGAACATCTTAAAGAAGCCGTGGAGAAATTGCTGGTATCGAAGGGCAACCCTGAAGGATTACGTAGGGAAGGTTGATCAGTAGGTGAGGCCCCGTGCTCATCTCTCAATTGCGCCCTTCATTAGCTGACTGAGTGCCACGCCAAAGGGCAAGCCTGATTGTCTTCCGGATCCAGACCCTGGGACCATTGCTAGATCCCAATCGTAGCCGTTTAGCGGATCATCACTTTCAAGTTCATTTACGTCGAAAACGAGATAGTGCCCGCTTGCGGGATACGGATAGCCTCTTTCTTCCAGTAACTCACTTGAGAAGACGCGAGGTCCACTACCTTTTACTCCTAGTAGGCGCCCCCCAGATCTACGTTCGCCCTCACCGTGGAGTAGAAGGTAAGTGGCCGCAGACACGGTCTGGCTTAGTCTCAGCGACCCTCTTCGATCTTCCGCTCTGAAATTGTAGAGAAGAGATGTCTTTATCCACTCGAGATGATCTGGACCTCTGATCCAGCCGAGCAGAACGAAGGTTTCGGTTGGAGGAACCACTCTAGAACCATCCACTACCTCTGACAAGCTTTTGAGAACAGGGTCAGGAGTAGTTGCGTGGATCTTGTGCGTGTAGTAGCTCTGGAGTTCTCTATGCGAGCCCCTATCACAGACATTCGCCACAACCTCGCGAAGGAACTGCTGGATGCTATCAGAACCGTCATCTAGCGAGTCTGGCCTTAGCGCGAATGCCCCCAGACCAGGTAGCAACTCATGATATCCTGAGAATTGGACTCCCTCAGTTCCTGGGTAGATCACGTAGGCGCCGGCTGTCCTTCGGATCGCATCTCTATATGAGTGCATTTTGAGCAGGTCTGCTCTTTGATAGCTGCTGCGCCGTTGATGGGTTCTGTCCTCTTCTAGATCGTCGTCTCCGGTTCCAAAGAGCTCTAGTAGACTATCCACCCTATACTTGGCATCAAAATGAACGTGGGTAACCAGCTCCTGATTCTCTGCCTGCACCTTGTTCACGCCTGCCGGCCACAGCGAAAGAGAATAGTCAGGACGCATCGAACGGGTCCACGATCCGGCCTCGGGATACTGACCAACTCCTCCTGGGAATGTTCTGTTGTAGCTGAACTCAACCTGAAGCGTTCGACCCATTCCACGATAGATACCCCCGACTACCACGTGCCTACCCGACTTGAGTCTCAATGTGAACTCATCTTGGTTCAGTAGACTCTCGATTGGTGGCTGATCGAATTCGAACACCTCTGATACAAGATCCAACAATCTGAAGTAGACCCAGTATTCATAGAGGATGGCCGCATCCTTCTTTCCCCCACGGTATACATCGTCGCCCCCGGCCCAAGTTAGCCTTGCTGCTATCTGGAACTGGGACCACGCCCGCAAAACTTGCCTATAGCCGTCCTTTTGCTGTAGCACAACACTACTGAGAGGCAGCGATGTCATCGGTGCAACGTGCTTGAAGAACGAATCCGTGAGGGTCTCTTCGAAGTCCGCTACTAGTTGGAGGATATCGTTCTCAAGCCTAGGATAGTCCCCTCTGGCAGTTCGGTGGAAGTAGTCTAGCAACCTACCAAGTGTGCCTAGGAAACTTTGGAGAACGAACTTCACGAAGCGATTCTCCGGGGTGTCTACGGTATCTTGCTTTGATGATCTCTCGACACGGGATGGCAACGATGGGAAGGTCACTTCAAGAGGATGCCCTGTCGGAGTAGGTCTCCTGGGGGTCGCTGACGAAATTTGACGCATGATCGCTCTAGTAGGTCTGCCGACTTGATGGAGGTCCACAGTCCTCTGTTCTTCGCTCCATTGAGTGTTTGGGAAAGCAATAAGTCTGTCCAAGGCTCCTCGGAAGTCCTGTCCTCCCAGAAGGCCGAGGAGGAAATAGAGCCTCTGAGCAAGCGTTGACTCGTCAGCGAATCTGTCAGGCACGAAGGTTTGCTCTGCAGGGGAGCTGACTCGCAGTAGTAGGTCAGTGCACTTCTCTGCGATGTCCTCCAGCATTGCTCTGTATTCCGACTCGTAAGCGAGCTTTTTCGAATGAACTTCGACATAGAGGTGCGAGACCTCGGCCGCTGAGCGGTCGACCAACGTCAATTTGAACGATCCAACATAGCTACCGGGGGCCAAGACGCCTGATGCATACTGTCTGTTGATCCTGCTCGGGATCACGACTCCGGGAATCTCATTCAGGTTGTAGCTATCGGTATCAAGCTCGTATTCGTAGCGCTCCTGCTCCTCCATACACTGGACGTCAACGCCGTCTCGTGAGGAGATGATCTTGAGCTCTACATTTGTTCCTGGGAATCTCATCGAACTGCCTCAGGCCTCTGCGAAACTCGTGAATCCCTGTTCTGACAGCCGGATGGCCATTTTTCTCAGCTTAACAAGCGAGTTCCAGTAGAGTGCATTCTCCTTCCTTAGCAACTCGTCTGAAACCTGGTCGCTCTCACCGATCACACCATCCTTCAAGCAAAGGCGAGTAAGGCTGTCGAGGACTGGCTGCAACCGTCTCTTTGAGCCATGTAGCTTAGGTAGCAGCTTCTGGTAGATCGCCTCGTCCATACAAGTCTGGAAGTCCCATTCACTCCCAACCCACTCCCGATTGAAGAAGACATAGCGATAGATCTCGTAGGCCGTCCGATAGCCGAACTCTGCGCCCACTTGCTCAAGGTGAGGGAAGAACCCTCTGAGAACCTGAGCTACCTTCTCATGATGCTCTGGTTCAAGGCGAACTGCTGACTGCATCGCAGATTGAAGGAACCCATCAGCATAGATGGATCCTGCTCCCTCAATCTCCCTGAGGTCTGGCTTGTAGGGACCCTCGAGGAATGTGGATATCTCAGCCTCAGATACAGAGAATTCGATAACATTCGCACGATCTAGAACCTTTGGACTGAACATGTAAGTGGTTTCGTCCACGTTGACTGTTCCGATAACGAACAAGTTCGCCGGGATAGGCAGCTCGGCAGGAACACCATCCCAGAGTTGTCCATCGTCGTCATGCAGATGGATTGACTCACCAGACTCCATTGCTGAAAGGAAATCTGAGAAATAACGCTCAACGTGAGAGAGATTCATCTCGTCAAGAATCAGGAAGTATGGGGTGCTTGGGTCTCCCTTTGCTCGAAGCAGAAAATCAAGAACCCCGCTGTCAGGTTTCCGATAGCTCTTGGACTGGAGTGCATCAGGATAGCCGAGGAGGTGTTCACTGCTTGTCCAATCTGCGCCGACCGGAACTAGGTGCACGCACGAGAGCATCTTTTCGTTGGTCGCCGGTGTCGCTTCTGCCATTCGAACGGCAAGCTTGAAGAGCTCGTTGTAGAAGCCGTGAATGTGTTTTTGGTAACGCGATCCTTCACCAATGTCATGATGCACGGCTTTTGGGTCATCGTTGTTGGCTATCAGACCACCCTTAAGGGCATCGTGCCACTCGTAAATGGCCTGTGTCGGGAGAGGTATGATCTTTCCCGATTCCCCATTCCTATTGATGACCTCTACCAGTTCACTGGAGAACGAAACTACCTCATAGTTTGCTTGAAACTCCTCGGAAAGAAGAGACGTCTCCAAAAGCGCAAAGCGGCTGGAATCTGTAGGGGGAGATAGCCACTTGCAGAACGAAAGCGCCTGTAAGGTCTTTCCAGATCCTGAAAGCCCCGTTAGGATCAAGAAACGCTTTGCCTGCAGGGCAGTGGCTATCCTTGCATAGTGTTTGCGTGACGCGGGTAGTCCGGATGGCGGCTCTACAAGCCCCGCTAGGTCAGGAAATTCTAGGAATTGGTAGTCGCCGTATTCCTGATAGACGCTGACAAGTGCCCGAATGCCAGTTTCATCCGTAGAACTGGCAATGGCCTGGTTTGGGAAGTGGTTGGCTCCCACGTATGGGATATCATAGAGTTGCGAAGCTAGCTGTTTGTGAATCTTAGTGCTCTTGGGCGGTATGGAGTCCGCCAATATGTGAGTAGGCTCGATATCTATCTTGAAGTTCCGCGGCCTATTCGTGTCGTATCCTTTGTCATACGGTGTTGCCACAACTTTGCCGACTCCCCTGATCCCCTGAC
>CEUS01040025.1_pt1 | contig 10617 bp, 8 predicted proteins | sample 427031 | NCBI WGS metagenome assembly CEUS01 (sample SAMEA2622837, study PRJEB7988) | marine metagenome | biome: marine biome (ENVO:00000447); feature: marine epipelagic mixed layer (ENVO:xxxxxxxxx); material: "saline water (ENVO:00002010), including plankton (ENVO:xxxxxxxx)" | depth 140 m | reverse complement strand
CGGTCTATGGCTTCGGGGTTTGCGGGCGTTGATAATCCCCTTTTCTTTGCGGAGAATACGCGTATGTTATTTGGCGATGCCAAAGAATCTATTTCTAGCTTAGTTGCTGAATTTAAGGGTTAACAGCAGTCTCGCAAAAAACTTCTGCTTTGCTTAGTATCGTATTCGATGTCGAACGATCAAGAAAATACAGAGACTATTACTCGGTTTCCTAGACCGAAAGAGCACTTCGTTTTCTTGATGACTATGGATGGCGATTTTTTATTGTCGGATGAGAAAGGTGAATTGGTTGCTACGTCGAAAGTGTCTGATGCATTAGTGTGGCGGCAACAAGGCGAAATTTTACGCCATTATTTGACGGACAAAGTGTGTGAAGTTATTGATCGATCCTTGATCGATATCGAGATAGTCAAAGGTCCTGAACTTCTACCATCGGAATACTTGAGACAGTTTCGCCTGAACGGTTGGGTCTGCCTGCCGGATATATTAGATGCTGTCGTTGTGGATAATTTACAGAGAGTCGCTTGTACCGACGATTATTCTGAGTTTCAGCCAGACACCAATAACCGGCAACTATGTCAAAGTGATGCACTTGTTAAGGCGGCTGTCGAGCCCCTATCACTTTGGTTGTCCCGTGAATATATGGGTACGTCGGAGGTGCGTCTTGCTCATACACCAGGCATCGGCGTCCTAACGCCAGATGATGGAAAGCGAGTGGTACAGGGGTGGCATTCCGATTACCCTTATCACTGGGGTATTGACGCCGCTGGCAAAGTTCCGACACCTAGTGGTCCAACGGTGATGGGTGTACAACGTATTGTCTGTATTTCAGAGTTTACACGGTATGGTGGTGCGACAGCATTTAAGCTCGGGTCGCATACTCTGGAAAAACCGCCCCCAGAACAATGGGGTTTAGCCCAAGATGTGTATCGTCCAAAATATAGATCCGATAAAGGTCTTCCGTATGGAGGGGTGGATGCTGATGTCATCGAAGCACCTGCGGGCAGCGTCATTCTCTTTGATACACGTACTTGGCATAGAGCGGGCATTAATCGAAGTAATCGAGGTCGAGCGGCGATGCTTATGGACACAACGCCTGCTTATATCATTCCTTATTCAGATACTAGTCAGGACTACAAAGCACTAGTCTCGAGTGACATCTATGGCCAATTAAATCAGCGAGAAAAGACTGAAATCGACCAGTTGATGGTACATCGTTTTCTTGGGCCTGCAGGACCAAGGTCAGTTATAGGTACGGATATCGAACTCACCGAACAGCTCAGCCCTAATAATCGTCAACGATAGGAACTTCCAGGAAAACGTATTGGTGGATGTTAGTGTTCTTTGATGTAGAGGAGATAATTACGTGCTGAGTGCGATGGAGATACTGGCGCAGCTCCTGATATTTATTTTTGGGCTTGTATTGTTGTTAGTCATATTGGTTTATGTCCTGGATAAACGGCAGACGAAACATGCAATACGACGCAATTTTCCGGTTATCGGACGTTTTCGATATCTATTTGAACGCTTGGGAGATTTTTTTCGGCAATATTTTTTTGCGATGGACCGGGAAGAGCTACCTTTTAATCGAGCTGAAAGGGCGTGGGTATATCGGTCTGCGAAAGGGGAGGATAATACCGTAGGCTTCGGTTCAACTCGTGATTTGAGGCCGGTTGGAACCGTTTTATTTGTCAATGATTCGTATCCAACGCTGGAAAAAGATGCTGTAGATACCTCGGAATTAGTCATCGGGAAATATTCTGAGCACCCCTATGCCGCTCGATCCGTTTTCCATATCTCCGGGATGAGTTATGGATCGATATCTCGGCCCGCAGTTAAAGCCTTGTCTATAGGGGCCAAAGAAGCTGGTATATGGATGAATACAGGAGAAGGTGGATTAAGCGATGCGCATATCGAAGGCGGCGCCGACATCGTATTTCAGATAGGGACAGCGAAGTATGGGGTGCGGGATGACCAGGGTCTATTTTCGGATGAACGGTTGGCAGCCATAGCTATGCGTGATCAGATTAAGATGTTCGAGATTAAGTTGTCGCAGGGCGCGAAGCCTGGAAAAGGCGGTATTTTACCCGCTGAGAAAGTTACTTCAGAAATCGCAATCGCTCGTTCTATACCGGAAGGCCATGAATCAATAAGCCCGAATCGACATCCGGAGATTGGATCCGAGAATGAATTACTCGATTTTATAGCGCGCGTCGCACATGTAACGGGTAAGCCCACGGGCATTAAAACTGTCATCGGGTCATTTGACTGGATCGAACGGCTATGTCAAAGCATTATTCGTAGAGGGATAGAGACGGCCCCAGACTTCATCACTATCGATAGCGCGGATGGAGGTACTGGCGCGGCACCAATGAGCCTAATCGATTATATGGGTTTGCCGATCAAGGAAAGCCTGCCAGTCGTTGTTGATATTCTTAATAGCTATGGCCTGAGGGATCGCATAAAAGTAATATCGAGCGGCAAGTTAGTCACTCCTGCAGAAGTGGCATGGGCACTATGTGCGGGGGCTGATTGCGTCGTGTCGGCTCGAGGATTTATGTTTGCGCTTGGCTGTATCCAAGCATTGCAATGCCACAAGAATACCTGTCCGACGGGTATCACCACACATGATCCACGGCTTCAAAAAGGGCTGGATGTAAGGGATAAATCTAGACGTGTCGCTCGTTATGCAAAGAGCATACGAAAAGAGATTGGCGTGATCGCTCACTCCTGCGGAGTGTCGGAGCCGAGAGAACTCAGTCGTGGGCATTGTCGTATTGTTCAAGCGGATGGGCTTTCGAAGCCATTGAGCGAGCTATTTCCTGATTTACCGCTCAAGAAGGTGGATAAGACAATCGAAAAAATGGATTAAACCGAGCCCTTAAGGAGAATATTGTGGATCTTTATACAGTCATGCGTACGACCTTCTCTGCGCGCGAATTTCTTGATGGGCCCATTCCAAATGATGTCCTTAAACGAATTTTTGAAAATGCGCGATTCGCACCCAATGGCGGAAATCGACAAGGTTGGCGAGTCATAGTAGTTCGGGAGCAAGATCATCGAAATTCTCTCGCAGCCCTAATTGAGCCAACATATCGACGTTACTTAGCTCAAGTGGAAGCGGGAGAAAGTCCTTGGAACACAGTCGAACCGACGAAATTGACGGATGAACAATTGAATGTACAACGGATGCCGAAAGGATTGATCGAGCGACTAGTTAACGCGCCAACTCTACTTCTCGTGCTGGTTGATCTACGAGTAGTAGCATCGATCGATAGCAAATTGGACCGTATTGGTGTGATATCGGGAGCTTCGATATATCCGTTCGTATGGAATATCCTACTGGCGGCACGAAACGAAGGGTATGGCGGGACCTTGACTACATTTGTGGTCGGAGAAGAACCGAAGGTGCGAACAATTTTTGGGATCCCAGATCACTATGCCGTGTGTGCTATGTTGCCCATGGGAAAACCTAAAAAACAACTGACGAAATTACGGCGCAAGCCAGTGGAAGAATTTGTCACTTTTGATAATTTTAATGGAGCCTCGCTCTGATATGAGGCTCGATTGCATCGGGAGATAAAACGACTTCTCGAAATTCCTTTTTATAAGAATCGGAATCGTTTAATACAACGGTAGCTGTCAGGTGCCTGGTATGTGTCTGTGTATCGGATAGTATGTAGACAAATATGAAGTATTAGGTCAGGGGGCAGTATGGCTAAATATCTTGGAGAATGGCGAATCAGTTGTTATTCGGCCATGTATTTGCCCATCTCTGTCGCCTTACTTCCTGTCGGAGTCTACGTTCAGCCTCACTATGCGGAATTAGGAATCAGTCTTACTGCGATGGCGGCAATCATCTTTGCTGCACGCTTGTCAGATGTGGTGACGGACCCATTAATCGGCGTACTGTCTGACAAACTGCGTACTCCTATTGGCCGAAGGAAACCGTGGATTATTATTGGCACGCCTGTTCTGATGCTCTCTGTTTATATGCTGTTTCAACCGGGAGAGGAAACTACCTTATGGTATTTCGCCTTCTGGATTGTGATGGTCTATCTGGCGTTCACGGTGGTAAATTTGCCCTATTTCGCTTGGGGAGCTGAGCTTACTGGCGATTATAATGAGAGGACCAAGGTAACCGGACGGCGTGAGCAATTTCATTACACGGGTGTGGTGATAGCGACAGCGCTTCCACTTACTGCCGGGATTCTCATCTATCTGTCACAAGATACGAATTCCATCGAAACACTTCTTGCCAATATCGAGGTGGAACTTGGGGCAGTGATGGAAGCTCGGGCTGGAAATCTTGACGTAATCCTTCAGTGGCTTACGATATTCATTCTCGCGGCTCTGCCTATTACGGTGTTCTTTGGTACCGTATTTGTTAAGGAACCCAGCCAAGTTGTTATACCTCGACGTAAACCCAGTTTTATAGCGAGCTTGCGAGTCATCCGGCGAAACGGTCCATTTGTACGCCTAGTGGTCTGTTATACGGTGAGTACCGTCGGTGGTGCAATGACCGGCGCGCTATCTTTTTTCTTTTGTAAGCATGTAATTGATGCGGGAGAGTGGTATTCCGTATATCTGCTCGTCTACTACGTTGCGTCGACTTTGGGGCTGTTTTTTTGGATGTGGCTCGCTAATCGTATAGGCAAACACCGGACATTTATCGTATTAGTTATTTGGTATAGCGTGTGGGCATCGTTCATACCATTCATTCCCCCGGGTTACTTCGGCGTGTTTCTTATTATCATGACTATGAAAGGTTGCACAGAGGGAGCAATGTTAGCGATTCCGGCTGCTATGGCTGCAGATGCTGTTGATATCGACTCAGCGCGCACAGGAGAACAGCGAGCAGGTTTATATTTCTCAGTCTGGGGAATGTTATTGAAAGGAGGAGGAGCAATAGGAGGGGCGATAGCCCTTTTAATCGTGGGATGGTTTGGATTTGACGCCACCGCCGATCCTTCTTTGGCTCGAACCACCGACGGAAATTCCAGCCTTTCACTGCTGATGTTGGCATTGGCGTATTCGATCATTCCGGCTGCGATTAAGTTTCTTGCACTTCCATTTATTTGGAAATATCCACTTACCGAAGAAAGGCAAAAACGTATTCGACAGCGCCTCGAGCGAAGAGGTGTATCAATCTCGTCTGGATCAGAAGAAAGGGTAGCTTGACACTGTGCGTGGAAAACCAACGCGTTTTTGTTGTCAACCGTTGGGAAACGGATTATTCGGATCGCATTGGCATTTTACTTAGAAGGTTTTCAATGTCGGAAGAAACGACAACGCTCCTGGCATTGGAACTTTTTATAAAACCTTCTTGCTCAGCGTGATTAATTAACTCGATTAAATGGTTGAAAAACCCGTTGACGTTCAAGAGTCCGGTGGGCCGTTCATGAATTCCCAATTGATTCCAAGTAATCGCTTCGAGAATTTCTTCGAAAGTCCCAAAGCCCCCGGGCAGAGCAATATAGCCATCGCATAGTTCAGAGAAGCGACGCTTACGCTCGTGCATAGTCTCGACGATTTCCAGGCGAGTAACATTTTGGTTGCCATTGATTGTTAGCAATTTTTTGGTAATGACACCGATTACTTTACCGCCGTATTGCATAGCAGTATTTGCGACCTCTCCCATTAATCCGCCGTCTGAACCACCATAGACGATGGCAATGTTTTTTTCGACAAGGCGCTTTGCCAGTCTACGCGCAAGTTGTGTGTATTCTGTCTGGTTCCCGGAACTTGACCCGCAAAAGATGCATACAGTATTCATCATTTATACGACAGATTCGTTGTGTAAATCGGCGATTTCCTGATCAGTAAAGCCTAGTTCTTCAAGTACACTGTCGGTATGTTCCCCGAGCTGGGGTGTGGCACTTCTAATTTCGAATGGGTGATCGGACAGCGTGATGGGTTGTGCTACCAGATCTATAGATCCTAACTCAGGGTGTTCAATAGGCGCGGCCATGCCGAGATGCTTGACTTGTGGATCCTCGAAGACTTGGTCAATTGTATAGATGAAACCGGCTGGAACCCCCGCCTTGTTGAAAGATTTGATCCACTCTTCGCTCGACTTGGTGATCGTGATAGCTTCAATTTCCGCATTCATTTCGTCGCGATTTTTCAATCGTAAACCTGGGCTTTTGAAACGGGTATCGGTTAGCCAGTCCGGGCGTTGCATTAGTTCGCAGAAGCGCTCGTAGATAGCGCCACCGGTTGCAGCTATGTTGATGTGTCCATTATTTGTTTTGAACACTCCGGTCGGTATACCGGTGGGGTGATTGTTGCCCGCCTGTTGTGGAATGTCTTTGTCGAGAAGCCAGCGCTCTGCTTGGAAGTCCAGCATTGCGATTTGTGCCTGAAGTAGAGATGACTGGACCCATTGTCCTTTACCGGTGTGTGCTCTCCCCAAAAGGGCTGTCATGATTCCGAGGGCCGTATAGAGGCCGGCGGTCAGATCGGCAACGGGTATTCCGGCTCTGACGGGTCCTTGTCCAGGTAGCCCCGTAATAGACATAAGACCACCCATTCCTTGCGCGACTTGATCGAATCCCGGCAGATCCCCGTAGGGTCCGTCTTGCCCAAATCCTGAAATGCTCGCATATACTAATTTTGGGTTTACAGACTTGAGCGAATCATAGTCAATACCGAGGCGATGTTTGACGCCGGGACGATAATTTTCGACCACTACATCTGCCTTTTCAGCTAATTGGAGAAAGATGTTGCGGCCTGCTTCGGATTTAAGATTCAGGGACAGGCTTCTTTTGTTTCGATGTAAATTTTGAAAATCGGGTCCAAGTCTGGCGCCGCCCATGGTCCCACCCCCATCGCCTGGCTGTTCAATTTTTATGACATCGGCTCCCCAATCGGCGAGTTGCCTTACAGCAGTGGGCCCAGCTCGCACCCGGGTTAAGTCCAAAACCGTGATGTGGGAGAGTGGTAACGTTGACGTCTGTTCCATGGCCGGTTTCCTCGGTACACTGTGGATGCGAGAGTAAACTGGTTTCGGAGGTTTTGGGGGAAAACCGTTGGAACAATCAGGAAAATATTGCATATCTGCTTCCCGAATTGACGTTTGGAACGCCTTAAATGATGCGGACGTGCTTCGGAGTTGTATTGACGGCGCCGAGGTAGTCGATCGGATCGATGAAAGTCGGTTCATGGCGAAAGTCACGGCGAAAATCGGACCTGTAAAAGCGAAATTCGCAGCAGACATTCTGATGGAAGACATTGATCCACCCTGCAGTTACGTACTAAATGTCAGTGTTAAAGGTGGCCCGGCTGGTTTCGGACAGGGTAGAGCATCTGTAGTCTTGACTGAAAAAGATGGAGGGACAGTATTAACGTATGAGGTCCAGGGGAATGTTGGTGGCAAACTCGCGCAAATTGGATCACGGTTAATTGTGGCTGCCGGTCGCAAATTCGCCGATGGTTTTTTCGGAAAATTCTCTGTTCGGTGGAGTTGAGGTTTAGGGATTTATCAGCGTATGAAAAAAAGGCAGGAACATGGAAATTAAATTGACGGTGAATGGCGAGGAGCAGCAGCGTGATGTTCCGGACAATACTTTGCTGGTGGAATTTTTGCGAAGTGATCTGGGTCTTACGGGAACACATGTCGGTTGTGATACTAGTCAATGTGGTGCATGTACTGTGCATATAAACGGTAAATCCGTGAAATCGTGCACGGTCTTGGTCGGGCAAGCGGACGGTGCTGAAGTGACTACCATTGAAGGAATTGGAACGGTGGATGCGTTACATCCGATGCAGGAAGCATTTCGCGAAAATCATGCATTACAGTGTGGCTTTTGCACGCCTGGAATGATTATGAGTGCCATTGATCTAGTGAACCGGAATAAACCGTTGTCTGAAGACGCTGTTCGGAAGGGATTGGAAGGAAACATTTGTCGCTGCACGGGATATCAAAATATTGTGAAAGCGGTAATTGATGCACAGGAACACATGTAAGGAGAGGTCATGGCGAACGAAACTGGTATTGGAGTTTCCGTTAAACGAAAGGAAGACGCACGTTTTATCACGGGTGTCGGAAACTACACAGATGATATTAACGAGCCGGGTCAACTCTATGCGGTATTTGCGAGATCACCCTACGCGCGAGCTCGCATCAAAAATATTGATAAACAGTCCGCTTTATCGGCGGAAGGAGTATCGGCAGTCTTTGTGGGTCGAGAGCTAGCAGAAGATGGTATAGGCGACTTGCCCTGTGGCTGGATGATCCATTCAAAGGATGGTTCGGAAATGATCGCGCCAGCACACCCACCTATCGCCACTGAATATTTAAATTACGTTGGTGAACCTTACGCTATAGTTATAGGAGAAACGCTCCAGGCAGCACGCGACGCAGTGGAACTACTAGAAGTTGATTTTGAGGAATTACCCGCTGTTGTGAATCTTGCCGCAGCTGCGGGTGAAGATCAGATTCATAGCAATGTACCAAACAACCAGGCGTACGATTGGGAGTTGGGGGACAAAGACGAAACGGACGCAGCCTTCGCGTCTGCGGATCATGTGACCTCAATTAATATAGTTAATAACCGGCTTATACCAAACGCGATGGAGCCAAGAGCGGCTGTAGGGAAATATGAACAAGCGACGGGTAGTTATACCCTGTTTACCACTTCCCAGAATCCACATTTAGAGCGATTGGTTCTAGCTGCTTTTGTGAATGTCGCTCCCGAGTCGAAACTTCGAGTAGTCGCTCCTGATGTTGGCGGAGGCTTTGGTTCTAAGATATTTGTATACGCTGAAGAGACAGCAGTCATTTGGGCTGCAGGTAAAGTTAAACGACCGATTAAATGGCGTGCGGAACGGTCCGAGTCCTTCTTGGCTGATGCTCATGGTCGTGACCACATAACCAAAGCAGAGTTGGCGTTAAAGTCTGATGGCACCTTTCTTGGTCTCCGGGTAAAAACGGTAGCGAATATGGGAGCCTATTTGTCGCTATTTGCTTCGAGCGTACCGACCTATCTGTATGGAACGCTCCTGGCTGGACAGTACAAGACGCCGGCAATATATGTAGAAGTTCAATCGCTGTATACCAATACGGCTCCAGTTGATGCCTATCGGGGAGCGGGCCGTCCAGAAGCGACTTACGTGGTAGAAAGGATTGTAGAAGCCGCCGCTCGTGAACTAGACATAGATCCAGCGGAGATTAGAAGACGCAATTTCATTGATGAATTCCCCTATGCGACGCCTGTGGCGTTGACCTATGACATAGGCAATTATGAAGCAAGCCTATCTAAGGCTCTTGAATTAGTGGATTACGAGGGAATAGAAAAAAGAAAATCTTCGTCACAATCTAATGGGAAAATACGGGGTATTGGATTTTCTTGCTATATTGAGGCCTGTGGGCTGGGTCCGTCTCAGATAGCGCTCTCTCTAGGAGCGGGTGTCGGTCTTTTCGAGTCGGCGGAAGTGCGAGTGGATGTGACCGGTTCGGTATCAGTAATGACAGGCTCCCATAGTCACGGACAAGGTCATGAAACGACCTTCGCCCAAATTATCTCCGAAATGTTAGGCGTACCTTTCGATAGTGTAGAAATTGTTCATGGCGATTCTGGTAGGTCTGATTACGGTCTCGGTACCTATGGATCTAGATCATTGGCCGTTGGTGGCTCAGCCATTGTAAAGGCAACTGAAAAAGTCATAACCAAAGGTAAGAAAATTGCGGCTCATATGCTCGAGGCGACCGAAGATCAAGTGAGCTTCGAGGATGGAGTTTTTACCATCAAGGAATCGAATCAATCGATTACATTTCCAGAAGTCGCTTTTTCGGCTTACGTCCCTGGAAACTACCCGTTAGACGAATTGGAACCGGGACTCTCGGAAAAAGCATTTTATGATCCGCCTAATTTCACCTATCCTGCTGGTGCTCATATTGCGGAGGTAGAAATAGATCCGAGTACTGGGGTTGTTGAGGTTGTGAATTTTGTAGCCGTAGACGATTTCGGCCATGTAATCAATCCGATGATTGTAGAAGGCCAGGTGCACGGTGGATTGGCGCAAGGTATTGGGCAGGCATTGTTAGAACATGGAATTTATGATGAAACAGGACAACTCATAACAGGCTCCTATATGGATTACACTATGCCAAGAGCCGACGATCTTCCGAATTTCATTGTTGATACGACGTCGACTCCATGTACGCACAATCCATTGGGCGTAAAGGGATGTGGTGAAGCCGGAGCGATAGGTTCAACTGCGGCAATTATGAATGCTGTCACAGATGCTCTAGACAGAGAAGACGTTCCCATGCCGGCCTCACCGGAGACGGTCTGGCGGATTGTGAACCAACAAGCGAACTAACTGGGAAATAAACGAATGTACAAGTTTAATTACCATCGTCCCGAAACATTGGATGAAGCGGTTAAAATAACTGTGGAAGCCGAAGATGCGGTATATCTGTCTGGCGGAATGACCTTGATTCCTACATTAAAGGCGAGGCTGGCCGCACCGTCTGATATTGTTGACCTTTCTCGGTTAGATGAGCTTCGAGGTATTGACACTCGGTCAGATGCAGTAGCTGTAGGAGCAATGACGAAACATGAAGAAGTTTCTAACCTGGATTCGATACCAGCCGTTGCAGACTTGGCGGGG
>CEUS01019908.1_pt1 | contig 10624 bp, 5 predicted proteins | sample 427031 | NCBI WGS metagenome assembly CEUS01 (sample SAMEA2622837, study PRJEB7988) | marine metagenome | biome: marine biome (ENVO:00000447); feature: marine epipelagic mixed layer (ENVO:xxxxxxxxx); material: "saline water (ENVO:00002010), including plankton (ENVO:xxxxxxxx)" | depth 140 m | reverse complement strand
TGACGCCGGTGAGGTGACCATTCCACCTTCTATGCTGGAGGGTCTTGCTGGCTTTGGGAGCAGCCTTGTTGCTCTCTGGTCCGTTGCTAGGTAGTGCTCAATCACTCTGTCAACTATGGTGCTGGTCTTCCCAGTTCCCGCACCGGCGTCTATCACTATGTGTGAATCTAGGTTTAGCGCTAGGCGCTGTGCTGTGTTGAGTCTAATCAGAATAGCCCCTCCATTCTGACGTTGCAGGTGCTCCTAACAGGGCAGTAACCACAAACCCCGTGGGATGGGGTGGGGTGCACCTTACCCAATTCTGCATTGGATGCCACCTTCAGAGCAACAGATAGACGCTGGGCCAGCCATGCCCTGAAGTGATCGCTCTTTGTTCCGGGTTCCTCGTCCCGGAATCTGTGTAGCTCGGCGGTTACGGAGGACCTAGTGCCTATTCTGAGGCCATGGTTTGCTTTCGAGTACTGCGAGGAGACCTCGAGGAAGTGCTCGGAGGTGTGGCCAAGAACCGAAATCCCAGTTGCTAGGACCAGGTCGCCGGGATGGCTTACCTCCCATGCTCTGGCATAAACGGCAAGCTGAAGCTCTTCTAGAAGCCCCTTGTAGTGGCGGTTTCTTGCAGAGCCAGACTCTGAAGTCTTCAGATCTCTGATCGCAACAATCCTCCTTGGCACCCATCCCGACCCTCGAATTCTAATTGGCGCGATTGATGAGTCGCCATCTTCGTCTATCCAGACCTCTCCCTCCTCGTCGTGGGGTAGCAGGTCTACCCTGTCTATCCAGCCCCTGACACTGATTGGATTAGTTGCCTCACCTGAGAGCTCAGAAGGTACTGAAATCTGGGTTCCTTCTGGGTGGTCCTTCCCAATCATCCACTCGATTGCCACGGGAGCCGAGTCACCTGCTTCAAGCTCAGCGGAGATAATCCCCCCAACTCGTCCGGCCGGAGGAACAGGGGCCGGGTCCGCTAGCCAACTGCTCCAGTCGTCCCTACCCATACCAGTCAGAGATCGGAGCCGGTGTGTGGAGATCGCGTCAGTTCTCTCTAGCCACGGTGCCCTAGAGTCCAGCGACTCGAGGGCGAACATCATGAGCTCGTTTTGGTGCAGCCCCGAGCTCAGGATGCTAGTATGCCCGAATCCTCCATAATGATCCCGCTCCTCGCTGGTGGGGAAGCCTAGGACCCTCTCTATGATGTCGTGGTGAACGTTGTGAAGTAGCTCTCCGTGGGTCCTGCCGTCAATGTCCTCTCCCTGGATCTCCTCTCTGTCCGCACGAAGCTCGCGCGAGAGCCAAGCCATCCTAGGACACCTGTGCCACGCCTGGAGCCTTGTTGGGGACCAGAGTGCAACGTCTTGGTTGGGGCGATCTAAGTGACCGTGCCTTGAGTCGCTTACTATTGACCCGCTGGGTGGCGGGGATAGGGGTCTAGGGTCTATTGTCGGGGGCATCTTTCCCTTGCTGTCAACACCACCAACTACAGGCCACCTCTGGTTGGCTCTGGGAGGTTCAACTCCATCGGGTGGCTTTCCGTGGAGCCTAGATCTCTCTAGAGAGAAGATATGAGGTACTTCTGAGTCCGGCAGGTAGCCGTCGAGCCCGGCAATAATTGGCTGCCTTCGCTCCCGGTCCCTCTGAAGGTTGGGGTCCATGGGGATTGATACAGAGCTAGGGTTGAGTGGGGGTGTATGAGGGGTGCTCCCATCGAGGATGAGCATCCCATCGAGTTGCCTGTGACCCCGGGGAGAGTCGTCTGCTTCCTGGCTGCAATCCTCTACTCCTTCGGTTCCTTGGGGGTCGAAGTCCCTAGCCCATTCCCTGATTGGAGCGGCAGGAGGCGATGTCTCGTCCAAGCTGGGGTCAAGGATGACAACCTCCGGGGAAGATTGCAGAATGTGCTGCAAACTGTGACGAGCATCCCTGATAGGCCAGTCTGGCCTTAGGATTTCCATTGAGTGTCTGTCCTCTTCACCTACGAAGGCTACCTTCGGGACTCTAAGGTCCCAAGAGGAGCTAGACAGGTTCGCCATTATCACAAGATCAGACGTGCAGCCCAGAGCCTCTGAAGGACTGAGGACTTGTACGCCGCTGGTGTAGTTGGGCCCCCCAATGAAGGATGTTGAGGCCCGTGCTAATGATGTTAGCTCTTCAACCCATTCTTGCCCTAGAATTGGAGGCTTCTGACCAGAGCTAAACTGCATCTGTCTCAGGGCCTCGCGATTTCGAATCAGGGCCTGCAAAGCCGATGCCGGAGAGAGGCCCCTCCCAAGGTATCTCTCCATCTCGGAAGATAGGTCAATCAGGTTGAGGGTATTCTGAAGCCACTCATCGCCATCTGATGGGGGTTTTGGCAGTGGAAGTTTCTGGCCTGTGTGGCATCCCAGTGCACCCTCGGCTTGAATGATGGTCTCTCTATCAGCATCCCTCAGGATTGGGCGAAGTGAGCTTGCCAAGCACAGAATCCACCATTGTGCGGACTCCTTTGCCAAACCGTCCTTTTCTTCTGAAGGAGGCCTAGAGAGGGTCTCGATCCACTTCGAAAGGGCACCGGGGCCCCCAAGAACGTGCTCGTTCCTTGCAAGTCTGGTCAGAATTTCCGGGTTTGCGGAAGGTGTAATTCCGGTTTCCATTGGATGAGGAGAGAGTTCTCTAAAGGGAGAGATGGACGACTGGAGTGCTAGTGCCCTGAGGCTCTCTAGGGAGAATGCGTCTGACCCGTGGCCAAGGTTGGCCAAGCACAGCACCCAGTGGCCAATCGGGTGGGAAGAAGTCGTAGACTTGCTCCTTGCTAGGCCAACGCCTATGTTTCCTAGCAGCCTTTCCCAGATGTGTCGATTACGGTCAACGGAAGGGTCGACTATGGTTACCTTAGAGGCGCCCTTACTGAGTGACTCGGAAACCGAGTCAACGGCCGCTTGGAATGAGTGTTTTTCCCTCCTCAAGAGTACTCTGGTTACATTGGCTTGGACATCTGAAGAGTCCATATCGTGAGTAGGTACCCATGAAGGCAGGTCATTGGGGTGCTTCACTGGGTGCTCGTCGATGAGTAGTTTTCCATGGTGGCCGATCCTGAAGTTACCAGGGTGGACAAGCTGGTGGATTGGCCTGTGCTTGGAGAGCGAGAGCAGGATCTGGATGTGCGATCTACACATAACAGGAGAGTGGTCAAGCATGATGATACCGTCCAAGTCAGAGACGGTGAACGGCGTACCCCTTCTCTCCAAGGCATCGATAATTCTCTGAGGGGCCATGTCAGGATGGGTGCCACTGAGCTTCTTCTCCAGGGTCTTGATTACCTTTCTGAATGTGTGAATTCCTGGTCCTTCCCATCTGTCTGCGACTAGTTCCTTGGACAGCTGGTGGTGGAGGGATGAGAGGGCCTCGGTCTTTCCCTTCCCCCAATTCATCTCTGGGAGCGGGTTGATGAGAGGGAACCCGAGCCTGGAAGCCTCCTTCTGGCACGCAGAGTGTAGAACAATGCTGAATGGCCCGTCCGTTGACAGAATCCTAGGTAGGCGGAGATCAGCGACAAGGGAAGAAATCAGGGATTCGACCGTGTGGTGTAGTGTTGTGTCCACGGCTCCAGCTATCCCTAATTCCGACAGTATCTGCTCCCTGGAGTTCTCGTTTGGGTAAATCACCAGAATCCTTGCAGGACCCCCCGCCTCCACTCCTGATGTGTCTATTGACTGCAGCCTAATCTGGTCCCTTAACCAATCTGGGATTGGTCCCCTAGAGACTTCTTCACTAGTCACACAATGCGCCCCAGTCATCGAATCGCCTCACCGAGCATGGGCCATGCTCGGCATGGGTTATTGAACCCAACTGAAGATACCTCCGGCTCAGAGGGCTGAATCCCCTTTACGACCGGGGACGAATGCAGCTAGAAAGCAAAGAAGGGTGGAAACTGCTGGGGCTGGTAGTGGGCTTGACTTATCTTGAGTTGGTGTTTCCCAGTCTATTATCAAAACAACCGACATGTCATCACCTTCCCAAGGAGCAGGGGGGGTCAAATCGATAGATCCCTCTTGCCACTGTGGTAGGCTAACTGCCTCATGTAAAACGTGTTTGTAGTACTCGACACCGTTAGAACCATCGGGATAATGTGCATTTTGCTCTACAAACAATAGTACTGCCTCTGCGGACCAATCTACTGAAGCCGAAAGGGAGTTTGACCAGCTGATGTTAAAGCCTGATTCCGATTTCTCTACTCCGAAGGACAATGAGCTGTTTTCTGTGTTTTCAAAGGGGTGGCTTGAGCCCAATGAAAGAGATGTAGAATAGTCTGTCAGTAGACTGTTAGACTTCGTCTTCGTACCCAAGTAGAACCTCTCGCCATCGAATACTGAAGATGGAGCAAGGCGTTCGAGTCCCCCCGACGTTCCCGTTCGGCTTGCCATTACTGACGCCTCGCCGTATTCTGCCTCCCATCGGGACTCGGTAGAGTTACTACCGAATGGGTCCAAAGTCTCGAACTTGTGCCTGTGGTAGTGAATCCGGGTTACGTCTGTGTCCCCAATTGCCTCGTCAAGGGCGTGTTCTGAGTCGATACAATTGAAGCACCATGTTGCAGTGTATACCTCCACAATACTAGGCAGATTTCTTAGTTCAGTAGAAATTGTCTCCTGTGTTGTACTGTTTGAAAGGTTGATCGAAATGCCTCCGATGGTACCCCCGTCTACCCCTGCCCTAGCATCGTCCCAGAGCGAATCGCTCGCTGCGGACGCCTGTATTGGTAGGAGGAGGAGCGTGGTGAGAAGTAGCGCTAGGAGTTTCCGCATGGGCGGTTCGAGTGGGGATGGCTATTGAACGCTTACGGGTCACTGTGACTTTGCGAATGCATCAATCGCCCTATCTATGTCCTCTTCGGTGATGTGCAGATGGATCACAGCCCTCACTGTGGAGTCCGACAAATCGAGCACGTCGATCCCTTGGCCTGCTAGACTGTCGACTAGATCATTTGCACCGCCCTCCGCACAGTCTACGTAGACCATATTGGACTGGACTGCACCTAGGTCGACGGAGTAAGCCGCCATCTCGTCTACGGCCTCGGCTAGACGGCCCGCTCTGGCATGGTCCTCAGTTAGTCTACCTATGTTGTTCTCCAGAGCGTAGAGGCCCCCGGCGGCCAGCATCCCCGCCTGCCTCATTCCGCCTCCAAACATCTTCCGCCACCTGTGAGCCTCGGCAATGGTGGCCCTATCCCCTACTAAGACGGATCCGACGGGTGCACCCAAACCCTTGGAGAGGCAAATCGAGATGGTGTCGAAGTCCCGGACCATCCTATCCGGGTCTGTGCCACTGGAAACTACGGCGTTGAACATCCTGGCTCCGTCCAAGTGAGCTCGGCATTCGTTAGTGTGCGCTACCTCACAAATGGCATCCAGAGTCTCCTGATCGTAAATCGAGCCACCGCCCAAGTTTGCAGTGTTCTCGACGCAAATCAAGGTGCACTCCGGATAGTGAGAATCGCTTCCGGCCACCTTTCGGATTGCCCTTTGTACATCTCCGGGAGACATCAGCCCCCTGTCTCCCTCGACCAAGGAAATAGAGCACCCGGCTAGAACCGCATAGCCACCTGCCTCGTACATGTAGATGTGGCTCTTGCGATGAGTCACGATTTCGTCCCCAGGTCTGGTCTGGGTTTTGATGGCTACAGCGTTTGACATGGTTCCAGAGGGAACAAACAGGGCTGCTTCCTTTCCGAGCATCTCAGATAATCTATTCTGCAGTTCTAGTACAGTGGGGTCGTCCCCCAGTACGTCATCTCCAACGATGGCTTCGGCCATGGCCGCTCTCATGCCAGGGGTGGGTTGGGTGACAGTGTCGCTCCTTAGGTCAACTCTGTCACTAGGGTAGTCCCGCATGAGTCTCTCGGGAAGCTCGGTTCACATAACTAGTGCGTTGTGCATCTAGCTTCTCTTTTTCAGGTCCTCTGAGTACATGTAAGCCTTTCTTCGCCCGCTCCCACCCGATTTATTCTTGCTAGAGATGTACAGGATAGCCATTGTCCCCAAGACAATGGCAGGTACACCGAACATCAGTATAGTCATCCAGAGTGGCCTCTCAATCTTGGTACAAACTGTCTGGCCCCGATTCACTTGCTCCTCCCCTGACGGGCACTTTGTCTGCTCTGCCGATCCGGCCTCTGAAACGAAATGGCCTGTATCGGCAGACTGGCAGCCTATTGCACCGGATGAGGGTTGGAATGTGCCAGGCACGCATGGTGCTTGGGAAGTTGCCCCTGTTGAACTGACGAAGTTGCCTGGGTCAGAGGGGATGCAGCTCTCCTGTCCCTCGTCTGGCTGATACTTCCCCGTCTTGCAACTGGTTTGTGACATGGCCCCCTCTTCTGGGACATGGTGTCCTGGCATGGCCGGGTTGCATGATTCCTGCCCGCCAATCGGCTGGTATTCGCCCTTCGGGCAGGGCATCTCCCCAGGTGCGCCTGAATCGGGTACGTAGTTGCCGGGGCTGGCTAGCTGGCAGGATGCCTGTCCTGGTTGGTCCTGGTATGTTCCCGGCTCGCACGGGGTCTGTGATGAGGCCCCGGACTCGTTTACGAAGTTGCCCGGAGACGCGGCCATGCAGATTTCTTGCCCACCAGGCTGGTACTTCCCTGGAGGGCACGCGGAAGTGCTAGATCCATCTGGACTGACAACCTGTCCAGGAGGAGGGTCTTCGCAACCTTCTGAGCCATTTCCGGACTGGAACTGACCAGGTGGGCAGGGAGTCTGGCCTGTGGCGCCGTCTAGGTCGACGTAGTTGCCGGGTTCGGCTTCTGTGCACTGCGACTGGCCTGAGCTATCGGAGAATGTTCCTGCAGAGCACGGAACCTGAGAGGTAGCACCGGCAACGGAAGTGTAGTGGCCCGGTTCAGCCTCAATACATGAGGTCTGGCCGGACTGATTCTGGTATGTTCCAGGAGCGCATGCGGTCTGTTCGGCGGATCCCTCTGATTCAGTATAGTGCCCTGGCTCTGTCTCCGAACAGGAATCCTGGCCCGAAGTGGGTTGAAACTCGCCTGGCTGACATGGAGATTGGGAAGTCTGCTGCAACCCCACTGCGTAGTTACCAGGTGAAGCCTCGGTGCAATTCGTCTGACCGATGTTGGCCGAGTATGTCCCTGAAGGGCACTGCTGCTGGTCAGTAGAACCCTCTGACGGGGCATGGAAACCCGGGTTCGTATCGAAGCAAGATTCCATACCAGGAAGCATCTGGTAAGTCCCAGGGGCACATGGGGTCTGATTGCTTGAGCCGTGTGCATCTACGTAGTTTCCTTCGCTGGCAGCCAAGCAGTCGGACTGACCGTAGGAGGGCTGGTATGTCCCTGGAGTGCACTGGTTCTGCCGTATGGACCCCTCCTCGGAGGAGTAGTTTCCGGGTGAGGCTGCCAAGCAGGATACCTGCCCGTAGTCTGGCTGGTATGATCCAGATAGGCAGGGCGACTGGGATGTTGAAGCGGACTCGTTCACGAAGTTGCCAGGGCTAGCATCGTTGCATCCGGATTGGCCTGAGCTCGGCTGGAATGTGCCTGGGACGCATGGGAACTGCTCGTAGGGTGGGACTCCGTCTGCGTAGAATCCAGGATCAGCTTCTATACAGGTCCCGTTTGTTGCGTAAGTGCCTACGGTACAACCGTCAGGGAAGGGGTCGAATATGTTGACTATGCCATCGCCGTCATTGTCCCTTTCGCTCATTATGGCGTGCCTATCGGTGCCGAGATCGACGTAGGCCGGGACATCGCTGTCGACGCCCTCGCCAAGCCCAAGGGATCCCTCTTCATGGGCCCCCCAGCAGTATACTGACGCGTTGGTCGCTACCGCGCAGGAATGTCGGGAGCCCGCAGAAATTTCGGCCACTCCGAGTCCAGATGGCATCGAGACGATTACGGGGGTTGTGCTGTTGTTGGTGGTGCCGTCACCGAGCTGCCCGTATTCGTTCCAACCCCAACACGCCGCGCTACTGTCATCGAGGATAGCGCAGGTGTGTCCGAGTCCGGCGTCTATCGAAATCGCCGTCCTTCCCGTAGGCAGCTGTGCTGCCCTAGGGTAGGTCGAGTTGTTGGTGGAACCGTCTCCGAAAGTACCGCGATCGTTGGTCCCCCAGCAATGTACCATTCCGTCGTCGAGGATGGCGCAGGTGTGGTAGGGTCCGAGATCAAGTGCAACAATGGAGCGGTTCGTTGGGAGCACGGAGATGTGGGTAGGGGCGTTCCTGTCGTTGTAGGTCCCGTCACCTAGGTTGCCGTTGACGTTCTGCCCCCAGCACATCCCGCTACCGTTGTCTAGCAATACGCATGTAGAATCGTAAGCAGCGTTGATTGATACCGCATGCCGCCCCGTGGGTAGTTCTATTTGGGTTGGGGCGTTTCTGGCGTTGTTGTCACCAGTTCCCAGCTGGCCGAGCTCGTTGTTTCCCCAGCACCAGACGGCCATGTCGGGTTCTGTAATGGCACAAGTGTGGTGTATGCCGGTAACCACAGTTACGAAAGTCCTGCTACCTGCCATTACAGAGGGCCCATGTGGGTTCCAACAAGAGCCAAAGCAACTAATGTGGCCATGTCCAATCTGGCCCCATGCATCCTCCCCCCAGAGGTATACGGTGCCGTTTGACGTGAGGGCGGGGGTGTGATGACCATCGGGGCTCGTCTCGACCACGTCAGTGATGCAACACGAGGTTGAGTCCACTTGGTTGACACCCATTGGTGAGTGTGTGTTCTCGTCGTTACCGTTACCCAAGAATCCATTCGTGCCTCTTCCCCAGCACTTCATCTCATTGTTGTCCATCACCACGCAGGTGTAGTTGTAAGCTGCCCCAATTGCAGTAAGGGAGTGAATTGAGCCAACGGTCGAGCCCGGGAAGTTGAGGGCAGAGTGGGTCTCCATTGGGCGATCCTCGTCTCCCAGTTCCCCCCTGTTTTCGGGTTGGAATCCAGTAGACGCTAACATTCCGAGGAATAGTAAGACAAGTGCCAATGAAAGGGCTCTGTTGTTTGCAGTCTGGTCGCTCATAGCACGCGAGGGAGATTGTTTGTATTAACGGTTTTTCGAATTAGAAATAGAGTCTAGGTTCCAGCACGGTCAACCTCATTTGTATGCAGCCCCACGGCGAGGCATGGCAGAGCAAAATGCCGAGCAGGTTGAGTCCTTCCTGTCTGACAACTGCCCACCGATGGGGATATACGAGACGCTGTACGCATTCAGGGACTCGTTCGGTAGTTTCATGGGCACTGAAGGCACGCATCCATGGTCTCAGGGATTCCCTCTCACTACTCCTTTGGAGAAGTTTGGGGGCCCTTCTCTCCCAGATAGCGTCGACGTAACGTGGGAGGATCGCTTCTACCCCAAGGCCTGGGGGCATCCCAAGTTGCGTGAGGCCATCGCTGATTACTACAATTCACAATATGGGTCCAATATCACACCCGAGAACGTAATGGTCTTTGCTGGAGGGAGGCCCGGGATCTACACGGTAATGGCCTTCCTCAAGGAACACGTCAAGGTGAGGTTGGGGGGGATCGAATGGCCCGCTTATCTGGACATAATGGAGCAGACAAAAACCGACTTCGAAGTGGTTCCCTTCTCCAAGGAAAACAAATTCCACCCAAACAATTCTTCCTACTTCGACCGGACCAACCTCGTAGCCGAGACGCGTCTGATGCCGGTCATGTCTAATCCCCAGAACCCATCCGGACAAACTCGTGCAGGGGAGGAGCTCAAGGAATTGATTCAGATGGCAGAGCGGCCAGGAAACGGCATACTATTGGATGAAGCATACGAGATGTTCCATTCTCCCTCAGTAAGTGGGATAGAGTTCGTAGAGGATCTGGACAACAGCAACGTGTTCATCGCAGGCGCCTGCACAAAGGGCCTACAGTCACCGGGAATTCGCATTGGTTGGATGGTCGCCAGCAAGAAGAACATAGAGACAATGGCAAACTACTCGAGCTTCGGCATGGGGGGCGTGAGCCATCCCTCCCAGCACTACGCTCTCAAACTACTCGAGCCTAGTCGCGTCAGGAAGGCACGCGAGGCCGTTGAGAATCACTACAATTGGCAGCGTGAGAGGTACGGCAAGGCATTCGAGGATATGGGGCTAGGAGTTTACACAGGGAACGGCGGATTCTACCACTGGCTCGAGTTGCCGGAGGGAATGACTAGTGTCGAGCTAAACAATAGGCTCTTCAAGCGCGGGGCCGCAATACTTTGCGCTTTTGATTGCGACATGTCACGCCCACATTCGAAAGACCCCAGCTATGAGACCCCATATGCTCGGTTCTTCCGCTTTTCTTTCGGTCCTTTGTTGCCAGAAACGTTTGAGTCCGATGTGCAAATTTTCAGTGAAGTGCTTGAAGAGTACCGAATTGATGCTATGAAAAATCTTAGCTGAATTTGGTCAAATCCATAAATGATGGTTTTCCTCGGAGCTATCGTGGCGAGTGGACCGACTGCTGAGCAGGCTGCAAAGGTGGCCAAGGCAACATACGACCAATTCCTAGAGGAACCCGAGCGATCAAAGCAGATTGCGAATATCCCCAAGCTACTGAAGAAGTTCGAGGGGAACTACGGAACCATGATCAAGGGGCTACAAAAGAAGTATGGCAAGGCTACTCCAAACAAACAAAAAA
>CEUS01273061.1_pt1 | contig 10626 bp, 9 predicted proteins | sample 427031 | NCBI WGS metagenome assembly CEUS01 (sample SAMEA2622837, study PRJEB7988) | marine metagenome | biome: marine biome (ENVO:00000447); feature: marine epipelagic mixed layer (ENVO:xxxxxxxxx); material: "saline water (ENVO:00002010), including plankton (ENVO:xxxxxxxx)" | depth 140 m | reverse complement strand
ATCCATCATTCTGCCCCGGTAACTGTACCGGATCATACAAAGTTTCAAATCGAACATAACGCGCATTCATTGTGGGCTCGACTTCATCCAGCAATCTCTTTAATGGAAATCCCATCCAGGGAACAACCATAGACCAGCCTTCGACACAGCGCAATCTATATACCCGTTCCTCCTGGTCAAACTTGGTTAACAAATCTTCCATCCGGTACCGACCGGGCTTTTTGACCAATCCGCCCACATCTATCTCCCATGGAGATGTCTTGAAATCCTGTGCCATCGTTGCAACCCGTTCTTTATTAACTGAAAATTCATAGAAATTATTGTAATTTGCAATTGATTCATAGCTTGTCCAACTATCACCCAGCTCATCTACACCAACACTTGTATTGTGTACATCTAAACTCACATCAGTAGAATCACTTTGTCTGGAACAAGCAGTCATAACCGCTGCGCCTAACACCACTTTGCTAGCACTTGACATAAACTTACGTCTTGACAAATATATATGCTCAGGCGTTATCTCCGAAGAACGAATAGTCTGCATAATTAATTTCACCCAAATATCTATCCAAATTCTACCTAATTATAGAACAATAAATATATCTTAAATGATGCAATAGTGATGCCTAAAATAGTAAAATACTGACATGTCTTCACCGAGTGTATCAATCCTGATGCCAGTACGTAACGCAGCCAATACGCTGCGAGAAACATTAGAAAGCATTCAATCTCAAACCTTGATAGATTTTGAGTTAATCGCCGTAAATGATGGGTCAGACGATGATACAAGTAATATTTTGCATGCCTACTCTACAAATGACAAACGGATTAAAGCAGTGGACATAGTTAACGGTGGCATAATCAAAGCTCTCAATCATGGTCTCGCACTTTGTCGAAGCAATTTTGTTGCTCGAATGGATGCAGATGATTTGCTACATCCTAAAAGATTGGAAATGCAATTGCAACACCTACAGGATAATCCAAGACTTAGTATCACAAGCTGCCTAGCTAAACCATTCCCTCACAATTCTTATAACAAAGGCTTTCATCGTTATGTTGACTGGCTTAATTCATTAACAACCAGCTTGGAAATATCTCGTGATATTTTTGTAGAGAGCCCTGTACCACATCCATCCGTCATGCTTAGAAAGCAAGAATTGGAAAGTCTCGGAGGATACCAAGATTATGGGTGGGCGGAAGACTATGACCTCTGGCTACGCTATTTTATTGCGGGCAAACAAATCAGTAAAATACCTAAAGTTCTACTTTACTGGCGAGATCATCCAAACCGCACAAGCCGCACAGACTCTCGATATTCAGTTGAAAACTTTCTCAAAGCCAAAGCGTATTATTTGCTGCGTGGTCCCGTATTAAACCGAGATAATATAATTATTTGGGGCGCTGGACAAATGGGAAAACGAATATCAAAACACCTTATACGTAGTGAGGCGCCGGTAAGTATTTTTCTTGATATTAATCCCAAAAAGATTGGTCAAAAACTACGTGGGCGACCAATTTGCTCAGCAGACCAATTACCAAATTTGTGGAAACAATCTGCCCGGCCTATAGTACTAGTATCCGTAGGGTCACATGGTGCCCGAAAGCTGATACGAGATCAAATGCAAGAATGGGGGTTTAATGAAACTGAGGATTATTGGTGCGTAGCCTAAACAATATAGTTGCACGCAGTATCAAACAATCAGTCCTGTATTCCAAGACTATAAACATCCTTTCGCAACCAACCACTCTTTTTTGCAACCTCTTTTGAGGCTTCAGAAAGCGTCTTTCCGGACATAGTAGCAATTTCTAACGATTGCAATACTTGCGCATCACTCCATTTATCAACAATTTTCTTTGGGCTGCCACCTACAACTAATGTAATTTCACCCTTTACCAAACTCTTAAAATGATGTTGGGCAGACCTAACATCGCCGCGAAAGATTTCCTCATGCATCTTAGTTAATTCACGTCCCACAGCTATAGGCCGATTTCCTAACTCTGTTTCAATGTCACCAAGCGCCTCTTGAAGCCTGTGTGGTGCCTCAAAACAAACTAAGGTGCGTTCTTCTGTAGAGTTATCAGCTAGCGTACGCTTACGCTCAGATGACTTCCTCGGTAGAAATCCTAGATAAACAAAAGCATCTGTTGGCAATCCTGACACTGATAGTGCAGCTAGCAATGCCGAAGGCCCTGGTATAGGACGAACCTCATAACCAGCTTCTAAGGCAGCTACAACTAGTTGATATCCTGGATCTGAAATTGTTGGCATACCGCTATCAGAAATTAGTGCAACATCATCGCGCGACAATACTGACAGGATACTGTCAATCTTTTTTAGTTTGTTGTGATCAAAATAGCTAGTTAGAGCGGTATTAATATTGAAATAAGATAATAATTTTTTTGAACGCCGCGTATCTTCAGCAGCCACAAGACCAACTTCACCCAAAATACGTATTGCACGAGGACTTAAATCTTCGAGGTTACCAATCGGCGTCGCTACGATGTAGAGTGTACCCATAATGACTACTCATTAACATTATTGACTCCATATAAAATTGACCAGTATTAAATTACGATCACAATCATCAAATGTGGTGACTGGATAACTATCTGATACTGGATTTCCAAATACATCCAATAACTGTACTGTATACAACATATCAGTTGCAACCGGAGCACTGGCTAATGTAACCTCATAACCCGCTGGCCCAAACTCAGTCTTGGTGCCAATAAGAGCATCTTTGGAGAACCCATCTGGTCCTTCCACATGAACAATCAAATCCTCCGCCGCATTACCCTGAACATCAAATACGGTACCAGCCACACCTAACCAGCCACAACCCAGTTCAGGGTAAGCAAACTGACTTGTGTGCCCTATACTCCCTTCCTGTAGCACATAGTTGTAAACTGAAGCAGGTTCTACAACTGCGGTTGCAGTTGGAGCAATAGTAGGTTCAGGCAGCACCACAATTGCGGTAGGAGGAACGTTGGTATTAGTTGGTACCAACGTGGGTATAGAAGTAGGCGTAGGAACAGGTGTTTCTGTAGCTAATACGGCCCGTATCGGCACCTGTGGCGGTGGAAATGGATTAATAAATGATTGTGGATCAACGAATATATATAGATAAATCCCACCAACCATCATTGTTGCATAAAGCAGAGCAGAGGTTAGTACATCTAAGATAGAGCGTCTACGTTTACGCATAAACCGACTCCTGTCTTCTATACAATATCACTATCACTGTATAAATTTCTCTATTAATGCTTGCGACCTCAAGTCAGCAAGCCAACGATCAAGTATTGCTCTTCTTACTACTATAGCGGTATTAGGTGTCAGTTCCCGATCCAAGTTACGATCTATGGTCTGAATTATATGAAAACCGATCTCAGTTTCCACAATATCCCCCAACTGTCCTGGTTCCAAACTAAATGCTTCCACTTCCAAAGCTGCCATCGTAAGTAATCCTCTTGGAAACCATCCTAAATCTCCACCATTCAAACTTGTACTACGATCAAGCGAGTGTAAAGATGCTATGGTTGCAAAATCCGCGCCAGAAATGATTTTACTACGTAAATCCTCCGCCTGTTCTCTAGTAGCCACCACTATATGACGCGCATTTACCTGCTCAGCATGAGTTCCTACATCATTGAGCACTAACTCACGGACCTTTGTAGCAAGCAACTGCTCCTCCAGATAAGTCTGGAATTCAACCTCAGTGTAAATATTCTCATCTAACCACTTATCGAATCCAGCCTGACCACCACGCGCGGATATACTATCTGCATAAACTTCGTCTAACTGTCGATTTGTTACTGTTAAACCCTGTTCATTTGCAGCCTGAACAATCAACTCAGACATTATCAACTGCTCGAGTACATCAAAAGAATATGTATCGATTTTTACAGTGAGTAGTTCCGATTTTTGTAGAGCTGTTTCATAACGCAATACCTCACGTTTATATCTATTTTCAAAAATCGGCACAGTATTGACTGTAGCAACAATGGTTTCATCATTGGCAACCACTGTACTAGTCACTTGCGATTCAAGATGCTGCTCTTTACTACTGTTGTCAACTACTAAATCATCGCTACCTCCATTAGATGTAAACTGACAGGCATTGACCAGACAACAAGCAATAATGCTAGCAAATACAAGGTAGAAGTTTTTCAAATAAATGTACACATATATGTTGAATTAAGCGGACAACATTATAGCAAATCTTGTTGATTTTTTTTATTTTGATTGATTGCAAATTCCATGAAGGAAGTTGGGGGTCTTTGTAATAAATTTCTCAACACATGCGAGCCACCCCAAAAACCATATAAATCGTAATATGAAAACATCTTCAGTAAAGATTCGAGTGAATAAGTACTCAAACCAACATCGTTTGCTTGAACTTTCCATTCATCTAAACTTATTTGTTCCACATATATAGAGCGGCCTATAGCTTCACTTAGAATTGTAGCCTGCTCTTGATAACTCAATACATCTGGACCACACAGCTCGTATATTGCGCCAATATGATCACGTTCACAAAGTACAAGTGCAGCCACATCCGCAACATCTTTCAAGTCAACCGGGCTACCCATAGATTCAGGTGAGTATGGTACGCGTATTATCCCCAGTTGCATAATGTTTTGCCATTCAACTAGAATGTTCTGCATATATGCTGCGGGTTGCAGTATTGTATACGGAATACCAGAAGTAAAGAGCGCCTCCTCCACACGCATCTTTTGCCAGTGATGAGGCATTGCCTGAACCTGAGGATGTAAAACAGAATGAAACACAAATTGATTCAAGCCAGAATTTTTAGCAGCTGATATCATTGCCAATCCAATACTAAGCTCATCTGGATGCATATTAGGACAGATATGATATACACCTCTGATACCATCAAATACGTTGCTAAGCACAGACTCTACAGTCATATCTCCTACAACAATATCAGTGTCATAAAGTGAAGACATTAGTTCAAGCTGTGTTTCATTTCGAACCAACATTCTGACAGTCTGTCCATTAGCTAACAAAGCTCGAACGACTGCCTGACCCGTTTTGCCTGCAGCACCAGTCACTAAAATCACGAAACCTAAAACTCCTCCTGTACTTTAGCAAACGCATGATCCAAAATTACAAGAGCCTCATCGACGTGATCATTAGTAGCAGTAAGAGGAGGTGAAATACGCAGCACATTACTGTAAAGACCACCTTTACCTATTAACAATCCATACATTCGAGTATGTTCAAAAATCTTGGCCACAGCATCTGGTGCTGGCTCTTTAGTTTTACGATCTTTCACTAGTTCTATCCCTTGCATCAAACCTTTACCACGCACATCTCCGATAAGAGGATACTTTTCCCAAAGTTGATCTAATCCCGATTGTAGACGTGATCCCACATCCGCAACATGGTTTGGATTAGCCTCTGTTTCCATAACCTCTATAGTTCCTAGAGAAGCAGCACATGACACAGGATTACCGCCAAATGTGCTAATAGTCATCCCTTTACCAACTAGCTCAGCCGCAATCTCAAGAGTTGTAATTGTATTTCCCATGGGCATCCCGCCAGCTATGCCCTTTGCCATAGTTATTATGTCTGGTTCCACACCCCAATGTTCAATACCAAACCAGTGGTGTCCAGTACGTCCAAATCCAGTCTGCACCTCATCACATATAAACAAACCACCATAATGTTCAACTATTTCTGATGCTATTTTAAAATACTCTCGAGGTGGCGTGATAAATCCACCGACACCTTGTATAGGTTCCACCATAAAACCAGCTATGCGTCCAGAAGTAGTTGTCTTTATTACGTCTTCTATGTCTTCTGCGCAAGCCACTCCACATGTGTCTGGTTTCATCTTTAATGGACACCTATAGCAATATGGGTTTATGGCATGACTTATTCCAGGTATCTGGCTCGGTCCTATCCGCCACTCAGATTGCCCTATAAGTCCCATAGCCAAAGCGGATCTTCCACTATATCCATGTCGCAATGCAATTATTTCCTGCTCACCAGTATAGGCTTTCGCTAACATAATGGCTGTTTCGTTAGCTTCTGTACCTGAATTGGTAAAAAATGACGTTTGTAATTCTCCAGGTGCAATAGATGCGATTTTCTCTGCCAAAGTTACGTGATTTTCGTGCGGATAAAGTGTAGAAGTATGAACTAACTTGCTAATTTGCTCACGCATTTTTTCAACAACTAATGGATGATTGTGACCGACACTGTTGGTAAGAATACCTGCAAAAAAATCAAGGTACTTATTGCCTTCTACGTCCCAAACATATAATCCATCACCATAATCTAATGGTAACGGATCAGTATAATAGAGTAGGTGATTAGGCCACAAATACTCTTCCTGTTTTGCAAGAATATCGTTTTTTTTCATTGTAATCCTCCGCACACCACAATTATGTTGAAAAACCGGCGCAATATCTCTACTTTTGCAAGCATTATCGAGTATTCAACATGGCAATCTACATCCTAACAATTGTCTCATCAGGATGCTACTATACCATCATACATATCAGGACGTCGATCTCGATAAAATTGCCACGTATTCCGTACATCCTGAATTAAATCCAAGTTCAATTCACGTACCACTAATTCATCAGCATCTTCACTGGCAACATCTCCCACAAATTGACCCTTAGGGTCACAAAAATAAGATTGTCCATAATAATTATTTGCACCAAACTCAGCTTCTACACCTACCCTATTAATTGTGCCGACAAAGTATCCATTAGCTATGGCATGTGAAGTCTGTTCTATCTTCCATAAATGTTGTGAGAGTCCACGTGATGTAGCCGAGGGCATAAAAACTATCTCTGCCCCATTTAGACCCAAGACACGTGCTCCTTCAGGAAAATGTCGATCGTAGCAAATGTAAAGCCCTACTCTTCCGACTGAAGTTTCAAAAACTGGATAACCTGTATTACCAGGACGAAAATAAAATTTCTCCCAAAATCCTGGCAAATGCGGCAAATGAGTCTTGCGATATTTACCTAAAAAGGTACCGTCAGAGTCAATTACTACACCCGTATTGTAATATATACCGGCATCATCCTTTTCATACAGTGGAACTATCAGTACTATTTTATGCTTTGCTGCAATCTGCTGCATTAAGGTTGTAGTAGGGCCATCAGGCACGGACTCAGACCACGAATAATGAACTACATCCTGTACCTGACAAAAATATGGGCTATAAAAAAGCTCTTGGAAACACATTACTTGAGCACCTTGCGAAGCTGCTTGTTCCACATAGTTCACATGTTTATCAATCATTGTTTGTTTATCGCCAGTATAAGCACACTGCAACAGGGCACTTCGCACGATCCTAGTCATATAATGCCTCCATATCTTGATAATACATTGTTGTACGATTGTTAACCATAGAGCCAGAGTTTAGTGCATGTCGATAGCAATGACCAAAAAGAGGGTGCAATGTGATTACACATTGCACCCTCATACTCTCTAATAAATTATCCTATATGTAAGCAATTAAAACATTTGCTATTAGGATTCTGTTGACGGTTTGAATATCAGAAAGATGGCGTTCATTAAGATACCCATTACTGCAGCTGTAGCAATAGCGGGAAGACCATTAGGAAATATGCCTTGCAAGAACGAGATTGGTAAAAAGCCGCCTTCAAAACCAATATTACCACCAATACCAACCACCATAATCACAGCGCCCACTGCGAGATTGCGAGGCACAAACATGTTGACTTTGTGTTCTTGCATCAAAGCAATTCCTTGCATACCAACCACACCGAACAAGTATATTGCCAACCCACCAGTCACTGCCATCGGCACTGATTGTACTAAGCCTGCTAGCTTTCCTATAAATCCTAGTAATACTGCTATGACGCCGGCCGAAATCAATGCAGGTCCTGAGTAGTTCCGTGTAATCGCCATGAGTGAATTATTCTCACCATAGTTTGTACCAGCTGTAGCACCAGTTAAGCCCTTCAAGAAATCGTCGATACCATCGAGTATAAGATTGAAACCAACATACTCAGCCAAATTTGATTTCTCTCTACCTGTCTCTTCTGCTGTGCGATCAACGTAAAGTCCTATCTGATATAGATGAGCCGTCGATTCAGGTATGGTTGCAATAGCCATAATTGCGATACTGAAAATCGCAGTACTTACCATCGCACCACTAAAAACTGGAAACGTGAAATGTGGAACTTGGAACCATGCTGCGGCACCGACCGCACCCATATTAAGCGAACCTGGATCGATAGCAGAAGATATCAGACAACCACCAACTGCTCCAAGAAGCACTGGTAACATTCCTATAAATCCCTTGCCTTGAAGGTATACTGAGAACAACACAGTAAGCAACAAAGTAGACAATGCTACTCCCCAGTTAGCCCCAGCCATATCAAGAGCAGCAAATGCCAGACCAAAACCTATAATAGCTGCAACTGAACCTGTAACTACCGGAGGCAAAACTTGGTCAAGCTTCGCTTTACCTACAGACCTAATAATCATACCTATGATTATGTTCAGCACTCCAGTTACAACGATACCTGCCTGCATTGTGCTGATGACATTATCAGGTACGGGCACACCAAACTCAGGAAGACCACCCGTCATTTGGGTAACAATTGCTAGATATGCAGCTATGTAACTGAAACTTGATCCATAGAACAAAGGTATGAAAGTACCTAGCCTCCACTTAGACAATGTCAGCGCAACAACTGTACCTACACCAGAAACCACTAAAACAGTACCTACATGGAATCCTGTAAGAGCTGCGACAAAAATTGTCGCAGGAAACATAGTCAAAACGTGTTGAAAACCAAGTAAAACTAACTCGCCAAACGGAGGAACATCGTTTGGAAGATATGTCTTGGCAGAATTTGTCATAATTTGCCTCCTTATTAGATTACAAACATTATTATCTGGCCATTAATGAGAAAATACCTTATAACAATTAAGTAAACACCGCAATTAAGTAAAAGTTGCGCAGCTCGGTATATAACTCAATATTTAGTTGATGATAATTCGAGGGCTCAGACCCTACAATGTTCTCTAGATAAGTAGATTATTATTGTACAAGCTCACCACTTTCTGCAATTATACGACCATGATTAATCACATATTTCGGTGCACGATGAAATCTTAGAGATTCGATTGTAGTAGGAACATCCAGCACAACCAATGAAGCTGTAGAACCTACTTCTAGTTTGTGTGTCGCCAAACCCATAGCTTTGGCAGCGCTAGTAGTAATCATGTCATACAAGCAATCCATATCCACTTTCGTAGTCATCCACAACAAATGAGATGCTAAAAATGCCACTTCCAACATATTGTTCTGACCATATGGATAATATGCGTCGCTAATATCATCTTGCCCCAGACACACTAACACCTCTTTTTCAAGGAGATCCTTCACACGAACATGCAAAGGACCAGTATGTGGATCGGTTACTATGCCAATACTATTATCTTTTAAGAGTTTAACCAAATCACTATGGTAACTATCTGGATAAAGGGCCATAGCTCTAGCATGATGTGCTAAAACACGGCCTTCCCAACCAACCTTCTTAGTAGTCATAGCTAACATTTCCAATGTGCGTAATTTCGCATCACCAACATCGTCGACCAACATACTAATTGGAGCATCAAATTGAGTTGCAATAGAAAACATTGCATCTATATGACTCTGGGCATCGGCGTCGCTATGTTCAATCCAGGGAATGCCACCAACCACGTCTGCTCCCATTGACATAGCCTCATGAACCAATATGTCAGCACCTGGCTCCTTAACAACTCCATCTTGCGGAAATGCCACCACCTGAATGTCAACAATATTGCGAAATTCCTCTTTCAACTCAAGTAGAGCAACGACCCCTTCTAATCTGGCCTTGTTGTCAACATCCGCAAATGCGCGAATGTGGGTATTACCGCATGCAGCAGCCCAGCGTAGAGCAATCCGTACATTTTCCGTAATCCAAGATCGATCATATTGTGTTTTTACCCTTGAAGCCAGCTCGATAGCTGTAGCTGCTGCTGTCATTTGATTCTGATGGTATTTTTCAAGTGCCAATTCATCTAATCGATCCAATGTAAATACCTTGTCTAAGTGAAGATGAGGATTCACGAAAGATTCAGTCACAAGATTGCTTTCAGCATCAAGCTCCACTTCGGCAACAGCAGCATCATTTTTTGATATTGATACAATTTTCCCATCCGTTATACCAATATGGTATACACCATCTGATTTACGCCTTAAACGGGCATTTTTTATAGCTAGATCAAATTTAGTTCTCATAATATAGGACTCCTAAGCCAAACTCACATGATCACTCAAACAATCAATTGATAGCAAGAAGCCTGTCAAAGCATCAGCACCGGACGTATGTCCAAGTGACAAAATATCCATACATGCCCGGGTCACATCTGTAACATTTTCTTTGCATAGAACATCCACAAGAACATGCCAATGCTCGGAAGCATATCCATTAGCTGACTCTTGCAACATGGCTCCGGACAACATATTAGTACGAGATGAAGCAGTTTCTGCAATTTTGCGCGACCACCTTGCAGCATCCTTTTGATCGAATATAGCCCACAACGCATACATAACCCCCATTAGAAAATCGTCGCCAGAC
>CEUS01101520.1_pt1 | contig 10626 bp, 10 predicted proteins | sample 427031 | NCBI WGS metagenome assembly CEUS01 (sample SAMEA2622837, study PRJEB7988) | marine metagenome | biome: marine biome (ENVO:00000447); feature: marine epipelagic mixed layer (ENVO:xxxxxxxxx); material: "saline water (ENVO:00002010), including plankton (ENVO:xxxxxxxx)" | depth 140 m | reverse complement strand
AATCAGAATTTAATATACTTTCTAAATTATTTAATGGTAAAAAACCACCTGAAGAAATTAAAGTTAAAGAAAAATTAAAAGCATCAAAAGTTCTTAGGTCTATTATTTTTAAAATAATAAAAATTACAAATGTTAAAAAAGAATATAATATTAAAACTTTTAATGATTGTTTCAAAGTTTCAGATGTATTGAATGATAAAAAATATGTTAATGATTTTTTTAAATTATTATCAAACACATCAATTAATAAAATAATTGAAAAAAGAAAATATAATCCTCCTATCCACTGAGATGTAGATCTCCATAATATAAGGCTTTGGTCTAAATGTTTAACATTATCAAAAATACTAAACCCTGTAGATGTAAAACCAGATATCGATTCAAAATAACAGTCCAAAAATGAAATATTATAAATACTCAAATAATATGGAATTGATATTATTAAAGGTAAAATTATATATCCTAAAATTACTATAAATATTTTATTAAATATAGAAATCTTTGTTTCATCCCTTTTTCTAAAAACAAATAATGATCCAACAATTAATGAAAGAATTAAAGTGTAAATATAATTATCAACATTTAAATATAAATTAAAATAGTATGAGTAAATAATATTAAAAAAAGAAAGTATTGATACTAATAAAAAAAAAGATCCTAAATAAACTAAACTAAATCGCGACATTTAAATTAGATTGAACTAATTCTAAACATGTTTTCCACTAGTTGTAACTGATCTCTTTTAGATAAAAAAACAACAGTGTCATTTTTTTGAAAAACAAAGTTAGATCTCGGGATGATAATTTCATTATTTCTTAAAATTGCCCCTATTCTAATCTCTTCTGGTAAATTACATTTTTTTAACTCTTGGTTAATTAATTCTGACGTTTCAATAATATCAGCTTCGATAACCTCATATTCTCCATTTAAAATTGTATATGCTGTTTCTATAGTACCTTTATGTACATGCTTTAATATACTTGAAACTGTATTCATTCTTGGATCAATTAGATCATCTATTTTTAAAGATGATTGAAGTAAATAATAATTAGGTTTGTTTATAAGAGCCATAGTTCTTTTATTTTTAGAAAATTTCTCAACGAGTACACTTACCATCAAATTATCTTCATCATCATTAGTAAGTGCCAAAACTGTTTCAACCTCTTCTAAATTTGCTTCTGTTAAAACATCTTCATCTAAGCCATCACCATTAATTACTATAGTATTACTTAATTCATTAGCAATGAATTCGGCTCTTTCCTTATTTTTTTCCACTATTTTTAATCTTGCTGACTCAAAAGATTGCTCAATATTTTTTGCTAAATTAAAACCAATATTTCCTCCTCCTATAATTAATATTTTATTGGAAATTTTTTCATTGTGACCGAAGGCTATCAAAGTTTCTTGCATTTGTTGGGAATTAATAATTACATAAGCTTTATCATTTTTTTTCATTACGTCATTTTTCTTTAAAATTACAAAGTTATTATCTCTGATAACGCCTAATATATTTGCATTTAGTTTTGGAAACTTTTTTGTTAATTCATTAAGTTTAATCCCAGATATGGGACATTTTTCATCTATTAAAATTTCTAAAAGTCTAATTTTATTTTCCGCAAAAGTTACATTGTCCAATGCTCCTGGTGCTTCTAATTTTCTTTGTATTGATTTGGCAATTTCTAGTTCAGGAGATATTATAAAATCTATTGGAAGATTTTCCTTATTAAAAAGTGATGAAAATTTAGGATTTAAATATTCTTGAGATCTTATTCTTGCTATTTTTTTTGGGACCTTAAAAATAGAATAGGCTATTTGGCAAATAAGCATATTAATCTCATCGTTTTTAGTCACCGCTATAATCATATCTGCTTCTTTAGTATTTGCTTTATCTAGTGTGCTGGGCGATGTAGCTATACCTACTATAGCTTTAACATCTAATGAATCATTTATTTTCTGTATATCTTCACTGGATTGATCAATGACAGTAATAGAGTGGTTTTGCTCTGTAAGCAGTTTAGCTATAGTAAAGCCAACTCTTCCAGCTCCACAAATGATAATATTCATTTAATTTAGATCTTTTACTCCTAATATTTTAAGTTTTCTATGTAAGGCTGATCTCTCCATTCCTACAAATTTTGCAGTTTTAGATATATTGCCTCCAAATTTTTTTAATTGTGTAGTTAAATACTCTTTTTCGAAAGATTCTCTAGCTTCTCTTAATGGAACAGCTAGTGTATCTGTAACTGAAAAATTATCTTCCAAAGCTTTTGATAAAGATTCTTTAATAATTTCCAATATTTTATCATTATTGTTTCCTGGTGATAAAATAGCAATCCTTTCAATCAAATTTCTCAATTCTCTAACATTTCCTGGCCAGCTATAGTTTAATAAATAATTATTATCTTTAATTTCAAAAGGCTTTAAATTGTATGTTTTAGATATCTGTTCTGAAAAGTAATTAATTAATAATGGAATATCTTCTATTCTTTTATTTAAAGGTTCTATATTTATATTAAAAACATTAAGTCTATGGTATAAATCTTCTCTAAAATTTCCATCTTTAATTTCTCTTTTTATATCTTTACTAGTTGAGCAAATTATTCTTACATCTACTTTAATATCATGGTTTCCATTTATTCTTTTAAATTTTTGATCAATTACAACTCTCAATATTTTTGATTGTGTTTCTAAAGGAATTTCTGTGACCTCATCAATTAATAAAAACCCACTAGAAGATTTTTCTAAAGCTCCATATGATATTGATCCATCATTTTTTTCTTCTCCAAATAGCTCCTTTTCATATTTTTTAGCATCTAAAAGTGCTCCATTTAAAATAACGAAAGGTCCTTTTTGTCTATTTGATTTTTTATGTATTTTTCTTGCAATTAATTCTTTACCTGATCCTGTAGGTCCAGAAATAAATATTCTACTTTCAGAAATTGCAAGTTTATCTATTTGTTCTCTAATAGAATTAATATTTTGACTCATTCCAATTAACTCAAATGAATGAAATAGTTTTGATTGAAGATTTTTATTTTCTTTTTTTAAATTAAAAGTTTCAACTGCTCTATTAACAAAATTCATTAATCTTTCTCTGTCAAAAGGTTTTTGTATAAATTCAAATGCACCGGATTTTAATGAATTGATGGCCATTTCTATATTGGCATGTCCGGAAATTATGATAACAGGAACATCTTTGTTTTTTTTTTTTATATGATTTAATAGTTCTATGCCGTCATTATCGCCTTTATCTAATTTAACATCTATTATTGCAACATCTGGTAGTTTTTTATCAATTTCAGACAAAGCTTGATTATAGTTAGCAGCAATTCTAGTAAGATAACCATATTCTCTAATCAATTCGTCTAAGATTATTCTTATATCTGAATTATCATCAATAATTAATATTTCAGCTTTCATAATTTTTTTTTAATATTATTTCTATTTTTGCTCCATTAGTTGAATTTAAAAATTTAATTGATCCATTGTGATCATTAATAATTTTATTTACGATTGATAAACCTAATCCTGATCCTTTTTCTTTCGTAGTATAGTAGGGTTTTATTAAATCTTTTGCATTTTTACTGGAAAAACCAATTCCATCATCTGTAATATTTATGATTATATAGTCTCTTCTTTCAATAATTGCTATATCAATAATTTTACTAATATTGCTTGTTTTTTTTGCTTTTTCTTGAATACTTTCAATAGAATTTTTTATAAGATTAAAAAAAACTCTACTAATTTGCTCATAGTCACAAAATATAATCAGTCCTGATTTATTATGTAAATTAAATTTTATTTTAATACCTTGATCTACATTTTTTAATAACTCAAGATTTGTATTTACGATTTCAATTAAATTATTTTTTTTAAATAATGGTTTTGGCATTCTTGCAAAATCAGAAAATTCATTGACTAAATTTTCAATTTGTTTAATTTGTTTAATAATTGTCTGAAGATTAAGCTGATATTTATCCTTTTTAGATTTTTCTACTTCAACTAAATATTTTGTTTTTAAATTATCAATAGTAAGTTGTATGGGTGTCAAAGGGTTTTTAATTTCATGAGCAAGCTTTCTTGCCACGCTTTCCCAAGCTTCATGTCTTTCTGAGGTAAGAAGTTTTTCTTGTTGATTTTTCAATTTTTCTATCATTGCATTAAAATTTTTATTTAATATTTCCATTTCTTTATCTGCTTTTAGCTCTGGTACTTTAGTATCAAGATTTCCTTTACCTATTTCTTCAGATGCAAAAATTAAATTATTAATAGAAATAAAAAATCTTGATGAAAACTTAAGTGCAATTGTAATTGATAAAAATAATAATAATGCAACAACAATTACATAAATTAAAGCAAAAGAAAATTTAATACCTAAACTTTGATCTTCAACAGTATAATAAAAATTAACGGCTTCTTCAGACTCTGTTAAATATTTAGCTATTTCTTGGTCTAAAAATTTTACTACATAAAGAAATGTATCATCCATTGTACTTAATTTAATTATTGCTGCAGATTTGTTTTCAAATGCATTAATAATTTTCAGTGGTCTATCATCATGCAAAACCATATTTAAAGCCCTGTCTTCTATTGGAATATATTCACTATTGGATGATGAAATTAAAATATCTTTATTATTATTTATTAAATGAATTTGATCTAATCCACGAATTAATCTTTGAGTATTTAAATATGTTTGAAAGGCTTTTTTATTATTTGTTAAAAATTGAATATTTTTATTTAAATCATATGCTACCAAAACAATGTCTGATTCAATTTTATTTCTTTTTTCATCAACATAGTTTTTGGCTAACTCATATGAATTGTTTACAGCAGTTGTAATTTTTTTATCAAAATATTTCTCAATAGCGAAAGAAAACAGGAAAAGTGAAAAAATAGAAATAAGCAATGAAGGAATTAAAGTAAATAATGAAAAGAAAATTATATATTTTCGATTTGCTACAGATCCTCTTACATTAATATTATTTCTAATTGAGTTTTTAGTTTCTATAAAAATTAAACCAAAAAAGAATAATAATAAAAAAGCATTTGTTAGTAATAAAATATTAAGATTTTTTTCATTAAGTTGAATAAAACTTTTATCTATAAATGTTAAAAAAGTAACAAAACCAACCGATAATGTGAAAAAAAAGATAATAGTAATAAAAAAGTTTCTTTTTAAGAAAGCTAGCATAAATTAAAAATATATGAATATTGCTAAAAATAAATACATGAATAATTCCTTTATAATACTAGCTGCTGGAAATAGTGAAAGATTTAAATCACATATTCCAAAGTCGTATTTTATATATAAAGGGAAACCACTTTTACAACATTCTATAGATAAAGTAAAAAAATATGGAAAATTTAAAATAATTGTATTGGTTGTTAACAAAAAACATAAAAAATTACTTAAAAAAATAGATACTAATAATGTAAAAATTATTTTAGGTGGAAATTCAAGGGCTGAGTCAGCTGATAAAGCTCTTAAATATTTAAAAAAATTTAATATATCAAAAGTATTTATTCATGATGCTGCTAGACCAAATTTTTCTAAAAAACTACTTGATAGATTGTTTGTTAATTTAAAAAAAAATAATTGTGTAATACCAGCAATAAATCCAATTGAAACAGTTAAATTAAAAAATAAAAAATTAGTTTATAATTTAGACAGAAATAAAATTTATCTAGCACAAACTCCACAAGCTTTTAATTACAAAAAATTAATAAAATTACAAAAAAACAAAGAAAATATAATTACTGATGATTCAAGTTTATTTATTTTCGCTAATAAAAAAATTAAAATTATTAATGGAGAATTTGAAAATAAAAAAATTACTCAAAAAACTGATACCAAAATAGAAAAATCATTTAAATTTGGTATTGGATTTGATATTCACCGCTTGGAACCAAAAAGAAAACTTTATTTAGGTGGAATAAGAATTCCTTACCATTTGGGATTAAAGGGTCATTCTGATGGAGATGTAATTATTCATGCTCTTATAGACGCTTTATTAGGTGCTTGTAAATCAAATGATATTGGAACTTTATTTTCAGATAAAAAAGCAAAATATAAAAATATAAGATCATTTAAAATGTTAAATAAAGTTTTAAAACTTATAAATATTAAAGGTTTTTATATAAACAATATAGATATTAATGTAATTACTCAAAAACCTAAGATTTACAAATATAGAAATAAAATAATAAAATCTATTTCAACAATGTGTAATATTGAAAAAGAACAAATTAATATAAAAGGTAAAACTACAGAAAAATTAGGTTTAATAGGAAAAGAAAAAGCTATTGCTTGTGAAGTTATAGCTTCAGTAGTTAAATATGATTAATAAAATTAATTTTTTATTTGTTACTTTGTTTGGTGTTGGAAAAATTACAAAAATACCTGGTAGTATAGCATCTTTAGTTACTACAATAATTTTGTTTTTATTGTTCCAAGTTGTAAAAATTTCACCAAATATTTTTTTAATTATTTTAATTGTAATTTTTTTTACCTCACTTTATGCAGTCAATATTTTTATAAAAAACTTAGATAATAAAGATCCTAAAGAAGTGGTAATTGATGAATTTATTGGTCAATCAATTCCTATATGTCTATATGAAATTTCACATAATGACATAAAAGGTACTGACCAAATATTAACTGCATATTTTATAATGTTTATTCTATTTAGGATTTTTGACATCTTAAAACCCTATCCTGTAAGTTATTATGACAAAAACTTTAAAAACAGTTTTGGTGTAATTATGGATGATGTCTGTGCTGGCTTATACGTTGTTGCTGTTCTTGTTTTGTATATGGTATTAACTACATGAGTAAACTTTCACGAAAATTAGTTAGATTATTAATAAAAAAAAAACTTAATGTTTCTTTTGCAGAATCTTGTACTGGTGGTATGTTATCAAGCTCAATTACTTCTGTTGAAGGTTCTTCTAAAATTTTTGTACTAGGATTAGTAGCTTATTCAAATCAAGCAAAAATCCAAATACTTAAAGTTTCAAAAAAAATTTTAAGAAAACATGGTGCAGTAAGTTATGAAACTTGCTTAGCTATGGTTAAAAATTTAAGTAAAATCAGTAAAACTAATATCTCAATTTCTATTACTGGAATAGCAGGACCTAAAGGTGGCTCTAAGCAAAAACCTGTAGGTTTAGTATTTATAGGTATAAAAAAAGGAAAAAAAATATTAGTTAAAAAATACTTATATAAAAATAAGAAAAGAAAATCTATTCAAAAAGCAGCTGTTAATAAGTCTTTAGAATTAATTTTAAGTTTTATCAAATAAATTCTCTGCCCTTTTTTGAAAAGCATCAGCAATTTTATTTAAACCATATTGAAAAGATTTTTTCATAATTATATTCAAAAAATCATTTTTTAATTCAAAATCAATTTCAAAAGAAACTTCGGTAAAATTATTTTGTTCTTTAAAATTCCATTTATTTTCTAAATGTTTTAAAGGTCCTTCTAAATTAGTTACATAAATTGAACCTTCTTTTTTATTATATTTAACATCACTTTTGTAAGTGTCTTTCAAAGGACCTTTTCCAATAGTTAGGTCTGCTATTATTAATAGGAAATTTCCTTCTTCTTTTTTTTTATATACTTTTGCATCCAAGCAAAAGGGAATAAATGTTGGGTATTTTTCGATATCTAGAACAATGTCTATTATTTGTTCTTTATTACATTCGACTAATCTTTTAACTGATGCTCTGGGCATTAGTTTGGTTTATTCTTTTTTTTTGAAGTTTCGCAAAATCTTCATCTGCATGATATGAGGATCTTGTTAGTGGGGAAGAAGAAACTAATAAAAATCCTTTAGATTTAGCTATAAATTCTAATTCTTTAAATTCATCGGGGTTATAATATCTATTTAAGGGATGGTGTTTAACAGATGGTTGTAAATACTGACCTATCGTTAAAAAATCAACTTCAGCAGTACGTAAATCATCCATAACTTGAATAATTTCATCTTTGTTCTCACCCAAACCAACCATTAAACCGGATTTCGTAAATATATTTTTGTCAATTTTTTTTACATTTTTTAAAAGTTCGACTGAAGCAAAATATCTAGATCCAGGTCTAACTGTTCTGTAAAGACTTGGTACTGTTTCAATGTTATGATTAAAAACATCGGGTTTAGCTTTTATAACTTTTTTATAAAATTCACCTTTTCTTAAAAAATCTGGAGTAAGAACTTCTATAGTTGTTTCAGGATTATTTTTTTTTGTTTCCATAATTACTTTATAAAAATGATTAGCACCGCCATCATAAAGATCGTCTCTATCAACAGAAGTTATAACAGTATGCTTTAAATTTAATTTTTTTACTGCAGATGAAATTTTAAATGGTTCTAAGGAGTCAAGCTGATTTGGTTTGCCAGTTATAACATTGCAAAAAGCACATGCTCTTGTACATATATCTCCCATAATTAAAAAAGTTGCATGTCTTTTGCTCCAACATTCGGCAATATTTGGACAATTTGCTTCCTGGCAGACTGTTTTTAATTTGTATTGATTAACTATACTTTTTGTAAGAAAAAACTCTTTACTATTTATAAGTCTCGACCTAATCCAATTAGGCTTTTTTTTTAATGGAGTATTAATTTTATTTACTTTTTCTGGATGTCTAATTTTCATTATCTTTAATTATATAGAGTGTCTCTCCAGTTTTGCCAAATAAAAATTTTTGTCTAATAAGAGTTTCTATAAAATCTAAGTCCAGATTATCTGTCAAAAGCAAATTTTTTAGTTCTAAATCTTTAATATTTTTAGATAATTTTAATTCTTTTATTTTAAGATCATTTAATAAATTTTTTTTTTTGAAATATGAAATTAATCCACGCTCACCATCTATAAGATTAAAAAAAAAATAAAGAAACAATAATGTAGAAATAAGTAAAAAATAATTTTTTTTTAATCTTGATAACATTATTTTATCTTATTCATTTTTGCTCTTCTTCCAAGATTTTCTTCTATTCTTAAAAGTTGATTGTATTTTGCTACTCGCTCAGATCTAGCTAAAGATCCTGTTTTTATTTGATTAGAATTTGTGCCTACTGCTAAATCAGCTATAAAAGTGTCCTCAGAATCTCCTGATCTATGAGAAATTATAGTTTTATAACCTATAATATGAGCAAATTTGATTACCTCTAGTGTTTCTGTAACTGTACCTATTTGATTCAATTTTATTAAAATAGAATTAGATGAACTATTTAAAAAACCAATTTTCAATCTTTCTAAATTTGTTACATACAAATCATCACCAACTATTTGAATTTTTGAAAAATTGTTTTGCATTAATTTGCTCCAAGAGCTCCAGTCATTTTCAGCAAAAGGATCTTCTATAGATTTAATTTTATATTTTTTAATTAAAATATTATATTTTTTAATAGATTGGTTGACTGAAATATAATTATTAGAGTGTATAGAATACTTATTTTTTTTATACAGTTCATTTGCTGCTACGTCTAAACATATCGAAATATCTTTTCCATTTTTAAATCCCGAAATATTAATAGCTTGAACAATCAATTTTAACGCACTTTCATTGTTGTTAATCATTGGGGCAAAACCACCTTCATCTCCCACAGAGCTTGAATATCCTTTTTTTATTATCAATTTTTTTAAATTATTTATTACTATAAAACACATTCTAATTGATTCTGAAAAAGATTTTGCTCTATCAGGTCTAATCATGAATTCTTGAACTCTTAAAGCATTATTTGCATGGACACCTCCATTAATAATGTTCATGAGTGGATATGGTAATTTAAAATTTTTCTTTACTAAAAAGGCTTTATAAAGTGGTATTTTTTTTAATTTTGCTGAAAGTTTTTTTACTGCCATTGAAACAGCCAAAATTGTGTTTGCTCCTAATTTCTTTTTTTGTTTAGTTCCATCTAATTCAATTAAAGTATGATCTAATTTTTCTTGATTGTGTACATTTAGATTTTTGATTTTTTTTGATATTTTTTTATTAATTAAATCAACTGATTTAAAAACACTTTTTCCTAGATATTTATTATTACTTTTATCTCTTTTTTCATATGCTTCAAAAGTTCCTGTGGATGCTCCTGAAGGACAAATTGCTGATGCACTAACATTTTTTGAAAAAACTTCTGCTTCTAATGTTGGATTACCTCTACTATCAAAGACTTGTCTAGCGACAACTTTTGTAATTTTGTTCATTAATTATTTTTTTACTAAATCATCAATTTCAACTATTTGTTTTACTAAAATTTCTAATTTATTTAATGGAATCATATTTGGTCCATCTGATGGAGCATTGTCTGGATCTTGATGAGTCTCAAGAAATATTGCTGCTATTCCAACGGCTACAGCTGCTCTAGACAAATATTCTACAAATTCTCTTTGGCCTCCACTTTTTTCTCCTAGTCCTCCTGGTTGTTGAACAGAATGTGTTCCATCAAATACTACTGGATAACCATTTTTAGCCATTATAGGTATTGATCTCATATCAGATACTAAAGTATTGTATCCAAAACTTGCTCCTCTCTCAGTTACTAAAATATTATCGTTTCCTGAATCTGATATTTTTTTAGTTACATTTACCATATCCCATGGAGCTAAAAATTGTCCTTTTTTAAC
>CEUS01025032.1_pt1 | contig 10627 bp, 10 predicted proteins | sample 427031 | NCBI WGS metagenome assembly CEUS01 (sample SAMEA2622837, study PRJEB7988) | marine metagenome | biome: marine biome (ENVO:00000447); feature: marine epipelagic mixed layer (ENVO:xxxxxxxxx); material: "saline water (ENVO:00002010), including plankton (ENVO:xxxxxxxx)" | depth 140 m | reverse complement strand
GTCGAGTCACTACCTATAACATATCAAATGGAAGAGGCTCTATATGCCTTAGGACCCTACGCTGCTGGACTAAACGCAGCCAGATGGGATTTAAAAGCAAGCATATTTGAATTTGTTTTAACGGACCCAAATTCAGTTTGGCCCGACCGATTTGATGTAGACGTAAAAACTACAGACTTCATAGCTGATATATTTAGACGATTAATTGCGATATGTGTTAAGAGAGGTGCAGTACCAATAGGAGGCATGGCAACTGCTTTGCCTAGCAAAGACCCGGAAGTAAATAAAGCTGCCTCTGAATCAATACGAGCTGACAAAAAATGGGAAGCAGAGCAGGGATTTATACGAGCTTGGGTTGCTCACATCTTCCACATGGATGCTGCCGCAGCTCCTTTCAAAGAGATTCACAAATCCCAAACTTCACAACCCGCAAAAAAATTTGACACAAACAAGTACCCAATAAAAATTTCGGTACCAAATGGTTCTATTACAGTAGATGGTACTAGACGAAATGCCAGAATGCTCATCGAATATATTGAAGGTTGGATAGAAGGTAGAGGAGCTAAAGGAATAGATAGTCTGGAAGGCCGTCCTGGCATTCATCCAGCGCTGATGGAAGACTTGGCCACTGGACGCATGTCCACAGCTCAAATCGCTCAGAGAATTTTACACAAATCTAAGGATGACAATACTGGAGAAGTCCACAATTTCGGATTAGTAAAAAAAATATTGATTCAAGAAAAGGCTGACATATTAAACCGCATCAGAACGTCGTCTGAGCAAAATGAAATAGAATTTACTAATACCGAAGCCAGGTATGGTAAGGCTACTAAAATAGCGATGCACTGGATAAAAAATTACTGTGAATTGAACTTTAGAAGCCTTGGATCATACACTAGGGATGAGCTTGAATCGATAGCTAATGGAAATGACCCATTTTAGAAAGCATATATAGCAATAATGATTCAAGTAGAAGGTAGCATTGAGATAGGTGCACGTCGACAAGAAGTTTGGGGATTTATTAACGACCCTAAAAGATTCCCTGAATGGGTTGACTCAATCATAGAAATGGTTGATATACCTAAAGGAGGGCTCGCTAACGGTAACTTGTTTCAAGAATATGGCAATCCAGGTCCGTTTAAAGGCTACACTTTGTGGAGAGTAGTAGAATCAAAGTCTCCATCTGTACAAATTCATAAAGGAGTACAAGGTGTAATGCTCTTTATTGTAGAACGCCATCTGAAACAAAAACCTCATTCAACCCTATTAAATCAAACGATAAGGATGAAATTCCATACTGTTATGAAACCAATAGAGTGGATTTTAGCAAGTAAAATGCGAACTAACTCTCAGCAACAACTTGACCAAACGTTAATTAACGCTAAAACTATTATCGAAGCAGAGTCAATTCCACCAAGATAAAATGATCCTACACTCGATAAATCAACACCTAAATTGGTTAAATTTCTATCACAAGTGAGATACAGTTCCAGATACATAGTACGAGGTAATAGTATGTATCCCACCCTGAAGCCAGGACAGCAACTTCTCGTAGTACGTGATACTACATTCACCTCAGCTTATCGCAGGAGTGAAATACTAGTCATACTAGATCCTAATCATCCGAATAACGCATTTATTAAGAGAGTAGTTGGTCTACCCGGTGATAACTTAATTATGCAAGATGGCTCACTTTACCTAGATGGCAGGCACGTGATAGAACCTTATCTAAATGGGACTCCATCTGCACCTGAATCCATTTACTATGAATGGACATTGAAAACAAATGAATACGTGGTTCTAGGTGATAATAGATCTCACAGCACTGACAGCAGACAATATGGACCGATACATTTGAAAAGCATCGTTGGCAAAGTCTGGCTCAGATATTGGCCTCCGCATCAATTGGGACAGGTAAATTCAAAGAATCAACAATTGATCGAAAGTGATCTAGCAACATCTTTAGAATGATAGCTGATGATTATATCTGCGCCAGCGCGTTTAATAGCAGTTATTATCTCCAATACTACGCGAGTATAATCTATCCAACCATTTCCTTCTGCAGCCTTGACCATAGAATATTCTCCACTAACATTGTATGCAGCTACAGGAACGTTAGAAGACTGTCTTATCCTTACAATCATATCCAAATAAGGTAAAGCTGGTTTAACCATCACTATATCTGCGCTTTCCTTTATGTCAAAAACAACCTCTTGCAACGCCTGTCGGACATTTGATGGATCGATTTGATATCCGAACCTATCACCAAACTTTGGCGCAGAATCTGCCGCGTCCCGAAATGGACCGTAGAAGGCAGATGAATACTTGGCAGAATACGACATTATAGCCACACCTGAAAAATCATAAGTGTCTAAAGCAGATCGTATCGCAAATACCTGACCATCCATCATAGCTGACGGAGCAACAATATCAGCACCTGCCTCAGCGTGAGAAACTGCAATCGTCTGCAACACTTCTAAAGTAGAGTCGTTATGAACTTTATCATCCCTTAGAAGACCACAATGCCCATGATCGGTGTATCCACACAAACACACGTCAGTTATAACTAATAGTTCGGGAGATATATCCTTGATATGCCGTATAGCTTCCTGGACAATCCCTTGTTTCTTATAAGATGCCGAACCTACTGTATCCTTACTCTCAGGCAATCCGAATAATAAAACCGCACCAATACCCAATTCTTTAATTTCAGCAATCTCTACTTCTAGATTATCTAAAGAAAATTGAAGTACTCCTGGCATAGAATTAATTTCTATACGTTTTTTTCGTCCATGTGTAACAAACAGGGGATAAACAAGATCACTTGCGGATAAACGTGTCTCTTGAAGTATATTACGTAAGGCAGGAAATTCTCTAAGCCTACGCAATCTGGCCTCTGGAAACTTGGTCAAGTGAGTACCCTCTGTCCTTCTAAATATAATTTGATTGAATCTACCAATCCAACCACTGTGTGCTCAGTCGCCTGAATATCTACCCTAATACCATATTCTATAGCCGTAGAAGATGTTACTGGACCTATAGTAGCTACTGTCAATCCAGAGAAGAGACTGACATCACCATCTAAGATTTCAATCAAATTTTTAATGGTGGATCCACTGGTAAAAGTAATAATATCTAAACCTGTTTTAAGTACCTCATGAATTTTTTCGGCTGCATCATCTGGAACAGAATTAATATAAATCGGCACTTCAGTTACAGAAGCACCCAATTTCTCTAATCCTTTAAATATTGTATCTCTTCTAACAAGTGCCCCAGGTATGAGCACATTCGCTCCTTTTACACCAACCTCACTGAGCCCTAATATTACAGACTCAGAAACGAATCCTTCTGGAATAAAATCTGGTTTGATTCCCTTATCTAGAATATCCGATGCTGTAGCTGAACCAATTGCTGCTATTTTCACGGTATATAAGGTGCGGCTATCCATACCTAATTCGTTAAGTCTTGAAAAAAATATTTCTACAGCATTGCTGCTAGTGAATATAATCCAGTCGAATGAATTCAATAATTTTATGCAATTATCAAGACTGGATTTGTCTTCTATCGGTTCGACTCGTATGGTGGGAATTTCATGCACGTGGGCACCTTCTTGATATAGAAGTTTCGCTAAAGAGCCGGCCTGAGACTCAGAACGCGTTACCAGCACCCTTTTCCCAAACAAAGATCCTTTATCAAACCACCTAAGCTTATCTCTAAATTTGACAACATCTCCAATCACTATAACCACGGGTGCGCCTATACCAGATACCCCCACAATTTTCTTAATGTTACCTAGTGTGCCAACTAAAGTACGTTGATACGGTTCCGAACCCCACTGTATCAGAGCAATTGGCGTAGATTTATCCTTTCCGGCATCCAGTAGACAACTTACGATTTCATCAAAGTTATCCAATCCCATCAGTATTACCAAAGTAGTATCAAGAGTAGCCAAACTATCCCAATCTATCGATGTAGATTTGGAGGATTTAGAACCAGTTACAATTGTTACTGATGAGGAAATATTCCGATAGGTAAGAGGAATACCGGCATAAGCGGGGGCCGCCACAACTGAACTCACACCAGGAACTACTTCAAAAGGCACTTCAGCTTCATATAAAATTTGTGCTTCCTCCCCTCCACGTCCAAAGATAAATGGATCACCACCTTTAAGTCGAACAACTTTCATCCCAGATCTAGCCTTGGCAATCAGAATTTTATTTATGTCTTGCTGTGCATTTAACTGTTCACCAACTGTTTTACCCACATCAATTATTTCCGCATCTGGCCTAGACCTAGCAATCAACTTTCGGTCTATTAATCTATCATGTACCACTACATCAGCTGACTCCAAAAGTCGCATCCCTGCTACTGTAATTAATTCAGGGGCTCCTGGCCCAGCACCGATTAAATAGACTTTGCCATCATTTTTCAATTACGATATACCTCTGTAAAAGTAATCAAAATAGAAATTCGTTACAGAACGAACTCAATTATCATAAATAATCTTGTCTGCACCTGAATGCAGTAATTTAGAAGCTACCACTCTACCAGCATCTACAAAATTGTTCTCGTTCAACCGAAGCGATATTCTAGATATACATGTTCCATCAGGAGTAGCCGCCATAGCAGATACTCCTACTCCATCACTGTCAATCTTGGCATATGCAGACACTGGCACATTACACCCACTACCAAACTGTGATAAAAAGGATCTTTCAAGACCTACCTCAAAACTTGTTGCAGAATCATTCACTGCTTCAAGCATTTTGAGTATCTGAACTTCATCACTTCTTGTTTGGACAGCCAAGGCGCCTTGACCGACATCCGGAGTAAAAATATCAATGGGTAAAAATTCTGATACCTCTTTCTGTCTACCGATACGCAACAAACCAGCTGCGGCCAGAACAACACCATCATATGTACCTACCTTGACTTTATCCAACCGAGTACCAACATTGCCACGTATAGGAACAACATTTATGTCAGGCCTAATTGCTTTAATCTGAGCCACACGCCTTGGGCTACTTGTACCAAGGGTAGCATCTTTTGGTAATTCCTCTAAACATACTCCCCAACGATTTACTAATACATCCCTAGGATCAGATCTAGTTGGCATTGCTCCAACTACTAATCCCTCTGGTAATTCTGATGTCAAATCCTTAGCACTATGTACGGCAATGTCTATTATGCCATCTAGTAAAGCAATTTCAATTTCTTTAGCAAAGATACCCCTTTCAAGACTGTCAAGCGGCGTATCCTTTTTACGATCACCCATAGTCGTCATATATACGGTCCTGAATTCTGTTTTGGGGCATGATTTTTGAAGAACAGAGACCACCTCCCCAGTCTGTGCTATTGAAAGTGGACTCGATCGACTACCTACTATAACTAAATCTCTATTAGTCATAAAGAAATCCAATTGTACTTAAACTATATGCCATACTTAAAAACTACTCACATCATTAGAAGCAGACGACATTTCCATCCACTTCCGACATTCACCTGAATCACATCCGCACCTTGTTACATCTAAAAGAGAGTCCAATAAGAATTTTTTGGCCTGATTAATCTTATCTTCCATAACTAGATCGATTAATTCATCCGTGATACAAACTTGCCAATGATCTGCAGGAACTCTAACACTCTTGACGCGCAATTCATTTCTCACATCAGCTAAAACAGGAGCTAAATCAGCAAGAGCGAGAACATTGTGTCGTGATTTAACTGGACTCATATCAGAAATCTGCTCCCGTATCCTACGTGCAAGAGCTGGACTCGTACCACCGGTAGATATAGCTATTGATACTTCCCCTTTTTTAATAACTGCTGGAGCTATCCAAGTACATAAATCTGTAACATCAACAACATTCAATGGCACGTTTCTTTCCATTGCCTCATCAGAAATCTTAGCAATGAGTTCAGTGTCTCTTGTATCTGTTACTATAGCTATGAAAGCTCCTTTTAAATCACCGTATTCATAATCTCGACAAACCCAAGTCATCTCTTTGGACACAGACAATTTTTTAACAGCTTCAGAAACATCCTTAGCAATAACCACCAATTTAGCTCCACAATTTATTAAAGCTAACGACTTAGATTCCCCTAATTCGCCACCACCTATTACCACAACTCGTCGGTCATCTAGATTAAGATATACTGGAAAATATTTAGACATATGTTCCTCCAACTAATTCTTCTTAGCTCACCATAAAGTATACCAAGCGTCCTACATAATACCTCCTGTCCGGTGATTTACAGATATACTTCAGGACTATCTGGAACTATTAAAAGAGACGTTACCTATCCGAAAAAAAAGTGCTAGCATATTTAAATCTTAGATTCTGTAACCCAAAATACATGAAAATCCCCCTACGATCCAGTAACACACAAATACATCATCACGGAAATGAATACACGTAAAAATCAATTAATAAAGCATTTGGAGAAAATAGTCACTGACGATAGAGTTATCAATGCAATAGAAATCACTGCCAGGGAGGACTTCGTTCCTGACAAATACAGGGATGATTCTTACTTAGATAAACCACTTCGTATAGGGTATGGACAAACTATATCTCAACCATCCATCGTAGCTATAATGTTACAGGAACTAGAGACTAGGAAAACAGATACCGTACTCGAACTTGGCACAGGAAGCGGGTATCAAACAGCACTACTCTCTAACTTGGTCAGTAAGGTAGTAAGTGTCGAGCGTATACCAGAGCTCGCAAACTCAGCTAAGTCTAGACTCGATATTAAAGGCTATAACAACATAGAAATTGTTCTGTCTGAAGATAAAATAGGCTGGGGTAAAATTGCCCCATATGATGGAATTATTGTTAGTGCTAGTGTTCCTAAAATCCCTCAGGATCTCGTCAACCAATTAGCAAGTACGGGCAGAATGATCATCCCTGTAGGAAGTATGGAAGGCCAAGAACTTGTAAAAGTATCCTCAAATTGTGGGTTATATTCATTCAGCACAATCTGCAATTGTCGCTTTGTTCCATTAATTGGAGAAGGTGGTTGGTAATAAACTATCATACATAGTCTACTAACAATAGTTGAATTAACCAATCATCTAAATTTGATGAGTATATAGTCTACTATTTTAAACAATGAACGAACTTGTAATCTATACGAACTCAGGCCTATACTCAAATATAATCTAATTCAGGAAATCTAAATGGTGTACGAAGTAGTAATCGGCCTAGAAGTACATAGTCAGCTGCTAACAAAAAGCAAGATGTTTTGCTCTTGTAAATCAGACTACCAGCACGCTTCTCCGAATACTGTTACATGCGAAATTTGTATGGGAATGCCAGGTGCTCTGCCAGTTGTGAATCGAAGTGCCTTGGATATAGCAATCTCTACAGGATTAGCACTTGAATGCGATATTCTAAAAGTTACGAAGTTCGATCGGAAAAATTATCCGTATCCTGACCTAATGAAAGGATACCAAATATCCCAATACGATCACCCGGTAGCTGTAAACGGAAATCTTGTCATAAATACTGATAACGGGGATAAGAAAATAGGAATTACCAGAGTTCACCTAGAAGAAGATGTTGCTCGATTACTTCACCGAACTGATGATAAGGGACATTCATACAGTTTGGTTGATATTAACCGTGCAGGAGTACCTCTTATGGAGATAGTGAGTGAACCAGATATTAGTACACCAAACGAAGCCCGTACATACCTTAGAATGCTCCGCTCTATACTACGGTACATAAATGCAAGTGCAGCTAACATGGAAGAAGGTAGCTTCAGATGTGATGCAAACATTAGTATTCGACCAAGAGGAACTAGAGAACTAGGGACAAAAGTTGAAATAAAAAACATGAATAGTCTGAGATCCGTCTACAACGCATTGGAGTACGAGACCAAAAGACAAATTGAATCATCCAATAACGGGAATGAAATAATTCAAGAAACGCGGGGATGGGTTGAAGAAAAAGGTATCACAGTATCGCAGCGTGCTAAAGAAGGCGCCTCAGATTACAGGTATTTCCCTGAACCGGACATACCACCATTATCCATAGATCCTATGTGGGTAAAATCGATACGAGAATCTCTGCCTGAACTACCAAAAACCAAGATATCTAAATATATGAAAATATACCAACTACCTAAACAAGATGCGGAATTATTGACCTCATCAAAAGCAACTGCAGATTTCTTCGAATCAGTTTTGGATACGTATCACAAAGATGATAAAAAACTACCAGACAAAGCTAAATCTGTGTCAAACTGGATCTTAGGAGAGTTGACTAGGCTTATAAATACTGCTGAAAGTAATATGTTAGATATGAAGATAACCCCAAGATATTTTTCTGAACTTCTGAATATGGTAGATTCAGGGGCACTGAATAGTTCCATGGCAAAAACTGTATTTGAAGAAATGTTTTTTACGGGTAACTCTCCACTCAGTATAGCTGAGAAAAATAATTTGTCCCAAATTAGTGATTCAAACGCAATTGATATAGCTGTGGAACAGGCTATCACAGAAAACCCTGACCCCGTCTCTGATTACCTAGGTGGCAAAGAGAACGCTATAAGGTTCTTAGTTGGTCAAGTAATGAAAATTTCTAAAGGGAAAATAAACCCTCAAATCGCTACAACAAAAATGAAAACAAAATTAGATGGAATGAAGTAGCGTCATGAATGAAAAAAAATCTGATAACACTGAAAAGAAATTGTCTGGATTAGAGGTTATGAGAAAACTTTTTTATTTCGGCCTAGGTGTAAAAAGATGGATTCTAACCGGAGTAATTGGAATCTCAATTTCATCCATCGGCTTTGCATTTGTTATAAAAAATATATTCACTCTAGGCCTACCTGATGTGATCCCCTGGCATCTTGAAGGTGTACTCTTAGGCATTGCAGGATTGGGAATAATACTGATCTCGTTATATAAACTTTATCAATCAACAGCGCCTCTGCTTCTATCATCATCAAGACTTGATGTCCTTACTGAAACAATTTACAAAAGGCGCTCGTTGAGTCGTGGCCCAAAAATCGTAGCCATAGGAGGTGGTACCGGACTATCAACTCTATTAAGTGGCATGAAATCATACTCCGACAATCTTACAGCCATGATCACTGTGGCTGACGATGGGGGTAGTTCTGGACGGCTAAGACGTGAACTTGGTATTTTGCCACCCGGAGATTTCAGGAATTGCCTAGTGGCTATGTCAGACTCTGAATCCTTGCTCAGAGACCTATTTCAGTATAGGTTCGCTCAAGGAAATGGATTAGAAGGTCATAATTTCGGAAATTTATTCATCGCAGCAATGGCTGAAGTTACCGGAAGTTTTGAAAAAGCCCTTTTAGAATCTAGCCAAGTACTGGCTGTTCACGGTCGAACACTACCAGTTACGCTGTCTCAAATAAGCCTTTCTGCTCAACTGCTTGATGGAACAGTAATTGATGGAGAAACAACAATAACGGAACGAGGTGGATCAATCGATCGAATACTTATCTCACCCCAAGATGCTACGGCATACCCCGTGGCCTTGGAATCGATAAGTAATGCCGACATATTAGTCATAGGACCTGGAAGCCTGTACACAAGCATCATTCCTAATCTTCTAGTCAACGGTGTTTCCAAAACAATCCGAGAATCTAAGGCTACTAAGATCTATGTGTGCAATGTAGCCACTCAAATGGGCGAAACTGATGGATATTCAGCCTCAGATCATCTAAAAGCACTGCAAAAGCACACTTTTAAATCTATTGTGGAATACGCTATAGTAAGTGAGGATTCAAATAATTTGGAATACCATCTACAAACTAATCAGGTGAAATCAGACTCTGAAGATATAGTAAACGTTAAAGTAATTAAGGAAGATTTAATCGATACCAAATTACCAGCAAGACATAATGCTTTAAAACTAGCCCGGGTTATAATGGATGTGTACGATGGGAAATACTTATCTAACAAACCAATAAGATAGTATACGTAACATTAGTAAGCTTAGGAGATAAATGGGAAGCACAATAAACATAATACAAATCGCTCTGTCACTAGTGCTAGTTCTAGTTATTCTGTTACAAGTCAAAGGGCAAGGATCTGGGTTATTCGGAGCGGCTGATTCTTCGTATAGAACACGACGAGGACTAGAGAAAACTCTCTTTCAATTAACAGTTGTACTTGTAGTAGTATTCATAGCAGTATCAATAATTAGCGCACGGGCATGAAGAAGAATGGTTTATAAAATCAACTACGCTTCCACTTAGTTCCAGTGGAACTGTCTTCAAGAATAAATCCTAAATCTCCGAAACGTTCCCTGATACTATCTGATAACTCGTACAGCCCCTCTGACCTAATTATATCCCTCAACTCAACAAGAATAGTGATTATTTTGTCTGCATCACTCGAAGAAAAACCATCAAGAGACTTCGGGGCTTGACCTCCCACTCCTAAAATTTCTTCAATACTAATGCCACTGACACGCAATTGCTCATACATATTTCCGGATAGATCTTCCCGTCCTCGGCTACGCAGCTCAGCATTGGTATCGACCAACAAATTGATTAATGGGAAAAACTCTGGTTCACGATTAAAAATTGGTTCTGCAAGAGTCAGTCCCAACACGTTACACAGTCCTTGAAGGGTATCCTGAAT
>CEUS01284110.1_pt1 | contig 10632 bp, 9 predicted proteins | sample 427031 | NCBI WGS metagenome assembly CEUS01 (sample SAMEA2622837, study PRJEB7988) | marine metagenome | biome: marine biome (ENVO:00000447); feature: marine epipelagic mixed layer (ENVO:xxxxxxxxx); material: "saline water (ENVO:00002010), including plankton (ENVO:xxxxxxxx)" | depth 140 m | reverse complement strand
ATTGGGAAAGCGCCCATTGGGTTGCAGCCTGTGAATTCTCGTTTACGTAACGGTTAATCAAAAAGTTTTCTACCCCTCCTCCTCGGCCTCCCCGGCCTTCTTGCCCCGGACCCACACTTGTTGGATTGTCCATGGCGTAGTTTACAGCCCCTGCAATATCGTTCTCCGCCCAGCCTTGCAGAGCTGCCAACATCATAGTATTTCTTCCATGATCTCCCGTCCCATTTTCTGCGGCGTATGCGACTGCGGCCTGAGGATTTGTTTCTCCCCATCCTGACATAACTGCCATCGTATCTCGCTTTAAGCTTCCGCCACGGTCTCTACCAAATCCTCGGCCTCCTCTTCCGTCGCGACCTCCCGAATCGTCGCTTTCCTGATTCATGGCGTATTCCATGGCTGCGGCCCCATCCATTTTGCCCCAGGTATTTAACAAAAGAGTATTCATTTGCTGTCGCAGGCGTCCATCCTCGATTGATTCGAGCAGGGCGAATCCATCCACAATGTTATCCTTTTTTAGCTCTGAAAACGCATCCGTCAGTAAGGACATACGTTTCAACGGATCGGATTCTGTCACCGCTTGCCGGATTACGAGAAGTGGGTCAATTTCCTCATCGATGATGAATAGAAAATCATCGGTGCTTTTTGTCAGCGCCACGCTTCCCGATTTGGCCGATTTTCCCGAGTCCGAATTCTCCGTGGAATTCAGGATGGTGGATTGAACACTCGCAAGGTTGTTGGACAAAGTCAGACGACCAATAAAAAATGCGGCTACCAGCGTGGCTGGCCAGAGAAAGAAAATGATCGAACTGATGCGGTACGTGCCTGTCATGAGAAATATTATTGGTAAAAAATCGCAGTCATCCCACAGGAATTAACTTTTGCGGGGATTTATGAGGTTTAAACTAAGTTGGTCGAAGCCGGATTCCGACCAAAGAATCCGGAGTGTGAAAACGATTACGCTGACCAAGCATTACACCAGCACATTGCATCAGCTTTGTAAACTTATCCCGTCGCATGTGACGCAAAAGTTGATCCGGAAACATCATACACGACGACGAGCTCATTCTAATTACGCCTAAATCGCACCAGGACTATCCCCAACGTCTTCGCAGCATCTAAGCCTGGGTCGATCAAGGAACAGTGGGTGGTCATGGTTTTCTCAGCAATGACTTTCAATTGGCGCCCGCAAGCGTCTGCGATCTCTACTGCTGCCGCTGGCCCCACAGTTTCACCCGGCTGTTAACTATCGTGCGAGGCGTGCTCTGGGACCGCTTCGCCATCTTCGAGTTGACCGCTTTCTATGGGATAGCACGAACACGATACCGAATGTTCGCCCAGCCTCAACAGTCATATTTCCCGGGGTTCTCCCCATAATTTTGTGGGACAGTATCCGTCCAAATACGCCGATTTTGACTCCGTTTGCATTTCGGCTTTTTAATTTATCAACCGCCAACCCTCACCAACACTCAGGCTTGCATCCAAACTTCAGGCCTTATGGGATGACTGTGTAAAATATAGTAGATCAGATTTCAATACTGGTTATATATGTAAACGTCGGCATAGATATTGGAGTTACACTATTTTGGAAATTATCAACTCAGACTCTCGTTAGACTTTTAATCATGGATGATTCTCTTCTCACCGGCATTTCAATTCTAGTCTTGGAGGATGACAAGCTACTTTCTCGCCGTTTGTCAGCCTATCTTGAGACCCGAGGTGCAGAGGTGATGCAAGCAGAGGAAGTTGAGGAAGCCCGAAACCTTGTGAAGGATTTTTCATTCGATGTCGCCTTATCTGACATAAATTTGCCTGACGGCAACGGGATGGACTTACTCAAGGAAGGCGCTTATCCCGATACTTGCCGCGTATTGATCATGACTGCGGAAGGCGGGGTGGAAACTGCTGTCGAGGCCATGCGCTTGGGAGCGGTTGATTTTTTGGCCAAACCCTTCGAATTGGATGAATTGTCCTTAGTGATTCTTAGAAGTCGCAGGCAACAAAAGAAAGATCGGATAGAAACCTATCGGCAAGCGTCTGAGGAAAAATCGTCAGACTTGTTTTTTGGAAGTTCTATGGAAGGGGTGCGTCTGGCTCTCGACCGGATTCTCGAAACGGATCGTCGATTGGGTGATTCCTTGCCTCCGGTTTTATTGATCGGCCAAACGGGAACGGGCAAGACTTCAATAGCGCGTTGGATTCACAAGTCAGGTCCCCGATCTGAGAAACTGATGGTGGAGGTAAATTGCTCAGCTTTACCGGAGAGCCTCGCTGAGTCCGAACTGTTCGGCCATGAGCGTGGGGCATTTACCGATGCCAAGACTGCGAGAATCGGCCTCTTCGAGGCAGCTGATGGGGGGGCTTTGTTTTTGGATGAATTGGCCAGCCTTTCATTGCCGATTCAGGCCAAGGTACTAAAGGCAATCGAAGATCAGGAAATCCGACGTTTGGGTGGAACCAAATCCATTAAAATCAATATTCGCTTGATTGCGGCCGGAGGCGAGGATCTCAAAGACCGTGTGGCACAAGGATTGTTTCGTGAAGATCTTTACCATCGGCTGGATCTTTTGAGGATTGAGTTACCGCCCTTAGTCCAGCGAAAAGCCGATTTGGCGGAACTGGCCGCGTACCTGATCGGCCAATTATCCCAGCGCTATAAAGTGGATGGCAAACATCTTGCCCAAAAAGGTATCGAGCGGTTGCTTGCCTACAACTGGCCAGGAAACGTCCGTGAGCTGGCCCATGAATTGGAGCGTTCTCTGATCTTCGAGGAAAACGATGCTTTGGAACTGGCCATGCTAGCCGGAGTTGATCCCGCTGGGTCTGCCAATATCATTCTGTCCGAAGATACCTTGTTCAATCCGGCCTTCGAGTTTCCGGATGAGGGATTTAGCATAGAAGAAACCATATTGGATATCATTCAACGGGCGCTCAAGCAGACGAACCAGAATGTCTCCGCCGCAGCCCGGCTCCTTGGAGTTAATCGGGATTACATACGCTATCGATTGTCGGGTAAAAAATCGGCGGATTAACCATTTCAGCAATTGGTTCGACATTTTGAGGGAAAAGTTTATGGTCATTGGTCTGAAAGAAAATAAGTAAGCGCACCCAACCCCCAACCATTTCAACCGTGAAACGCATAAAATTAACGATTTTTCCGGGGTTCTCGGCTTTGCTTTGGCGGTTTCAGGGTAATATAATTTAGATCCGCCATCCCACGCCAATGGCGGCCTTGGTTCAGGTCCGACCGATGGTCCTGGAAGACCGGTATGTCCACCTTTGCCCAGGCCCATTCGGGACAACCCTGCTTTCCAGGATTTTGTGAATGATTTTCAAGCCTTCCGTGTGGACTTTAAAAGCTAGATACAGGATTTCCGCTGCTAAATGGCGGACGCCACGGAGGCGGAGAAAGCCGCAATCCATAGGGAGCGTGACCAATGGCTAAAAAATTACCGAGCCCAGCAAAGTGAATTGCACAAGCAGGTTCGGCGGCACTTGCAAGCTGCTCGCAAGGCTCGAGACGCCGCCACTGGCGGTTAGCCGGTAGAGAACCAATATTTTTTATTTTGTTGGGCTTAACTGGAAAATATTTCTCAGGCCTCCCGATGGTTTCTCTCAAAACCTTGGTAAATATTCCCCGATTACCTAATTTTAGAAATCGGCCTTCAAGAGAAATTCGGAAAAAGATCATACGCCTTCGGCAATCGGCCCGTACGGACCGATTGACCGATTCTGCTGAGCATTGAAGTTAAGGTTAGGGTACTGAAATTCCCAGGACTGATCTAGTCTATGTAAACAGGCGACTCAATCGTGAGAAGCCTAATTATTAAGCGAAGGAAAAGAGAGTCGGCAGTGTTTCGTTAAGGAAATAATAATTTTTGTTTTTTTAATTGAAACTCGTATAGCCTTGACATACCAACGAATCCTACATCATGACAGTCGTAGCCTACTCATGTGGCAGAGTCTTGATTTTATGTGTTTTGCTTTGGAGCCTCTCATTTCTTGCTACATACGCCCAGGAGGATCTCACTGATCAGGAAATCGAAGCCCTTTTGGCGGACGAAGAAGCTTTTGAAGCGTGGCTGGAAGAAGAATTTACCGGTTGGGAGTTTAATACGTTTGCTAGACTTGGCTGGGGGCGCTCCGATAATGTGCTTCTGGCGACGGTTAACCCAGAGACAGCAGGTTTTTGGAGAACGGACTTTGAACTCTTTTTGACAAAATATCCTGATGAGAAGGGAGAATTTTTTTCGTATATTTCCGGCACGGATATTCGTTATTCCGGGGTCGATGATGCTGACAAAGAAGTCCTCTGGCTATTTACTTCCGAGTGGCAACGCTACCTCTCTGATCAATATACCTTCAGCCTCGATGCCCAGTATGTATATTTTGACCAAATTCTGGACTTGTCCTTATCAGAACGGGAGGAAGTGCCGATCCGCCAGAGAATTCAATACCATGGATATGGTTTGGGATCCGGTTTGGAATATTTGGTATCTGAAACCAATTCATTTTTTTTGGATGTGTTGTTGACTCGTGAAGAGTTTGCTCAAGTCCTGGGTCATGATTGGTTGGGGCGTGTGGAATTGGCCTGGGAGCGACCCGTTTGGAAAGATGGAGAAATCACGACCAAGCTGCGAACGGATCATCGGGACTACGATGATAGACTTCAGCGAAATCCGTTTAATTTCCGTGAAATCGAAGACGCACCTCTCAAGGATAACCGTATTTCTTTGTCGGTTGAGCTCGAACAGGGCTGGGGTGAAACAAAGGATTTAACTACAGCGATTGAAGTTCGCTATCTGGAAAACCGAGACAACGGCGCAGGCTTCTACGATTATGACCAATGGACAGTAGACTTCTCTCTCGACGGTATCTGGACCAATTGGGAAGCGACCATTGCAGTTGGCGCGGATAATACCAAGTTCCCCGTTCAGAAGGTAGAGCGTTTTTCGGATATCCTGCGTAAAAAAAAGGATTATTGGGCGGAATTTTTTGTCAGAAGAAACATTTTGAAGCGGCTTTCCATTTATCTTCTTCTTGAATACGAAGAATCCAATTCCAATGTTAAAGGAGATGACTTCGATGCACTTTCCGGAGTTTTCGGCTTTCAATTCAATATTTGGGGTGAATCCTGAGCCTTACTTCAAATATGACCGTTAACCCTTCAAATCAAAAGCCAATCATTCTCTGGGTTATAACCGGAGTCTTGATCTTATTTCTTGCAGTGGTGGGTGGCCTTGCTTTTGAATTGCGCAAGCTTTTGCGAAGCCACGTGATCAATCGGGATGGAGAGGTATTTATGGTTGTAGCCTCGGCCGAGGTGGATAGAGTCCGGGTGCAAAATGAGGGCATTTTTGATTCAGGTGCAGACGAGGAACTTCTGGAAGTTGCCCTGAATACCTCCGAAATAAGGGGCATTCTAGGCGTTCAAGTATACAAGAATGCGAATAATTATGTTGGTGCGTTTCCAATATCCATCAAAAGGAGCAACCTGGAGTTGGTAGACGAATTGGAGCTACTTCAAAAGAGGCCGATTAGTCGCTACCATGCTTCTATGAAGTTAGCCGACATCTTCTTTATAATTGAGGAGGAAGATGGGGAGCCAATGATGTATCCGATTTTGGAAATCCTGATTCCATTATTTTCATTAACCGATGGCGAGGTGTCTGGCTTTGCACAGTATTATATGGATGCCGGCGACCTGGCACTAGAACTGGAGGAGCTAGATGATAATGTCCTCTACTATGCAGGCGGCGCATTTGTTTTGGGTGCGCTATTAAGCGGAGGATTGTTGTATTGGGCATTCAGGAAACTACGGGAGGTTAATACGCTGCTTGAAGACCGGACGCGGAATTTGATTTCAGCGAACCACAAGTTGAGTATGGAGTCTAGGACTGCTGCTATTGGTGCAATCACTTCTCATCTTATTCATGGACTCAAAAGTCCCCTGCAGGGAATTCGTCAATTTGTTACAGCCTACTCTAATGGTGAAGGGAATGGATCAGACGATGCGGTTTGGCAGGATGCTGCCGAGACTACGGAGCAGATGCAGAAACTTATCAACGAGGTCATGGAAGTACTTCAGGATCGCGGAAGTGAATATACCTACGATTTAAATGCCCGTGAGGTAGGCACACTGGTTGATGAGCGGGTATTTCATTACGCGGAGACAAAAGGTATTGTGCTGAAGCTTGAGGAATCTGGACCTTGCGATTCGATTCAATTGCCGAATGACCGAGCTAACCTGATCGTCCTGATTCTCGTCAATTTGGTAAGAAATGCCATTGATGCTTCTCACCAAGGTACGACCGTGAAGTTGTGCATTCACTCAGAGAAGCTTGGAAACCTTCGGTTTGAGGTGCTCGATAAAGGGGAGGGCCTGCCCGATCATGTTGTAGAAAATTTATTTAAACCCGTTATGAGCAGTAAGCAAGATGGCAGTGGGATTGGGTTATCTCTTTGTCAGGAGCTCGCCAGGCATCTGGATGGACAGTTGGAACTTGCTGATACTGGCCCTCAAGGAACCATTTTCAGACTAAAAATTACGACGATTACAGCTACTGCTTAATTTTACCTTTCAAAAACTTGCGCACAACTTACCCCACAATCTGTTTGTGCTGCATGGCTTTGTCCATGATGGGACAGGAGCTTGGCACGCTTAAATGGAGTTATCAAACTTCTGGAGAAATTTATTCTTCACCGGCAATCGATTTAGATGGCTCTGTTTATATTGGCGTAAACGACGAGACCGATGATGGCATAAATGACAATGCTGTAGTGGCTCTCAATTCCGATGGATCCCTTAAGTGGAAAGCTGAGGCTACCGATTGGGTGGAATCGACCCCGGCGATTGGGCCAAACGGAGTCTTGTATGTAGGAACCTGGGATGGTTTCTTGTATGCTTTGGATACCGAGACCGGCGCTGAGATCTGGAAGTTTGAGACTTTCGGAGTAATCGATAGTTCGGTGGCGATTGGTGAAGACGGTGTACTTTATTTTGGAAACGGTGAAAATGCCCTTTATGCGATAAATCCGGATGGTACACCAACCTGGGTTCGCGAATTTAATACTTCAAATGCGGATCCATTCCCCTTCGATGACTGGGTGGATTCCTCACCGACCATCGATTTCAATGGCAATATCTGGACGGCAGACCTGTTCGGAAATTTAAAGCAAATTTCGCCGGATAGAACTGAAGTTTGGTCTATAGACTTGGGCGTGGGCATGCTTTCGTCACCCGCTATTGCTCAAGATGGGACTGTTTACATAGGGGACGAAGATGGCTTGGTTCTTGCGATTACGCCGGGCTTGTCGATTGAGAATGAGAATCAACCAAAGTGGGTTTTTGATACAGGTTTGGAAGGTATAGAAAGTTCTCCGGTGATCGGTATGGATGGCACAGTTTACATCGGTACTGGCGATGGCGATTTGTATGCGTTTGATGGCCAAACAGGTCAGGTGAAGGCCGGTTGGCCCTTTACCGGTTCGGCAGACGTTATTTACTCGACTCCCGCCATTACTGAAAACGGCACCGTATATGTTGGATCCGGAGATACCAAGCTGTACGCAGTCTCTAATGCTGGAAATTTACTTTGGAGCTTTGATACGGACGGATTTGTCGACTCTTCACCGGCCATTGGGCCCGATGGGACCGTTTATTTTGGATCTACGGATGGAAAGGTTTACGCTGTCCATGGAGGTAGTCCTTTGGGATTTTCACGCTGGCCAAAATTTCGAGGCAATGCAGCTGCTAATGGAAAAGTCGACCCTTACCGAAAATGGGTTGAGGACCTGGCGTTGGCAGAGCCCAATCCATTTAGCGATCCCGACAATGACGGTTGTGAAAATGTTTTGGAGTGGGCCTTTGGTACAGATCCCGAGGAGGAGAACTTGATTAAGATGCATTATCTCATGATCTCCTCTTCATTCGGCACAGCCAATCTCGATGCTCGTTGGTTAGTAGAGGCGCGTGGTATGCTTATCGATTTTTCCGATGATCTGGAAACATGGGAGTCTCTGGATCTCAATTCGCCAGAGTCATACTCTTGGTTGAATGCAATTTCCTTGGAAGAGGTGGAGGACAAGTTGGAGGTTCAGCTTGATTTGGACCCATCGGATTCATCCCCTCGGTTTTTCCGATTGAAAGGTCTCCAGAATTAATTTGCGGTAGTCGCCTTCATGGGCTATTTAATTCTGGTATCGCTCATTTGGGCCTTTTCATTCGGACTAATCAAGACTTACCTGACCGGGCTCGATCCATTGTTTGTGGGCGCTGTTAGAATTGGGATTGCCTTGTTGGTATTCCTTCCATTCTTAAAAGTCAGAGGTCTTCCCTTTTCATTGCTTGCACGCTTTTTCATAATCGGCGGGGTACAATACGGTTTGATGTATGGAAGCTACATTTATACGTATCAGTTTCTCGAGGCACATAAGATTGCACTTTTCACGATAACCACGCCTCTATTTGTGAGTGTGCTCGATGATTTTTTTGAGAAACGATTCCGTTACCGGTACCTGGTTTATGCGGCTATTTCTGTTATCGGGGCATCTATCACCTACTATAAGGCTACTGATGTCGAAGGTGCACTGGTCGGAGTCGCATTGCTTCAATTTTCAAATTTTTGCTTTGCCGTGGGGCAAGTCTATTATCGAAGGACTTTGAGTGTCCATGAAACGCTTAAACCTTTGGAACATTTTGGTATACTCTATGCCGGCGGGATGGCTGTTTCTCTTTTGCTGGTGGCGGCAGGAACTGATTTATCCCGTATCAGTGTAACCGGTACGCAATGGATCGTATTAATTTTTTTGGGAATTCTCGCCTCCGGGATCGGATTTTTTCTTTGGAACTATGGTGCTACAAAAACCAATGCTGGCTCGCTGGCGACTATGAATAACCTGAAAATTCCCTTGGCCGTAGCTGTGAGTTTGTTGTTTTATGAAGTAATTACTCAATCAGCATTGATTAAACTTTTGTTGGGCGGTGGAGTGATTGTTTGTGCGGTATACTTGAGTGAGCGCTACGCAAGGCGGTTGCCTGCATGAAAGAATTCAACGTCCTGGAAAAATGTTTCCGATTGCTTCCTGAAGTCAAAATGAGCCTCTCCGAACTCCTTGGCCGACGCAGCCATTTGAATCCTTCGTTTCCGATCATTTCCTAAAAGGGCCAAGGCATCCGAAAAAGCTGCCTGATTTCCAAAGGGTATCCCAAAACCCGATACACCTTCCTCAAAGCATTCTTTGACCCCGTTTACAAGATAGGCAATGATCGGCAGTCCCGAACATTGTGCTTCAATCAAGCAATTGGGCAGGCCTTCTTTATCCGAGGTAAGGACTGCTACATTATGGCGTGCGTATAACTCATAAGGATCTGGATTCCATGTAAACCTGACGCGATCTTCAAGATTCAGTTGCCCTGTCAGTTGTTTGCAACTGGAAAGGGTTTTCCCCTTTCCAGAAAATGTGCATTCCCAGTCCAGGTTTTTCGGCAACTTGGCCAATATCTCCAAAAGTTCTTTTTGATTTTTTTGAGGGCGAAACATAGCGACACAAAGAAGTTTAAGTCTTTTAGTGTTGGTTGCTTCAAGCGCTTGAGAGTTAGGTTCAACTAGGCAGCCGTTGTGAATAGTTGTTATAGGGATATCATACGGAGCCAAGACCGTGCTTAGATGATCGCAGCTATTCCTGCTATTGGTAATAATACCATGAGCATTCTGGAGAGCCCTGACGTAGTAGCGCACCGGTTTTTTCCCTGACCTGTAGGTGGCGATTGTTGTTATTTCTGGAAACGATCTTCGTATCTTCCTGAGGTGAATGTGAGCCACTTTCCCCATAAAAACAACGGCATCGGGTTGAAACTTTCTGATGTGCGCTTTGAGACCGGGCGCCCATTCATCGATCCTAGAATTGAAAGGTTGAAGTTCCTTGAAAAAATCGAGCTTGGCAGCCTGTAACTGCAGTACCCCGCCTGGCCGGAATACAACAAGGCCAGTTTGGTGTCCGATTTCTTTTCCAATTTTTGCTAATGCGGTCGTCTGTTTTTCGGTCCCGCCAAGTCGAAGATGATCCTGCAAAAATAGAATACGCATTTCTCAATAATCTCATAGCATTGATAGCAAGCAAGGTTGATCAGGGATCAAATTTACGGTCGACCAAAATGATGTTTTTCTTGTTGCTTGAGACCGGATATTTTTAATTCTACATCAACTTTGACCGGAGAGATGGCTGAGTGGTCGAAAGCAACGGTTTGCTAAATCGTCGTACCGGAAACGGTACCGCGGGTTCGAATCCCGCTCTCTCCGCCATCTAAGTAGTTGGTTCATAGATACTAAGGGAATTTAGTAAAATTTTAATACCGCTTTCCTACCAAAAGTCTTGCGGTTTTACGTCGCTTTGCTCAGAGTTGAGCTGTGCGAAAAGCAAAGATTTTGAAGGTCCAAACGAGTATCCGAAGGGCGCTGGTATTAGAATAAATAGGAGTGCCGCTATTATCGCCTTTTCTTAAATAGAAAAAGAAGTCGTTAGGCGCTCTCTCCGGATCGGCGATCATTTTGGGGTCCTTCACAAGGAGAGTCCATTCCCTGGCAGTTCTCCAACTCCTCTAATCACAAAAGAATAATCACCGGGATCTACCGT
>CEUS01157858.1_pt1 | contig 10633 bp, 6 predicted proteins | sample 427031 | NCBI WGS metagenome assembly CEUS01 (sample SAMEA2622837, study PRJEB7988) | marine metagenome | biome: marine biome (ENVO:00000447); feature: marine epipelagic mixed layer (ENVO:xxxxxxxxx); material: "saline water (ENVO:00002010), including plankton (ENVO:xxxxxxxx)" | depth 140 m | reverse complement strand
CCCCCGATCCTCGCACCATACAAATACAACCTTGGGATAAATCCGTTACTTCCGAGATTGAACAGGCTTTGCTCACTTCAAAGATAGGCATTACACCCTTGGTTGCCGGCGAGGTCATTCGCTTGCCGATGCCCGAGCTAAGTGGCGAAAGAAGGGAAGAACTTTGCAAGGTCGCTCAAGGAATTGCCGAGCAAGGTCGCGTGGGGATTCGCAGCGTTCGGAAGGAGATTCTCGACGCGCTCAAGGCTCGCCAAAAAGAGGGCTTGTCCGAGGATGAGTTCAAGCGTTGCGAGAAGGAAGTCCAAGTCGTGACGGACGCCCACGTTCAACGTATCAACGACAGCCTCTCCACCAAGGAGAAAGAATTGCGGCAAGTCTGACTTTTTTCATTCGGCGAATTGATCAAAGTTTGGCCGATTGCTTTACATTTCGAATAACCCCATCGTCCATGAATGCAGATGGCGCCATCGGTCGTGTCGTAGTCAAGTTAGGCACTCGGTTGCTTACCACGGGCCCCGGTCAAGTGGACTCGGAGCGCTTGACGAAGCTAGGGTCGGCCATTCGCCGGTTGCAGGATCGCGGCGTGTCCGTGGTCGTCGTCAGTTCAGGAGCCGTTGGACTTGGCATGGGAGAGCTTGGACTGACTGAACGTCCTACGGATGCAGCTGCTTTGCGAGCTTGCGCTGCGATTGGGCAAAGTTTGCTCATGAATCTATGGAGAGACGTTCTAGAGCCCTTTGATATTTTGCCGGCTCAAATATTACTTACGCGTGAGGATTTTCGAAGTCGCGCCAGTTCCCGCAACGTGGAAGCCACCTTGAGAAATCTCCTGGATCAAGGAGTTCTTCCGGTGGTGAATGAAAATGATTCCGTTAGCGACGAAGAAATTCGATTTGGCGACAATGACGTCTTGTCCGCTTTGCTTGCATCACTTTGCAAGGCGGATTTGTTGGTCATGCTGTCGACCGCCGAGGGATTGGTGGATCGTGAAGGTGGCGGCAATTTGATTTCTTTCGTCGAGGAGATTAGCCCGGAAATCGAGGCCATGGCAGGTGATTCCGAAAGCCCTACCTCGGTGGGTGGTATGGTTACCAAATTGGAAGCTGCCAAAATCACTACCCAATCTGGTTGCGCTTGCTTTGTTGGAAGTGGAGCCGATCCCGAAATTTTGGAACAGGTCATTGATGGCGACGCAAAAGGCACTTTTTTCGCCCCTGCGGGTTTACCTCTGAAATCTCGCAAGCAATGGCTCGCTTTTTTTCCGAAAACCAAAGGTGCTCTTGTCATGGACGAGGGTGCTTGCCGAGCAATCGTCGAAGAGGGTAAAAGCCTTTTGGCCAAGGGAGTTACTTCCTTTAGAGGCGATTTCTCTCGGGGCGACGTGGTTGCGATCGAAACTCCAGAAGGCAAGGTTGTGGGCCAAGGCGTGACTTCTTTTTCATCCGATGAATTGCCTCGCGTGCAAGGAAAGGACGTCTCCGAGATTCTTTCCGACTTTCCTGATCGGACGCGCGGCGAACTCGTTCATCGAGACCATCTTGTCGTTCTTGTACAAGCAAAGGCTTAAAACCCTTGCCCCCATCGGTGATTTCTGCCGATGGTAAAGAGAGATGGATGAGGACGTAGAGGCAATTTTCGGTTCTGAATCGAGCAAGGGAGTGGGAGGCTTTCCCTCGATTGATTTTCGGGCTGATCTCAACGATGACCAATACAGGGCCGTTACTGCTCCGGATGGGCCTGCTCTCGTGCTTGCCGGAGCAGGTTCAGGCAAGACCCGAACTCTTACCTATCGAGTGGCTTATCTCATTACCGAGCGTGCAGTCCAACCTCATCAAATCCTTTTACTGACCTTTACCAATAAAGCGGCGAACCAAATGCTGGGACGAGTTGAGTCCCTGACCGGAATACCATCGCACAAGTTTTTGGGAGGAACCTTTCATCACGTAGGACAGAACGCTCTTCGCCATCATGGTGAATCCGTTGGACTCTCACCCAATTTCACCATCCTGGATGATTCCGATTCCGATTCCCTGCTGAATGAAGTAATTCGTGAACTCGATCCCGATTACTTGAAAAACAAAAACAACCCCAAAGCCAAACCCCTTAAATCCTTGATTAGCTACGCTCGTAACGTTCAGCGTCCAGTTACCGAAGTGGTTAATGAGCGGTATGGGGATTCCGCGCCTGATTTGGCCGTTTCCGTGAACGAATTTCAAGACGCATACCGACAAAGCAAGCTCGAGCGTGGCTTGGCCGATTTCGACGATCTTCTCGAGTATTGGCTCGAGATCCTCGAACGTAACGAAGAAGCGGCCAAGTATTACCAGGAACGCTTTCGATACGTCTTGGTAGATGAATACCAAGACGTCAATCGGTTGCAGGTCCGCATCATAGACAAAATTGCCGCCCAAGGCCAAATTATGGCGGTGGGAGATGACGCTCAGTGCATTTATACTTGGCGTGGAGCGGAATTCGAGCACATCATTGGCTTTTCCAAGCGATATCCAGAGGTGAAAATTTACAAGATCGAGACCAATTATCGAAGTTCTCCCGAAATTCTGGCTTTGGCCAACGGCATCCTCGAGGCTCAACCGAAAAACCGTGGTTACCAGAAAACCTTGCTTCCTTCCAAGCCTTCCGGCGGCAGGCCGGTGTTCGCCCCCTTGATGGACGCTTACCAACAGGCCGATTTCGTAATCGACCGAATATTGGAATTACAGGACGCCGGCGTGGACCTGGAGGACGTAGCCGTTCTTTATCGAGCCCACTATCATGCCATGAATTTGCAATTGGAGATGACCAGGCAAGGCATCCCTTTCATAATAACCAGCGGAGTTCGTTTTTTCGAGCAAGCGCACGTAAAGGACCTTTCCGCACAACTCCGTTTCGTTGCCAATCCTGCCGACGTCGTGGCTTTTCATCGTTTTGCCTGCCTTTTACCCAAGATCGGTGAGAAAACCGCCTCTCGTCTTCACTCGCTAGCTGAAAAAGTCGCTTCCGATGAGCAAATTTCCATTCTTCGAGCCCTTGCCACTCAAACCTTTTTGAAAAAAGTTCCGAATGATGCTCAAGATGATTGGCAGTCGCTCGTCGAAACTTTGTTGGCAATCGAAGAGGCTGCCCGAACGGCGACTCCAGCCAAGGTGGTGGAAATAGCGATGGAGGGCTGGTATTCCTTTTATTTACGTCAAACGTATGACAATTGGGCTCGCCGTGAGGAGGATTTGGAGAGTTTGAGCCAGTTTGCTTCCAAGTTTCAGGATCTTTCCGAGATGCTTGCCCAGCTCATTCTCCTCGGCTCGGAAACCGGTGACCGTGTGGTTCGCATGGGAGAGCAGCATGTCCGATTATCGACCATACACCAAGCAAAAGGACTCGAATACCGCTATGTTTTCGTGATTGGTCTGGCAGAGGGACTTTTCCCTATTCGACGAGCCATCGAGGGTGATGGGGACTTGGAAGAAGAGAGACGATTGTTCTATGTTGCCGCCACACGGGCTCAGCAAGGCCTATTTCTGACTTATCCGATGTTAAGCGAACAAAAAGGGGCCCCCGTTCGCATGCAACCCAGTCGTTTCATTCGGGAAATGCCAACGGAGCAGCTTGACGTCAGACGGCCAATGCCGAAGCAACAATCTTCTTACGGCGGATATGGTCGCTATGGACGAGGTGGCGGTAGGGGAGGGCGCTTCTGATGACTTTCATCCTTTTACCCAACCTGATTTTCCATTAACGCAGCACCATGATTTTATCTGATTCCGCAATTTTGGAGGCTATTGACAAAGGCGATATTGTGGTCGATCCGTTTGACCGTTCTTGCCTTGGCACAAATAGCTACGACGTTCATTTGGGGAAACATCTCGCTTGCTATATCGATGAGGTGCTGGATGCTCGCGAGCACAACCAAGTGGATCGTTTTGAAATCGATGACAAAGGTATAGAACTACGCCCTGGCAAGACCTATCTTGGTGTGACCGAAGAATACACCGAAACGCACCGATTCGTTCCTTTTCTTGAAGGAAAATCGAGTGTGGGTCGTCTGGGTATCGACATTCACGCCACGGCAGGCAAGGGAGACGTTGGGTTTTGCAACCATTGGACCCTCGAAATCTCCGTTTCCCAATCGGTTCGCGTGTACGCTGGGATGCCTATTGGGCAACTAATCTATTTTCGCGTGGAGGGGGAGGTGCAGATCGATTATTCATCCAAGTCATCAGCCAAGTACGGCAAGCGGACTCCCTATCCAGTCGAGTCCATGATGTGGAAGAATTCCTTCTGATCGTTTTCCTTCGATCTACTCTTCCATTTTCCCGAAAAAACGATCCAGCAATCTTCTTTTTCGCTTAGTTGGGCGTCCGCTGCCCGCAGGTTGTCCAATGCCTTGCGTCCGGCTTCGTTCACGCGCGGAGTCGTATTCCTCTTGTGGCGTAAGATCCTCCATGTATTCATTCACGAGCTTTGCTCCCACTCGTTTCTCGAGAGGAGCAAGCACTTTCAAGGTTCTGGCAATGCCATCCTTGCGGAGAGTGACGACGTCTCCTGGAGCAAGCATACGAGATGGTTTCACCTTCTTTTCCTCGATTTTCACTTTACCCGCTTTGCAAGCGGTGGTGGCTTGCGTACGCGTTTTGAACACACGCGTGGCCCACAACCATTTGTCGACGCGACAGTTTTCCACGACTTTGGCTTGTTTCAAGCCCTACCGCTTTTGCGGAGCTTTGTTTCCCACCTCTTTTCCCCGCGTCTCATTATTTTTTGATGCCGAGGTTTCTTGCGTGGCATTTTGCTTGGAGGTTTTTTCATTGCTCGATTCCTTGCCGGATTTCTTTTTCCTTTTGCTCGAATCCTTTCTGGATATCGCCATCCACGAGTTTTGACCAAAGTGATAGAAAACACGATGTTCAGCCAAGACGCCCTTGTAATAAGCCCATGACCTGGAGTTGTCCGCGTAAACGAAAGGATAGGTCTTCGAGGATGTCCAAAACCATCCGAGGAAGTCCTGAGAATATAGCCAAATCCCCTCGCCATCGTTCTTTTTCGCATACAACCAACCGAGTCCCTCATGATAAATCCAGTCGTTCTCCGTGGGGTAAACGTTGCCTAACCAATCGGAACGCACCCATCCCGCGCCGATCGATCGAGTGTTCGCCCAAATGCCATTATCTGCTTTTCTCGTAACGAAGCGTTCCATGACTCCATAGCTAGTACCTTCGCTGTTAGTGGCATAGGCGCGAAAAAAGTAAGTTGTTTCAGGCTCGAGCTTGTTCAGTGAGATTACAAACCGCTGTTTGATCTTGTTCGCCCGAATAGTTGCGGATTCCGTTCCAGATGATTTAAAAAGAGGTTGCTTGCTAATCACTATACCAAGTTCGCTGATTGGGGAATTGCCTGTTGCCAAAATTTCGCCGTGGCTTACGGCCTTGCGTGAAGTAATCTCACTTGCTGCCATGGTTTGTACGATTGGGACGTGAGCGTTTTTAACCTGAATGACAAAATCCTTTTCAATCCATAATCCACCCTCATCGGTTGCTCTCACGCGTACAGAATAGGAATTGCGAGTTTCATAATCCAAGGTTTGGATGCTTACTAATTTCCCACTTCGACTGATTGCAAACAAACTCGTGTCCAAGTTTCCTTCGGTTTTTTCGTCGTTGGAATCCGTCTTGGTATAGTCCTCGGAATTTGATTCTCGTGACGATTCCTTTGCCAAACTGGTGTCACCGCCATCGTTTTCTTCAGCCTTCTCATCCGAATCCGATTTGCCTTTTTCACCCTTTCTTTCACTGGATTTGGAGTCTGCTTCATCAGTCGTCTTCTCACTCTCTGTCCAGGTGGAATGCGAGCTTTGATTCTGGTCTTTTTCATCCACTGACTTTTCGCTATCCTTCGATTGATCTTTATTGCTGGTCTCATCCATGATTTCCGATCGCTTAGCCCTTCGGGAATAGGAATTGTTGGAGACTATTTCGATTAGATAAGTTCCTTTTCCGTCGGGATCATCCGGATCCACAACCCGAAATTGCCCGACGACGCTCCCGGGTTCGCCTCCTTCGTAGATCGATTTCTTCGACAGGGTGACGTTTGTGGGGGCTTGGTTGGCCGTGCCCTCGTTTTTGGAGTCTTCCGATTCATTGTCCTTGCGTTCGTCCTCGCCCTCATTCGAGTTTCGTCCCGTTGCTCCGTCTTCGTTTTTGCCGGAATCATTGCCGGTAGCTTTGGAATCATCGCCGTCGGTGTATGTGTCTGCCTGCTCTTGGTTATCGCCCGTCGTTTCGCTCGAACTACGTTCATCCTTGGAATGGTCCTTGCCCTTCTTGCCGTCGTTTTCTCGGTCATTCGAGTTTCGTCCCGTTGCCCCGTCTTCGTTTTTGCCGGAATCATTGCCGGTAGCTTTGGGATCATCGACGTCGGTGTATATGTCTTCCTGCTCTTGGTAATCGCCCGTCGTTTCGCTCGAACTACGTTCATCCTTGGGATCGTCCTTGCCCTTCTTGCCGTCGTTCTCTCGGTCATTCGAGTTTCGTCCCGTTGCCCCGTCTTCGTTTTTACCGGAATCATTGCCGGTAGCTTTGGAATCATCGACGTCGGTGTATGTGTCTCCCTGCTCTTGGTAATCGCCCGTCGTTTCGCTCGAACCGCTTGCATCCTGCCTTTGCCCATTCGCTCCATTTTGATTATCGTTTGAAGTCGTTGTTTCTTGGACAACTACGTTGGAGTCTCCTTCGTTTAAGCTGTTTTCACTCTCGAATCCCGATGTAGTGAACGTCGATGCCGATTCATCCAATTGGCTGCCCTGCTCGGTTTCCACAAGATTGGTTTCATTACCGTTGGCCAGTGATTTATCTTCATTCGATTGCACTCCTTCGCCGGAAGGATTGTCCGTACCGGACGCGGATTCTGTTTCAGTATTGTTTTCGCTCCCTTTCCCTTCTTTCTCGCTCTCGCTTTTCCCCTCATCCCCTTTTTCGTTTCCTGAGTTTCTTCCAGTTTGGTTCTCAGGGGGTGTTTCGTCGCCTCCACTCGTGTCTTCACCATCGGCGGGATTGGTCTGTTGAGCAATTGCACCTAATTCATATAATTCCTGAATATCAGATAATTCCAAGCTTCTGGCATAGATTCGAACGTCATCCAAACCTCCCTTGAACAATTGGTTGGTTTTCGGATCCGCCCCGATGTAAAGTTTCTTGTTGTTGTCACCCGGCTTGGGTGTGTTCTCGAAGCCTCCCCTTGGTTGGCCATCGACGTAAAATTTTACTATCCCTCCGGAATTCTTTCTTGTCACTACGACGTGATAAACCGTGCCTGGCGCAAGACCTTCCCCGTTTGCCTCATAGGACATGTTTTCGGCCAGTCTCTGGCTCGACGAAGCTTTCTCGTAAGCTAACGTCAATTTGTTCTCCGCATTCAAATAGAGCCCAAAGGGTACGTCAGTTGAAGCCACTCCATCGTCGAATTTTCCTTTTACCAAAACAGGCCTGACTTGATTGCCGAGTGAAACGCTTATCCAGATGGAAAGCGTGTAGGTTTTCAAATCGAAGTCGCTATCGTGAGGCACGGAGATGAAATCGTCAGTTCCATCAAAGCTCAAAGCACCTTCAATTCGTCCGGTTGTCCATCCGGTTGTACCCGAATCGTATCCCTCCAGAGAACCGTGGTTCTTTCGACCAGACGAATCGTTCGCCACGCCTCCTGACTTTTCATCCAAAGTGTAATGAGCAACCAAGTTTTTGGTAATGTCCGCCGAAACGCCAAGGGTGGATACCAACAAACTCACAAAGGGATAAAGCAACTTTGCCGAAAACAACTTTGGTGTGTGCATGCCTGCGCGGGACATTACTAAGCCTTAAGGTATTAGCCGAAAACTCGAAAAACATTACGTTTTTTTTTATTCGGGACAATGACATAATGCCGATGTCTTTGTCTGTTTAGGGTTTACGACTTAAAGATTTCTAGGTTTCGATCTCCTGCAAATTTCAACATGCTGCCGGTAGCATTCTTGTCACAAACCATCTCTTGGAAGGATGTTTTTCCGTTGCCTGTTATGTTTCAGAAACAACTAAATCAAGATTGACCAACACTTTGTGATTGCTCGAGAGAATGATTTCGACACCTGAAGGTACTTTCGAGCCATATTGATACAGTAAAGTGACGGATTCAATTTCCAAAGGTGTTATCCCGTTCGACTTCAAGAAATAAGGAAGTACGTTGAAAAGAAGCGGATCGTAGTCCTCGAAACCCGGCAAGGCGTAGTCTCTTCTCGAGAGAGTCAAGCCTTGCAGCATGAACTCGATCGATCGGTGTTCGGGCAATTCAAGCGCGTCGGCGATACGCTTGAGAGTTTTTACTCCTGCTACTCGTGTCGCGTTTTCCACGTCGTTGACTATGGCCACGGACACGTCTCCTTTTTCCGCCAAGGCAGCTTGGCTCAAGCCTACTTTTGCTCGTTCGTACTTGAGTAGCAGCCCAAATGCTTTTCTTTTGTTCGAAATCACTACATCTAAGATGTTATATTTAGCCTTTATGGCAAACTAATATATTCGATTCCTATTTGGGAGTAACTAACTAAAATCTTGTAAATAAGTTATTAATCACTTGTTAAAAAGTAGGTTACGAATGTTAATAAGTAGCCAAGAGAGGCATATTGATACACCCCTATGTAAGATGTTATGAATTGCTAATTATTGCTTTTCAAGTTGTCCGTGGATCGAACACTTGCAAGCAAGCCGAATCACTATCGAATTTCAATTCCTCGAACCAATTTCCAGAATCCTTTTTCGAATCTCCTGAATAGGTAAACTATGAAGTAGTTCAGGTGAAATTCTGTTTTCAGGTAATTCAGGTAAAAGATCGAAAGTCTCCCACAGGGTGAGGTTTCGGTTTGCTGCGACTTCATCCACTTTGTCAACGGGAGTGAAATAAGGGACGCCGGTTAGGATTTCGGGACGTTCGTCGACCAAGGAACGAATCGCGATCACAGCATCCGCAAATCGATCCAATTCGTTTTTCGTATAGCTTTCGGTCGGTTCGATCATGAGCCCGAATACTTCGGGGAAAGCGACAGTGGGGGCATGAAAGCCGAAATCAAGGAATAGCTTGCCGATTTTCGGTATTACTTGGTTTTTTGGCACACCGGCCTTTTCGACGGCTGCGAAGGTGCTTTCTTCCAAGGTAAGAATGAATTCATGCATTCGCGGTGTTGTCTTGGCTCCGGCGGGCAAGGTTGGGTAATGGATTCTTAGACGCTCGTGGAGGTAGCGTGATGATAGCACTGCGATTGCCGACATGCGACGTATCCCATCGCGACCTAACCGAAGCAAGTAGGTCAATGCTCTTACCTTGTGGGCGAAGTTGCCCCAGTGACGGTGAAAGGAGCCAATTGATTTCAAAGGAGTCGTTGGTCTGAATTGCCCCTCTTCGTCCCGGATGATTTGCTGGCCGGGAAGAAAGTCTAGCAATCGTTCCGAAACGGCTACGATGGCATCGCCCGGTCCCCCTCCACCATGAGGAATGGTCCAGGTTTTGTGTAGGTTGTTGTGTACTGCGTCCACTCCCATGGCGCCAAGGTCGACCCATCCGGCGATGGCATTCATGTTGGCCCCGTCCAGATATACCAAACCCCCTGCAGCATGGATTTTATCGGCAATGGTTTTGAATTCGGTTTCGAAAACTCCCGAGGTGTTCGGGTTTGTGATCATGATTCCGCAAAGGCGTGATCCATGTTCCGCTAGCTTGACGTCCAAGTCAGCGGGATCTATGCGGCCATCGGGCAAGGCTTCAAGTTGCACGATGCCAGTCGTCTTGGAGAAACCGGCGGTGGCGGCGGTGGCGAAGTTCGTGCCATGGGCGGATCTTGGTATGAAGATAACGTCCCGTTGGTCGTCGTTTCGATCTCTGTGATAGGCTTGAAATAGCTTAATTCCGACAAGTTCCCCTTGGGCGCCTGCGACCGGTTGGGTGGTGACTCCGGGCAATCCCGTGATTTTCTTGAACCACTCCTGGGTTTCGAAAAGTATCTCCAGGCAGCCTTGGGCGTCTTCCAGGGGAGCTTGAGGATGACAGTTCGTAAAGCCTTCCAACGATGCAGCCCAATCGTTGATGAAGGGGTTGTATTTCATGGTGCAGGACCCCAATGGATAACAACTGGAATCGGGACTGACGTTTAATGAACCGAGGTGTTCGTAATAGGATCGAATTTCGGTTTCGTTCAAATCCGGCAACCCCACGGAACCTTGACGAAGAGACTCTTTTTGCGGTTCGGGAACTTCTGTCTCCGATCCCTTTTCAAAGTGATCCTCGAAAAAGGAAATGAGCTGACTGCAGGCCGACTCATCGCTTTTGTCGCTGAAGGATATTTTGAGTAGTTGCCGGTTTCCGGGAACGCGAGCGGATACGTCTATTCCGATATGAAGGCTGTGTTTCCTTGCTTCTTGAATGAGCGTCTCTGGCGCAAGTTTCGTTTCGAGAACGATCTCGTTGAAGAACGGCGTATCGGGGAATGCAAGTTTTACGCCGTCCAACGCAAGCAAGCGTCGACTAGTGGAAAGAGTCGCTTCTCGAGCGGTTGCCAGAGCTTCACGCAGTCCTGTCTCTCCTCTGGCCAACACGGAGGCTCCGGCAATGGTGGCGAGGAAGG
>CEUS01036802.1_pt1 | contig 10636 bp, 7 predicted proteins | sample 427031 | NCBI WGS metagenome assembly CEUS01 (sample SAMEA2622837, study PRJEB7988) | marine metagenome | biome: marine biome (ENVO:00000447); feature: marine epipelagic mixed layer (ENVO:xxxxxxxxx); material: "saline water (ENVO:00002010), including plankton (ENVO:xxxxxxxx)" | depth 140 m | reverse complement strand
GATATGCCGATTGTCTGGCCAGACGGTAACTTTCATGTCAAGAATGCCCGTGTTTTTGCTGAAGAGGTGAACAAAGCAACGGGTGGCGAGGTCACCATCAATATTCATCCTGGTGGTTCCTTGGGTTTCAAAGGTCCGGAAATGCTGACGGTCATGCGAGACGGATTAGTCCCCATTGGAGAGTTGCTGCTCAATCAACAAGTCGGCGAAGCACCCCTCATGGGCCTAGAGGCAACACCGTACCTCAGTTCAGGTTACAGTGACCTCGCGAAACTACACCAACACTGGCTACCCCATGTCCAGGAAGTTGCCAAGCAATTCAACCAGAAATTCCTGTACATCGTGCCGTGGCCAAGGCAGTACGTTTACACCAAAGTGCCTGCTTCGTCCGTTGCAGATCTTAAGGGGATTAAAATCAGGACCTACAATAAATCAACCACTGGCATGTTCAACCGTATCGGCATGACCTCTGTTCAGTTGCCCTGGGGTGAAGTGGTACCCTCCTTAGCTGCCGGAACGATCGATGCGGTAACGACATCGGCGAGCTCCGGCGTAGATGGTAAGTTCTGGGAGTTCCTCAAGTATATGTACCCTACCAGCCATGTATGGTCATCCAATGTGGTGTCAGTCAATCTTGACGCCTGGAATAGCCTAACTCCTCTGACCCGCATTGCGATTGAAGGCGTAGCAAAACGACTACAACCCCAATTCTGGGATGTATCAAAAGCGGAAGATGCGGCAAAAGTCAAAATCCTCACTGATAACGGAGTGATTCTTGGCGAAGTGACTGCATCGATGTTAAAAGATATGCAAGAAAAAACCGCACCAATGCTGGCTGAGACAATCGAGTCGATCGGAGACCCGGCTGGACAAATTATCGACGCTTACAAGAACGAACTAAAGTAACTGAGCGTTTTCCTCCGTCCCGCGGCCCCGCTGGGGCGGCGGGACTCTGTTCTATATCGGCAGAACGAATTAAACATAAATCCAACAACAGGGCCCACCGATTAGGACGTTGCTGAAATATTTGGATTCACTGTCTCGGATTGTTGCAGGAGCAGCTGCAATTGTGACAGTCTCTATCGCCGTAGTGATCATCTCTGAAATCATCGCACGATCCGCATTTAACTATAGTTTTAGTTTCGCATGGGAGTACAGCGCTTATGCGATGGGCATCGCAATGTTCTGCGGTGCAGCCTTCACCTTGCGGACAGGTGGACATATCCGGGTATCACTTCTGCGATCAGTTTTATCCCATAACGCGATCCACAGAGTTGACATAGTCTGCACGATACTGGGAGTTTGCATCTCAGGAATCCTGGCTTATTCCCTGGCCATGCTTGCCTGGAGATCACTCATCTCCGGCAGTACGTCTCCTACGATATCAGCTACACCACTGATCATTCCCCAAGGACTAATTGCATTGGGTGCAGGGCTGCTCGCATTGCAGATGCTCGCACGACTGATTCGTCTAATTATCAAAGAAAGTCCGGAGGATGAGTCGACTTCGTTTCAGGTCGAATAGGCATAGTGGATCCTTTCGTCGTACTTATCACCGTTCTCGTACTGCTGGCCTTGTTGCTGGGTGCTGGTGTTTGGGTAGGGCTGTCATTGTTTGCAGTGGCGATCACAAGCCTTGCACTATTTCGTTCAATGCCGGTAGACAAGCTGCTTGCCCAACTCACTTACAACACAGTGACGACACCAGAAATGATTGCCCTGCCAATGTTCATCCTGATGGCAGAAGTTCTGTTCCACACTCGCTTATCTGCATCCCTGTTCAGGGGGCTTTCACCGTGGACGAACCGACTGCCCGGTAAAATGGTTCATGTAAACGTGATGGGTTGTACGCTCTTTGCGGCCATCTCGGGATCATCCGCCGCCACAGCTACGACCGTCGGTCGTATAACACTTTCTGAACTGTTCAACCGAGGGTACGACAAAGATCTTGTCATAGGATCTCTAGCCGGCGCTGGAACGCTGGGCTTCCTGATTCCGCCATCGATCATTCTGATCATTTATGGCGTGTTATCAGAGACGTCTATTCTCAAACTGTTCATCGCTGGAATCGTGCCTGGACTGATTCTGGCACTCGGGTTTATGGGCTACCTTGCCATTCGTGCAACACTCAACCCCAGCCTGATTCCGAGCGAAGACATCAACCCCACCTGGCGGGACCGATTGAACGGACTAGTTGATCTTGGCCCGGTCGTATTTCTCATATTGCTCGTTCTGGGCTCAATGTACGCTGGATTCGCCAGCCCATCGGAAGCAGCAGCTGTCGGTGTCCTAGGAGCCGTCCTCGTGTCAGCTGCACAGAAGACTCTGAGTTGGAAGACGATCCGCAAGGCTTGCCTGAGTGCCGTGCGTACTACCTCCATGATCGCGCTGATTGTTGCCGGAGCTGTGTTCCTGTCGGTCGCCATGGGTTTTCTGGGTGTGCCGCGATTGATCGCTGGGGAAATCGCAGCTTTGGGATTGTCTCCGCTGGCGTTGATCCTGCTGCTGCTTGTGTTCTACGCCATCCTCGGTTGTGTCCTCGACGGCCTTTCGGCTATCGTCATGACGCTGCCGATTACACTACCGCTAATCATATCCGCCGGATTCGATAAAATATGGTTCGGTGTATTCGTTGTCATCGTTGTCGAGATGGCACAGATCACGCCACCTGTAGGTTTTAACCTGTTTGTGATTCAAGGATTGACGGGCGAAACGATCGGACGAGTTGCACGTGCGGCATTACCGTTTTTCATCATTATGTTCATAATGGCAATGTTTATTGCATTGATTCCGGATATTGTTATGTTTCTACCCAATACCATAAAGCTCAAAGGATGACAGGTACCGGCTTGAAACAAACCAATAACTCACCCGTTCGATTATTTTATTGAGGACTATCAGATTTGACCCGAAAGAAGATTGATGTTCGGCTTGCGGTAGACGTTGGTGGAACATTTACAGACATCGTACTTAACACGCCCAATATCCAAACCACGGCCAAAGTGCTTACAACGACCTCTAGCCCGGAAGAAGCGGTTATCGCCGGTGCGAAAGAGGTCTTCACATCAGCAGGTATTGAACCTGCTTCAGTTGATCTTGTACTCCACGGCACGACGCTCGCCACAAATGCGATCCTCGAGCGCAAGGGTGCTCTTACAGCGTTGATCACGACTGAAGGGTTTAGGGACGTTCTCGAGATCGGTTACGAAACCCGTTATGACCAGTACAACGTTTTTCTAGAAAAAGTCACGCCGCTGATTCCCAGGGACAGAAGATTGTGTCTTTCGGAGCGGGTCGACATCAATGGCCAAGTGATTCTTGAACTGGACGAGTCAGGCATACCGGAATTAGTACCCCACCTGATGACAGCGGGTGTTGAAAGTATTGCAATCGGATTTCTCCATGCCTATGCCAATCCTGTGCATGAGCAAATCGTCGCACGTACACTGGGTGACCTGATGCCGGATGTCCCGATCACTCTGTCATCGGAAGTCTGCCCGGAGATTCGTGAATATGAACGTCTATCGACCGCGGCGGCTAATGCCTATGTACGGCCTGCAATGGAAGGGTACCTGTCTCGCCTTGAAATTGGTCTCCAGGCGATTGGCCTAACCTGCCCGGTACTGCTGATGACTTCGAGCGGCGGTTTGACCACACTGGAAACCGCAAAACAACAACCGATCAGGCTGGTGGAATCGGGTCCAGCAGGAGGTGCAATTCTTGCCCGTGAGCTTGCTGTGGAACTGGGACTTCACCGGGTGATCTCTTTTGATATGGGCGGCACAACCGCAAAGATCAGCCTGATCGAGGACTTCGAGCCCGGAAAGGCACGTGAATTTGAGGTCGACCGACAGGCTCATTTTAGAAAAGGCAGTGGTTTACCGCTTCGGATTCCCGTTATTGAGATGGTCGAGATCGGTGCTGGTGGTGGCTCTATTGCTCGTATAGACAGTACCGGACGGGTCACGATCGGGCCAGACAGCGCGGGTGCAAATCCTGGCCCGGCAGCCTATGGTCAGGGCGGCACGCAACCGACGATCACCGACGCTGATATCGTGCTCGGAAAAATCGACACTGAACAGTTTGCGGGCGGCAAACTTTCTCTGGATTATGACGCGGCTGCCAAAGCCTTGAGCACTAATATCGGCGAATCACAGGGACTCGGTACCCAGATGTCGGCATTTGCGGTCAACGAAATGGTAGACGAAACCATGGCCAACGCCGTACGTGTTCATACCGTAGAAAAAGGACACGATGTGGCCGAACACTCTGTTATCGCATTCGGCGGAGCAGCGCCGCTGCATGTCGCCAGACTGGTCGACAAACTCGGTATAGACTGCTTCATCATTCCGGAAAATGCCGGTGTCGGATCCGCCGTCGGTTTCCTCCAGGCACCGATTTCGTATGAAGTTGTACGCAGTCTTCATATGTCCCTAGACAATTTGGATCGCACGCGAATCGACCGGATCTTCAATGAAATGCGGGAAGAAGCCCTGGCAGTAGTCCAAGCTGGTGCAGGCGACAGTCCACTGACTGAAGCACGATCTGCATTCATGCGTTACCGCGGCCAGGGCCATGAAATCTCCGTACCCATCAGTGGTGATACCTTTGACGAACTGACCCTCTCGGCGTTGAAGTCAAACTTTGATAAACAATATGCTGCTCTTTTCAGACGGACACTGCCCAACGCAGAGATCGAGGTGCTGACCTGGGCGCTTACGATCTCAACCTCAACACAAAGTCTCGTTACAGGAAAGTCGGACTACAGCCCGACCCCGGCTGTTGCCGTTGGGGAACGCCAGGTGTTCGACGCTGAAACAGACAGCCACCTGCTTGCGCAGATCTATAATAGGAACACTTTTCAGACAGGATCAACGCTGACGGGTCCAGCAATTGTCGTCGAATCACAAACTTCGACTTTCGTCCCCGATGGATTTAGTCTCCATGTCAGCGCCGGTGGCCACCTGGTTGTCAAACGCGACACAGGACATTAGAACCATGAACAAAAGCGGAACTCTCGACACAATTCGAATGCAGGTGATGTGGAATCGACTGATTTCAGTTGTCGAAGAACAAGCCCAAACTCTGATGCGTACCGCTTTCAGTCCGATCGTTCGCGAATGCGGCGATCTATCGGCAGGGGTATTCGACGCCCGCGGCCGCATGTTGGCGCAGGCCATCACCGGCACACCAGGACATGTCAATTCTATGGCTGAGTCGGTAAATCACTTTATTGATCATTTTCCACTTGAAACGATGGTCGAAGGTGATATTTACATCACGAATGATCCGTGGATGGGTACTGGCCATCTAAACGACTTTGTTCTGACCACACCGTGTTTTCGAAATGGCAACCTGGTTGCACTTTTTTCATGCACCTCCCACCTAACGGATATCGGCGGGATAGGGACTGGCCCCGATGGCACCGATGTCCACATGGAAGGCATCTACATCCCCATGCTTAAACTGGCTGACGCGGGCAAGATCAACGAGACCCTGATGGCAATGGTACGGTCCAATACCCGCCAACCGGTGGAATCGGAAGGCGATGTCTATTCCCTCGCGGCCTGCAATGACGTCGGCTGTAGCCGCCTGGTGGAAATGATGGATGAATTCAGGCTGGATGATTTGGACATCCTGGCTGACTTTATCTGTGACCGATCACTCGCTGCCGTCCAAGCGGAAATTGCTGCCCTACCCAACGGGGTGTACCACAACAGTATGCACATCGATGGTTTTGACGGGCCTCTGGAATTGACTGCAGCGCTGACCATAGACGACGAGTCGGTGACTGTTGATTTTGCCGGTACGTCAGACATGACGCTGCATGGCATCAATGTGCCAATGGCTTACACCACGGCCTATACCTGTTTCGGTCTCGCCTGTGTGATTTCACCCGGGGTACCAAACAACGCCGGTTCTCTGGCACCATTTCGTATCAAGGCACCGGAAAAATCAGTACTGAACGCGCCCTATCCTGCAGCCATTAATGCCCGCCATATTGTCGGTCAGATGCTGCCAGATGTGGTTTTCGGCTGCCTGGCACAGGTAGTACCCGACAAAGTACCCGCCGAGGGCGCGTCCTGCCTGTGGAATCTGACGTTTCGCGGTAAGACCGATCGCGGTGCAAACGACTCAGATATTTTCACCGTGACGGCAGTGACCAATGGCGGCACAGGCGGCCGCCCCGTCAGCGATGGCCTTTCCGCCACCGCTTATCCCTCTGGTGTTCGCGGCACACCGGTTGAAATCAATGAATCGGTTGCCCCTCTGCTATTCTGGCGCAAGGAATACCAGACCGACTCAGGTGGCAGCGGCCGCTACCGCGGGGGACTCGGTCAGGTCATTGAGATTGAAAATGCGATCGGGCAGGACATGGAACTGCTGGCTGCGTTTGACCGGATCCATTTTCCGGCGCGCGGTCGGGCCGGTGGCGCTGACGGTGCTGCGGGACGTGTGGCGCTCAAACAGAACGGGGAACTGCAAGGCAAGGGTTGTCAACTCATCCCTGCAGACGATCGGCTGATCATCAACACCCCAGGCGGCGGTGGATTCGGACCCGCATCTCAGCGGGATCGGCAACGTGTTAGGCGAGATCTCACCAACGGCATCATTTCACACCACGCTGCCGTCAACGACTATGCACTAACCGACGGGTAAACGGTCACCGACCTGTGCGGGAAGCCGGTCAATCATTGCCCGCATATGTTCGATCGTGGTACCGCAACACCCTCCAATGATCTGTACGCCCTGGTCAACCCAGCCACGACAAGCCTCAGCAAAAATCTCCGGTGAGACATTGCCGGCATCAGGAAAACTGGGGGTTGGCAACCGATCTGTCTGATCTGCTGGCGGTTGAGCATTCCAGGTAGTTTCCGGATAAGCCATGATTGGCCCGGTCCAGCGTTCACACAACGCCTGCAACCCGGGTGTCGTAGCCCCAACCGTGCTGTGCATGATTCCAAAGACGTCTCCGCCGATCTTTTGAAGCGCATCAATGATTTCATCCAGTGGCAAGGGCACTGGGGGTGTATGGTCGGTCGTGATGCGCCCTTGGGTGGCCAGATCCCACCCGACCACAGCGCCATCGTCCTCAAGACTGCAACTGACACCCACCCATACCGGTAAGCCGGTCGCAACGGCCGCCTCCAGCGCACGACTCGCGTGGTCGATATCAAGCATCATTTCGAGGATCAGAAAATCGACGCCCGAATCAGCCAGCGTGTTCGCCATCTCCCGGTAGTTTGCGGTCTCCTGCCTTTCGGTAGGCACAAACCGCGGATCGGGACTGATAAAACCTGGTTGCCAGGCCACTGTGTTCGACATACTACCTGCAATCGCCACCGGCCGACTTGGCGCGACAGCGTCACGGGCCTTTTGGGCCAACTTAACGGCCTGCTGATTTATCGCGACGGTATCGTTATCGAGCCCGGCACCAGCCAGAACATGGCGGCAGGTTGCAAACGTATTGGTTGTGATTACATCCGCGCCGGCACGCATGTAGGCCTCATGCACCTGCTGAACCCTCTCTGGATCGCTCATATTGGCAACCGCACACCAGGCGGCGGCATCCATCTTGCCGCCTAGCCGTTCGATTTCGGTACCCGTCGCGCCATCCAGCACAATAACATCGCCGTGGGCTATTTTTTTGTCCAGGATCATCTGTCCATATGCTTTATAGATTTAGTTTCTTCAGTAAGGAGAATCGACTGTTCCTCAACGCTTACTGAAGAGATATTCAGAACAGCCGGTCCAATAGTATAGAAAGTATGTCAATAAGTAATCCAGGGACCACTCAACCACAAGCTGTTTCAATGATAGAGTGTCTCTATCTGACTAATCCTGATGACGATGCTTTATGTGGCAGCCGATAACTGACCGTAAACAAATTCAGCGTGCAATGGCAGGCTATCCCTGCTGGCTCGAAATGGACCTGGATAATCTGCGCTTCAACCTTGCCAACATCCGTTCCCGGGTGGGGGTTGAAGTCATGCCAGTGGTGAAAAACAATGCCTATGGCCACGGACTAGTTCCAGTGACTCGGTGTCTTTATGACGAAGGTGTACGATGGTTCCTGGTGGCCAAGTTGTACGAAGCTGACGTGATCCGCCAACAGTTTCCGAAATCAAAGGTATTGTGTATGGACACCTTGTTTGGTGATCCCGCCTATGACCTGGTGGTCTCTCGCGGTATCTCTCAAGCGGTGTTCACGCTGGACATGGCCCAACGGTTGAACGACACCGCACAACGGCACAATACCCGGGCCAGTGTATTCATCAAAGTTGATACTGGCCTGAGACGTGTGGGTGTACACCACGAGACTGCACCGGACTTTATCGAGGCTGTCTGCAAATTGCCCCACATCAAACTCGAGGGACTGTTCTCCAGCTTCATGCAGCACCCAGACGAAGACCAGAACATGCTGCTTCGATTCAACGAAGTTGCCTCAGAAGTGGAACGACGGGGTATAAAGGTACCGTTACGCAGCATGGCCAGCACCAATGCGATATTTCACCAGCCCGAAGCTTGGCTCGACATCGTCCGTCCTGCAATGTGCCTGTACGGTGTACACCCGTTTCCCAATGACCGCAACGTCGACCTCCCGTTGAAACAGGTGCTTGAACTTAAATGCCGAATCGAGTTTGTAAAAGACATCCAGGCAGGTGATTCAGTCACTTATTTTGGAACTTTTGTTGCCGAACACCCCATGCGCATCGGCACCATGCATGTTGGGTTTTTTGACGCGATCCCACGTGAACTCGTCAACAAACTCCAGATCAAAGTTGAGGACCGCTATTGTCCTGGCGTTGGCACAATAGCGCTCAACCATTCCCTGCTAGATCTCACCGGCACCGCAATTGGAATCGGTGACACGGTTACCGTAATCAGTCGTGACGGCGAAAACAACTTATATGAGGTTGCGAGCGCAGCGGGCTGGATGGTGTACAGTGTGATGAATCACCTAAACAGCTGGCTGCCCCGACTGTATCTCGAAAATGGCGAACCCACTGCCCTGCTGGACCCGGTCAAATTCGGTTCACCATAAGACGTACTCTATTGGTTTTAGGACACAACCGTATCCTGGTAGAACCCGGGTTCTACCTGCACAAAATTCCAAGCTATCGATTTGCCCACGACGGAATCGCTCAGGGCAATAAATAGAACCCAGCGTTCAGAAGACGACTACGAATGCAACCACAGCCATGGCTGACATTGCGACAGCACGGCGCGTGGAGGACATTTCAGACCACCGCTCCCGGATTCCACCCCAGGTCACAGGGAAACTAGTGAAGCGACCAATGACCATGAATTTACTGTTCTTCTTTCGACCTGACACAAAATGACTTCTCTCCACAACACACTCCTGACTACTTTCAATTAACAATGAAACATTCTCCTTGGTCCACCCGACTACCTCAGGGGGACTGGGCGTTATACAGACTACTGCGGCAATACACAAGCAATTTTCCTTACCCGGCCGTGAATGAGGAGGCTGACAATTGCCCGGTCCGGGTTGAAACAACCTTGAGCGTCGCCTATGCTCAGCGTAGTCAGCAAACTGCGATCGGACGACTCGACTCACACGAAACTAACAGAGGAAACTCATGGGACTCGATCTGGCAATTAAGAACGGAACCATCGTAGATGGATCTGGTGGACCACGATACCGGGCAGACATCGGAATTCAGAACGGTAAGATTGTCGAAGTGGGGCGTATCCACAGCAGTGCGAACGAGGTTATTGATGCCGAAGGCAAGGTGGTCGCCCCAGGGTTCATCGACGGCCATACCCATATGGATGCCCAGGTTGCCTGGGACCCTTTAGGCAGTTGCTCATGCTGGCATGGTGTAACCAGCGTGGTCATGGGCAATTGCGGCTTTGCACTGGCGCCTTGTCGGCCCGAGCAACAGGAGTGGCTGGCACGTTGCCTAGAAGCGGTTGAAGACATCCCCACCGAAGCAATGATGGCTGGGATCGACTGGACCTGGGAGACTTTTCCCCAATACCTGGATAACGTGGCAAAACTGCCAAAAGCCATCAATTACGGCGCTTTTCTGGGACATTCTGCGCTACGAATGTATACCATGGGCAACCGCGCCCTGACCGAAACTGCTACCGAAGACGATTTAAATCGCATGGGCGACTCAGTCTCTGAAGCTCTACGCGCCGGTGCCCTGGGTCTGAGTACATCACGGGCGTCGACCCATGTGACACCCGACGGATCTCCCATCGCCAGCCGTATTGCCGACTGGAGCGAAATTGACTATCTGGTTGATGTGATGGCCCGACACAATCACGGCATATTCCAGATCGGGCCAGATGTGGCCAGCGGCGAGGCCCACAAAACATTCTTGAACCGGCTGCAGAAGGTCGCCGTAGACAGTGGTCGACCAGTCATGTTTGGCACTCTCTCAACTCGACAAGGTACGGATCCGTTTCCCTGGCAATCCCAGATGCAGTATCTGGACGATACCGTCGACGCTGGTGGGCGTATCTTTGGTCAAACGACGACTCGCCCGATCATCGCCCTGTTTTCAGTGAAGTCGTATCTGCCATTTGATAATCTACCGGTCTGGCGTGAACTGCGCGAACTCCCCATCCAGGAACAGCAACAGCGCTTCGCTGACCCAGAGAC